>Ga0307500_10000166_pt1 | contig 21797 bp, 16 predicted proteins | sample 14_S_MG_FD_201362 | JGI IMG/M metagenome (GOLD analysis project Ga0307500, IMG submission 201362) | Soil microbial communities from Populus trichocarpa stands in riparian zone in the Pacific Northwest, United States - 14_S | ecosystem: Environmental > Terrestrial > Soil > Riparian zone > Trees... | reverse complement strand
TGCCTGGCGCTGATGCAGTCGGAACGCTACGGCACCCCGCTCGGCCAGAGCCTGCGCGTGATGGCGCAGGAAAACCGAGACATGCGAATGAACGAGGCCGAGAAGAAGGCGGCCGCGCTGCCGCCGAAACTGACCGTGCCGATGATCGTGTTCTTCCTGCCGTGCCTGTTCGTCGTCATTCTCGGACCGACCTACGTCAAGCTGCAGATGATGCACTGAGGCAAACGACGCGGCGCACACCGCGCCGTTTGCCGTTCCCGGCGCGCGGGCTCGCCAAAACTTCAGCGAGCCTGCACCGGCAAGCCCAAGCGAAGTCTTGATTTGGAAGCCTCACCTGGAAGTCCGGCACAGCAGGGAAACGAGGCGAGGCGGTACGACGCAAGCCCCGGCCTGATTTACGGATAGCTCTGGAATATTGGATTCGCCTTCGCTCGTTGGGCCGCGGCCGACAAGTCACACACGTGAGCCGAGGCGCGCATTCGCGCGAGCCGTTCGCGGGCGATGACGGCTGCCGGGATGATGACGGCTGTGACGCTCAGTCCGGCCGGTTGAGGGCTGCGACCGGGACGGTCGCCCTGTTGCCGGGAGGACGCGAATTGTCCTTGTCCCTGCGGCTCAGCATTTCCCGCAAATAGGCCACGTTGGCGGTCGCCTCGTCGGCGGGCAGATCGCCCTTGGCAATGGTCTCGGCTTCCGCGAAGCGGCCCTGCAGGCCGACCACGAGTGCCAGGTTCTGCCGCACCCTTGCGTCGGCGCGGGGATTGGCATGGGCGCGCCGCAGCGTTTCCTCGGCCTGCGGCAACTCCCGCGTCAGCATGTAGGAAAGGCCGAGATTGGACAGCACCGAAGGCTCCTCCGGCACGATCTTCAGCGCGGTCTCGTAATAGCGGCGGGCTTCCTCGTGCTTGCCCATTTTGTCGAGCGTGGTGCCCTGCACCGAAAGAATGCGCCAGTCGGGATTGGCGGGCGTATGGGCGCGGCTGAGCACGTCGAAGGCCGCCTGCGAATTGCCGTTGTCGGCGAGCGCGCGACCGTAAGCGGCGAGCAGCGTCTTGTTGCCGGCATGGGCGATGGTGGCCTGTTCGAGCACGGCGGCGGCCTGCGCCCGCTGGCCGGTGGCACGGAGTGCCTGGCCATAAGCCAATGCCGCTTCCGCATCCTTGGGATTGGCGCGATATCGCTCGCCGTAGACCTCGGCCGCGCGCTGCGGATCGTCGGCAACGGCTTGCGTCTTTGGGGACGATGAGGTCAGCGACCCCGTGATGTCGGACATGGTCTGGCAGCCGCCAAGGCCGGCGGCGAGAACCGCCGTCACGGCCGCGGAAGAGAGGAACCGGGCAAGAGATCCGGCATAGCTGGACTGTCGACGCATGGCACTTCAACTCGCGGAAAAGGCTGACGAATGGAGCCGAACGGAGCCAGCAATAGACTGTTAACCCTAACGGCCGGTTAATTGGCCGTGCTATGCCATCGACACCGCCCTGCCCGTCCCCTTCGCGCGAGACCTGCATGCAATCCCCGTTCGAGACCGTCCCCGACGCCGCTGCCATTCCGATCCTTTTTGCCACCAGGACAACATGGGGCGCGATCGCCAAGGAGCTTCCCGAGCAGTCCCGGCAGTTCGCGGCGGCCAACGACTTCACCGCCAAGCCGGGCAAATGCCTGACGCTGCCCGCGCCCGACGGGAAGATCGCGCAGGTGGTTTTCGGCCTCGAGGACGAGACCAGCAAATCGCGCGACCTGTTCCGCCCCGGCGCCCTCCCCGGGCTGCTGCCATCAGGCGTCTATCGCTTCGCCAATGCGCCGCATGATGTGCGCCTCGCAACACTGGCGTTCGCGCTGGGGACCTACCGCTTCGGCCGCTACCGCAAGAACGAAACGCCCGCGGTCCGGCTGGTGCCGCCTGACGGCGTCAATGTCGCCGATATCGCGCGGATGGCGGAGGCGGCAGCACTTGCGCGCGACCTGATCAATACGCCATCGAACGATATGGGCCCGGAGGAACTGGCGCAGGCAGCGCAGGCGTTGGCGACGCGGTTCGGCGCGACCTTCAACTGCATCGTCGGCGACGAGCTCGTAAAGCAGAACTTTCCGCTGATCCACGCCGTCGGCATGGCCTCGACGCGCGCCCCGCGCCTGATCGACCTGAGCTGGGGCGATGCTGCCCATCCCAAAGTGACGCTGGTCGGCAAGGGCGTCTGCTTCGACACCGGCGGCCTCGACCTGAAACCGTCCAGCGGCATGCTGATCATGAAAAAGGACATGGGCGGCGCCGCCAACGTGCTGGCGCTGGCGCAGATGGTGATGGATGCCGGGCTGAAAGTGCGACTGCGCGTGCTGATCCCCGCGGTCGAGAACGCGGTGGCCGGCAACGCCTTTCGCCCGCTCGACATCTTCAAGTCGCGCAAGGGACCGACGGTGGAGATCGGCAACACCGATGCCGAGGGGCGGCTGGTGCTGGCCGATGCGCTGGCGCTGGCGGACGAGGAGAAGCCGGACCTGCTGGTCGACCTCGGCACCCTGACGGGCGCGGCGCGGGTGGCGCTGGGACCGGATTTACCGCCCTTTTACACCGCTGATGAGACGCTCGCCAACAGCGTCGCGGCCCATGCGAAACGGGAGAACGATCCGTTGTGGCGCATGCCGCTGTGGCCGCCCTATGATTCCTGGCTGGATTCGAAGACGGCCGACATCAACAACGCGCCGTCGGGCGGCTTTGCCGGCTCGATCACCTGCGCGCTGTTCCTGCAGCGCTTCGTCACCGATGCCAGGAGCTGGCTGCATGTCGATATCTACGGCTGGACGCCTTCCGCCAAACCCGCGCGCCCCGAAGGCGGCGAATGCCAGGCCGCGCGCGCGATCTACAAGCTGCTGAGCGAACGCTATGGATGATCCGCGCCTGACGCCGGCACGGCCGGACCTCGCCGCCAAATATCTCGAAGGCAAGGTGAAGGCCGCGCGCTATGTTACCGGCGAGGATTTTGACGTGCGCGAGGCCGTCGCGCCGCTGCGCGAGGCGCCGTCGGCAGACGCGATGCTGTTGACGCAAGCGCTGAAGGGCGAGCGCGTCACGGTCTACGATCGCAATGGCGAGGGTTTTGCCTGGGGCCAACTGAATAGCGACGGTTATGTCGGATGGATTCCGGATGCCGCGCTGGCCAGGCCCGCGGCGGCTCCGACGCACAAGGTCACGGCGCTGCGAACGTTCGCTTTCCCGGGCCCCTCGATCAAGCTGCCGCCGGCCGATGCGCTGCCGATGGGCGCGCGCGTCACGGTTGTCCGTGAAGACGGCGCGTTCGCCGTCACGGGCGAAGGCTGGTATCTGCCGCGACGGCATGTCGGCGGCCTCGAGGCGATGGAAAACGATTTCGTTGCAGTCGCCGAACGCTTCGTCGGCACGCCCTATCTCTGGGGCGGCAAGAGCGCGCTCGGCATCGATTGCTCCGGCCTGGTCCAGGTTTCGCTGAACGCCGCCGGCACCGGCTGCCCGCGCGACAGCGACATGCAGCAGGACGGGCTCGGGCGCGAGTTGAGCGGCGCCGAGATGAAGAAATTGCAACGCGGCGACCTGATCTTCTGGAAGGGGCACGTCGCGATTGTCCGCGATGCCGACACCATCGTGCACGCCAACGCCCATCACATGGCGACGGTGATCGAAAACACGCGCGAGGCGATGGCACGGATCAAGGCGGCCGGTAGTGAAGTGACGGCGATCAAGCGGCTATAGCTTCGCTATCTCCACGTCATTGCCTGCGACAAACGCGAAGCGTTTGCGCAAGGGAGCGAAGCGACGAAGCAATCCATCTATCCCCGAGCCGAGACATGGATTGCTTCGCTCCGCTCGCAATGACGTGGAGAAGCCGCGGCGTACTGGGTACCCCGCCTTCGCGGGGTACGACGACCGCGTTATACGTCCGGCACGGCCTCGATCCGGAACGCGGCGGCGAACAGCGCGCGGGTATAGTCGCTCTTCGGGTTCTTGAAGAGCTCCGCGGCGGGGCCTTCCTCGACCACCTTGCCGTGGCGCATCACGATCAGATGGCTCGCCAGCGAGGCGACGACGCGCAGATCGTGCGAGATGAACATGTAGGTCAGGTCGTGCTTGCGCTGCAGCTCGCGCAACAGGTCGACCATCTGCGCCTGGAACAACATGTCGAGCGCGCTGGTCGGCTCGTCCAGCACGACGAAGTTCGGCTCCAGCACCACCGCGCGCGCGATCGAGATGCGCTGGCGCTGGCCGCCGGAGAATTCGTGCGGATAGCGGAAGCGCGTCGCCGGATCGAGGCCGACATCCTGGAGCGCCTTGACGACGCGCATCTCGCGCTCTTCGTACGACAGCGACTTTTGATGCACGGTCAAACCTTCGGCGACGATATCGCCGACCGACATGCGCGGGCTGAGCGCGCCGAACGGGTCCTGAAACACGATCTGCATGTCGCGGCGGAACGGCAGCATGTCCTTGAAGCGCAGGCCCTGGATGTTGCTGCCGAGGAACACGATCGGTCCATCGGAGGAAATCAGCCGGAGCAGCGCCAGCCCCAGCGTGGTCTTGCCGGAGCCGGATTCGCCGACGACGCCAAGCGTCTCGCCCTTGCGGACCGCGATGCTGACACCATCCACCGCCTTGATATGGCCGACGGTCGAGCGCAGCAGCCCGCGCTTGATCGGAAACCAGACCTTGAGATTGTCGGCCGACATCACCACCGGCTCGTTGGGCCGCGGCGGCGCCGGATCGGGTTTCGGCTCGGCCGCGAGCAGCGCGCGCGTATAGGCGTGCTTCGGCGCGGTAAAGACTTCCTCGACCGGTCCTTGCTCGACGATCTTGCCCGAATTCATCACACAGACGACGTCGGCGATGCGGCGGACGATACCGAGGTCGTGGGTGATGAACAGCATGCTCATGCCAAGCCGCGACCGGATTTCGGCGAGCAGCGCCAGGATCTGGGCTTGCACCGTGACGTCGAGCGCGGTGGTCGGCTCGTCCGCGATCAGCAAGTCCGGCTCGTTGGCGAGCGCCATCGCGATCATGACGCGCTGGCGCTGGCCGCCGGACAGTTGATGCGGGTAGCTCTTCAGCCTTGTTTCGGGATCGGGAATGCCGACCTGCGTCAACAGCTCCAGCGTGCGCGCCCGCGCCGCCTGACCTCGGATGCCGCTGTGCAGGAGAAGAATCTCGCCGATCTGCGCCTCGATCGTGTGCAGCGGATTGAGCGAGGTCATCGGCTCCTGGAAGATGATCGAGATGTCGTTGCCGCGGATCTCGCGCATCTCGCTTTCCGCCGCGGTCAGCAGATCGCGCCCGCGGAAGCGGATCTGGCCGGAGGGATGCGAGGCGCTCGGATACGGCAGCAGTTTCAGGATCGACAACGCGCTGACGGATTTTCCGGAACCGGACTCGCCGACCAGCGCCACGCATTCGCCGCGCTTGACCGAAAACGAGATTTGATCGACCGCGAGCGTATTGCCGAACGCCACCGAGAGGTCGCGCACATCGAGCAGGGGCTGATTGATGGCGTCCATTACGAGATCTCACGAACAAGACGAGCATTGTTTTCAGAATTCGGCAAGAGCGCCGCATATCCCTCGGGTAGCTTGAGCCGCGAGTCCGCTGAAAGAATTGTACGACAACCAGCGCGGATAGCGGTCACTACATGAATAGCGTCCGGTAGCTTGGGCATCTGGGCTACTTTTCGATAATTGGCGGTCTCAATCAGGATGCTTCGACTGACAGGCTGCAAATCAAAAATGCGGCTCCAGACAATCAAGTCGAGATATATTCGTCTCCGGACCGTGTCTGCCTTCGGCAGCACTTCCGCCAGGGTGAGTTCGCTTGTGACTCCGATCCCGCGATTGCTTCGAAACAAGTCAAAAAGATCGCGAAGCTGACCAGAGATGTCGGGATTTCCCTCAACCGCATAGATGAACAGATTTGCATCGAGATAGATGCGCGACTCAGTCATTCCACTCGTCTCGCTGACGGCGCAGATCCGCATCGATGTCTTCCACCGAACGGAAGGGCGGCTGACGGGCTGCGAAAATCTCGTCCAGGGTCACCTTTCTTTCTGGCTCGGGCTGCTCCTCGACGATAGTCACCGTCACGGTAGCGGCGGGATCAACGCCCACACGCAAATCTTCCGGCAGCTTCGACGCTGGATAGTGCTCCTTGACGATCCTATTCATGGTTCACCTCTATTCATGGAGCTTACCATAAATTTACCTGAACGTCTTGCGCGGATCGAAGGCATCGCGCGCGGCTTCGCCGATGAAGATCAGCAGCGACAGCATGATCGCGACCGAGAAGAAGCCGGTGAAGCCGAGCCACGGCGCCTGCACATTGGCCTTGCCCTGCGACAGCAATTCGCCGAGCGACGGCGAGCCGGGCGGCAGGCCGAAGCCGAGGAAATCCAGTGCCGTCAGCGTCATCACCGAGGACGACACGATGAAGGGCAGGAACGTCATGGTCGCCACCATCGCATTAGGCAGCAGATGGCGGAACATGATGACGCCGTTGGAGACGCCGAGCGCCCTCGCCGCCTGGATATATTCGAAATTCCGCCCGCGCAGGAATTCGGCGCGCACCAGCCCGACCAGCGACACCCAGGAGAACAACAGCAGAATACCAAGCAGGATGAAGAAGCCCGGCGGCAACACCGCCGATATGATCAGGAGCAGATAAAGCGACGGGATCGCGGTCCAGACTTCGATGAACCGCTGGAAGCCGAGGTCGATCCAGCCGCCGAAATAGCCCTGCACGCCACCGGCGGCGATGCCGATGATCGAGGACAGGATGGTGAGCGTCAGTCCGAACAGCACCGAAATGCGGAACCCGTAGATCAGGCGCGCGACCACGTCGCGGCTCTGGTCGTCAGTGCCGAGCCAGTTGTATTCGAGGTCGCGGCAGCTCTTGAGGCCCTTCTTCTGCACCACCTCTTTGCACTGCTCTTCCGTCAGCATCCAGGTCGGCTTCGACGGCGCCGGCGTCGGCAGGTCGAGATTGTGGGTGTCGTAGGAGTAGCGGATCGGCGGCCAGATGACGGTGCCGCCCTTTTCGGCGATCTGCTTCTGCAGATAGGGATCGCGATAGTCGGCGGCGGTTTCGAAATCGCCGCCGAAGGTCGTCTCGGAGTAGCTGAAAAGCACCGGCCAATAGAGACGGCCGTCATATTTGACGAGGAGCGGCTTGTCGTTGGCAATGAAATTGGCAAACAGCGAGACCGTGAAAAGCACGAGGAAGATCCAGAACGACCAATAGCCCCTTCGGTTGGCCTTGAAGTTCTGCCAGCGGCGCCGGTTGAGCGGCGACGGCTGGAACGGATGACGCGTGATCGGGACCGCCGCGCCGAGCGGCGATTGCGTCGAGGTCTCGACCGGCTGGGGCGCGGTGATCGTCATCAGACCTCACGCGCCTCGAAGTCGATCCGCGGATCGACCCACATGTAAGCGAGGTCGGAGATCAGATTGACCACGAGACCGACCAGCGAAAAGATGAATAGGGTGCCAAACACGACCGGGTAATCGCGGTTCAGGATGCTCTCGAATCCGAGCAGGCCAAGGCCGTCGAGCGAGAAGATGGTCTCGATCAACAGCGAACCGGAAAAGAAGGCGTGAATGAACGCGCTCGGAAAGCCCGCGATCACGATCAGCATCGCGTTGCGGAAGATGTGGTGATACAGCACCTGGGTTTCGCTGCAGCCCTTGGCGCGTGCGGTCATCACATATTGCTTGCGGATCTCGTCGAGAAACGAGTTCTTGGTCAGCAGCGTCATGGTGGCGAAGGCGCCGAGCGCCATCGAGATCAGCGGCAGCGTGATGTGCCAGAAATAGTCGATGATCTTCCAGTACCAGGGGAACTGCGCCCAGCCGTCGGAAGTCAGGCCGCGCAGCGGGAAGATGTTGAGGAACGAGCCGCCGGCGAACAGGATGATCAACAGGATCGCGAACAGGAATCCCGGGATCGCAAAGCCTATGATGATCACCGCCGACGTCCAGGTGTCGAACTCCGACCCGTCCTTTACGGCCTTGCGGATGCCGAGCGGGATCGAGATCAGGTAGGTCAGAAGCATCATCCAGAGGCCGAGCGACATCGACACCGGCAGCTTCTCCTTGATCAGCTGGATCACGCTGACGTCGCGGAAATAGCTCTTGCCGAAATCGAAGCGCGAGAAATTCCACACCATCAGCGCGAAGCGCTCGGGCGCCGGTTTGTCGAAGCCGAACTGGGCTTCCAGCTTCTTGATGAAATCGGGATCCAGGCCCTGCGCGCCGCGGTATTTCGAACTGACGGCATCGGAAGCCGCGCCGACCTGGCCGCGCGGACCGAAATCGCCGCCGCCGCCCGATATCCTGGACGTGCCGCCGGTGTCGGCGCCGGAGAGCTGCGCCAGCACGCGTTCGACTGGTCCGCCCGGCGCGAACTGCACGACCACAAAGGACACGAACAGGATCCCGAGCAGCGTCGGGAACATCAGCAGGATGCGGCGGGCGATATAGCCGGTCATGAATTACTTTGCCTGCTCGAGCTTCGCGGCCCTGGCGGCGTCATACCACCAGTTGTCCGGCGCACCGGTGCCTTGCGCATAGCGTGCCGGCTTCTCCGGATGCGCGAACTGATCCCAATAAGCGATAGGGTGATTGGTGCGGAACCATTGCGGCACCCAATAGCGGCCGGCGCGGAACACGCGATCGAGCGCGCGGCACGCGATCGTCAGATCGGCACGCGTTTCGGCGCCGATGGCCTTGTCGACCAGCGCGTCGATCGCAGGATTGGCCACACCCGCCAGATTGTACGATCCCTTGGTGGCGGCCGCATGTGACGTAAAGTATGGCCGCAGGCTATCGCCCGGCGTCGGCGACATGCTCAGGCGCATCGTCGTCATGTCGAAATCGAAAGACTCCACGCGCGCGCGGTACTGCACGGCGTCGATCAGGCGGATGTTGGCCTCGATGCCGAGCTGAGCGAGATTCTTGATGAAGGTCGCGTGATGCGGCTGGAACGACGGCTCGTCGAGCAGGAATTCGATCGTGAATATCTCGCCGTTCGGCAAGACCCGCTTGCCATCCTTGATGGGGATTTTCGCGTCCTGCAGCAATTGCTGCGCTTTGCGCAGCAGCGCCCGGTCCTGGCCCGATCCATCCGACACCGGCGGAATGAACGGCTCGCCGAACACCTCGTCCGGCACCTGGCCGCGGAACGGCTCGAGCAGCTTCAGCTCTTCGGGCGACGGCAGCCCGGTCGCCACCATGTCGGAATTCTGGAACGGCGAAACCGTGCGCGCATAGGCGCCGTACATCACGGTCTTGTTGGTCCATTCGAAATCGAACGCATTGATCACCGCTTCGCGCACTTTGGGGTCTTTGAGCTTGTCGCGGCGGGTGTTGAAGAACCAGCCCTGCCCGCCCGACGGCAATTCATCCGGCAGGGTCTCGCGCTTGACGCGGCCGTCCTTGATCGCCGGAAAATCGTAACGCGTCGCCCAGATCCGCGCGGTGAACTCCTCGCGGTAGAGGTAGTTCTTGCCGGTAAAGCCTTCGAACGCGACGTCGCGGTCGCGATAGAACTCATAACGTACGGTTTCGAAATTGTAGCTGCCGCGGTTGACGGGAAGATTGGCCCCCCAATAATCCTTGACGCGGTCGAATTCGACGTACCGGTTGATCTCGTACCTGCCCACCTTGTACGGCCCCGAACCGAGCGGGATATCGGTGGTCGATTCCTCGAACGGTCGCGTTGCGTAATAGGCCCTGGAGAAGATCGGCAGGCCCGCGACATAGAGCGGGACGTCCCGCGCGCGGTTTGGCGCAAACGTCACGGCCACCGTCGCATCGTCGATCACCTCGGCCTTCACCATGTCGCGCAACTGCACCACGATCAGCGGATGGCCTTTTTCCTTCAGCGTGTTGAGCGAGAAGGCGACGTCGTGCGCCGTCATCTTCGAGCCGTCGTGGAAACGGGCCTCGGGGCGCATCGTGAAACGGTAGGTGAGCTTGTCGGACGAAATCCACACCGATTTGGCCGCAAGGCCATACATCGCGTCGGGCTCGTCATTGGCGCGCGCCATCAACCCGTCAAACGTCAACTCCATGCCCTTGGCGCCTTCACCCTTGAGGATATAGGCGTTGAAGGAATTGAAGGTCTGGAAGGATTGATTATAGGCGCGGGTCGACGGGATCGTCGAAAACAACCCGCCCTTCGGCGCATCCGGATTGACGTAGTCGAATTGCTTGAAGTCGGCCGGATATTTCAGGTCGCCGAACACCGACATGCCGTGCATCTCGGCGCCGCCATTGTCGGCGGCGGCAGGACGAAATAGGCCGGCGCTCAGCGCACCGATGCCGAGACCGAGCGCGTGTCGACGGTTGAGTAGCGCCATGCGCGATTCCTTCAACTGCGCTTGCCGATCTTGGCTGCCTTGTCGGCATCGTACCACCACACCGTCGGGAATCCCGACACGCCGTATTTGGGCAAGGGGTCGGGGCGGCTGAAACGATCCCAGCGCGCATAACGCTGGAATCCGTAGCTGAATTGCGTCACGCAGTAGAAGTTCCAGAGCAGCACGCGGTCCATCGCCTTGCAGGCCGCGATCTGTTCGGCACGGTTCTTGGCGAAGATGATCCGCTCGATCAGTGCATCCACCGCGGGGTTCTTGATGCCGCCCATGTTGCGGGAACCGGGCTTGTCCGCCGCCTGTGAGCCGAACCATTCGCGCTGTTCGTTGCCGGGCGACAGCGACTGCGGCCAGACCACGGTCGTCATGTCGAAGTCATAGTCTCGCGTGCGGTTCTGGTACTGCACGTCATCGACCCGACGGATGTTCACGGTGACGCCGAGACGTTCCAGGGAGGGCTTGTAGAACAGCGAGATCCTCTCATTGCCCTCGTCGGGACACAGGATCTCGACGCTGACGGGCTGGCCCGAGGGATCGACCAGCTTGCGGTCGCGAACCTCGAATCCGGCCTCCTTCAACAGCCGCGTCGCTTCGCGCAAATTGGTGCGGACGGCTTCGGGGGTGCCGTTGATGGGATCCTTGTAGGGCGTCGTGAAAACCTCTGATGGCACCTTGTCGCGCAGCGGCTCGAGGATTTCCAGTTCGAGGCCCTCGGGAAGTCCGGTCGCCATGAAATCGGGGATGCCGTCGAAATAGCTGCTGTCGCGATGGTACTCGCCGGTCGACAAGGTCCGGTTCATCTCTTCGAAGTCGAATGCGTAGTTGAAGGCGCGGCGCAGCCGCGCGTCCTTGAACAGCGGCCGGCGCAGGTTGAACGCCCAGCCCTGCATCCGCCCCGAACTCAGCACCGGAAACTTTTCCTTGAGCACCCGTCCGTCATGCACCGCGGGGAAGTCGTAGGCCACCGACCATTCCTTGGCGCTGCGCTCGGCATACCAGTCGAACTGGTCGGCCTTGAAGGCCTGGCGTCCGACGACGTCGTCGCGGAAGAATTCGTAGCGGAGCTCGTCGAAATTATCCTGGCCGATGCTGTTGGGCAGATCCTTGGCCCAGTAATCCTTCACCCGCTCGAGTACCAGCGAACGGCCGGCGACAAAGTCCTTGATGCGATAGGGGCCAGATCCCAGCGGCGGCTCCAGCGTGGTTGCGGTCACGTCGCGCTTGCGGCCCTGCGCGTCGGTGCCTTCCCACCAGTGTTTCGGCAACACGTTGAGCTGGCCGGTGATCAGGGGAAGTTCGCGATTGCCGGGGCCGTCGAAGAAGAATTTGACGTCGTGGTCACCGACCTTCTCGGCCTTGACGATATGCTGATAATAGAAGCGGGCTCTCGGGCTGCTAGCCTTCTGCGTTTCAAACGAAAATATCACGTCTTCCGGCGTCACCGGCTTGCCGTCGTGCCAGCGCGCCGCCGGACGCAGGCGGTAGATCACATAGGAGAAATCATCGGGGTAGGCGACGAGTCCGGCCAGCGTGCCGTAATAGCTGTCCGGCTCGTCAAGGGCCGAGTCCATCAGCGATTGATAGATTCTTGCGACGCCGGAGGCGACCGATCCCTTCAACCCGGCGACCACGATGTTGAAGCTGTCATACGTGCCAAGCTCGAACAGGCGGGCGACGCCGCCCTTTGGCGCATCCGGATTGACGTAATCGAAGCGCTTGAAATCGGCGGGGTACTTGATGTCGCCGAAGGTGGAGATTCCGTGCCGCCATTTCAGTCCATCCGGCGCGGCTTGCGCCAGCGCGGGCGAGGAAACGCCAATGTTGAGCCCGAGTGCCGGCGCCATGGCGGCCGCGGCAGTGCCTTGCAGGAGATGTCGTCGGGAAATTGCCAAGTGCGGAAATCCTGTTGCTTACGGGAGCCAGCCAGCACCCAATATAAGGCAAGGGTTCGACCAATTACGTTGCTTTTTCCTCATGATAGCGGCACAGGAACCAGCCTGGTGCGGCGAAACGTCCCGATAACAACAACGCGATTATCATAGACAAACGGCCAGGCAATGCCTGGCCGTCGTGTCGTCGCAACGTCCATGCCGGACGGGCGAAATATTACTTCGCCGCGGTCGGCAGCGGAGCCGGCTTTTCCGATAGCGAGTTCAAATAGGCGATCACGTCGGCGCGCTCGCTGTCTTTCGGGATACCGGCAAAGCCCATCGCGGTGCCGGGAACGAAGGCCTTGGGGTTGGTGAGAAACTTGTTGAGGTCGTCAAAGGTCCAGGTGCCGCCCTTGCCCTTCATGCCGGCCGAGAAATTGAACCCGCCGCGGCCCGCGCCCTTCGGCTCGTTGACGACGCCATAGAGATTCGGACCAACGCGGTTGGGGCCGCCCTTCTCGAAGGTGTGGCAGGCGGCGCACTTCTTGGCGGCGCCGGTGCCCTTCTCGACGGAGGCGGTCTGCAGCAGCTTCTCGATCGGCTCGGAGGGAGCTGCGGCTTCCTTGGCGCCTGCGCCGTGCGACGCGTCTTCCTTCACGGCGATCTCGAAGCCCGGCTTTTCCAGCGGCTTGGGCGTGAAAATCGCATGAGCGGCAAAGCTCGTCACCAGAACGAGAATGCAGGTGGCGAGGATGGCGCCGATAATCTTGTTGAGTTCGAAGGAGTCCATAGTTGGATCAGGCTCCAGGCCGGGAAGGTCGACTGAAGGCCGGCAAAACGGCCGCGGATGCGCATCAGGAATCAGCCTTTCGCGCCGCACCCTCAGCAGGGTTGAGATATCGGTTTGACCGGGCTCTGGCAACCCGTATAAACGCCCCGACTTTCCGCCAGTCCCCCATTATTTCCGGCCTGTTCTTGCTGGCCGGCAGACCTCGTTCCGGATGACCGAACCCCGCATTCTGGTGCTGATTCCCGCCCGCATGGCGGCGACCCGCCTGCCCGGCAAACCGCTGCTCGATATCGGCGGCCTGCCGATGATCGTCCACGTGCTGCGGCGGGCCGAGGAGGCCAAAATCGGCCGGGTGGCAGTCGCCACCGACACGCCCGAGATCGCGGCCGCCGTGAAGGCCGCCGGCGGCGAGGTGGTGATGACCCGCGCCGATCATCCCTCCGGCTCCGACCGGATCCATGAGGCGATGCGGACGATCGATCCGGACGGCCGGGCCGAGATCGTGGTCAACCTGCAGGGCGACTTTCCTACGATCAACCCGGACACCATCCGCGCCGCGCTGCCGCCGCTCGACGACCCCGCCGTCGACATTGCGACGCTGGCCTCGCAGATCCATACCGAGGAAGAAGACCAGGCCCCCAGCGTGGTGAAGGCAGTCGGCTCGCCGATCGGCCCCAACCGGCTCCGTGCGCTCTATTTCACCCGGGCCACGGCGCCCTATGGCGAGGGCCCGCGCTACCACCACATCGGCCTCTACGCCTACCGCCGCGCCGCGCTGGAACGGTTCGTGGCGCTGCCCCCGTCTCCGCTGGAGCAGCAGGAGAAGCTCGAGCAGCTTCGTGCGCTGGAGGCCGGGATGCGGATCGACATCACCATCGTCGACAGCGTCCCGCGCGGCGTCGACACCCCGGCCGACCTCGAGACCGCTCGCAAGATACTAGCCAAGACATACTAGCCAAGGCCTGACCGTCTGCCTAAAAGGCCCGCCATGACCAAGAAGCTCAAAATCGCATTCCAGGGCGAGCCTGGCGCCAATTCCCATATCGCCATCGTCGAGGCCTATCCCGACGCCGAGCCGTTGCCGTGCGCGACCTTCGAGGACGCGCTGTCGGCGATCTCCTCCGGCGAGGCCGACCTCGGCATGATCCCGATCGAGAATTCGGTCGCCGGCCGTGTCGCCGACATTCATCATCTGTTGCCGCAGTCCGGCCTGTTCATCGTCGGCGAATGGTTCCTGCCGATCCGCCACCAGTTGATGGCGGTCCGCGGCGCCAAGCTGACCGACATCAAGACGGTGGAGAGCCACGTCCACGCGCTCGGCCAATGCCGGCGCATCATCCGGAAACTCGGCATCAAGCCGATCGTCGCGGCGGATACCGCCGGCAGCGCGCGCGATGTCTCCGAGCGCAAGGACAAGGCCGTCGCCGCGATCGCCTCGCGCCTTGCCGCGCAAATCTACGGCCTCGATATCCTGGCCGAAGACGTCGAGGACGAGGCCCACAACACCACCCGCTTCGTGGTGCTGGCGCGCGAGGCGAACTGGGCCAAGCAGGGCTCGGGGCCGCTGGTCACCACTTTTGTCTTTCGGGTGCGCAACTTGCCCGCCGCGCTCTACAAGGCGCTCGGCGGCTTCGCCACCAACGGCGTCAACATGACCAAGCTTGAAAGCTACATGGTCGACGGCGAATTCTCCGCCACGCAATTCTATGCCGACGTCGACGGCCATCCCGAGGACAAGGGCCTCGCCTTCGCGCTGGAGGAGTTGAAATTCTTCTCGCGCGAATTTCGGATCGTCGGGGTGTACCCCGGCCATCCGTTCCGGGCGACGTTCAACGGGGCACAGGACTAAGATTGTCATTCCGGGGCGCGAAGCGAACCCGGAATCTCGAGATTCCGGGTTCGATGCTTCGCATCGCCCCGGAATGACCGAGGCTAGGCCGCTGCTTTCTTTCCCAACCCAAACGCATCCGCGAGCAGGCTATATGACTTCTTCCGCGCGTCGTGATCGTACACCGCCGTGATGATCATCAATTCATCCGGCTTGCCCGCACTGATCATCGGCTCAAGCTTCGCCATGATAGTCGCCGGGCTGCCGACGAACAGCCGCGAGCGGTTGCGCATCACCGAGGCGCGCTCGGAGTCGCTGTAGTTATAGGCCAGCGCTTCCTCGACGCTCGGCAGCGGCAGATATTGTCCGCGGTCGCGGCGCAGGCGGTTGAGGTCCATCGAGGAAGCGAGTTGTTCGGCTTCCGCATCGGTTTCGGCGGCAACCGCTGCGACGGCGAGAATGCCGTGCGGCGTGGTTCGCCAGCCGGATGGCTTGAAATGTTCGCGGTAGTTGGTCAGCGCCGCGATGGCATCGTAGGACGCAAAATGATGCGCGAACGCGAAGCCCATGCCGACCTGCGCGGCCAGCTCCGAAGAGTAATCGCTCGAGCCGAGCAGCCAGATCGGCGGCAGCGGCGTATCGTCCGGCATCGCTACCACATTGTTGTAGGGATGGCCGGCCGGGAAATCGCGGGTCTCCCACATCACCAGTTCACTGAGCCGTTCGAGAAAGTCATCGCCTTCGCGGCGGTCGAGCCGGCTGCGCAGCGCGTGGGCCGTGGCACCGTCCGTGCCGGGCGCACGGCCGAGGCCGAGATCGATGCGGCCGGGAAACAGCGCCTCCAGCATCTTGAAGCGTTCGGCAACCACCAGCGGCGCGTGGTTGGGCAGCATCACGCCGCCGGAGCCGACGCGGATGTTTTTGGTCACCGCGGCGATCTGCCCGATCATCAGGTCGGGCGCGGGGCTCGCCACCGAGGCCAGGTTGTGGTGCTCGGCAAGCCAGTAGCGGACAAAGCCTAGCCCATCGACGTGGCGCGCCAGATCGATGCTGTTCTGCAGCGCGTGGGCCGGACGGGTGCCTGTGGTGACGACGGAGAGGTCGAGGACTGAAAGCGGGATCATGGCGCTAAACTAGTGCGGCCGGCGAGCGCGACAAAGGCCCGGCCGGCGCAGAGCAGGCCCGCGCCCGTGGGTAAAGGAAGCGGCGGGCACGCCCTCTCAGTGGGACTGAGTGTAACGAATTCATCACAACAGCTTATTGCCCACCAACCATTCGCGCCTCATCCGGCAACCAGAATCTATCTAACTATATGTTAATAGCCAATAAAATTCATATTAGCTTGTGGCCCACCACTTCCCCGTAAAGTCTATATTTCACATATTTTTTGCACTTATTGGGCTACTTCCCATAGCCAATGGGCTGTTTGGTCGGGTTCGTTTGGCCTATTTTAGCTCCTCGCCGCTACGCCCGACGTCAGCCGATCCTTTTGGAGCTTCGTGAAGTGCCATGACCGAAACTACGTCCGCCGCTTTCGACGGCCATCGCGCACTCCATTCGCCAAAAATCTCCTTTGAGTTCTTTCCGCCCAAGACGGAAGAGATGGAGCGGAGCCTGTGGGAGACCATCAACCGGCTGGCGCCGCTGACCCCCAACTTCGTGTCCGTGACCTATGGCGCGGGGGGATCGACCCGCGAGCGCACCCACTCGACCATCGCGCGTATTCTCAAAGAGACCAGCCTGACGCCGGCCGCGCATTTGACCTGCGTCGGTGCGCCCAAGGGCGAGATCGACGACGTGGTGGCGCGCTATCACGAGATCGGCGTCCGCCACATCGTCGCCCTGCGCGGCGACCCCACCACCGGCATCGGCACCGCCTATCAGGCGCATCCCGACGGCTATCAGAGTTCGCCCGATCTGATCGCCGGCATCAAGAAGCGCTATCCCGATATCGAAATCTCGGTCTCGGCCTATCCCGAAAAACATCCCGAGAGCCCGACGCTCGATGCCGATATCGACACGCTGAAGGCCAAGGTCGACGCCGGCGCGACTCGCGCCATCACCCAGGTGTTCTTCGACAACGACCTCTACTTCCGCTACCTCGATCGCGTGCGCGCCCGCGGCATCGATATCCCGGTGGTTCCCGGCATCATGCCGATGCACAATTTCAAGCAGGCGCGGAACTTCGTGACGCGCGCGGGCACCACGGTGCCGACCTGGCTAGCGGACAAGTTCGAGGGCCTCGACGACGACGCCGAGACGCGCAAGCTGGTGGCGGCAACTGTCGCCGCCGGCCAGGTGCAAAAACTGGCAAAACACGGCGTCGATACCTTTCACTTCTACACCATGAACCGCGCAGACCTCGTTTTTGCGATCAGCCATCTGCTGGGCATTCGCCCCAATGGCGCACAGAAAGCCGCCTGATCCGATGACATCATCGATTTCGCCAAAGCGTACCGCCCTGCTCGCCGCCGCCCGCGAACGCATTCTGGTGCTCGACGGCGCCATGGGCACGATGATCCAGGGCCTGCAATATGACGAGGCCGCGTTTCGGGGGCAGCGCTTTGCCGATTTCCATCGCGACATCAGAGGCAACAACGACCTCTTGATCCTGACGCAGCCGCAGGCGATCGAGGATATCCACGCGGCTTACCTGCGCGCGGGCGCCGACATCGTCGCCACCAACACGTTCTCCTCGACCTCGATCGCACAGGCCGACTACGACATGTCGGACCTCGCCTACGAACTCAATCGCGACGGTGCCAAACTCGCCCGCGCCGCCGCCGAGCGCGTCAGCGCCGAGGACGGCAAACCGCGTTTCGTCGCCGGCGCGCTGGGCCCGACCAATCGGACGGCTTCGATTTCGCCCGACGTTTCCAACCCCGGCTATCGCGCCGTCACGTTTGACGATTTGCGCAAGTCTTATGGTGAGCAGATCAACGGCCTGCTCGACGGCGGCGCCGATCTGCTGCTGGTCGAAACCATCTTCGACACGCTGAACGCCAAGGCCGCACTCTACGCGATTTCGGAAATCGCCGGGGAACGCGGCATCGACGTGCCCGTGATGATCTCGGGCACCATCACCGATAAATCCGGCCGGCTGCTGTCGGGGCAATTGCCGGAAGCGTTCTGGAATTCGGTACGGCACGCCAGGCCGATCACCATCGGCTTCAACTGCGCGCTCGGCGCCGAAGATTTGCGCGCTCATATCGCCGATATCGGCCGCGTCGCGGATACGCTGGTCTGCGCCTATCCGAACGCCGGCCTGCCGAACGAATTCGGCCAGTATGACGAGACGCCCGAATACATGGCGCGGCTGGTCGGCGAGTTTGCCGAGGCCGGCCTCGTCAACATCGTCGGCGGCTGCTGCGGCACCACGCCGGACCATATCGCGGCGATTGCTGCCGCCGTCGCTCCGCACAAGCCGCGCCTCGTGCCCGCGATCGAGCCGCGGCTGCGGCTCTCGGGCCTCGAGCCGTTCGAACTGACGCCGGCGATCCCGTTCGTGAATGTCGGTGAGCGCACCAACGTCACTGGCTCGGCAAAATTCCGCAAGCTGATCACGGCGGGCGACTACACTGCCGCGCTGCAGGTGGCGCGCGACCAGGTCGAGAACGGCGCGCAGATCATCGACGTCAACATGGACGAGGGCCTGCTCGATTCCGAAGCCGCGATGGTGACGTTCCTCAATCTCGTCGCCGCCGAGCCCGACATCGCCCGCGTGCCCGTGATGGTCGACTCCTCCAAATTCAACGTGATCGAGGCCGGCCTGAAATGCGTTCAGGGCAAGCCGGTGGTGAACTCGATCTCGATGAAGGAAGGCGTGGAGAAATTCATCCACGAGGCCCAGATCGCGCGCCGCCATGGCGCCGCCGTCGTGGTGATGGCGTTCGACGAGGCCGGACAGGCCGATACGTTCGCGCGCAAGACCGAGATCTGCAAGCGCGCCTACGACATTCTCGTCAACGAAGTCGACTTCCCGCCTGAGGACATCATCTTCGACCCGAACATTTTTGCGATCGCAACGGGACTTGAAGAACACAACAATTACGGCGTCGACTTCATCGAGGCGACGCGCTGGATCCGCCAAAACCTGCCGCATGCGCATATTTCCGGCGGCGTCTCCAACCTCTCGTTCTCGTTCCGCGGCAACGAGCCGGTGCGCGAGGCCATGCATTCGGTGTTCCTGTATCATGCCATCAAGGCCGGCATGGACATGGGCATCGTCAATGCCGGGCAGATGATCGTCTATGACGACATCGACCCCGAGCTGCGCCAGGTCTGCGAGGACGTCATCCTCAACCGCGACCCCGGCGCGTCCGAGCGATTACTGGCGCTGGCTGAAAAATTCCGCGGCAAGGAGAAGCAGACCAGGGAACAGGACCTCGCCTGGCGCGAATGGCCGGTCGAGAAGCGGCTGAGCCACGCGCTGGTGCACGGCATCACTGAATTCATCGAGGCCGACACCGAAGCCGTGCGGCTGACGGTCGAGAGGCCGCTGAACGTGATCGAGGGCCCGCTGATGGCCGGCATGAACATCGTCGGCGACCTCTTCGGCGACGGAAAAATGTTCCTGCCGCAGGTGGTGAAGTCGGCACGCGTGATGAAGCAGGCGGTCGCCTATCTGATGCCGTTCATGGAAGAGGAAAAGGCGCGCAACCTCGCCAACGGCGTCACCAGCAGCGGCGGCCGCAATGCCGCCGGCAAGATCGTGCTCGCCACCGTCAAGGGCGACGTCCACGACATCGGCAAGAACATCGTCGGCATCGTGCTGCAATGTAACAATTTCGAGGTCATCGACCTCGGCGTCATGGTGCCGGCCAGCAAGATCATCGAGACCGCCAAAGCCGAGGACGCTGATATCATCGGCCTGTCCGGCCTGATCACGCCCTCGCTCGACGAGATGAGTTTTCTCGCCGGCGAAATGGAGCGGCAGGGCATGAAGATGCCGCTGCTGATCGGAGGCGCGACCACAAGCCGCGTCCATACCGCCGTCAAGATCGACCCGAACTACAAGGGCGGCCCGGTGGTGCATGTCAACGACGCCAGCCGCGCCGTCGGCGTAGCGTCCTCGCTGCTGTCGCCTGATCGGCGCGAGGCCTATGCCGCCGACATCCGCGCCGAATACGCCAAGATCTCCGCGGCGCATTTCCGCGCCCAGGCCGACAAGAAGCGGCTGAAGCTGGCCGACGCCCGCGCCAACGCGGTCAAGGCCGACTTCGCCAAGACGCCGCCGAAAAAACCGGCATTTCTGGGTATCAAGAGTTTCGACGCCTACGACCTTGCGGAGCTGGCCGAATACATCGACTGGACGCCGTTCTTCCAGACCTGGGAATTGACCGGGCGCTTTCCGGCGATCCTCGACGATCCCAAGATCGGCGAAGTCGCGCGTTCGCTCTATGACGACGCGCGCAAGATGCTCGATCTCATCGTCAAGGAGAAATGGTTCACCGCTCGCGCCACCATAGGCTTCTGGCCAGCCAACGCCGATGGCGACGATATCGCCGTCTATGCCGACGACAGCCGCAAGAAAAAGATTGCGACCTTCCACACGCTGCGCCAGCAGCTGGAGAAGCGCGAAGGCCGCTTCAACGCCGCGCTGTCGGATTTCATCGCCCCCGCGTCCTCAGGCGTGCCCGACTATATCGGCGCCTTCGTCGTTACCGCCGGCATTGGCGAGGACGTGGTCGCTGACCGCTTCAAGAACGCCAATGACGATTACTCCTCGATCCTGTGCAAGGCGCTGGCCGATCGCCTCGCCGAAGCCTTCGCAGAGCGGATGCATCAGCGCGTCCGCAAGGAATTCTGGGGCTATGCGCCGGACGAAACGCTTGTCCCGGATCAACTGATCCTCGAACAATATGCCGGCATCCGCCCGGCGCCCGGCTATCCCGCGCAGCCCGATCACACCGAGAAGGCGACGCTGTTCCGCCTGCTCGATGCGGAGAACACGGCCGGCGTGAAGCTGACCGAGAGCTTTGCGATGTGGCCGGGCTCGTCAGTATCGGGGCTTTATTTCAGCCATCCCGATAGCTTCTATTTCGGCGTCGGCAAGATCGAGCGCGACCAGGTCGAGGACTATGCCGCGCGCAAGGGCATGAGTGTGGCCGAGACCGAACGCTGGCTGGCGCCGGTGCTGAACTATATTCCCTCGCAGGAGGCCGCGGCGGCGCCGGCGGCAGAGATCGTCCCCGCCAACGACGTCACCTCGCATCCCCCCGGCTGCAATTGCGCCGTGCACCTGGCCTGGCGCAAGAAAGCGGTCGGCGCCTGATCTGTGCTTTCTTCCCTTCTCCCCTTGTGGGAGAAGGTGGCGCGAAGCGCCGGATGAGGGGTTCTCTCGGCTAGGGTGCTCGCGGAGAGAACCCCTCACCCGTCCGCGATGCTGCGCATCGCGTCCACCCTCTCCCACAAGGGGAGAGGGGAAGAAACGTGGAGGCCCCATGAAATTCTTCTCGTTCTGGCGATCGCTCGCAAGTTTTCGCGTCCGCATCGCGCTCAATCTGAAAAATGTGCCGGCCGAGGTGATCTTCGTCGATCTCGACGCCAACGCGCATCGCGAGGCCGACTATCGCAAGATCAATCCGCAGATGGCGCTGCCGGCGCTGGTCGCGGATGACGGCACCACGCTGTTCCAGTCGCTCGCCATTCTCGAATATCTCGACGAGAAATATCCCGCCCCGCCGCTGCTGCCCGGCGATATCAACGGCCGTGCCCGCGTTCGCGCGCTGGCGCTGATGGTCGCCTGCGAGGGACATCCGCTACTGGTGCCGCGGGTGCGGCGCTATCTCGATCATGAACTCAATCTGCGCGACACGCAGCAGGCGGCATGGCGGCGGCACTGGACGGTGGAAACGCTGGCCGCGCTGGAGGGACATCTGGCTGATCACAAGGACACGGGTAAATTCTGCCATGGCGATGCG
>Ga0307500_10000165_pt1 | contig 21820 bp, 21 predicted proteins | sample 14_S_MG_FD_201362 | JGI IMG/M metagenome (GOLD analysis project Ga0307500, IMG submission 201362) | Soil microbial communities from Populus trichocarpa stands in riparian zone in the Pacific Northwest, United States - 14_S | ecosystem: Environmental > Terrestrial > Soil > Riparian zone > Trees... | reverse complement strand
CTGCCGGTGGCTGGCGCCGCCGGGCAGGTACCGCTTCTCGTCCACCAGCGCGTACAGGAACACCGACGCGACCATGATGCCGACGGCGGTGTAGACGCCGGGCGCCCAACTGCCCGTGTGGTCCCGCAGCACGCCGCTGACCACCGGGCTGGCGACCGCGCCGATCTCGGCGATCAGGTTCAGCAGCCCGAACACCGAGCCGCGCTCGGCGGCGGGCACCATGTCGCCGGTCATGCCGTGCACGATCGGCTGCAGCGCGTTGAAGAACAGGCCGGAGGTGAACAGCAGCAGGCCGAGCAGCAGCAGCGAGGGCTTGTTGTCGCCCCGGACGCTGATACCGAACAGCAGCGCCAGCACCGAGTAGGCGATCGCGCAGGTGAGGATCAGCGGCTTGCGACCGTGGCCGCGGCGGACCTGCCGGTCGGCCAGCCAGCCGCCGACCGGGAAGCCGATGATGCCGGCCCCGGCGTTGAAGGCGGCGGTCAGCCCGGCGGCGACCAGGCTGCTGTGGGTCGCCTCCTTGACGATCTGCACCGACCAGAAGCTGAAGAACCACAGGTTCCACAGGACGGCGATGAAGGCGATGTAGACCAGCCACAGGTCCCGGTTCAGCAGCGTCGCGGACCGGCCCGAGGCCGCCACCCCGCGCACGATGACCGCGATGAAGGCCACCGCCAGCACCCCGACCACGATCGCCGTCTGCCAGTCCTTCCACTTCAGCCCGTCGGCGAGCAGGAAGATCGCCAGGATCGCCGCGAACGTCGGCAGCGCGTAGGTCAGCAGCCGCAGGAACGGCGGGCCGAGCTTGAGCGGCCCGCCCAGCCGGGACCGGAAGAAGGCGTACGTGCCCGCCGCGACCAGGAACGAGAACGCGGCGAACACGTACAGCGGGAAGCCCCAGGCGTGCCCGCCCATGCCCAGGTCGCCGCCCCAGTCGATCAGGTACGGCGTGGCCACGATGCCGATCGTCAGGCCGATGGACAGGCCGGTGATGACGACGCCGAGCCCCAGCGTGCGGCGCGGCGGCGGGGTGTGGTTGAAGACCAGGGTCCGGTCGTTGGAGTAGAAGACGCCCTCGCCCAGCCCGGTCAGCACCCGCGCCGCGACGAACGCGATCAGCCCGCTGACCAGGCCGGAGACCAGCGTCATGGTGCCGGCCCAGAGCAGCGAGACGACCAGCATCTCGCGGTGGCCGTAGCGGTCGCCGAGCCGCCCGCCGGCGTACTGGGTGAGCATGTAGCCGGCGAAGAACATCGTGCCGACCAGGCCGCCCAGGGTGGCCGGGTTGGACGCGTCGCCGATGAACCCGGCCTTGTTCGAGATCATCCAGGCGATCACCGGGCCGGTCACGGTCCGGTCCGCGTAGCTGACCACCCAGCCCATCAGCAGCACCGCCCACAGTGCCTTGTACGGCACGATCGGCCGGCCCGCTCCCGCCACCTTCGTCGTCGCTACCGTCTCACTCATGCGCACCTCGCACGGGTTCGGGGGACGTTGGTAGTGCGTGCGGTAAACGGCCCTGCCACGGCCGATTCCTCACTCCTCGTACTACCCGGTGGTATTTGACCACGAATCGCACGGCGTGGACCTCCCCAGGAACCCCGGTTCTGCTGGCGTGCGGCGCCCCGGCCGGCTGAACCAGATGCTCGACCACGGGACCCGCGGCGATGGCCGGGTCGGCCCCCTCGTCCGCGGCCGGCTCAGCGCGTTGGCGGGATGCCGTGGCGGAAGCCGTCCAGGGCGGTGATCATGGCCCCGGTCATGCTGGTGCCGCCGTGTCCGGCGTCGTCGAGCACGACCAGTTGGCTGGCCGGCCAGGCGCGGTGCAGATCCCAGGCGGTGTCCAGGGGCCCGGAGACGTCGTACCGGCCGTGGATGAGGGCCGCCGGGATGTGCTGGATCCGGTCCATGCCGGCGGCGATCGGGGTGTCGTCCAGGAAGCAGCCGTTGCTCCAGTAGTGGGTGACCAGGCGGGCGAACACCTGCTGGAACGCCGGGTCCTCGTAGCGCAGCCGCGGCTGCCAGCCGGGCATCAGCGAGATGTGCGTGTCCTCCCAGTCGCACCACTGCCGGGCCGCCCGCTCGGTCACCGCCGGGTCGGGGTCGGCCAGCAGCCGGGCGTAGGCCGCGCACAGGTCACCGTCCCGCTCGGCGGCCGGGACGCCGGCGGCGAACGCGTCCCACTCGCGCGGGAAGACCCGCCGCATGTCCCGGGTGATCCAGTCGGTCTCCCGGCGCTTCCCGGCGGTGACCGCGGCGAGCACCATGGCGATCACCCGGCCGGGGTGCCGCTGGGCGTAGGCCAGCGCGAGGGTCACTCCCCAGGAGCCGCCGGCCACCACCCACCGGTCGATGCCCAGGTGCTCACGCAGCCGCTCGATATCGGCGAGCAGGTGCATTGTCGTGTTGGCGGTCAGGTCGGCCGCGGCGGTGTCGGCCAGCGGGCGGCTGCGGCCGCAGCCGCGCTGGTCGAACAGCACCAACCGGTACGCGGCCGGGTCGAAGCTGCGGCGGGTACCCACCCCACTGCCCGTACCCGGCCCGCCGTGCAACCAGACCGCCGGCGTCCCGGCCGGGTCGCCGACCGTCTCCCAATAGATCTCGTGACCGTCGCCGACGGCCAGCATTCCCGACGCGTACGGCTCGATCTCCGGATACCGCTCAGCCACGCCGCCACCCTAGGCGGAACCACCGCCGGGTCGCTCGCCGGCTTCTCAACCACGGCCGGCCGGCGGCTCGGCGATGCCGATGAAGTTCCCGCCCACCGACCGGACCTGGACCGACCACCCCAGCGCGGTGAGGTCGCCGGTGAGCGTCCGGGCGTCGTGGAACACCTTCACGATGCGGTACCGGCTGCCGTCGTCGAGCCGGCGCAGCACCGCCGGGACGGCCTGTTGCGCCAGCACCTCCTCCGTCCCGGCCACGGCGGGGCCGTCGTCGATGAAGATCGCCTTGCCGCCCGGCGCGAGCGCGGCGGCGACGGTGTTCCAGAAGTCCGGCAGCCGCGCCGGCGGCACGTGGGACAGCCAGAAGGCGAAGAACACCGTGTCGTAGCGCCGCGGCGGCCGCCAGCTGAACACGTCGGCCTGGATGAACCGGACGCCCGCGGACGCCGTCCGGGCCCGAGCGATGGCCAGCACCTCGGCCGCCGCGTCGACAGCCGTCACCGACCGCGCCCGCGCCGCCAGCACCGACGTCCACTGGCCCGTTCCGCAGGCCAGCTCCAGCACGTCTCCGGCGATCGGCAGGTCGCCGGCCAGCGCCAGCAGACCCTGCAGCTCGGCGCGCACCGCGTAGATCCGGTCGTACTGAGCCGCACCGGCCCGGTAGTAGGCGACCTGCTCGGCCAGTAGCGCGTCGTCGTCGCTGCCCATGGCCCGACCGTACCCACCGTCCCGGCCCGCCCGGGACCGGCTCGGGTCCGGGTCCGCGCCGGTGGGGTGGCTACGGCTCCGGCTCGTCGGCGGCGGCCTGGACCGGGATCCAGTCGAGGTGTTTTCCGGTCCGGCCGTCGCCGGAGGAGCGGCCGCGCAGCCGGCGGTGCACCCAGGGCAGCACGTGCTGCCGGTAGTACTGCGCCTCGGTGCGCAGCCGGCGGGTCTCTGGGGAGTCGGTGCGGACCGCTCGCGCTTCCCGCCGGTGGCCCAGGGCTTCGAGCACCAGGCTGGCGACCCGCTGGTGGCCCGCGGTGTTGAGATGCAGCCGGTCGGTCGACCAGTAGCCGGAACGGCGGATCTCGTCGTCGTGGAAGATGTCGACCAGGATGACGTCGTGGGCGGCGGCCAGTTGCGCGACGGCCGCGGTGAGCGCTTCGGCGCGCCGGCGCAGCACCCGCCCGAACGGCAGCCGGTCGGCCGGGTCGGCGCCGCTGAGCAGCACAAGTTGCACACCGGCGCCCACGCACCGGCGGACCGCGCGCTCGGTCAGGGCCGCCAGCCGGGTCACGTCGCCGCCGGGGCGCAGCATGTCGTTCCCGCCGCCGTTGAGCGTGACGAGCGTCGGCGCCGGCGTCAGGGACAGCGCCGCCTCCAGCTGCCCGGTCACGATCGGCTCCAGCAGGCGCCCGCGCACCGCCAGGTTGGCGTACTGGACCGCGCCGCCCCGCGCGGCCGCCAGGCCCGTCGCGACCCGGTCGGCCCACCCCCGGACCGAGCCGTCGGCAAGCTCGTCACCGACCCCCTCGGTGAAGCTGTCCCCGATCGCCACGTACCGCACGCCAGCTCCTCCCGGCCCGCACCGAACCGACCACCACCCTGCCGCAAAGTACCGGCATGCCACCGCGCCCGCCCGCCGGGAACCGCACGCCGGGAAGCGAGCAGCGTCAGGTCCGGACGGCCACGGTCAGCCGGACCGTGACGGTGTCGCCGTCGTCGAGGTCCTCGGCCCGGCGGACCGCGTCCTTCACCGGCAGGACGTACCCGCCGTCCTTGGGGAACAGCGAGGTCCGCCACTCGGTGCCGCCGATCCGGGCCCGGACCGGGATCATCCCCCAGCCGTATGTCACCTGGGTGGACACCGCTTGGAGCTGCCGGCTCTGCTCGTCCGGCACGGTGACGAAGTGGAACGGCGAGGGACCCCGCCAGTACCAGATCTCGCCGGTGAGCCGCAGATCGATTCCGTCCGGCTCGCTCATCACTCAGCGTCCTTAACTCGTGTCCTTCGCTGCTGGGCCGGTGCTGCCGGAGTCTCGTTGCCCGCGCCGGACTCTACGTGTGCGCCGGGCTGGTGGGAGGTGGGCCCGGGGGAGCCGGCCGGCATCCGGTCGCCGACCCGGGCCCGCCGGGCGGCCGCGGTGTGCCGGTCCTACCGGGCGACCACTTTGCGGTGCCGGATCCGCCATCCGGCCGCGGTGGGTACGACGTGGTCCTCGTAGACGACCGTGCCGGCGTTGCCGTTGGCCATGACCGCGAGGCCCTTGGACCGGACCCGGGCCGATCCGTCCGGCTGCGCGGTGACGATCACATTTGTCACGTGGTGGCCCACCGGTTGCTCGCCGGGTGCCTCCTGGAACAGGCGGCGCAGCGCGGGCAGGCCGGTCACCTGACCCATCCCGTAGTCGGCCAGGTCGTATACCGCGTCGTCGGTCAGCAGTTGGTCGAGTTGGTCGGCGCGGCGGTCGTCGGCAAGGTGGCCGTGCAGGGAGATCAACTCGTGCACGGCCAGCCGGTCCTGCTCGGACAGCGTCATGGTGGACCTCATCGGGTAGCTTAGCGGGGGAGTCCCCGTTTACTTGGGTGACAGTAGTGGGGAGATCCCCGGTTGACTAGGAGGGGTATGACAGCGGGCCCGCGGCGGGCGGATGCGCAGCGGAACCGGCAGCGGCTGCTGGTCGCCGCCCGGGCGGTCTTCGACGAGCAGGGCATCGACGCGCCGCTGGATGACATCGCCCGCCGGGCCGGGGTGGGCAACGCCACCATGTACCGGCACTTCGGCAACCGGCGGGAGCTGGCGCTGGCCGTGTACGCCGACGAGGTGACCACCCTCTGCGACCGGGGCAGCGCGCTGCTCGCCGCCCCGTCGCCCGGCGACGCGCTGTTCGACTGGCTGCTCAGCTTCGTCGAGCACGTGGCCACCAAGGGTGACCTGGCCGTAGTGGACGCCGACGAGCCGCCCGGCACCGGCTCCGAACTGTTCGCCCACTGGCACGACGTCATGCACCGCACCGCCGCAGCCCTGCTCGAACGGGCCCGGCACGCCGGCGCGGTCCGCGCCGACATCGACCCGACCGACCTGCTCCTGCTGGCCTCCGGCATCGCCCGCACCGGCGCCGACCCGCACCGGGTCCGGCGCCTGCTCGACCTGGTCCGGCGCGGGTCCGAAGCGCACCCGGGCCGACCCGACCGGTAGGCCGCCGGCCGCGGCGGGCACTCACGCATCGCGCAGCCGCAGCAGCAACCCGCCGACGACCAGGGCCGCGGCCGCCCAGCCGGCGAGCACGCCGAGCCCCGCCCAGGGGCCGATGGGCGGCCGGTCCAGGCCGGTGGTGGCCACGACCGCGAGCCCGGCGGTCATCGGCGCGAGCTGCTGGAGATGGCGCTGCAGGTCCGGGTCGGAGACCGCCTCGGTGATGACCGGGAGGACGTAGAGCAGGCCCAGGACGACCCCGATGGCGGTCGCCGGGTTCCGCGCGGCGGTGCCGACACCGAGGCTCAGCAGCGCGATCAGCGCGAGGTAGAGGACCGACCCGGCGCCCGCCCGCAGCACCGGTCCGTCCACTAGCGACAGTGGCGGGGCGCCGCGGCCGGGCAGGATGAACCGGCCGGCCAGCAGGGAGCCGAGCGCCGCCACGGCGCCGGTGACGGTCACGGCGGCGGTCAGGACGGCCGCCTTGGCGGCCAGCACGCCGGCCCGCCGCGGCATCGCGGTGAATGTGGTCTGGACCATTCCGGTGCCGTACTCGGCGCCGATCGCCAGCACGGCCAGGACGGCGATCACCGCCTGGCCGAGCTGGATGCCGGTGAGGCTGACCTTGGCCGGGTCGATGCCGCAGTCCGCGGCCGGGCAGGTGGTCGTGGCAGCCGCGGCGCCCACCGCGACGGTGGCCGCGGCCGCGGCCAGCAGCAGCCAGACCGTGCCCGGCGCGGTGCGCAGCTTCGTCCACTCCGCGTGCACCGCCAGCCACGACGTCCCCGCCGCCGCCCGCGGCGGGTTCATGCGTCCCGCCGCCGGAGCAGCAGCGCGGCCAGGGCGAGGGTGGCGGCGGTCCACCCGCCGAGCACGGCGAAGCCGGCCCACGGCGCCAGCGGGAAGTAGCCGTCGGCCGGCCGGTAGAGGTTGGCGACCTGGGGGTACTGCCGCGCGCTCTGCTGCAGGGCGAACGCGGCGGCGGGGCTGACCCGCAGCAGCCACTGCGCGGCGCCGACCGGCAGGGCGGTGACAACGAGCAGGTACGGCAGGACGATCACGACGATGGCGGTGCTGACCGCAGCGGCGCTGTTCCGTAGCACCGCGCCGAGGCCGACGGCGAGCACCGCGGCGGTGGCGACCAGCGCCGCGGTACCGACCACCACGCGCAGTTCGGTGCCGGTCGTGGCGACATGGACGTAGGCGCCGTTGTGGCGCAGCAGGCGCTGGCCGGCGGTGACCACGACCGCGGCCGCGACCAACCCGGTGAGGAAGCCGACGGCGCCGACGACGACTGCCTTCGCGGCGAGGATCCGGCCGCGCGCCGGGCTGGCGGACAGCGTGGTGCGGATCAGGCCGCGGCGGAACTCGGCGGTGACGAACAGGGCCCCGACGACCACCACGGCGATCAGCCCGATGAAGGTGCCGGCCAGGGTCTGCGTGATGGTGACGCCGATGCCGGCGGCGCCGGCCACCGACGGGCCGATGTCGCCGGAACCGGTGATGCTGAACTGGTCGCCGGTCTGGGCGTACCCGCCGCGTTCGTCCGCCGGCGCGTTGTCCGGCCCGCCGATGCGCGAGCCGGTCCAGGCCTGGTCGGGCCCGCCGCCGCTGCGGTCGAGGCGGTCGAAGGTGGCGGTGGCCAGGGTCGGGCTGCCCCTGCTGCTGGCGGCGCCGAGCAGCCCGCCGATCGGCGCCGCGTACGGCGGGGCCGTGACGAACAGCCCCACCTGCGCGGTCGGCGGCAGCTGCGGCAGGGTGGCGGTGCCGACGGTGGTCCAGTGGGTGCCGTCGGTCGACTCGGCGCCGGTGACGGTCTGGCCGGTGCGGGTCAGCCGCAGCCAGCGCGGGGCGGCCGCGGTGGCCGCGCCGGGCTGCCCGGCGCGGTCGTGGGTGTAGTCGTCCTGCATCCGCACCCCGCGGCCCCCGGTGACCATGACCGCGGCGTAGCTGGACCCCAGCCGGGTGCCGTCCTTGATGATGAGGCCGGCCTTGGCCCACGGCGGGAGATGGGGAGTCCAGCTCCCGCCGGGCCGCTCCGGCGGGAGCTGGCCGGTCAGCGAGGTCACCCGCACGGTGACGCTGCCGTCGCCGGCCAGCGGCTGGTGGACGAAGAAGAAGCTGTCGGTCACCTCCTGCCCGCCCGGCCCGATGAGGGGGACGCATTCGGAGCCCGGCCCGTGCCGACCGCACGAGCCCTGCACCCCGGGAGACAGCCCGAAAGCCATGATCAGCCCGGCCGCCGCCGCCATCCCGAGGACCCAGCCGCGGACCGTCCGGAACTTCGTCCACTCGGCGTGCAGCAACCGCCCGAACCCGCGCCCGCCCTCCGTGTCTCCGGTCACCGGGTCGCCTCCGGGGCGGCGGCGCGGAACTCGACCGAGTCCCGGGTCAGCTCCAGGTACGCCTCCGCCAGCGTCGCCCGGTGCGCCGACACCTCCGAGAACGGCACCCCGTGGGCGTTGAGCAGGGTCACGACGGCCGCGGCGTCCAGCCCGGAGACGGTCAGCGTGCCGGGGCCGGCGTCGGTCACGGCCGCGCCGGCGCCGGCCAGCACCGCCGCCGCCGCGGCTGCCGTGCTGTGCAGGGTGACCCGGCGACCGGACGCCGCCGCGAGCAGTTGCGCCACACCGGCGTCGGCGATGACCTTGCCGCGGCCGGCGACGACGAGGTGGTCGGCGGTGTCCTGCAGCTCGCTCATCAGGTGACTGGACACCAGCACGGCCCGGCCGTCGGCGGCCAGCGACCGCAGGAACCGGCTCATCCACCCGATGCCTTCCGGGTCCATGCCGTTGAACGGTTCGTCCAGCAGCAGCACCGGCGGGTCGCCCAGCAGCGCGGCGGCGATGCCGAGCCGCTGCCGCATGCCCAGCGAGAAGCCGCCGGCCCGCCGCCGGGCCACCGCCCGCAGGCCGGCCTGCTCGATCACCGCGTCGACCCGCCGGCCGGTCAGGCCCTGCGAGTGGGCCAGCCACAGCAGGTGGTTGCGGGCGGTCCGGCTGGGCTGCAGCGCGCCGGCGTCCAGCAGCGATCCCACCTGGCACAGTGGACGCCGCAGGCTGCGGTACGGCCGCCCGCCGATCAGCGCGGTGCCCGCGTCCGCGGCGTCGAGGCCGAGGATCACCCGCATCGTGGTGGATTTGCCGGCGCCGTTGGGGCCGACGAACCCGGTGACCTGTCCGGAGTGGACGGTGAAGGACATCCCGTCCAGGGCGAGGTTCGGCCCGAAACGTTTCCGGAGTCCACTGACGACGATCGTCGGATCGGTCATGCCGCCTCCGCCCCGGTGGCCGCGCCGGGCCCGGGACTCCAGCCGCCGGGTGTCCATGATTCGTTCGCAAGCTCGTTCATGGCGTCCGGTTCTACCCGGGCGTCGGTGTCAGCCCGGTGCCAGCGGCGAGCACCGCGTTGACACCCGGCCGCTACCGGCGGGCTGGCATCGTGGGGCCATGCGAGTGCTGGTCGTCGAGGACTTCGAGATCCTGGCCCGAACGCTCGGCACCGGGCTGCGCCGCGAGGGTATGGCCGTCGACGTCGTCCTGGATGGCGACGACGCGCTGGAGCAGCTGGCCACCACCCGCTACGACGTAGTGGTGCTGGACCGGGACCTGCCCGGAGTGCACGGCGACGAGGTCTGCCGGCGGATCGTGGCCGCGCACTCGGCCAGCCGGGTGCTGATGCTGACCGCGGCCAGCACCGTCCGGCAACGGGTCGACGGGCTCGGCCTGGGCGCCGACGACTACCTGCCCAAGCCGTTCGACTTCGCCGAACTGGTGGCCCGGATCCGGGCCCTCGGGCGCCGCTGCGCCACCGCGCTGCCGCCGATCCTGGAGCGCGGCGACCTGACCCTCGACCCGAGCCGCCGGGTCGCCGCCCGGGCCGGGCGGCGGCTCGAGCTCAGCCCGAAGGAGTTCGCCGTCCTGGAGTGCCTGCTCGCCGCCGCCGGCCGGCTGGTCTCGTCCGAGGAACTGCTCGAACGGGTCTGGGACTCCGCCGCCGACCCGTTCACCACCGCGGTGAAGACGACGATCCGCCGGCTGCGGGCCAAGCTCGGCGACCCGCCGGTCATCCACACGGTGCGCGAGGCCGGCTACCGGATCGGGGCACCGTGAGGCCCCGGCGCACGCTGCGGACCCGGCTCACCCTGCTCTACGCCGGGCCGTTCTTCCTGTCCGCCACCGTCCTGCTGGTGATCCCGATCCTGCGGACCAACCAGACCGAACCCGCCAGCGGGCCGGTCGTCTTGGGCCCCGGCGGCCAGGCCGGCCCGGGCGACGCGACCGCGCACCGGGTGCTCGCCGCGTCCGCGATCGGGCTCGTCCTGCTGATCGTGGTGTCGCTGCTGCTCGGCTGGCTCGTCGCCGGCCGGTTCCTGCGCCCGCTGCGCACCATCACCGCGACCGCCCGCGACATCTCCGCCAGCAACCTGCACCGCCGCCTCGGCCGGCCCGGCCGGGGCGGCGAGTTCACCGAGCTGGCCGAGACCCTGGACGACCTGTTCGAGCGGCTGGAGGCGGCCTTCCGGTCGCAGCGGAACTTCGTCGCCAACGCCTCGCACGAACTGCGCACCCCGCTCACCGCGGAGCGGACCCTGCTGCAGGTGGCCCTCGCCGATCCGGACGCCACCGTGCACACGCTCCGGTCCGCCTGCCAGGACCTGCTGGTGCTGGGCGAGGCGCAGGAACGGCTCATCGACGCGCTGCTGACCCTGGCCAGCGCGCAGGGCGTCGAGCAGCGGGAGCCGTTCGACCTCGGCGCCATCGCCGGCGCCGTCGTGCTGGCCCGCGCCGAGGAGGCCCGGCACCGCGGCATCCAGGTCGAGGCCGCGCTCGCCGCCGCCCCGGCCGCCGGCGACCCCAGCCTGGTCGAGAGCCTGGTGGCGAACCTGGTCGACAACGCGCTGCGGCACAACCTGCCCGGCGGCCGGGTCGAGATCACCACGTCGACCGCCGCCGGGCAGGCCCGCGTCGAGGTGCGGAACACCGGGGCGGTGATCCCGCCGGACCAGGTCGAGCGGCTCTTCCAGCCCTTCCAGCGGCTCGCCGGCCAGCGCGTCCGGCACACCGACGGTCACGGGCTCGGGCTGGCCATCGTCCGCGCCATCGCCGGCGCGCACGGCGCCACGCTCAACTCCCGCGCCCGCCCCGACGGCGGCCTGGACATCGACGTGAGCTTCCCGCCGGTCCGGTGAGCCGGCCCGGCCGCCGGCCGGCGCCGGATCCGTCCGGCCGTAACGCGGGCCGGGCGACAGACCACGTACCGGGTGCAGGGCACACACGAGCGGGAGGGATCCGCAGGTGGGAACCAGCACCGAGGAAGGGTCGGGGGTGCGCCGGGTCGGCCGCGACCCGGCGGCGTTCGAGGAGTTCTACCGCCGGCACGTGGGTGAGGTGCTCCGTTTCGTCACCCGGCGGGTCGACAGCCCGCATGACGCGGCGGACCTGACCGCGGAGGTCTTCCTCCGGGTCATCGACGGGGCGGACCGGTACCGCGGCGGCCCCGGCGGTGCCCGGGGCTGGCTGTACGGCATCGCCCGCAACGTCGTCGCGTCGTCGCGGCGGGACTCCGCCCGGCAGCGCGGCAACGAGACCCGCGTCGCCGGTCACCGGCTGCTCGACGGCGACGACTTCGTGCGGGTGGAGGAACAGATCGACGCGGCCCGCCGGGTCGCCGCGCTGGCCGACGAGCTGTCTGCGCTGCCCGAGGGCGAGCGAGCGGTCCTGGAGCTGGTCAGCTACGACGGGTTGACGGTCACCGAGGCGGCCGCCGCGCTCGGGATCCGACCCACCGCGGCCCGCGTCCGGCTGCACCGGGCGCGCCGCGCCGCCCAGCGTCTCGCCGCGCCGCCCGCCCTGGCCATCGTTCACGTCCGTCCCCAGCCGGAGGCCAAGTCATGATCAAGTCCGGATCGCCGCAGCCACTCGGCAACTTCGAGGAACAACTGCTCGCTGAACTCTCCGCGGTCGTCGCCCAGCGCGCCGCCGACCCGGGCCCGGATCCGGCGCCCGCCGGCGGCCCGGCACCCGGCCGCCGGCGGGCGCGGCGGCGCCTGGTGCCGGCGACGCTGGCCGGTGCCGTGGTCGCCGCCGCCGTGGTCGCCGTCGTGCACATCGGCGGGGGCGCCCGCCCGGCGTACGCGGTGGACAAGCAGGCGGACGGCAGCGTCGTGATCAGCCTGCGGGACACCCGCCGGCTGGACGGCCTGCCGGAACGCCTTGCCGAGGCCGGCCTGCCCGCGCTGGTGGTGCCGATCACGGCGTCCTGCCCGCCGGTACGGCTGACCCCGCTCGCGCCGTCGATGTCCATGGACCTCGATCCGGTGCTGACCGCAAAGCCGGGAACGACGGTGCGCGTCCAGGTCCGCGGCACGATTCCGGCCGGCCAGATCCTGGTGTTCGGAGTGGCTGATGCCGCCGCGGTCGCCGCCGCGGACGGCTGGGTGGTCCTGGTCGACGGCGGGTTCACCACCCACCCACCGACCTGCCTGCCGGTGCGGAAGTTCCCGCCGGGCCGGGTGGGGGCGCCGCCGGGCAAGTGACCTGAGCCGCAGCCAGCTCACCGGCACTCCGTCCGGCCGACCCGGCCCGGCGTCCCGACCAGTCGGCCCCCTGCCCCGGCGGGGGCCGGCCTGGTGCCGCGGTCGGGGGTGGCCCGACCGCCTCCGGTCAGGCCGGCCGCAGCGTGACCAGCAGGGCCGGGTGGTCGGTGTAGCGCATGCCGATCCGGCGGGTCGACCCGACGGTGTGGTCGGCGGTGGCCAGGACGTGTTGGACGGCGCCGTCGCCGGTGTTGCGCCAGCCGGCCGGGATGCAGTCGCCGGTGTTGGGCCGGCCACGGTCGGTGAGGTTGAGGTCACCGCCGACCACGGTCGGGTGGTAGCCGCCGAGCCGGGCCCGGGTGTCGGGGATGGCGGTGTGCATCAGGTACCGGCACTGGGTCAGCGCCCGGTCGTGGTCGAACGCGGACAGGTGCGTGGCGCAGACGTAGTAGCTGCCGGTCGCGTAGAGGCACTCCCAGACCCGGCGCTCGCCGTGGTGGCCGTCCTGGCCCGGGTACTCCCCGCCGCGGGAGACCGCGCCGGGCGACCCGGCCGGGCGGTGGATGAGGATGCCGATGCCGTACTGGTCGCCGTTCACGCAGGACGAGAGCGAGTCGTCCCGGTCGTGGACGGGCTGGAACTGCCAGTAGGTGACGTCGCCGGGAAAGGCCCGCCGCATCCCGGCCGCGAGCGCGCTGAGGTCGTGCCGGCAGATCTCGTCCACCGTGACCGCGTCCGGGCGGGTCGTCGTGATGACCGCGGCCGCCTCCGGCACCGCCCGCCCGCCCTGGTAGCAGCCGGCCATACCGCTGTTGCACAGGTTCAGCTGCAGCACCGACATCCCGGCCCGGGCCGGCCCGCCCGGCACCGGGGTGGTCCCGGCCGGCAGCGAGGCGGCCGGCGCCGAGGGCGGCGGCGGTGGCAGCAGGGTGATCGACCCGGAGGCGGCCGGCAGCGGCGCGGCCGGGCCGGTGGCGACCACGACCACGAGCGCACCGACCAGTACCCAGCCGGCCCGTCGAACACCCACGGCGCACCTCATCTCGGTGGCACTCCGGATCTCGGTGGCATTCCGGCGGCGTCCGACGGCACCGCGCCGGCTCCATCAGAGCACACCAACCTGGACGTCACCTCCCGGCAGCCACCACACCCGGGCCCGCCGGCCGGTCGGGGCGCGACAGGGTTGTCCCGGACGCCGGCCGCGCTACCCGGCCGGACGCTCCGGCCCGGCGCCGGTGGTGACCGGCCCGAGGATGGCCTCGACCTGCGCGCTTTCCGGGCCGGCGCCGGGGTTGCGGCGGCACCAGTCCAGGGCGGTGCGGTGTGCGACCGGGTCCCGGTGGTCGGGGTCGGCGCCGCGGGCGATGAGGTGCCGGACGCTGGCGACGCGGCCGTTCATCGCCGCCAGCCGCAGCGCCTGCCGGCCCCACCGGGTGTCGGTGGCGTCGATGGGCGTGCCGGCGTCGAGGAGCTGGTCGATGACGGCGAGCCGCTGGTGGTCGGCGGCCATCACCAGCGCCCGGACCCGGTCCTGCACCGGGGTATCCGGCTGTAGCCAGCCGGTGACGGCGCCGACCGCGGCGGCGTCGGTGAGGTTGTCGATCCGCGCGCCGGCGCCGGCCAACAGGTCGACGACGGCGGTCATCCCGAACACCGCCGCGTGCCGCAGCGCGGTGCCGCCCGGGACGCCGCCCGCGTCCGGCGCGGCGGTCGCGTCGAGGTCCGCGCCCGCGGCGATCAGCACCGCCGCGACCTCGGCGTCGCCGTAGCTGGCCGCGGTGATCAGCGGGGTCTCCCGGTCCTCGGGCCGCCCGTCGACCGGGGCGCCGGCGGCCAGCAGCGCTCGCGCCATCGCCGCGGTGCCGGGCACGTCGCGCCAGGCCCGGCCGGTGGTGTCGTAGCGGAGCATCGCCACGTAGCCGAGCGGGGTGGCGCCTTTCGGCTGGTCCCGCCAGTGGTCCATCAGCTCGGTGGCCGACCCGGGGTGAGCGGCCAGGAACGCGGTCAGCCGGTCGGCGTCGCCCCGGCTGAGGATCTCCCGCCGCTCCACCTCCACCTTGAGCCGGGCCCAGCCGGCGAACCCGTAGCCCCGGGCGACGGCCAGCTGCGCGGTGGCCAGCGTCGGCCGCGTCGACAGGGCCAGCAGCGCGGCCCGGGCCTCGGACTCGCCGCGGCCGGCGGCGTGCCACAGGTCCTTGGCCTGATGACGCAGCTGGTCGAGGTTGGCGTGCGCGGGAAGAGCGGGCATGACGTCTCCTTCGGCACCGGCGGCCCGCGTGCCAGCTCGAAAGAGATCGCCCACAGCTCGGCTGCGCTCGACACCAGAGGTGGACTCGGTCCTTCCCGCGGGACCCGGCGGCGCCCTCTCACGCCGCCCGCATGCTAACCCACCGCAGCGGCCCGAACCCGACGCCGCCGGTGCGCACCGGAAATCGGTGGTCCTGGTGCCGGCCTCGCGGCAGGATGCCGGCCGTGACGGCTCGCATCTCGCATACGACGTTCGACGCGGTGGACGCCTACGCGCAGTCGGTGTTCTGGGCCCGGGTCCTGGGCTTCGCCGAGGACCCGGACGACCCCAACCTGGCTGGGCACGATGAGTGCATGATCTTCTCCCCGGACGGTACGCAGCGGATCCTGTTCATCGAGGTCCCCGACCGCAAGCAGGTCAAGAACCGGCTCCACCTCGACCTGATGCCGGCCGCCGGCAGCCGCGACGAGGAACTCGCCCGCCTGCTGGACCTCGGCGCGAGCGTCGTACATGATCTCCGCCGCCCGGACGGCCCGGGCTGGGTGGTCCTCGGCGACCCCGAGGGCAACGAGTTCTGCATCCTGCGCAGCGACGCCGAGCGCGCCGCCGACGTACCCGCCGCCGGCACCGCCCAGGCCTGACCGCCGCCGCCCCGACCGCGCGCTACCCGGCAGCGGCGGATCCCGGCGACGGCGCGACCATCGGTGGGTGCCGGTCGCCCCGCGGGCCGGGCGGTACGTAGGGTGCGCAGGGTGAGCGGAACCCGGGAAGCGTCGGCCGGCGCCGGTCAGCCGCCGCTGACGGATGCCGAACGGGGGTTCGGTGCGCTGCTCGAGCAGTCGCACCTGGCCGCGCCGCACGAGCTGCCCGAGTTCATCACCCGGCACGCGCGCCCCCTGGGCGTGGTCGAAGCGACGCCCTACCTGGCCGATCTCCAGCAGCACGTGCTGGTGCCGTTCCTGCCCAGCGGCGGCCCCGAGGTCGGCCGCCAGGTCGAACCACTGGACGTGGAGTCCACTCTGGCCGGGCGGGCGTACCAGCAGATCGAGGTGCTGACCCAGGAGGCGGCCGGCGGCCGGGTGCGGGTGTGGATGCCGCTGCTGGACGGCGCCGAGCGTCTCGGTGTGCTCGAGTTCGTCATCCCCGACCACCTCGCGGCGGACGTGCCGAACGGCCTGTTCGGTGCCCGGCTGCACCATTTCGCCACGCTGGTCGCCGAGCTGATCATGACCAAGACCATGTACGGGGACACCATCGTCCGGCTGCGCCGGCGGGCCGAGATGGGCCTTGCCGCCGAGATGCAGTGGACGACCCTGCCGCCGCTGACGTTCTCCGGCCGGGAGGTCACCATCGCCGCGGCGTTGGAGCCGGCGTACGAGGTGGCCGGCGACACGGTCGACTACGCCGTCGACGCCGGCGTGGCCCGGGCCGCGGTCTTCGACGGGATGGGGCACGGGCTGCGCAGCGCGCAGCTGGCCACGCTCGCGGTCGCGGCGTACCGCAACTGCCGCCGCGCCGACCGGTCGCTGCCCGAGACCGCCATCCGGATCTCCGGCACGCTGGCCGAGGCGTTCGCCGGTACCGCCTTCAGCACCGCGGTGCTGGCCGAACTGGACACCGGGACCGGCGTCCTGACCTGGGTGAACGCCGGGCATCCGGAGCCACTGCTACTGCGCGAAGGCAAGCTGGTCGGCTCCCTGCACACCCGACCGATGCTGCCGCTGGGGATGCGGATCAGCGGCCGCCCACCGGACACCGACATCATGGTGGGCCGGGAGCAGTTGCAACCCGACGACCGGGTGCTGCTCTACACCGACGGCGTCACCGAGGCCCGGTCGCCCACCGGTGACTTCTTCGGCGAGCGCGCGCTGGCCGACCTGCTCGTCCGCAACCTGGCCGCCGGACTGCCCACCGCCGAGACCATGCGCCGCCTCGTCCGGGCCCTGCTCGACCACCAGCAGGGCCAGCTCACCGACGACGCCACCATGCTGTTGCTCGAATGGCGCAGCGACAACACCGCGGCCTCGGTCCCGGGAGTCCCGGGGGTCCCGGGGTAGCGGCGCGCCGGCCACGGCCGGCAGCGCCCATGACTACCGGTCGGCGCCGATGTGGCGGAGGGTCAGCCGCAGGTTGTCGGCGAGTGGGTTGACCGCGTCGACGATCAGCGTGTCGCCGCTCAGTGGCGGGAACTCCTGCCGCATGCGCTCGACGTGGTCCCAGTCGATCTCGTGCCAGCCCGGGATTCCGCGCCGCCGGCCGGTGACCCGGCGCCGGTGCACCCGCGCCTGTCCACCAGCCCGGCCCCCTCCCGCACCCAGGTCAACCTTGGGTCAGCTCAGCCGGAACGTGGTGAGGATCTTCGAGATGGCCGGGAGCATGAACCGCCAGTCGTCCTCGGTCGATCCGCCGTCGCGGATGACGTTGTGCTCGACGCGGCAGTGGATCAGGTAGATCCGGCCGGCCGGGGTGCGGACCGCCCGGACCACGGTGTGGTAGTGGATCACCTGCGCCTCGTGGCGGTCGGCGAACTCCAGGTCGGCCACGTCGGCGGCGCCGGGCAGCCGCGGCCGCCCGGCCAGCCGGATGCGTTGGTAGAAGCGGTAGCCGCTGTCGTGGCTGCGGGTCCGCTCGTAGGCGGTGAGTGCCGCGGTGGCGGTGCGCGCGGTCGAGCGCTGGGCGGAGACCTCGATGAACGCCAGCCGGACGCCGGGCTGGGTGAACGGCGTCGACCACATGTCGCCCTGGGAGTCATTGCCGATCTCGTGGGTGACCCACCAGTCCGCCGGTATCGCGATCCAGTAGCCCGCGTTCCCGTGGTAGAGCTTGAAGCCGGCTGGCACCGGCGGCGGTTGCGGCCGGGGTGACGGCGGCGGCCCGGTCGGCGTCGGCCCGCCGGTCGGAGTCCCCGGGGTGCTGGGCTCGGCCGGCTGCACCGTGCCCAGATGCTGGGCCGGGCTGGCGGCGCCGGCCACGACCGTCGGTACCTGGCTCCGCACGACCGTCGCCGCGAGCGCGCCGACGCCGAGGATGAGCACGACCACCACCGCCGGCCAGCGCCGCGCCCTAGCTGGCCGGCCCGCCGGCGCACCCGGCACCACGGAACCGGGGCCTACCGACCCGGCCGACGTCATCCCAGGCCCGGGCCGGTGCTCCGACACGAACAGAGCATAGCCAACCAAACACGCCCAGTCCCCGCCATGCGCCTGGTCAGTTGGCCCGGCTATCACCTCCGGGGCAGGCCCTCGCGCTTGGGCGGCCCGGTCTGCGGCGGCGCGCAGTTGCGGGTCGATGGTCAGGTCGGCCGGCCCAGGTCAGCGGTGGCCTCCCAGTGCCGCGGGGCCGACGGGCGGGAAGGATCACCGGGGGTCGAGTACCTCCACCCGGAGCGCCGGATCGGTCGCGATCTCCACCTGGGTGAAGCGTTCGGTCACCCACTGGCCGGCGGCGTAACGCCGGGTCTGGTCGAGGAAGTGTGGGGACGCCGGGTTGCCGGATTCGGAGTACAGCAGCAGGGTGCGGGTCCGCGGCCCGGCGGCGGTCAGTTGGGTCGCCATCAGGAAGCTCGTGCCGAAGGCGACGTCCGGATAGTGGCCGTTCGGGTCCAGCCCGCCGAGTGGCTCGATCGCGTTGAAGCAGCCTTCGAGCTGGGTGCAGCCGCCCAGGCCGATGGACTGGTACCGCTGCGCGGCGTCGATCGGCGCACCCAGCGGCAGGTGGGCCGCGGTGACCGCCTCGACCGCGTCGGCCAGTGCGGTGCGCACGTCCACCCGGCCGGTGTTCAGGTCTCGCGGCGTGGTGAGCGGCCGGGCCGGATCGAACGGGGTACGCCAGATGTCGGCGCCGGCCGCGGCGATGGCCCGGTTGAAGAACTCGCGCCAGAGCACGGCACCGTGGTCACCGACCGTCGCCCGCCCGTCCCATCTGGTCAGTACGGTGCACGCCGACCGCACGTCGACCGGCACCCCGGCACTGTCCGGCAGGGTGGTCGTGCCTGCGCACAGCGCGGCCACGGCAGGTTTGGCCAGTTCGGCGCTGAGGTTGCGGTCACCCAGCATGGTCGCCTGCAGCGTGTCCAGGGTGAAGCCGGGCGGTCCGAAGCCGTCGGTGCCGGCGACCCGGCCCGCGATCATGGCCAGCCCGAGCCGGGTCCGCAACGAGCGTTCCGTGCCCACGTCGCCCACGATCCGGGGGAACCCGGTGAGCGGCGCGGCCGGGTTCGTCAGCCACGGGCTGTCGTTGGAGTTCGCGACGAAGTCGGTGCGGGTGAGGCTGGGCAGCGCGGCCGGCCCGAACAGGCCCGGTACGACAGAGGTCGGGTCGGTGCCCCACCCGCAGTCCGACCGGCTGCCGTCCAGGATGGTCAGCCCGGTCGCCTCGAACAGCGGCCCGGACTGCGCGGTGGCGCAGCGGTCCGCCAGCGCGTCGCTGACGGCGGGCACCACCTGTGCGTCGTTGTACAGCGCGGTCCCGGAACGCTCCACCGCGACGGTGTTCACGAACGGCAAGCCGTTGTGCCGGCGCTGGGCGGCCCGCAGGTCGGCGAGGCTGCTCGACCGGTCGAAGTCCAGCCACTGATCCACCGCGCGGACGTTCCCGGCGTTCGCGTCGTGCAGCACGTACGCGGTATCGGCGCTCCAGTCGAGCAGCCCGGGTACCGCGAGAACCGGGCCGTCCACGGCGCGGTAGAGCGTGCGGCTCACCGGGCGCACGCCGTGCGCGTCGCGTACCTGCACGGTGATCTGCTCGCGCCGCATCGACCGTGCCTTGCCGTCCACCAGGTACCGGGTCGGGTCACCGGGCACCAGGCTCAGCTGGGTGAGCGTGTCCGGGACGGTCGTGGAGTTGGTGTGCGTCCAGGCGACCCCGTCGGTGTGCCCGACGACGACCACGGGCAGCCCGAGCAGGGTGGCGCCACTGACGTCCAGCCGCCCGGGGATGGTCATCTGCAGCTGGTAGTACCGCTCGGCGGGCAGCCACGGCAGGTGCGGGTTGGCCAGCAGCATGCCGGTGCCGTCGGCGGTCGCGTCCCGGCCGATGGCCCACCCGTTGCTGCCGACACCCCGACCGAACAGGCCGACGGGGCGCCTGCTCGACGGCGCGGCCGTTCGAGCCTGGCCGGCGGCCGGCGGCGCGGCGGTCGCGATCTCCTGCGCAAACGCCGCCCCGCCGGCCGAGGTGACGATCTCGTTGATGCGCCGCCACACGTCCAGCGCGGTGATCGGACGTACCCAGGCCGCGCCGCGACAGGTCGGGTCCGGCAAACCCGCCACCGGGTGCTTCGCCAGGTACCGGTTCACCCCAGCCGCGTACCCGGCCACAATGTCCCGGGCCGCGGCGCTGGGACCCAGCGGCTCGGGCTGGGCGAGCGCCGCCTCGAGAACCCCCGCGCGGTTCACCGCGGCGTGGTAGACGTCGCTGTCGAGGTTGTTCACCCCATCCGGTGTGGTGGCGTCCGCGCCAAGAAACCGGGCGCGCTGCCCGGAGACGGTCAGAATGTCGTCGGCGAGCCCGCACAGGTTGTCCGCGGCGATCGCGTACCCGACGCCGAACCCCACGTCGCGGTAGGACGCCGCGAGCACATGCGGGATGCCGAAGCCGGTGCGGCGTACCACCACCCTGCTACCCGCGAGCGGGTCGGTACCCGCCTGCGCCGCGCCGGCGGTCCCGGCGAGCACGCTCGGCGCCGCCACCACGACGCCCACGACGAGCGTGCCGGCGGCGGCCACACCCGCAATCCCGCGTATCCATCCGGGCCGCCGACGCACATATTTCCGCAATGACATTGAATCCCTCTTCCGGCGGCCCTGCATCCCTACGCTGTCTAATCGCCGAGGTGGCCCTGGTCAATCAGGAGAATCCCCTACGGGTCATTACGGAGCCAGTCCCGCCGGCTCCGGCCCTTTCGATTCGTCGAGAAGGACCAGCGACCCCACACGCGATAGGCGAATTTGCTGTACCGCCGTGCTGGCGGTCGCTGGGCAGACCGGCCGCAAAAGGGTCCAGGTCAGCGGATGGCTCGGCATCGCGGCGAGCGATTGTGCTAGGACGCGTCCGTCCATTCAGCGTGTACGAAGGGTCGGATCCTGTCAGGGGTCCACGGCAGGCGCTCAGGCGATCGCTGTGATGTCGCCGTCGTCGAAGTAGATCGCCTGGTGCAGTTGGCCGCCCAAGGCGGCGGCGAACCTGGCGAGCACGTCTTGCCCGGAAATCTTACCCTTCTCGATTTGTGAGACCCGGCCTTTGGTGACACCCATTCGCTCAGCTACCTGCTGCTGGGTCAGCCCGCGGGCGCGGCGCACCTCGGCGAGACGGATGCCGACCGAGACGGCCAGGAGCTCCTGCTTGCCGGCCGCCACCGCCTCCTCACCGCCAGCCCGGGCGACCTGCTCAGCGCGGATATCCGACCACCGGACGTGACCACTCATCTCCGATCACCTTCCTCCTCACCGCGCTCAGCCAGATACGTCTTGTAGCGCCGTTCTGCCAGCGGGATCGCGTCGGCGTACCAGGCGTTCCACCGTCCGGACTTGTCCCCGGCGACGAGCAGGATGCTGGACCGCCAAGGATCAAAGCAGAACAAGATCCGCATTGTGCCCGGCCGAAGCTCTTTCAGGTTGGGCAGCGAGGAACCTGTGATGGTGTCAACCAGCGGCCTGCCGAGTCCCGGGCCGTGCTCCGCGAGCAGGTCGAATGCGCCGCCTCGTCCAGCCCGTCGATCCAGGCGCGGACCTCGTTCACGAGGTACACGTCCCACTGCCCGTCGCTCACCGAGAGAGTATAGCTGCCGGTAAACCACGGTGACGGACTGGCGACGCAAGTCTTCGCCGGAGAGCGCACCGTGGATGTCCCCGCAGCCCGGCGAACGCGACCACCACCGGCCCGCTGACCCGCGCCTGTCTACCGGCCCGAGAGCGTAGCCGGCCAGAACACGCCCAGTCGCCGCCAGGCGGTGCTGGGGTGCGCTGCGCGAACCGGCCCGATCGGGGCTTTGCGAAGGGCGTTGCGTCGAGCGGGTTCGCGGCCGGTGACGGTGGTGTGGATGTATGCCATTCCGGCGCATACCGGTGGAGACGAAGAGTAATCGAAGTGCTACGGTGTGTAGTAGGGTGGGGGTGCCTACGGTGGATGCCACGCGCGTGACCGGCGGCTCGCCGACTCGGCGGTTGCTGCAGTGGTGGCTGAACCGGTCG
>Ga0307500_10000164_pt1 | contig 21826 bp, 20 predicted proteins | sample 14_S_MG_FD_201362 | JGI IMG/M metagenome (GOLD analysis project Ga0307500, IMG submission 201362) | Soil microbial communities from Populus trichocarpa stands in riparian zone in the Pacific Northwest, United States - 14_S | ecosystem: Environmental > Terrestrial > Soil > Riparian zone > Trees... | reverse complement strand
ACAGATCCCCGTCGCAAGCTTGATGGTTTTCGTCACCGCGGCGGCAGCGGCCAGCGAGAGGAACGGATCGTAGGTATCGTAATAATACTTCGGCAGCTCGGCGCCGCCGGGCCAGGGCGATTTGCGACTGGTGGGAATGTGACTGTGCTCCGGCAACCACAATGAATCGTAACCTCGCGCCTCCGCCGCCACGGCGAGGTCGTGCGGTGGAATCGCGTAATCCGTCGGAAACATCGTAAGCCCGACATGCATGTCCCATACTCCCCGATCGCGGCCAGGCTCCATCCTACGCGACCGCACGTGACGGTCGCAACAGCGTCTAGGCTTGACCATCATGGTCGGCCTCGTCCGCGCCCGCGGACAGGTCGCCCCAGCTCTTCACCCGCTCCAGGCGGACGGCGATGACGGGCCGATCGGCGATCTGCATCGCCGCCAACTGGTGGTACCGGGAGCGTAGGAGCTCTTGAGCGTGATCGTGCTCGGTCCCGTCGCGCAGGATCTCGGCCCGTCCACGCAACATCACCCAGCCAAGCCGGGTCCAGTCTTCGTCATACCGATCAACCACGATGGCGACTATCGGGTTGCGCTCGATGTTGCGGACGCGCTTGAGTGCTGCTCCAGCCACGCGCTTCGGCTTCTCGTCGATGGTGATGTAAATGGTGCCTTGCGAAATCGTAAAACACACTGGCACTACGTGCGGAATGGCCCTGCCATCGGCCGTGGCAAGATGCCCAACCCGTTGCGCCGACAGGAACCTGCGTTCGTTGTGTGACAGCATGTGACGGTCCGCTGCGCGATGACTGTCAATCGCGTCTATACTGCACCGCTTGGCTCGGCTTCACCAGCCAGGAATCTGCGTTCGACCAAACGTCGGCAGACCAGCCGACGCGATTCGAAATCGCGGTCGCACAACACCGCCGCCCGGCTGATCAGCTGGTTGAGCTTGGGGCTGATCACCGTCACGAGCAATGACATCCACCTTGCCCGCATCGCCGGCATGACGCTCGTGCCGCAGCTCGCCGGTCTCGTGTCTAGATCGAACTGGGCATGATGATTTCCGCAGGTGATAAAGTTGCCATCTTCGTCCATGAACTCCCCAGGCACCGCATCCAGGCGCAAGCCTTGGTGCGGACAGGCATTTTCAAATCCAAAGAAACTATTGCCTTTGCGCGTGATAAGGATTGGCCAGGGCTTGGCGCCACCATCCAACTGCTTCCGCATCAGCATGAAGCCTGCCGCCTGACCATCATCCACCTCGTAGGTGGCGCATATCGCAAAAAGCGTGTCCATGACGCGAACCCCTTACACCTAAGTTCAAACGCTCCAGCCGTTGCGTGGAAGCGGACATGCCACACTGAGCAAGCCTTGTGCCAGCCGTATCGTGCGGCGCCTATCCGATCGTCCGCCGCGCTCGCAAATTCAATCCTCTCAACCGGCACTACGAAATCAAATACTCTGCCAGCATCGTCTGCGGAGCGTGTCCACAGGTTCGTCCAAGAAAGTCCAAGTTCGCCTCGGCGGCCCCAGATGGTACTTGAATCATAATGTAAGTAGTTGCGGAGAGGCGCAACCACCGAGACCGACATTCGCGGTAATGGCCATTTGAACGGGCAATTGGTCCCCGTTTGACGGGACAAAGCGTTGTTTGGTGGTGGAACAGCTGGCTGCGGGTACCGTTTGCAACGAACAGATTTTGATTTCCAAAACGAAGACCTCTTCGGTCTGGTTGCGGGACCACTTTTGTCCGACCGTCTCCTTTCGGGTCCAGAGCACGATGGGAGGAGCAGAGGTACGCTCACGGCGCGCTGCGCAATCCGCCGACTCCAACATATCCAACCTAAAGCATGATCTTTTCGGAAAACCGCTGCATACCATTCCAGATCAGGCTGCGCTTGCTCCGATTCCGGCAGGGCGACATTGCGCAGGCCGTAAGCTGCTACTCTACCTTCACTCCGACGGCGCGGATGATTGGGCCGAAGCGTTCGATATCGGACGCGATCAGCCGCCGCAGCGGCTCCGCTCCTATCTGGTCGGGTTGGGGCATATCCGCCGCGAGTTCGGTAAAGCGGCGCCGCAGGTCCGGATCTGCGAGTGCGGTCTTGAGCGAGGATTCGAGGCGTTCGAGGACCGGCCGCGGGGTGGCAGCAGGTGCGGCGATCGCGTTCCAGACCGTCAGGTCGAAAGCGGGTACGCCGGCCTCGACGAACGTCGGCACGTCCGGAATTTGGGCGAGTCGGCTGGGACTTGAGGTCGCGATCGCCCTGACGCTGCCGCCGGTATGCATCGGAATCATGGTGACGGTCTGGTCGAGCACGGCGTCGATCGTGCCGGCGACGAGATCATTGATCGCGGGACCGGCGCCACGGTAAGGGATGTCGTGGGCCTGCGTGCCGGTCACATGCAGGAAGGTGATGGCAGCCAGATGCCCGGTCGTGCCCGGGCCCGCATGGCCGAAATTGAGAGCGCCCGGCTTCGCCCGAAGCGTTGCGATAAAGCCGGCGAGGTCGCGTATGCCGGTCTTCTTGCTCACGGACAGAACCATGGGCACGATCGCGACAAGACCGACCGGCGCGAGATCCTGGCGCGGATCGAAGCCGAGTTGGGGAAAAAGCCAGACATTCGCGGCTAGCGAGCCCATGTTGCCGAAGATCAGCGTGTAACCGTCCGCATCCGAGCGGACCACGCGGCGGGTCCCAACCGTTGCGCCGCCGCCGGGCACATTCTCAACGACGACGGGCTGGCCGAGGTCTTCGCCCATGCGCTTTGCAACGATCCGGGCCAACACGTCCGTCGTCCCTCCCGCCGCCGCCGCGACGACGAGTGTGACCGACCGGCTGGGAAAGTTCTGCGCCGCCGCGGCGTGCGCGAAGAAAAGAACAGCCGCAACTGCGGCGATCACGGACCTCATCGTCGTCTCCCCTGTGCTGCCTGGCGGCATCAGCCGATCGTTCGCTCGATCGCGCTGGTATCGGTTGCCGACTTTTTCTTGGGCCGATCATCGAGTCGTCGAACAGGAGAGTCAATCAGCCTGTCGGGCCGCAGCGAGAGCAGCGCGGCGCCTTGGCGGGACGGGTGAGCGTATCGGTGGACGCCGGGCTCGCCTCATTCGCGGACCAATGGAAATATCCGCTCAACTTCGGTACCGCGGCAAGACAGCATCGTTGCGTCGGTGTAACCGCGACCTGTGTGGTCGCATTGGCCGCGAAGCTTATGCGATGGAAGAACTGGTTGCCGAGCTTGGCCTCTGATATCCGAGTGACGGATCGCGGTCCTCCGCAGCAGAAACCCGCCGAGGCAGCCCAATTTATTCAAGACTTCACGGCGACGGTTTTAAAATGACCGGAAGCAGGCTTGGTGGCAACCGACAGATATTTGCAATGAGTTCCTTTTGCAGGACCGGCAGGTGGCCGATCTGTTGCGACAGGGTGACCATCGCTTTTATCACCGTGTCGCGATTGCTGGTAAGCGATCTTCTATGCAAGCCTGCGCGTCAGCATCGCTCAGCGTACCGGCAATTTTTCGATCGCACCCAGTTGGGTCGAAAGGTCGCAAACCGCGCGTGCGAGCTGGGCCGCTGCACCGACGATATCCTCGACATTCTGCGTCACTTTCGCAACGGGACTGTCCGGACAACCGCTCGTCTCCTCTAGGAAAATCGGAACTACGTTGCTCATGGCGCCCTCGGAGTCATCCACAGGCAAACGCCCGGCTCCGTGGAGAGCCGGGCCGGTCACTAAGCGGCACGTACCGTATTGAGGAACTTGCCTACCTCGGTCTTGAGGCGGTTGCTGTCACCCGACAGCATTTGCGCCGCCGACAGCACCTGCGAGGACGCAGAACCTGTCTCGCTGGCGCCGCGCTGCACGTTGGTAATGTTGGAGGAAACCTGCTGGGTGCCCTGTGCCGCCTGCTGGACGTTGCGGGAAATCTCCTGCGTCGCCGCTCCCTGCTCTTCCACCGCAGCTGCAATGGTCGACGAAATTTCCGACAAACGTTCGATGGTGCCACTGATTTCTTTGATTGCACCCACCGATTCCTGCGTCGCCGCCTGGATGGTCGAGATCTGTTGGCCGATCTCGCCAGTGGCTTTGGCGGTTTGCTCCGCCAGCGCTTTCACCTCGGACGCCACGACCGCAAAGCCGCGGCCGGCTTCGCCGGCGCGGGCCGCCTCGATGGTAGCGTTGAGCGCCAGCAAATTGGTCTGTCCCGCAATGGTGTTGATCAGTTCGACCACGTCGCCGATGCGGGCGGCCGCCTTCGACAATTCGCCCACGCGATCGTTGGTGACGCGGGCCTGATCTACGGCCTCGCCCGCCATCCGCGCCGATTCCTGCACTTGGCGGCTGATCTCGTTGACGGATGATGACAGCTCTTCGGTCGCGGAAGCAACCGACTGGACATTGGTGGAAGCTTCCTCGGAAGCCGCCGCGACCGCGGTAGCCAGTTCCTGCGAGCGTTCCGCGGTAGCCGTCAGCGTCGAGGCTGACGCTTCGAGTTCAGTCGAAGCCGATGATACAGTTTCGATGATTTCGCCGACGGCAGCCTCGAAGGAGTCGGCGAGCTTGACCATCTCGGCCTTGCGCTGTTGGGCGGCGATCTGATCCTGCTTCATTTTAGCTTCGGCCTCGTCGCGCGCCTTCTGCTCGGCCTTGACCTTGAAGGTCTCGACCGCCTGCGCCATGTCGCCGACTTCATCGCCACGGCCAAGACCGGGTAAGACGACCTGGAAATTACCTTCGGCGAGCTCGCGCATCCCAGCGCACAGCCCCACCACCGGCTTCGAGATCGCGCGTCCGATCAGCCAGGCGAGTGCAATGCCGAGCACCAAGCTGGCGATCGCGACCGTGAGGATCATGCTCTCGGTCGAAGAGATCATGCTCTCGGTCTCGTGCTCGATCTTAGTCTCCTCGGCAATCCCGGATTCCTTGATGCTCGCGGCTGCGGCAGCGATTGCCTGTGCCGCCTTCGCCATCTCACCATTGGCGAGAACCTCGACCTCATGCGCGTCGTGCGCCGCTTTGTGATAGGCGTCGGTGTATTTCTGGACGTTCCCGTTGACGTCGGCAAAGACCTTGCGGACGTCGTCACTGACGATCCCCGCACCGAACGCAGTCATCGCCACCTTGAGCTCTGCGAGAGCCTTTTCGGCGCCCTCGGCCGAACTCTGATCGTGGCGGCCGAGCAATTTGTTGACGTTGAGCCGTGCCAGCAGTAGTTGCTTCAGGGCTTCGCCAGCCAGGATCATCGTGTTCGAATTACCCGCCTTGGTGGCGGCTATTGCTTGCAACTCCTCGATCTCGGCGCGAGACTTCAGTCCGAGGGGATCGAGAACATCTTTGGTCAGCTTGTTCTGTTCCTGCTTGAGCGTGACAAGCTTGTCGAAATCCTTGGCGTAAACCTCGAATTGTTGGTTCAATTCCCCCATCTTTTGGCGTCGCTCGGGATTCTTGATTTCATCGAGACTCCGCTTGATGTCCTTGACCAATACTTGCTGCTGATTCCGCGCTTCGGCAATCAGGCTTTCATCGCCAGAAATGGAGAATTCGCGGACGAACCGACGGAATGAAACGAAGCTGCGATCGACGTCGCGGGCGATGCCGACCACCTTGACACGCTGATTAAAGGCCTCGAAACCGTCCGAGACTTTGCCGAAGCCGCGATAGGACATCGCCGACAACATCGCCGTAAGTGCCAGCACGGCGGCAAAGCCGATCATGATCTTGGTGTTGATCTTGCGGTTGGTAAAAATGCCGAACACACCGGACGATGTATTCGCATTCTGGGATAAATGGGTCACGTGCGAATTCCTTTAAACTAATAAATTCAAGCAACGATCAGGAGGCGTCGATCACGAAGCGGCGGTTGCGCTTCTGAAGCGGACGGGCATTTTTGGGGAACAGCGACGCAAATTTCTGGATCTGCTCGACTGACGCCTCGATCGGCTCCTTGTGAACTGTCCAGGTCAAACCTTCTGAACAGGGGGGTGTCGTCAACGAACCCATGTAACGGAAGTAGCCGCCGCTCTTCGGCAGAATGGCCGCGATATCGATGGCGCTGCCGACCTTCACCTCGGGGCCCTCCTTGGCCGGCATCGATTCGAAAAATGTCTTGAGGGCCGGGTTAGCCGCGCCGGGCCGGATGAACACGCCTGTCACCGCGAGCGCGCCGGCGCTCGACTTGTGGACGAAGTGGCATTCGAGATCGAAGCCCTTCCCTGCCAGCAGATGTTCGCTCGGGTGATGCAGATGAAGTTGCAGCAGTTCGTAGCGCGTACCGCCGATCACGCAGGCACTCCCCGGATCGGCATTGACCTGGATCGTATGGCCGTTGTGGACGATGCGAAGCGGCAGCGGCTTGTAATCATAGTCGACAGAACCGACGTCGCCCCTGATGCCGTTGCTGAGGTCGATCGGGGTCTGTTCGAGGCCGAGCTGGCACATCTTGAAGTCCGATTGCAGCTCTCCCCATCTCTCGGGGTTGCCAGCGCCTTCGTAGCTCCAGTGAGCCGCGTGACCTTGCGCCGGCACGTCTGATGCGTGGGCCACGCCCGCCTTCGTGCAGCAGGCGCATGCGATTGCGCCACGCAGCAGCATTCGACGATCAATCGACATTGCAGCTCTCCAGATGATATTTCGCCAAACGGGATGGACGGCTTCAATTCAACCATCGAGCGCTGAATGATGGCCGGCCATTGAATGTCCTCAGCACGATCGGTGACGCTGACATTCGGGGACCGAACCACTAGCGCTCGCCATCAGAGATGCATTCCGCAACGTCGCATTAGCGTTAACGTGGAACCGTACAACTACGCAGAATCGGCCAAAACGCCTTCTGAATAGGCACGCAGCGCGTATCACGGCGCAAGACCACACGTTTGAATAGGCGTCGGCGCGTCGAGACACGGAGTGAAGTTAACGAATGGCACCGAGCGGCGCGCATCTGAGGACGGCAACACTGGTACAATATGATGGGAGGTAGCCGCCTAGCTGATCGTCTCCGCGGAGAGGCGGATCCGAAATGTGGGTTTCCTGATCTCGTCCTGCAGCTCCGTCTGCCATTCGGCATTCTGCTTGAGGCGGCATAAAATGTCGCCGATCAAGTTGCCGGCAAGATCGGAATCGGCGCCGTGACGCCAGCGATTTGCGCCGCTGTCGCGGATGCGACAGGCATTTGGCCGACCGGCATGCCGGTCGATACGGAAGCTCTGCTGGACAGCCGCGCGCTGAGCTCAACATCGATGCGGTTGGTGGTGTGCGAAAACACATAGGTACGCAAGGCGTCAAACAGCGACTCGAAGATCGACACCGTGATGAGGCCGAACACCAATACATCCAGCGTTGTCAGTCCGCGATGCACAAGCTCCTTGTCGTTCACCATCTGGAAAAACAGCGGTGAGACCAGCGCGAACAATTGCAGGAAAAGCGACGCGACCATCACCTCCGACTGGAGATAACGATACTTGTGCATCGCCTGCACAAACCAGGTGATGTCGAATTTGCAGGCGAGATCGCCAAGTGAGATCCGCCTGCTGATCAGCACGAGTCGACTGCTCCAGCGGGAATCGAATTTGTCACAGCTCAACAGTTATGGACGCCCGGCTTTGGGATCCTGGATCAGCACCATTTCGCCGGCGATCCGTGCGAAGATAAAGAACTGGCTGTCACACCCCTCGGCCAGCGCGGCCAGCGAGGCCGCGGTGCTCTGCCTTGCCGACGTCACTAATACGATGGGACAGACCAGTGACGATTTTGAAAAGGGGGAGGCCGACGGCACTTGGGAAGCGCTGGCCGTGCTTGGCAAGTTAGTTTCCGCTCTCTCCCGTGACATGTAGTCGCCGAAAAACTCGGACAATGCCTCTCCTCACCTCGATAATCACATGTCCGCAATGCAGCCATAAGTCATCGGAGACGATGCCGATAGACGCCTGTCAGTTTTTCTATGACCGCAAAGGATGCGGTACGCGCCTCAAACCCAACGGGGATTGCCGCGTCTTCTGCTCCTATGGCGACGTGCCATGCCCGCCCACTCAAGAAAATCCCGACGGCCGTTCTGCCTGCGCTTAGATTACAGGACCACAGCTCGAGCCGACAGGCGGCAAGCGATGCGCGCTCAACTTGGGCCTGCTCACGCTAGCTGTACCAAGATTTTCTTTGATCTCTCGGTGCACACATCGTGCACACGCCGCTCTCTAACACATTGAAAATCTTGAATTCTCGGTCCAATCCATCATGGGAAAGTTTGAGCTAGGTCCAGCAAGTCGGAGATGGTCAAATCTAGCATTAGGTAACAACGACTGCTTTGCGCCAAAGAGCAACTCCTCGGTAATGGTTCATTCAATGAGCGCCCTGGCAGGCAACGAGATCAACTTCGAGAATTCCAACGAGGACGGACAAGATTTTTTGCCACTCGCCGATGGCGTCGAGGAAAGCCCAGCTAGGACAAGTGTACCTTCTTCGTCACGATGCGAATTCCTTCGAGGCCGGGCAGCAGTTCCGCGGTTTCATAGCGTGTCGTCAGCCCGGCATCATTTCCAATCGATTCGACGTAGCTCGTCAGCCTTCGCGCCTGATCTCCCTTCATCTGCAGGGGTACGGCTTGATTGTCTTTATTGATCAAGCAGGGGAAAAAACCTGCAGCCAGGATGTCGCGCCCTCGAAAATTGCAGATCGCCACCATCGTCATCCGGGCATCCGCATGAAAGGGTGAAAGCGGGTATCCTTCGCGCGGATAGATGGCATATTCGCCTCGCGCCCGCAGCCTGGAAAGCTCGGCGGCGTCGAGGGCGCTTCCCAGGCCAGGCAGATCAAAAACGAAGTGACCGAGACCATAAAAAATCGGACGGCCGCGATAGATCTCGATACCACGCAGGAAATGATGATGGTGGCCGACGACGACGTCCGCGCCGAAATCGACGGCGGAGCGGGCGAGTACAAATTCGTATTGCGTCATGATCGCAGGAAGACTGGCCTGGCCCATGTGAAAGCTGACGATGACGACGTCATAGACTTTCTTCGCGTCGGCGATCGAAATCCGCAGCCTCTCCAGGTCTTCGGGAAAGGGTACGGTCCGGACCGTCGGAGGCGCGCCGGGCTCAACCCGGCCATAGGCGTCCCCATCAGGAATATAGTAGTGGGAGTGAATCCGCATCGCGGCGAGACCTGGCAGGTTGTCGCGTGCCTCGTACCCGGCCTGGTAGACCGAGGCGTAGGCGAGAAAGCCGACGTTCACGCCGTCATGACGCACACCGACGGACGTATGTGCTTCGGCGGCGTTGGCGCCCGCCCCAACGGTCTTGATACCCTGCCGCTGCAACAGACCCAGCGTATCCATCAATCCGCGGTGACCGGCATCCACGGTGTGGTTGTTGGCGCACGCCATGACGTCAAAGCCGGCTTCGCGGAGCTTCTCACCATTCGCTGTCGAAGACACCACTCGCCACCCGGCGCTCGGCGCCGTCTCCGTTTGATCGGTGTAGGCGCCTTCGCAATTGCCAAATACCAGATCGATTTTATGCAGCAAGTCACGCGAATATTTGAAGGCGTCCGCCGCGTCATCGCGGTTGACGAAGACATCGCCAACCGCGCCAAAGCTCCAATCTGACATCTCCGGACCTCCCCGCCCTGTCACGCTTGCCTGTCTTAGTGAAGGGTTTCGTTCTTCACGACGTGGCCTCCCTTGAGAATCAATTTTAGATTCTTCTGGGGATTTGCGAGCAACCGAACATTCTCGAGCGGATTGCCTTCGACCGCGATCAAGTCAGCCTCAAATCCCGGGAGCAATTGGCCGAGGTCGGCTTCCCTCCGAATGAGGTGCGCCCCTGTGACGGTAGCCGACCGTATCAGATCTGCCGTAGGCACAAGATCGGCCCGCAATTCGAATTCTTCGTTCTGACGGCGGTGCATGGCGCCGATCAGGTCCGTGCCATAAGCCATGGTAACGCCGGCACGATGAGCCTGTTCAACCACATGCATCCCTTGCTCCATCATGCTTCCGATCTTGTGGACCAAATCGGCGGGAAGTCCGTCGGCGACCCCTTCTTCCGCCAAAGCCTTGAAAACGACCAGCGTCGGGACAAGGAAAGCACCTCGCTGCTTGATGAGATCGATCGCTTCCTGATCCGCCAAATTGCCATGTTCAATCGACCGAACGCCGTTTCGAACCGCACGCTTGATGGAGCTGGCGGTGTAGGTGTGTGAGCATACGTACAATCCCGCCATTTGCGCTTCGTCAACGACCGCGGCAATTTCCTGCTCCGAATACTGATCGGAGGTGATCTTGTCGGTGGGCGACGCTACGCCGCCATTCGCCATGATCTTGATGTGATGGGCGCCCTTTCGCACTTCGTCGCGTACCGCCAGGCGCACCTGATCCAGGCCATCCGCCAATCGAGAAATTTTCGGCACCCAGTACGAGGGATCTTCGTAGTATTGGCCGGCGGCGCGGTAGTCACCATGACCGCCAGTCGCGGTCAAAGCCTTGCCGCCATAAATAACGCGCGGGCCTTCGACGCGGCCTTCGGCAACCGAGCGCGCGATGCCCCAGTCGGCCCCGCCGACGTCGCGCACGGTGGTGAAGCCGCGATGAAGCATCCCTTTCATGATCTCGAACGCCTTGCTCGCGGCGTAAAACGGCGATTCCACGGAAAGCGCCGCCAGGTTCGACGTGCTCTGCATGACGTGGCAATGGCAATCGATCAGCCCCGGCATGACCGTCAGTCCGGCGAGGTCGATGTGCACGGCGTTGGAATTTCCGGCGGATTTGGGCCCCACCTCCACGATTTTCGAATCCTCGATCACGATCTGATAGTCCGGGTTGATCACGCCCCTGGCGACATCGACAACATTGGCATTTTGCAGCACGAGCAGCATTTCAAACTCCTTCGCGGTGGCTTTCCTGGAGAACAATTGAGCGCCCGTCGCTGGCCGCGTTGAGATGGCAGGCGCTGGAATGGCCGTCGCCCACATCGGTCATGAGCGGGACAACCTTGCTGCAGATCGGCATCGCCATCGGGCAGCGCGGATGAAATGCGCATCCGCCCGGCGGATTCAACGGCGAAGGTATTTCACCCCGCAAAGGTTCGCGCGCGCGTCTTCCCTTATGGATTTGCGGCACCGCGTCCAACAGCGCCCGCGTATAGGGGTGTCGCGGGGCTTCGAACACGTCTTTGGTCCTGCCGATCTCGACAATACGGCCCAGATACATGATGGCGACGCGGTCACTCACCCGCTCGACAACGTGCAGATCGTGACTGATGAAGAGGTAGCTGTGCCCCGATTTTTCCTTGAGATCGGCGAACAGGTTCAGGATCTGCGCCTGGATCGAAACATCGAGTGCCGATACCGGCTCATCACAGACAAGCAGCTTGGGCTGGACTGTTAGCGCACGTGCGATGCCGACGCGCTGGCATTGCCCCCCGGACATCTCGTGCGGGAAGCGCCGCAGCAGGTTGGTTCCCAGTCCGACACGTTCGGCCAATTCCTCCACCGTTGCCTGAACCGACGCGATTCCTGGTCGATGAACGCGAACCGGCTCGGCAATAGCGTCCCTGGATCGGAAGCGAGGGTCGAGCGAAGCGATGGAATTCTGGAAAATCATCTGCAGCCCGAGCAGCCGGGAACGCGCGGATCGATTGTGAAGCCTGCCGTGATGGCGGCTCTCAAACACAACCTGCCCGGCCGACGCCTGCTCAAGCCCGACGGCGATGCGACCAAGCGTCGACTTTCCGGAACCCGACTCACCCGCGAGCCCCAAGACCTCGCCCTCGGCGACCGCCAGATTGACGTCGATGAGAGCGTGCACCACGCGCCGCCTTCCCAGGCCGAAACGCCCGCCGCGACCGACGGCGTACGCCTTGGAGATGTTCTTCAATTCCAGCAGCGGCGGGGCCACAGTCATTGTGCCGCTCCCAATCGTGCATCCGCGATTGCGGGCAGCGGATTAAAGCATCGCAGCTTGCGTCCATCGGACCCTGGCATAAGCGCCGGCACGGCATCGCACTCGGCGGTGGACCGACTGCACCGAGGCGCAAAGGCGCAGCCCGACACGCCAGTGGCCGATTGAACCGACCCGGGAATTTGCGAAAGCCGCTTCGCTCCCCGATTTCGTGCCGGCACAGAGGCCAACAGGCCCGCGGTGTAAGGATGCGCCGGGCTGTCGAGCACTTCCTGGACCGTTCCCGTCTCCACAATGCTGCCGGCGTACATGATGGCAACGGCGTCGGCCATTTCGGAAACCACCGCAAGATCATGGGTGATCCACACCAACGCGGTTCCGCTGGCCGCACAAAGGCTCTTCATCTCCCTGATAATCTGGGCCTGGGTCGTCACATCGAGCGCCGTCGTCGGTTCATCGGCGATGATCAGGTCGGGTTTGTTGATCATCGCAATGGCAATAGCCACCCGCTGGCGGGTGCCACCCGACAATTGATGCGGATAAGCCCGCAGGCGCTGTTCCGGCGCCGCAATCCCGACCTTCGTCAAAGCGGCGATCGCCTCACCTCTCGCATCCGCGCGAGACAGTTTGCGATGCGCGGCGATGGCGTCAATCATCTGGCGCTCGATGCGCAGCAAGGGATGAAGCGACGTCATCGGATCCTGGAAGATAATGGCGATACGATTGCCGCGAACACCGCGCAGCTCCGCCTCCTCCAGGCCGGCCAGTTCCTGACCGCGAAACTTGATTGAGCCGGCGGTAATCCTGCCGGGAGCATCGATCAATCCCAGGATGGAATAGGCCAATGCAGACTTGCCGCTTCCGGACTCCCCGACGATACCGACAATTTCCCCAGGACCAACCGAGAGGCTGACGTCATTGACGGCAACCACGACGCCTTCGGCGCTGGGAAACTCGGTCCTCAGGTTCCGGATGTCGAGCACCGCATTGCTGGACAGCGAGATCACTTTGCTGCTCATAACGATTCCCTGGGATCGTTTAATTCACGCAAACGCTCGCCGATCAGGTTGATGCCGACCAGCAGGAGAAGCAGGACGAAGCCCGGATAGAAGCTCAGCCAGTATTCGCCGCTTAACATCGACGTGTATCCGTTCGCGATCAGCAATCCGAGCGACGGCTGGGTAATCGGCAGTCCCATGCCGAGGAACGAAAGGGTTGCTTCCAGCGCAATTCCGCCCGCAATCTGCACGATCACGACGACGCTGAGCGCCGAAAGCGAATTCGGCAGCAAATGGCTGAAGATGATGCGTGCCGCTGAAAAGCGAAGGCTTTGCGCGGCGAGAATGTACTCCTTGCTGCGCTCGATGATCGCCACGCTTCGCGCGGTCCTGGCGTAATAGGCCCACTGCACCGCGACGATTGCGATGACGACCTTGTCGATGCCTGAACCCAGCACCGACAACAGCACCAGCGCGATCAGGATACCGGGAAACGCTAGTTGAATGTCGGCGAGCCGCATGAAGACGAGGTCCAGCCATCCGCCAGCGTAGGCAGCGCTGAGGCCGATCGAGGTGCCGAGCACGAATGCGATCGACGTGCTGGCGATCGCCACCAGTAGGCTGATACGCAGGCCATAGAGGATTGCGCTGACGATATCGCGTCCCTGATCGTCCGATCCCAGCCAGTACACGATACCGTTCGATCCAAGGCTTCCCGGGGGCAATTGCGAATCGGCAACACTGAGCTGCACGAGATCGAACGGGTTCTGTTGCGACAATTGCGAGGCAAAGCCTGCGCAAACAACCGCGGTGCCCACCACGATAAGGCCGAAAATTCCGCCCGGCGAAAGCAGTGAACCGATGGTGCCGCGCCTCATGACACCTACCTCGCTCCGGAGAGGGAAATTCGCGGGTCGATGATGGCGCACAATATGTCCACGGCGAGATTGATCAGCGCAAACAGCAGAACCGTGAACAGCAGGTAAGCGATGATGATCGGCCGGTCGCCGGTGCGAATGGCCTCAATGATGAGTTTTCCAATTCCCGGCCACGCAAACACGGTTTCGGTGACAACACCGAACGCAAGCAATACGCCAAACACGATCCCCAAAACGGTGATCAAGGGTATGGAGATGCTCGGCAGAATGTAACCGAACAGAATTCGCGTACTGGATAATCCCTTGGCGCGTGCATAACGAATGTGATTCGACGTTATGTTTTCACGTACGCCCGCACGTGTGAGACGTATGATCATGGCCATCGGGAAGAAGCATAGATTTATCGCGGGCATGACGATGTGGCTCCATCCGTTCCGCGTGAACAGGCTCGACTCAAATCCCAGGATTGAAGCTGTCTGCCCTCGACCGCCCGTTGGAAGAATTCCGAACCGGATGGAAAAGATTGTGATCAGCATCAAGCCAATCCAGAACGACGGAAGGCTGATGCCGATGATGGAAATGGTGCCGATCGCCCGGCCCAGCGGCGAGTTGGGCCGATAGCCCGCGACGAGACCCAGCGGGATGCCGATCACCGAGGCAATCGTCATCGCGGTCAGGGTCAGCTCCAATGTGGCCGGAAATCGTTCGACGATCAGCCTCAGTGCGGGCTGACTGGAGATATAGGACACACCCAGATTGCCCTGCACGGCCTGCGCGAGAAATCTGAGGTACTGAACGTATAGCGGCTGATCGAGCCCCAGCCGGCGGATTGTTTCGTCGATGACTTCCTGCGGCGACGACGGATTGATCAGCATCGTGATCGGGTTGCCGATGGCGTAGATGGCCACGAAAACCAGCACGGACATCGCCAGCAGCAGGAGCGCGCCTTGTCCCAAGCGTATGACAGTATAGAGGAACATCTTGAGACCGCTCGTTCATGCTTGCGGGTTTAGTTGGCGCTCGCCGAGTCCGCGATCGTCCGCTCATTGGCCCACGTCGTATAGGACAGTCCTTTTTTCGTCGCCACCACAACGCTTTGCGTATAAAGCGGGATCAACGCGCGGTCGTCCATGGCGACCTTGATCGCGTCAGAGAACGCCGCATAACGGCCCTTCAGATCGGAAGCCGCCAGTCCTCGACCGATCGCAGCGTCGACTTCCGCGTTGGAATAGTGCCCGAGATTCCAGCTGCCGAGTTTTTTCTCGGCGCTGTAACTATGAAGGGCGTTCGGAAAGAAGCCGGCGTCGCCGCTTGAGGCATAGCCAAGCAGAAGGAAACTGTAGCGGCCCTCCGGCTTGTGATTGGTAGCCATCGGGAAGAACACCGAACGCGGCAGGGTCTGCACATCCATCTTCAGGCCAACGCGCGACAGCATTTGACCGATCGCCTGGCAGATTTTCTCATCATTGACGTATCTATCGTTGGTGCAGTGCACCGACAGCGAGAACCCATTCGGATAGCCCGCGGCGGCCATAAGCTTCTTCGCCTCGTCCACATTGTAGCCGGGCATGGGAACCGACGGATTGCTGTAAGCAAAATGCGGCGCCACCGGCTGGGACGCCGGTTCAGCGGCGCCTTCCATGACGCGCTTGGCCATCAGGTTGCGATCGATGCCGATGGTCAGGGCTTCGCGCACGCGCCGGTCCTTCAACGGGTTCTTTGTCAGCTTCTCCCCATTGCTGCCGCGTATGAATGGAGAATCGTCGCGCTCGGTGTCCATGATCAGGTAGATCGGACGATCAGAGACCCCGGTGAAGACGTTGACATTGGGTGCCGACTTCAGCCGTTCAATCAGCCGCGGCGGCACAAAGTCGATGAGGTCGACGTCGCCACCCAGCAGGGCCGCAACTCGAGCGCCATCATCGGCGATGAAGCGAAACATCACCTTGTCCCATCTTGGCTTGGCGCCGTAGTAACCGGGATTGCGCTCCATCACGATCCGATCGCCGGCACGATAGCTCACGAACTTGTAGGGTCCGGAGCCGATCACGCTTGTGCCGGTGTTGAAGCTGTCCGTGGTGGCTTTGGTAAGAGATTCCGGAATGATCGAGATGTAGCCAAGACCATACAGCAGCGCTGGGTCGGCGCGCGTCGTTTTAACCGACACCGTCAAGTCGTCTATGGCCGACACGTCCTGGACCGACGAAATCGCCCCGGTGTACGGACTGGTTGCGTTCGGAAGCGTTCGTGCTCGCTGTATCGAGGCAACCACATCCCTGGCCGTCAACGCTTCATCGTTGTGAAATTTGATTCCGGGCCGAAGCTTGAAGTGCCATTCGGTGGGCGACACCGTCTGCCAGCTCAAAGCGAGGTCGGGGCCGATCTGAGACTTCTCGTCGATCTTGGTCAGAGCGCTATAGATGTGATTGTAATAGGCCGTGTTGGTGTCGAGCCACTGGGAATGAGGATCCATGGCAAGCTCGGCTCGCGCCCCTATCGTCAGGTCGGCCGAATGGGACAGCGTGGGCAAGGAAAGACTTAAACCAGCGCAGACGAGCGCTCTCAGAATAACTTTTTTCATCTACCACTCCCGTTATGATTTCTTTCGCGCCGGCTTGTTTGCCTTATTCTTTTCAGGGTCCTGCATGATGCGCGCGAGCGCGCCGGACATAATCTTGATTTGGGCTTCGATCGTCTTCCGATCCTGCTCATCGTTGGTGTACAGGTTCAGGCCCCTGAGGAATGACAGGGTGACATGCATCGCATCCAGCCTGGTGCGATCGGGTCGGGACAATTGAAAGGTTTTCGCCCACAGCACTTCGCAAGTCTTAAGCGTGGTATGACGCTGGACCATGATCCGCTCATAAAAGGCCCGGTCGCCTCTCGAACCGATGGCGATTTCCGATACCGCAATGTAGCGCTGACGGCTGTAGAACGTTTCCCAGAGCTCGCGCACCACCTTGTAGCAACGCTCTTCCATGGTTCCCTGGGAGAGGCTTGCACTCTCAAGTCTCTCCTCTATCTCCGAGCGAAGCTTTTCCAGCGTCGCCAGGACCAGCTCGTCCTTCGATCCGAAGTGATGTTGAATTGCACCAGACGTAGCACCGGCGCGCCGGCAAATTTCTTGGGTGGTCGTTCTGGAATAGCCGAGGTCACAAAGCGCCTGGATGGCAGCCTCGATCAAGGTGGACCGCATTTCGGCGCTGCGCTCGCCATTGGACCTGCGTTCGCGCGCCAAGGGAACGGTTGCATCATCTACCGCCATGAAACTTTCCGCTCTCTCGGCCCCGCACCCAAAACGCGTCGCTCTGTCTGGGAGCGCCGGCGTCGGCTGAAGCCACGCTTCGTGTCGATGCCGCCTCATTGACATAAAACATAACATGTATGATGTTTCTGTCAAGCCGCCACTTTCGCTTGGCTGGAACAGCGCGCGATCACACCGGAGGAATGCCCATGTTGAAACGATCAGGTCCGGCAACGATCGGCGCTACGCCACAGCGGTCCGCGTGGTTACGTACCGCCGTGCCGCCTGCCCGCTTCTCGCCACTCGATCGGGATCTGCGCACGAATGTAGCCGTGATCGGCGGAGGATATGCCGGATTGAATGCCGCTTTGCGTCTGCGCGAGATGGGGAAAGACGTTGTCGTCCTGGAGACAGAGACGATCGGTTTTGGCGCATCGGGCCGCAACGGCGGTCAGGTCATCCCCGGCCTGAAATATGACCCGCCTGAACTGATCGCCATGTTCGGCGCCCAACGGGGTGGCGCGCTGATCGAGTTCGCGGGAAATGCGCCGGAAAGGACTTTTGACTTCATAGAAAAGCATCAGCTGGATTGCGATGCGGCGCGCAGCGGCTGGTTTCAGCCTGCCACTGACGTCAGGACGATGGCGCGTGCCCGCGCGCGTGCATTGAGCTGGGCGGATCGCGATGTCCGGGTTCAGATCTACGACAGCGACCAGACGCGCCAGGCGACGGGATCGGACTTTTACATCGGCGGCTGGACCGACCCACGCGGTGGTTATCTGCAGCCCCTGAGTTATGCGCGTGAACTGGCCCGTATTGCCGTTCGTGACGGGGCATCGATTTTTGAGCGAAGCGCTGCGACTGCGACGCGCCAGACTGGCGATGGATGGACCGTATCGGTAAATGGCCACACCGTAACTGCCGGACAGGTTTTGGTCTGCACCAATGGCTACACCGGGGATCTCGTCCCGGGCCTCCGAAGAAGCATTATCCCAGCATCGAGTATCGTTTGCGCCACCGCCCCCCTCCCCGACGAATTGAGACGAAGCATCATGCCTTCGGGCCTGCCGATTTCCGATGCGCGGCGCCTGCTGATCTATGCGCGGTTTGACGCTCAGGGACGCTTCCTGATCGGAGCCCGCGGCTCTTTTGGCCTGCATGAACCCGAAAGCTACTTCCAGAGGCTGCGGTCCAGTGCTGCAAAAATCTTTCCGCAGCTAGAGGACGCGAAATGGGAGGACTCGTGGGGCGGCAATTTCGCGCTGACACTGGACCACTTGCCTCACATTCATAATCCGGCAGCCGGATTGTACGCAGTCGCAGGGTGCAACGGCCGCGGCGTTGCTATGCTATCCCAAATCGGCCGCCTGATTGCCGACCTCGCTGCAGGCAACATTGCACAGACGGAGTCACCTATCCCGATTACTCCAATCGCACCAATTCCATTTCATCCACTGCGCCGACCAGGCCTGGAGCTGGCTACGCTCTGGTATCGGACGTCGGATAAGCTCGGGATCTGAATTGTTTCGTCACGTACGTTACGCATCCGAAGCACTAAGGCTCGAAAACAGACCAAAGCGATAAAGTCTAACATCCAACCTCAAGGTCCTCTTTGCACCCGAACGCGGTCGTTCCGAGATTCAGATTCTGACCAATGAATGACAATTTGGCGCAGGCGCGGCGCGGCGCGATCTCTTCCCCTCGATCAGGCCGCGCTGTCTGGAAAGCGAGCGAAACATCGGCCCGCCGCCGACACCGCAGCGCATTCAGGTCGGCCTGCTCACATTAGTTGTCGCTAGATTTTCTTTGGTCTCTCGGTGCACACATCGTGCACACGCCGCCTTCTAACCGATTGAAAAGCCTAAACTCTCGCTCCAATCCATCATTGGCGCTACGGAAAAGCGATAGCCTTGATATTCCAACGAGTTATCCTATCCTTACAATGGACTAGATCAGGAACAAGTGCACACGTGTGCACTCCAAACTAGCCAAAATTGCACACGTTTGTACCGCATTTGATCTCCCGGTGCACACGTAGCGCACACGAAATCGGAATGGAGTGCACACGCAATGCCGACCTTTACGAAACTCACGTCGGGAAGCTGGCGCGTTCAGGTCAGGAGGAAACGCGAATACGTCGCGAACACCTTCATCCGGCGGCGTGACGCCGAAGAATGGGCAATCGAAGTGGAACGCTCAATCGATCGCGGCATTCCAATCCGACGCTCCCTGACTCATGAGCAGCCGCGAATCTTTGCCGATTTGATCGCATTGCATCTCGATGATCTTGCTCAGGTTGGCAAAACCGTCCGACGATCGAAGTCCATGGTGCTTAGAGCGCTCAAAGTTTCGCTCGGACGCGTGAATCTTAAGGATATCACCCGCGATAGATTGATCGAGTTCGGAAAAAAACGAGCCGCACAAGGCGCTGGACCAGCAACACTTGCGATTGATTTCTCTTTCATACGAACCATCCTAACGCACGCTGCGGCGGTCCACGGCATCGACGTTTCTATCGAGAGCGTTCAGTTGGCCCGAGCTGCGCTTAGACACCTCGACCTCGTGGGAAAATCTAACGAGTGTGATCGCCGTCCCACTCAAGACGAACTGAATCGGTTAATCGAATATGCCGAATGTAATCCCTTACAATTTATACCGCTCGGCAGAATTATTCGCTTCGCAGTAGCGACTGCAATGCGCCAGGCTGAGATTTGCCGGATAGAATGGTCTGATGTCGATCTGAAGAAGCGGACGGTCACTATCCGCGATCGCAAAGACCCGCGAAGAAAGGACGGAAATCACCAGATCGTCGCCCTCCTCAATTCCACGGGCTACGACGCATGGCAGATCATTCTCGAGCAACGTATTGTCACGCGCGGGATCGGGCGCGTGTTTCCTTACCACTCGAAATCGAGTCGGAGCTGCGTTCCATCGGTCGTGCAACGATATCGATGTCGACGATTTGTGTTTTCACGATCTGCGGCATGAAGGGACAAGTCGACTCTTCGAAGCCGGTTTTTCAATTCAACAAGTTGCGATGGTAACGGGCCACAAAGATTGGCGCATGCTAAGGCGTTACACGAACCTCAAACCCGAAGACCTGCACAAGATGCAGAAGTCTGCGCAGCCCTCGATGGAGCAATTCTTAGCAACCCTGGTTGCGAGCTAAGTTACGTAAAGTCCCCTACGGACTTGATTGGCACTTGGCATCGGCGTTCGGCCGGAACTGGCCGGTGGGTTCGGTCCACTCAGGACAGCCGACATTCGCTAGCGCTTGAGCGGCTTTACGTGGGGGGCGAAGAGCAGTCATACCTTGACGTAAATCTTGTGACTGCGAAGGCGTCACGCCTTACGAACGCGTCGAAAATGTTTGATAGAGAGCACTCAGCTAAAGCCTCCAAATTCTCGTTATTCGCCGATTCAGGGTCTCGGTCTGGCCGACTGACGCCCGCTATAGGTCTGCAGGCTGCAAGAGGGACCTCAAACAAACCCCGCCCACGCCCGCCGTCAGGTCCAGATCGAGACGTTCCTGAAGATTGCCGTCGTGGGAAGAGTGCGTTCGTCGATCCGCCTAGCGAGTTCCTCTGAGCGGGGAGCCCAGAGGTTAGCGTGCAGGCGCATGGGAAGATGCGGGATTGGAGTGGGATCCCATCCGACGCGGTCGTGGACGACTCTGCCGTCTACCCACCACGAGATGCGGCCCGGCAATTCCACGATCTGCGCCACGAGAGAACGGGCCGTCTGTTCGAGGCGGGGCTGCCAATCGAAAAGGTAGCGCTGGTCACCGGCCACAAAGACTGGCGACAGCTTCAGCGCTATACCAATCTTAAAGTTGAAGATCTTCTTAAGCTGCCATTACGCGCAGCAGCCTTCGATGGAAGAATTCATGGCGACGTTAGCTGCCTCATAGCCGGTCTAGTCTGCCTTGCGGGCAGCAACGCCGGCCGCTCATAACGGTCTGGTTGCAGGTTCGAGTCCTGCTGGGCCCACCACCCAAATCAACGGAGTGTTTTTCATTTTGCGCCGAGAAGCGGCCGCCGCATCAAGCACGTGTTCGTTTGCGTGCCGCTTTCGTCCGCAGCAACCCGATCATAGGCGCGGATGGCTGTATCGAGCCAAACCATCCCAACTTCCATCGTAGTTTCGCGGACCCGTCGCACAAGGGGCGCTATTCCATCCACGTATGGAGGCGGGTCTCACGAAGCCAACGCAATAGGTGAAAGCTGCCGCTGCATCGGCACGGCCTCTTCGAAGGCGGCCGCAGCTTGCAAGACCTCGAGGTCGTTGAAACGCCGGCTTACAATCTGCAACCCGACGGGAAGCCCCGCGGCGGTCATCCCGCAGGGAATGCTTGCGGCAGGATGGGTTGACATATTGAAGGGATAGAGGAACTCAGACCATGCAAGCCAGTCCCATGAATGCTCCGGCCAGTGCTCCGGCCGCACGCGCTCAACAGGGAACGCCGCCACGGATGCAACGGGGGTGATGAGATAATCCCAATTTTCGAGAAACGCGGAGATCCTGGCCACGTAGGTCAGCTTCCGCTCTCGCATATGGAGGTAGTCAATTGCTTTGACATCGGCTCCCGCGCGCATGCAGGCCACCAGGTCCGGGCTCATTTTGTCTTCCCAATCAGCCAGCAACCCGGCGTGGCGCGCCCAATAGGTGCTCCAGAAGAAGCGGCCGAGATCAGCTCCAAGCGGCCCCCACTCCGGGCTGACTTCCTCAACATCGGCCTGAAGCATGAGTGCGAACGTCCGCGCTGCATTCCGGACGATCTCGGCGATCTCGCCATCCACCCGGGCGTGTCCAAG
>Ga0307500_10000163_pt1 | contig 21841 bp, 43 predicted proteins | sample 14_S_MG_FD_201362 | JGI IMG/M metagenome (GOLD analysis project Ga0307500, IMG submission 201362) | Soil microbial communities from Populus trichocarpa stands in riparian zone in the Pacific Northwest, United States - 14_S | ecosystem: Environmental > Terrestrial > Soil > Riparian zone > Trees... | reverse complement strand
GACAGAAGGACACAACCCCTTGAAATTTGCAATCCATATCGACGACATGACGGCCAACGAACTGGCGGCCGTGACTGCCTTCATAACGAGCATTGGCGCAACGCCTGTGAGCCGCACCGCCGCCGAGCTAGCGGCCGCCACCGGCGCCGCTGTTACGGCTGGTCAACAGTCACCGCCGCCACCGCCCGCGCCCAACATGCCCGCACCGCCGCCGCCCGCCGGACCCGCGCCAATCGGCGCGCAGTATGATTCGCGCGGTCTTCCCCACAACCCACAATTCTATGCCGACAGCAAACGACAGAACGCGGATGGGTCATGGGCCAAACGCAAGGGCGTGGACAAGGCGGCCTGTGATGCATGGGAAGCATCGGTACCGCGCGGCGCACCGGCCGCACCTCCCGTGGGAAACGTCCCCTCACCGGCCGCACCTCCCGTGGGAAACGTCCCCTCACCGGCCGCGAGCGTATCGCCCGGCAACGGGCTATCTTCCGCTAGTCCCACCGCCGCCGAGATCAACGCCAAGTTTGCGCCAGGCTTGCCGCCACAGGGTGCCAATGGCGACCCGTTCGCGGCTCCGGCACAGCCAGCCGCACCCGTCGCACCGCCCGCGCCGCCTGCTCCGCCGGTCGAGGTGACATATGCGGCATGGCACCAAATGTACATGAACCTCATGACTGCCGGGAAGATCACACCGGAGAAATACGCCGAGATTGCCGGCCGTTACAATGCGGTCGAAGATCCCATGACGTTCATGAACAACGCAGTGTCGCGCGCGGCCTGCTACCGCGAGTTTGAAGCGCTCGCAGCCGCCTAGAGTTGATGGCACGTCTAACGAACAAAGAATTAATCGACCGTGCGTTAGACGATGCCGCCGACTGGCAAAACGGCGTCGCGGATGCTTACAGACACATGCGCGACAGTGACGAATATAAGGAAGCTTTGCAACTGGCGCGAATGTATAGACGCCTGCTCAAAATACGACAGGAACAGCGGAAGATTTAAGTTGATGAAATGTGACGAATACAACCATTTCATTCGATTGAATTGGTAAAATAAAATGACCGAAAACCAGAAAGACACCAAACGCACAGTTGCGGCCGCTCGCCTCATCATTGATGACCGCGTCGAGGCTGCATCGGTCATGGTGACGTTAGAGCACACAGTCGCGGCCGTGCTGCTTACGCTCTATCCGGACCCACGAGCGGCCGCCAGCATGTTGAATGAAGCGTTGGTCCAAGGTGTCGAGATGCGCTTGGCTTGGTATGGGGCAAAGAAATGACCGACACAGAATTCTGGATAACCATAATATTCTGTGTCGTGATTGTTATTCTTTGGATGAGACACGTAAGCTAATGCTGACACCTTCGACCTCGCACCTATGGACGAAATGCGCGCTGTCAGCGTCGTTTAATTGCACCGGCGGTGCCTATAACGCGGACACGTTCACCGGTCACGACGATGACCAGGAAGCCAGCGAAGCCCGCCGCGAAGGCATTGCCGCCGACTGGATTGCAAATGGCGTGCTGCGCGGTGATGCGGCGAGCACGGCGGAATTTCTCGGCGAGACCGCGCCGAACGGATGGACCGTGACGCCCGACATGGTGACGCACGTCCAAGGCTACGTGGATTATTGCCGCTCGCGCGGTGGTGTCATCCGTACCCAGGCGCCGATAAGCATCCCGCAACTGTCGATCCGTGGCCGCCTCGACGCGCAGATAATCACAGGGGCACCGGTGCTTGAGGTGATCAGTCTGAAATATGGCTGGCGCGTCATTGACGCCGAATGGAATGCCCAACTGCTTTGCGAAGCGATCGCGCTGTTTGATCCGGAGCAACACGACCGTGTGATCATGACCGTTTACCAGCCGCGACCCGCACACCCGGATGGCAAGGCCCGGCATTGGGAAATGGATGAGGCCGAACTTACCACCGCGTATTATTGGCTCAAGGGGAAGGCCACAGCCGCGCTCTCACCTGGCGCCGTCGGTACACCTGGCGGATCCTACTGCCGCGACTGCAATGGGCGCGGCCGCTGCGAGGCGCTGACGTCAGCATCATACACCGCCTTCGAATGGGTGCGCGGCGCGGCCGCGATGAACCTCTCCGCCGCGCAGCTCGGCGACGAACTGCGGTTTCTCGACGAAGCGTTCGACCTGGTCAAGGCGCGCCGGAGCGGCGTCAAGGCGGAAGTCGAGGGACGCATGAAGCGCAACGAATTTATTCCCGGTTGGATGTGGGATATTCAGTTGCGCGACAGAGAATTCACAGTTTCGCCGGAAGAAGTCGAAGGCCGCACAGGTATCGACGCTTACAAACAAGTCGCGAAATCACCAGCCGAAATGGAGAAAGAAGGCGCTGACCTCGACGTCATCGCGGAACTAAGCACCCGGCGACCCGCCGGGCCCAAACTTGTACCCGCCACCCAAGCGGCAATCAGCCGGTTGTTTAAGAAACCCAAGGTAAAATCACATGGCAGCAAAAGCTAATCAAAACCCGTTTTTTCTACCACCCGGCCGCGTGGTCATGGGAAGCCTATTCGAACTCCAGACCAAAGACCAGCAAGGCCGCGAGCGCGAAAAACCGAATATATTTTTCGGTGTCGCGGTTCCGAAAACGGATCCGGAAGTCGCGGCAGTGCTAAACATCATCAATCAGACAGCACAGGCGTACTACGGAAACACGCATATCGCTGCACAGTTAGCCATGGGATTGAACGCGCCTAACTTTGCGTGGAAGGTGGATGACGGCGACAGCGAGAAGAACAAAGGGCGCGAAGGCTTCGCCGGGTGTTGGGTGTTTCGGTTCTCGACTTCGATTTACCCGGTCAAGACAGGCGACAGCCAAAACAACCCGATCGACCCATCAACGATCAAATGCGGCTACTACGTCGACATTGCCGGCAATTGCGCGCCCAACGAACTGACCGACAAAAACGCCGGCGTCTATCTCAACCCGGTCGTCGTGCGGCTGCTCGGCTACGGCAAGGAAATCCAGCAAGGACCATCGGTCGCCCAAGCGTTCGCCAACCGCGCCGCAGTGCTACCAGCCGGCGCTAGCGCGTTACCTGTGGCAACCGGCACACCAGGCGGCGCGCCGGGTCCGATCGGCCAGCCTGCGCCCGGTATGGGTGCCGCGCCCGCCACGCCAGCGGCGCCGGGCGGCTTCCCCGGTATCGGCGGCGCACCGACACCACCGGCACCCGGCTTCGCGGCGGGCCCCATCGCTCCGCCCGCACCCGTCCAGACCCAAGAACAGATCAGCGCCGCGCTCGCCGCGCAGCTCGGCGTACAGCACTACCCAGGCCACCGCATCCGGCCCGATCGGTCCGCCTATGATCCGGACCCTACCCAGGCCCCTGCCCCCATTGCGGCGACACCAGCGGCACCTATGGGGATAGCGACACAGGCACCAATGCTTGGTGGACCTGTTGCGGCTGCCTCAGCCCTTTCTAACCCTATGCTCGGCGGTGTGGCCGCGCCGGGTGTCCCGGCTGGCGCATCGCCGGGTCCGGCTGCCCTTGGTACACCAGCGCCTGGCTTCCCGGCGATTGCATCCCCTGGTAATCCTCCGGCCGGTGTCTCGCCGCATCCGGGGTTCCTGACGCCACCACCGCCCGTGCAACGGACCATACAAATGATCCAAGCGGAAAGCGCCGCGATGTCGGCGGCCGTGGGTTGGGCGCATGCACCGGGGTTCCGGCCGAATGCCGCGCGCAATGCTTGGGAGGCTGACCCGGTCGCGTAGACCGGTTGATATGGGATGAGATGACGGCCGCGCGACGCTAGCAATAAGAAGTCGCTGGCGCGGCCGTTTTTACAAATGGAGGTCATGATGTTTTCTGAACATAAAATAATATTTCAATTAGAAGGTGTTAAACCTTTTACTTCTATGTTTCCAACTGTTCCGTGTAAAGATGATGTCATTACTTTTGGAAAATATCATTATCAAGTTTCAATACGTCGTTTTACTATGACTTCTGATGGAAAATTACATGGAATAACTATTCAAGCTGAAAAAATTACTAATATGATTGCAAAAGAACGTTATACCGAAGGTTATTTAGAAGTTCAGGGATAACTTGTTGTGACCGATCTTCAAAAACCAACACATCCTGAAAAACTAATGTTCAACGCCCCTGGATATAAATGTCGTAATAATAAAAACGGCACATCCAGGGAATATTGGCAAGTTCGTGAAGATATTCGCAAACTTGGTTATGAAATAACATGCGTTCGTTTGCATTTTCCTAATACTAATGAAGGTCGAGAAGCGTTGTCCAAACGCTGTCAACGTTTGACAACTGAATCAATTCTTTGGAAAAATAATGGATGTAAGTTTCCTTCAAATATTGTATCAAAAAAACAATTTGAAGGAACTAAAAATGCGCTAGTTTCAGAAGAGGATATGATTTATTTCATAAAAGAAAAAAGAATAGCAGGAGTTTCTAACGTAAAAATTGGTTTTAGTAACGAACCTTATGTTAGACTTAGCCAGTTACAAACAAGTCATCCATGTGAGTTATTATTAATTGCTATAATGAAAGGAAATAAACGAAAAGAACGTGAATTGCATAAGTTATTCAAAGAATTTCACATTCGTGGAGAATGGTTCAAATTAACTAAATCTATAAGAGATTTTATAAAAGAAAATTGTGACGAAACTGCTTTAAAAAACAAAGGAACAAACAAATATTCAATGGTAATGAAATTTGAAAAACTTTCAAAAGACCAAAGTATATTAAGAAATTTATATCGAACAGGAGATAAGAATGTCTTTAGAGATGGAAAAGGAGGTTTTGAAAGACGGTCATAAAAACCCCAAAAACCGCTTGCAATCCGCCGCCGTATGAACCTATATGAACCTGTCTGAGTGAAGCCGGTATGTGCCGGTGAAACAACCCTAACCAAGGAAACAAACATGCCAGGCGATCCCGAAACCGAGAAGACCGAAGACGAAGCCGTCGCTGAAGCTGAGACCACCACCGAGACCGGCGAGCAGTCGACCGACAAGTAACCACCTCACATCGTGTTCATTTACGCCTGAATTAACCTGAATTGACGGGCGGCCGCTGGGGCGGTCGTCCCGTTACCTCCACAACCGACGCGCTACCGCGCGCCCTCACAGGGGTTCCCCTTTTATGATCACATTGCAAGACGCTCTTACTGCCGTTGAAAACGCCGATGCTATTTTCGAAGCATCATTACAAGGTTCCACACGTTGGATGTGGTATCGCGGCGAATTGGGTGAACAACCTGTTATAACGGCAGCACACGAAAATTACGTTAAAACCCTCCATATCTTCTATTCACTTCGTGACGGACCCAACGGTTTTCTTGGGGGGCGTGATCAATGATCACAGTCAGAGAAGCAATCCACAGCGTCATGAACGACGCAACTGACGAGTTGGACAAGGGTCGCACCATTCACGCGACACTCGTCATGATCGAGCGCCGGATGATCGACCTGTTCGCCTGGCATCCGATCGAGTTCGCCGATGAGTTCGGCCTTCGCACACCTCCACCCGGCAAAAAATGGGGCCCGCGTGTCATCGTCATGATGAACGATGGCCCGGCCGTCGCCTATTGGGACCCGGACCAAACGCAGCCCGACGGCAGCCCTGTGGCCGCGCCTGCGCCCTACTGGCGCGCGGTACAGAAACAGGCAGGTTGGTCACGCCGAGCGATCGTCACGCATTTCCTGCGTCCCTACGCCGTCGATATCAAGGACCCACGATGCAAGTAATCATCCCCGCCGCGCCTGGTTACGTCGTCGAAACAACCACCATGAATTATCCGGTTATCGGTTGGTTGGTTCAAGTCAAATTCGAAATATTGACCGTTACCCCTGTGACCATTGCTGGAGTGGTCAATGTCGAAGGTCCTGCAAAACTTGTCGAAATCGGCGGTTCGTCATGGGACTTGCGCGACGCATGATCGAGCAACGGCATATCGATGACTGGCCAGAGCGACCGCGTCCGCAATGGCAGTTCACCGTGGTCGCCGTTGCCGGCTTCATCTGCGGCGCGATCGCGGGCGGCTTGGGTGTGGTGTTTCTCATCCTGTGGATCGTGACCAGATGAACGACGCCCACATCGAAGCCGGCTTTCAAAACACCCTCGCCGAGCAACTTGCGGAATCGGTCTGGCGTGAGCTTCGACCGCTGATGATGCCGCCGACCTACCCGATGACGCACCTGGTCGCACACACGATCGTCGAGCGCATGCGCCGCGCCGGCATATCCGAGGCGACCATCGCAAGGGTTGTCAGATCATGAAATGTTACGCCGAACGCGAGCCTGAAATATATTACGCAACGCTTAAACAGATGCATGCACAATTACGCCAAGCTTTCGCGCGCGGATTGAAAGACAAAGCAAACGAGATTATGCGTGAAATCAATCTGTATCGGTTGCAAGCACATGCGACTTACGGACTTCAATTAAAGTCGGTCGATGCAAAGCAATGAACAAGACCTGGTCGAGCGGGTCCGCAAACGCCTGAAACGAGATCCGGCACGCGCCGATCGGTTGCGCGTCGAGTGGAACAAGGCAAGCGAACTGCTCGCCGGCTATGGCGCGGCGAGCCCCAAGCGTTGGAAGGTTTATGAAATGCACCACATCATTGCCCGCGCTCGCGCCGCCATGCTCGCCGGCATTGAAGCTGGTATCCCCGACCGGGAACTTTGGGTTCACGCAATGCATGCCGCCGGCTTCCCGGCCGCGCCGCATCCTAAGAGAAAGCCCGCCAAATGAAGCTAAAGCACACACAGCCATGTAAGCAATGTCCATGGCGCAAGATCGCGCCAGCGGGTTGGCTTGGTGGCAATGACCCATATACTTACGCCGATCTCGTGCAGATGAACACGGCGGCCAACTGTCACATGCATCCGAAAGGCGAGCCTGTGTTTTGCGCGGGTTCGTTGGCTGTCCTGAATAACTCATGCACAGCCGCCCGTTATCCAGAGAACGCAGCAAAAGCGGCTGAATCGATTGGTCAGCGATCCGATTGCTTCAAATGGCCTGCCGATTTTTACAAGCACCATAGCGGCGGCAACCCCTATGTGCATCCGGTCGAACGGAAGGTGACGACATGAAATTCTACCTCACCGCCGTCGACCCGCTCGATAGCGGCATATACGACCGCGAAGTGCTGGTCGAGCGCACCGACAGCCGCGCCTGGTCGCTGAAATGGCGCTGGCTTCCCCTGATACGCTGGCGCTATCTCTCGCGCGCCTGGCAAGGCTACCCGCCCGCCGGCTACGTGCTCGCAAGCGACTGGACAGGCCGCGAGCGCGAGCTAATCGGCTGGAGTTGGCCCGCATGCGTCCATCCGGTGCGTGTGGTGGTGGTCGAAGATCGTGACTCTGATGAGGCTTACAATCATGACACCGCTGCGCGAGAAGATCATTCAAGCTGGTTTGGTAACGAACGAATTTCAGCTTGATTTGAACGACTGCCTTGAGGATCCAAAGCCGCGCTATCCGCGCTCGCGAATGTTCAAATGGCCCGTACATGTCGACGGACATGAAGATCGGTTGACCGTCTGTCATATGCTTATGACTTTTGAACCATTCGTTCAACGGATCATGAACCTGCTCGCCGCGCCGGTCGAGATCGAGCCCGAACCCGCCGGCTGTCATGGCATCTATCATCATGCCGTTGACTTGGCCGATGACGCCGGCTGGCGCAACCTGATAGCCACCGCGCACTATGTCACGCCCCGTGTGATCATGCGGGGCGTTGTCATCGGTGTCTTGGCTGGTCGTCTCGCCACCGCGCACGCCCGCGTCGTGCTCGATACCCTCGACGCGCCGGAGCCCGACGACCGTTCCGCGTTCAACCTGTCCCACGCGGGCGGCCTGTTGCATCCGGCGTTCATCGATGACGGCGCCGGCAAAGGCAAATGGGTGATCAACCTCTATAGCCGGCGCGACCCGATCGCCGAGGTATGGGCGGCAATCCACGGTGTCGAGGACGGTTGGTTTACGCGCGAAAAATATGGCTATCACAACATGTCGACCGTCGGGCTGGCGCGGCATATGGGAGTACCGCCAGCACCATGATTGAGCTAAACGGCGACTGGCTTATGTTCAACGGCGAACGCCTGGTCGAGCTTCCGGCAAACCTGCGAATCGATATCCGTCGACGGTTTGAGGATTGGTTGAACCGTCCGATGTTCGAACTCGACTTGCTCGACACAATGCGCGTGCTCATCACCACCGACGATCATCCGCGCATCCTTGGATCATACCCGGATGATCACAGGGGCAAGCCGGCGTTGCCTGATAATACCGACGTAATCGAAGTTGTTAACGTGGAGGATATCCGATGGTTATAAATCTGAAAATCATAACAACAATGATGTTCATCATTCTTTTAGCAGCCGCACAGAGCAGTTGCCCGCCAAAGAAGCAAAAAACATGGGGCAACTCGACGCCCGGTGAACGCATAAGCAGCGGGTTGCGCGATCGCGGATCCGCGCCCAAGGGGAAGGGTTTCAACTGGGATGATTAGGCGTGTATTAAAGCCAAAAACGGCGCCGTTTCCACCGCCTCGCCGCTCGCACCTCCACCGCGCATGCGCCGACGATATCCGCGCGGCCGGCTGGTGTGTCGCCGTGCATAATGATTACCGGCTTGCCGACGTGCCTATGACGTTCTGGTTGTTCACCCATGCCGAGACCGGCCGATTTGTCCAGGGCGAGGGTTGCACCGACGCGCAAGCGCTCGACGAGATCCGGAAGCAGTTAAGCACAATGGATAATCCGACCTGGTGATGAATGACCGAACCTTACAACGCAAACTCAACCAACTTGCGAAATTGGCAAACAAAATTGAGGACGAAGCAAAACGCCGATATGGTCCAGACGGATTTCTATTTTTTGAAGCTGAGGGTACGTTCTATGTAATGGACGGCGACGCTCGCGACGATGAAAGCATCATAGAACGTCAAAAACATATTCGAATGCATAGTGCCAAATACTGTCGAATGGGTGCTGGTGCTTGGTAGTCTTCGTCGATGACATGTACCTCTACCCCATGGGGCAATTCCGCACCATGAAGATGTCGCACATGATCGCCACCACGACAGAGGAATTGCATGCCTTTGCCGAACGCATCGGCATCGCCCGCCGCTGGTTCCAAGGCGATCACTATGACGTCAGTATGTCGCTACGCTCTCGCGCGCTCGATCTCGGCGCCCATGCCGTGACCTTGCGACAGCTTGGTATCATGTGCATGATCAGAAGACGTCACGGCTATCTGCCAAATGACCCAATAGCCGCCGAACAACTTTGGAAAATTCACGTTTGGGCAAGTAAAGCGAGGTAATTTAAGTAAACTGTGGTATCCCACAAGTATTCGCAGTAACGAATACTTGAAAAACGAAGTATTAGTGCGAATTAATACTCTGACTTGCTGTTCTGCTTAGCGGGAACACCTGTCAAACCTTGAGGTAACTTAATGCCGATCGACGTCATTTACGACTGCGAAACGTTTCCCAATTTCTTCTCGTGCGCAATCACACCGCTCGCCAAAGACGACAACACCACCTGGACTTACGAGATAAGCAGCCGGCGCAATGATGCGCCAACATTCGCGGCCGCGCTCAAGTCCCGATACTTTCGACGAATGTACGGCTTTTATAGCCTCAACTTCGACAGCCCGTTGGTTCACGCCTTCCTTAAGATGTGGGATGCCGGCATACGCGATGCGATGACGCTCTACACGCGGTTGAAAGCGCTCGCGCAAGAAATCATCGCGGCCGGTAACAGATGGTCACACCGCGTACACTGGCGCGATGAGGTGGCAAAACAAGTCGACCTGTTCCTAATCCACCACTTCGACAACCCGTCCCGCTCGACCTCCCTAAAGACCCTGCAATTCAACATGCGCACCCGCCGTGTGCAGGATCTTCCGTTCCATCATTCGACCGTGCTGGAACCGTGGCAAATGGATGTAGTGCGCGACTATGGTTTGAACGACATCAGTTCAACCAAAGACTTTGCATGGGAAACCATGCCTATGATTGAGTTTCGCGAGAAGCTTGGTGACAAGCACCTAAATGACAACGATACCAAGATCGGCAAAAGCTTCGTTATTGCCGCGCTCGAAAAACGTTGGCCCGGTATTTGCTACGACAGCAACCGTCAACCTCGTCAAACCTGGCGTTCGACTGTCGACCTTGGTGAATGTATTTTTCCCTGGATTACCTTCGAGCATCCGGAAGCGCGCGCCGTGCTCGATCGGCTGAAATCCACCGTCCTGCGTGCTGACGAGATCACGACCGGCGAGACCGGCGCGGCGAAAGTGGCCACCAAGGGCGTTTTTAAAGACCTGACCGCAACCCTCGACGGTTTCAAGTTCGTCTTTGGCACCGGCGGCATTCACGGCTCCGTCATCAATCGCATCATCAAAGCCGATGCAACACACGAGATCGCGGATATCGATGTGAAGGCTTTCTATCCGTCGATCGCCATCGTGAATAAAATATATCCCGAACATCTTGGACCAGGCTTCGTCGACGTTTATGCGGAATTGAAAGCCGAACGCACGACCGCGCAGCAAGCCGGCGATATGGTCAAGTCCGATGCGCTCAAGCTCGGAAACAACGGTGTATATGGCGAAAGCAATAATTACTACGGACCGTTTCTCGATCCAAAATATACGATGACCGTCACAGTCAACGGTCAACTTATGCTTGTCATGCTTGGCGGAGAACTCCAGAAAATTCCAGGATTGGAAATCATACAAGCCAACACCGACGGCATGACCCTACGGTTCCCGCGCTCGCAGCGCGCGCGGTTCGACGCGGTGTGCGCCTGGTGGCAACACGGCACAGGAATGGAACTAGAAGAAGCTCAATATTCGCGAATGTGGATCAGGGACGTAAACAGTTACATCGCTGAATACTCGTCAGGAAAGAAAGCTGGAACCTTCAAACGCAAAGGTGCTTACGATTATGAATTGAAGGTTGGCGACCAGAAAGCTTGGCATAAGGATCACTCGTCACTCGTTATTCAGAAGGCCGCCAATGCAGCGCTGTGTGATGATCACGACCCGCTCGATTTCATCCGCCATCATCAAGACCCGTGGGATTTCTTGATTCGCGAGAAGGTCACAGGGGCGACTCGCCTGGTGCTCGCCGACGGCACGCCGTGCCAACAAACAACCCGGTATTATGTCGCCCATGACGGATTGCCAATGTTCAAAATCATGCCACCGCTCGCCAAGGCTCCGGACAAACCGCGCAAGATGTCCATCCATGCTGAGGGTCAGGCCATTGTTTATGGTGCGAAAGCGAACTATCATTGTTCGATCTGTGGCGACCATGGTCCAGCGTTCAAGTTCAAGAAAGAATTCGAAGAACACAACACGATGCATCACACGTTCAAGGTAAAGGTGTGCAACGTTTATGACGGTGAACCACTCGCCGGGTTGAACTTGGATTATTATTTGCGAGAAACAGAAAAATTACTCTTGCAATGAACCGTTATGAACCATAGCTTGGTTGAACGGGCGGCACGGTGTCGCCCGCCTCCAAGGGGTTCCCCTATGACATACCGTCTCAAGAATATCAGAACCGGCGAGATCGGTCGCACGACCTACGCGACTCTCGTCATGGCGCGCCAGGCTGCATGGTCGCGTGGTGATGATTATATTGTTGTCGATCAATATGGTAATCGGGTCGATAAACCGATCATTAGCTTTCGCTGTTTCAACCGAGCTTACTATCGATGATCACACGGGCACATCTTACAAAAGACAGTCGACATTTTCTTTTAATGCAATCAGGATTGATTGTGATGATCATCGAACTTGATTGTCTTGCCGGTACACCGACCGGCGAGCAACGATATTTGCCACAAGGATGGACGTCATTCGAAATCGTTCGCGAATGGCTTGAAGAGTTGAAATATTTTCAATTGACGCCGTCCGTATGAACCGCTATGAACCGTGATGTCACCTGATTCCAAGGGGTTCCCCAATGTTCATCGCTTACACCACCTTTCGCGGCAAGCTTATTGAAAGCGTTGCCAAACCGACCCGCGACGAAGCCGCCCGCGACCTGTTCATCAAACGCCCCAAACTGAAATCCTGCTCGACGGCCGTTGCGGTGAAAATCGCCGCTGCATATACGACATATGGTCAGGATATCCGCTCGATCAACAAGCGCGATCTTCTTCCGCCCAAAGCCACCAAGGCCGATGTGCTCGACCTGATGACCAAGCTTTACCGCATTCTGAACACCGCCGACCACGAGACGAAAGCCGATTGGATGACTTACGATCTTGCCGGCGAAAATGGTTGCGCGTGCTTGGATAAGATCATGCAATCCAAGGCGTTCACGCCGGACGAGCGGCAAGCTTTCCTCGACGACCTGTGATCATCAACCGGGCGGCCATCGTGCCGCCCACCTCCAAGGGGTTCCCCAAATGACTAAACGTTTCCTGACCGCTACGCTTTCGACCGGTCAAAAAATCACCCGCACGACCAGCAACGATAAATTGGCTTTCGCCTGGTACGCCAGCGGCAAGGCCAACAGCGAACTCCGGACCAACAGCGGGTTTTCCAGCTCCCGTTTCCTCGCCACGAAAGAGGCAATGCGACACGGCCAGTACTGGCCGAACGATTTCCGCTTTGAGGTGGTTGAGGTGGTAGCGACCGAACCGCCCAAGCGCGGCAACGCGGCGAAAGATAAGCCTTGGCGCATCGTCGAGGTATCCAGCGCGGGCGGCCGCACCCGCTACGCCAAGAACTCGCGCGGCGGTCATCTTCGCTTCGCCACCCAGGCCGAAGCCGCCAAGATCGCGCAGGACATGACCGCCGAAAGTTGTAAATATGAGGCGCGTAAATAATGAAAGTCACATTCGAATTCTGGCGCATCATCAAGGTGCGTCAGATATGTCAAGTTGAAATCGATATTCCGGATCAGTTGCAAAAGGACAAATATTTGCCGGAAGCCATGGCGCAAGCGACTTATCGCACCCAACACGACACAATGCCATGGGAAAACGAAGGTTCTATTAGTGTTGAACAATATGGCAACCAACGTTGCTATGACGACCCAGAGGACGAATAAATGAAATACGTTTTGATTGCGACCGTTGCCGCTTCCCTGCTCGCCGGTTGCTCCGGTGTCGGTATCGACCGTGACAGCTTTCAGCCGTTCAACAGCGGCGACAGTCTTGGACCGCGCGGCGGAGATCCGCATGTCAACGGCGGCAACGCCGGCACTGCCGCCCGCGCCCGCGAGCTTGCGGCGCACACGACCAGGCCGAACACGCCGAACTGAGTTGAAATAATTCCAATTGACGCGGTCGCTATGAACCGCTATGAACAAGGAACGGGCGACGCGGTGTCGCCCGGTTCCAAGGGGTTCCCCAAATGGCCAAGCGCAAATCAGTCACCTGGACCGTAGTTCGTGAAGCGATCAAATCATCGAATGGTTTCTTTTACTTGTCCTATGATGATTATGACCGCCGTGTTCTTCGTTGTAACAATGGATGGATTCAAGCTCGCTCGCCGCGCAACGCCCTCGCACTGGTCCTGACCTGCAATTGATCATCAACGGGCGGCCGCCGTGCCGTCCAACTCCACCGACTCACAGGGGTTCCCCACATGACCAAACTCACCGACCCACAACGCAAAATCCTGTTCGCGATCTTGACCGACGATTTCGGCGCGGCTTATCGCGGTAAATCTGCCAGCGCACTTCACACGCGAATGATGGTTCGTAAGCTGTCACGCTGGAACCCAAGCACCAAGACCGGCCGCGAGCTTACGCCAGAAGGCACCAAGCTTCTACATGACTGGTACAAGGCGAGATGGGCGAAATCTGGTTGTTTGGCCCATCAACAGGACCTCGACAAAGTCGAAGCGCTTATCGCGGCGGTGCGATCATGACCAAACTTACCAACCTCACGCCCTCTCAGCTCGCCGGCAGACTCGACGTCGCGCAGAAAGCGACCAGCAAGGCCGCCGACGCTGTTTTCGTGCTCGCGCTCGACAGCAACGAACGGTTTGCCCAGATCTGCAATCGCCTTGGTTATGATCACAGGGCTGTCGAAGACTGGCGCGCCGCGCTCGCGCGGACCCTCGACCTGGAAAACGAATGCGGTCGCCGCTTCGGTCCAAACGCGGTGTCGCATCCCGCGCATTGGGTGACAGCGCTCCGCACACGTCTCGCCGGCCGGAAGGTGCGTTCATGACCACCCCACCCAAGAAACCTTGCGGATCTTGCCCTTACCGTAGCGACGTTCCGTCCGGCATTTGGAGTGCCGAGGAATACGACAAGCTCCCAGGCTATGACGGTGAAATGTGGGAACAGCCTCACAAGCTGTTCCTGTGCCACCAGCAAGACGGGTGCTTGTGCGGCGGTTGGCTGATCACCCACGGAGTCAACAACCTGCTTGCGCTTAGGGCGCATGCCCGCGAGCTTGACCCGTCCGTATGGTCCTATGAGTCCGACGTCCCATGCTTTGCGTCCGGCGCGGAAGCCGCAGCGCACGGCAAGGCCGAAATCCACAACCCGCCGCCGGCCGCGCTCCGGATGATTGACGGCCTGGTTCGTAAGAGGTCGCGGTCATGACGCGCAAGATTGTAAAGACCTCCGTTAGGAAATACGGAATCAAGGTCACGTCCGGACCGCTTGCCACGGTCTATGAATGTCCATGTTGCAAGCATGTTGAGCGCTTCGAAAATGGTGTACGCGGCACCGGTCGAGGTCATGGCCTGCGCGAAGGTGGTGCCTGCTTTTCCAAAATGGCTGCTCATATCCGCCGCGACCATCCGGAACAACCGTCATGAAATTCGCACCACCACCCACACCGGAGCAGGCCGAAGCCGTCCAGCAATTTCGCACCGGCGCGCCGATGAAGATGATTGCCTTTGCCGGCGCCGGCAAGACCAGTACCCTGATGCTTATGGCGAACCAGGTCCCCAACCGGCGCGGCCTGATGATGTGTTTCAACAAGTCGATCGCGACCGAGGCCGCCACCAAGTTCCCGCGCAACGTGACATGCAAAACCGCGCACTCGCTCGCCTATGGTACTGTCGTCAAACAGGGGTTCCATCCGGAAACCAAGATGATGAAGTCGCCGCGCTCGCGCACCTTCGACGTGTCATGCGTCCGCGAGAAGATCCCCTTTCACGCGGATCTCTTTCGCTCGATCGTCGCGACCACCATCACCCGATTCTGCCAATCCGACCGCGTCGAGATCGTCGAGCGGCATGTGCCGAAAATTCCAGGCTTCTCGGATCACGATCAGGAATTCGCCTACAAATGGGCGCCGCTCGCCGCGCAACTCGTATGGCGCCGGATGGTCGACCCAGGTGACGACATGCCGATGGGTCATGACGGATATGTGAAACTTTGGGCACTCGGCAACCCGCGTTTGTTCGGCGATTTCATCATGGTCGACGAAGCGCAAGATCTAAACCCTGTGCTCATCGCGGTCGTTCAAAGTCAACAAATGCAGATTGTTGCCGTCGGCGACTCCCATCAGCAAATTTATGAATGGCGCGGCGCGCGTGATGCGCTGGTGATCCTGCCTGGCGCCGAATGCCGGCTAACGACGTCGTTCCGGTTCGGCGATACGATCGCGGCCGGCGCCGGCCGCGTGCTCGCCGCCATGGGCGAACGGTTTCCTCTGTCCGGCTTCCCGCTGATCCGAGACGAGATCGTCAACGAGCGCGCCGAGGGTGCCGACGCCGTCCTATGCCGCTCCAATGCCGCCGTCATCGGCGAGGCGATCGGATACCTTGACGAAGGCCGCACGGTTGCCACGCCGGGCGGTACCGGCGAGATGCGGGCCCTGGTCGAGGATGTCGAGGCGTTACGCCAGCACCGGCCGGCGCGCTCTGCGTCGCTCATGGGGTTCGCGTCCTGGAAAGAGGTCGAGCAGCACGCCGAGACTGATGAAGGCCGTGGCTTGCGCGTCTTTGTCAGTCTCGTTGGTAAGTACGGGCCCGGTACCCTAAAGCGCGTGCTCGATCAGATCATGACTTACGAAAAAGGCCGCGTCCCGCCCGGCACTGTGACCATATCGACCGCGCACAAAGCAAAGGGGTTGGAATGGCCGTGTGTCGCCATCAATGATGATTTCTATGCAAGCGACGAAGAAGACACCAAAATCAGCACGGCCGAACGCCGGTTGTTCTATGTCGCAATCACCCGCGCACAGCATGTGTTGTGCGTCGACCCGCTCGTGCTCGACGCTTTCAGCCGGCCAAGCGAGGAATAGCCGAGATGGTCACAGGGGGGGCAGTTGTTCGGGACTTTGACGAAGAAGAGCGCCAAAAAGTGTTGGCGTTGATGAACGATCTTGAAAGAAATCGATATTTATACCTTGAAAAGATGATCGAAAACGCCATCGACCGGCTTTATTGGGCACGCAAAGAAGGTCGAAAAATACGCGCTAGGGTGCGAGCCCGCGACAAACGGAGGAATAAATCATGAAGTCATGGATCTATGTCACCGCCGGGACGATCGCGGTGATTTGTCTCGCGGGCGGTTCAAAGCCAACCGCTGTCACGACCGAACAACGTGCGATCCAACGCGCCGAACAGGTGCAAGCCACCGCGCTCGCATCGCTCAAACGTTCGTTGAGGGACGCGGATAGCGCACGGTTCGACGGCGTGCGCTATGTCAGCACGCCGGCCGGTGAAGCCGTGTGCGGTGTGGTCAACGCTCGCAACGGCTTCGGTGGCTTCGTTGGCTGGCGGCCGTTCGTCGTCAGCGGCGAGGGTGTGGAGATTAACTCGGCGCCGGCATTCCGGAAATACTGCCTGTAAGACACAGCGGCCGCAGTTGAAATTATTCCAATTGACGCGGTCACTATGAACCGCTATGAACGAAACAGACGAGACGCCGCGAACGAAGATGACAGCAACAGCCTCGATCTTCCGAAAAGTCTTTTGACCCGTAAGACGATAATCGAACAAGCCGGTATAGCGATCTAAGATTCAAGCGCGTCTCGTCAATCAATCTTCGACAGGGGTTCCCCACCATGACCAAACGTAGGTTGCGTCCATATCAAAAGATGGCGCAACGCTCGACCACGCCAGCCGTGGAATCGTTGAAAACCTATGTGTTCAACGAGATCATTCACCAGCATGAACTTGTAACGAATCGCCACAGTCACGCGATGATGTTCATTGCACGGTTTTGTGAACCGGCGACAAAAGAGAACATTCGATTCGTCGTCGACATGATCGCCAAAATGAACGCGACCGAATTCGACGACCTCAATCTAATCCGTCAATATCTGCGCGGTGAATGATATGGCACGGCCTGTTCAAAAAGATAATCGTAACTACGAGCACTTAATACCGGCACAACGGCTTCAAAAATCAAACCACCTTCGAGCGGTTGCGGCCGAATATCGTCGCAACGCCGAAATGATGCGCCGTCGGAAATGGTGGCAATGGTTTTTGTTCGTTCATGTAGACCCGCGTTTGTCGGTCGTCTTTCTCTTGGAAGCCGACAAATATGAAGCGCGCGCTATCGAGATCGAGGCAACGTTGAAATGATCTCGGAACCAGACATCATTATTCGTACAACGGCGGTAATCGATCGCGCGATTAAACGTTGGCCTGCGTTGATCGGTTTCCGTGAAATGATCATACCTATGATTGAACAAGAGTTCGCCATGCCAGATGATTGGCAACCAGTCGCGCATAAGCCGGATTGGTGGTCGCTCAAGAATATCAAAACCGGTGAAGTCTACAAAGGCAATGCCGCACGTGGCGGTAAACGCCTGATCGTTTTCAAAAGTCTCGAAGCCGCCCGCCGCAAGGCTTACTTGAAAAATAAGGATCTTATCTAATGCATCAGAGAACCAGTGAAGTTGTACGCGGTCTTCTGTCGAATAAAATCCGCGAAGTGCTGTCCGACATCAACCGCCCGGTTGGTGCCACTCCGCCTTTGCCTGGAAATATGGTCATAGGGCTGGTCGGCGAACTCGACGCCTATAGCGCGGCCCTGGTGGACTTCATGCGCGCTGGCCAGTCACCGGACAATGACGTCGCTTTGAGCGCGCTCGATGCGCTTATCGACGGCGCCGGCACGCTCGCCGAACTCGACGCCTATTTCGACAAAGGTACCGGCAAGGGTTCCGTGCCGCACAAGCTGATTCGTCGGTTGCGAGTGATCGCCGAGCACCAATTACCGGTGATCGAAGTCGCGGCGGAATGAATATCGGTCACGGCCTGATCATCGTCGGTCTGACGATGATCGTCATTCTCATCATGTAGGAATCGTCATGCAACAAACTCACACGATTTCGTTCACCATTCCCACCGCAAAAATCCTGGCCGTCGGTGCCGGGCTGCTCGCCGGCTTAGTCATCGGCGCGGGGCTGGCATACGCCGGCGCACACGGCTTCCATGAGCTTTGGATACCTGTGTCCATGCTGCCTGGATACCTCGCACGCCAGTCGCAAGCCCCGGCACGCCCGCGCCTGGTCGCCAGTCAACCGGAAGCCATAGCACGCGCACACGCCGCGTTGGCGGCCGCCGCAGCGGTCGACAAGCACCCGCAGATCCACCCGGCCGTCGCGGCGTTCGACGCGGTCCCGGCGCCAGTACGCGCCGCGCTCGACCAGCTCGTTGAACATGTGCTTGCTGAGAAGTATCGGACGGCCGCGTGATGACGTTCGAAGCATGGCATTGCACGCGCCACGATGGGAAGCTATGCCCGGCCGAGGGGTGTCCTGCATCCTATGGCTGCGCGATCGACCGGGGATGGTCACAGGGGCAACCCTCGCCGCCTCAGTGCCAAGACATCACGCGACCGTCCGCCTGGTGGTCGTTCTATCGGATCTTGCCCGGTTTGCTGGTGGAAGCCAGCCGCGCCAGCGCGTTCCGGCGCGGCTGGTCGTTCGCCGATCTCCACCCGGTTGCCTGGTTCGTGATCGTCACGGTTGTGTCGTTCACCGTCGGCGCGTTGGTGTTCTGATGACGGAAGCCGAGCGATCTTTGCTTTTGCTGGTCGCGGCCGCGTGCCGCGACCAACTGTATATGGCTAATATAAAAGCAACCGACAGGTACGGTTGTCAGATTATAACCAATAAAATCAACGCACTCGATGACTTAATCGATACCGTCCAATCGGAAATACCAAATGAAACCAACAAATCCTGATGGTTCGCCGCTCGAAATCTTGAACTTTGTCCGCATTGTTCATTGGTCCGGCGATGATTTAAAAACATTGGAAGCCTGGACAGGTTACGAATGGAGTCGAAAATCAGTCGGTCCAACATCAGCATGGGCAAACGTTCGCGATCTGATTATTCAGGTTGACAATATTTCCGCCGCAGCCGGTCAAGAAACCCGTTGGGGTTCGCCGATCATACGCGACAGCAATACCGGCGTTGAGGTGACACCGACGCCTGATCCAAACACATCGCACCTTCCGGCCGGCGAGCGCATCGGCCAAGTCGCGATCGAGCGTCATCACGGACCAAAGGCCACCGACCCTGTTTACTTTGACGTCCATCTTTGGAACGGCTTCGGATGGGTGAATGTCGGACCTGGTCATTTCAGCGATGAGAAGACCGCGACCCTGTTCGCAAACAAACTGACCGGCAAATTCGACGAAGCATCCGTCGGCGGCCTATGTCACATGGGTCATGACTTCGCTTGCCGCCAGTGTGGTGCCCGCCGACCAGAGGCGCCCGCGCTTGCCGGCGAGGCTCCGGAGACATGCGCCGAAATCATGGAAGGCGCATTCCGAATCACGGTCGACCCACATCATGCCGACCGGTTTAGCGTTACCCGATGGGACGGTGAAGTATGGTCATCAGTGTTGATAGCATGTGAGCCGGAGCTTTGGCCGTGGCGGCAGTTTCCTAGCGAGGCCGAAGCCGAGACCGCTATCCTGCAATATGGTCACAGGGTTGGTGAGACCGTGACGCTCGTCCGCAATGATGGCGCCGAAATCGTATCGGTCGCGCCGGGCGCCGGATCGTTCCCGCGCGAGCACACCGCCGATGAACTGTTCAGCCGCGACCAGGTGCGCGACCTGGCGACTGCGATCATGGATTTTCAGCGCCAAGGCGAACGGATCGAGCTGAAGGTTGCTGGTCATACCGGCGACATGCCGGCGCCACCCGCACCCGCATCAACCGTGTTTCGCATCCGGCCGGATCTTACCAGCATCACGAAGCAATGGAGGATACAAGGTCGACAAGTCTCCGGCTGCGAATGGGTCGAGATGTTCGAACCCTGTGCGAGCTATTGGATAGCGTTCAACGTTATCCAAAAAACTGAAAACTTCAATTTGGAAAATCCAAGCATAGAAGATCTTAACCATTGGGCGCGACAAGGATTTCACATCGATCCCCCTGTACTCATCCCTGCCGTGCCGCCGGTTGCTTTGGGAACACCAACACCCGTCGGTGAATGCCGGATGATCACAGGGTCAGCGGGTGATTGCTGGAACGTCGAAAGGTGGACGGGTCACGAATGGAAGAACATCGCGCGAGATGTGACTAAACGCACGGCCGAAACAATCATCCGCGCTCGCAAAGCAAACCCAGATAAAAACCCAGGCTTTGCGCCATGGAACGTTGAACAACGGATCAAATGTCTGCATTCCACGTTCGTTGAACGTAACCAAAGCGAATGTAAACTTGACGCAGAAACGTTCATCTCAAAAATATTTAAAGAAATCGAAGAAATAATAGAAAACAACTATTGACTATGAACCGCTATGAACCTATATTAATAATCAGAAGGAAGCGGAGGACACCATGAAGCTCTACAAATACATACTCAAACACTACGGCGAAACGGAAGATCAGGAACTAGCAGAAATCTTCGGAGACCTTCACAGACATCTAGTAGAAGGAACCGGAAACAAAGACGAAATCGGACACCGGTTCGCAAAATGGGAAAAAAGGGGGATTTAATCCCCCAACTATTTTAAAATAATTTAAATAACTATTGACTATGAACCGGTATGAACCTATATTAGTAATCAGAGACGAACTGCTACCGCGAAGGTCCTGAGTAAATCAGGGGAACCCTAGAAAAAACCGGAAGCAGGGAGGACCCGAAAAGTCCCAGTCCAAATAAACCGACGCTTTATGCGGTGGGATTAGACCTACCGTATGGGAGACTAAACAAATGGCTAAGATTGTTACGACATTAGCAGCCGCACTCATGATCTCAACTGCCGCTCACGCCGAACCATTGGACGCTAAAAAGCTCGGCACATTCTGCGAGCATCTAGGAAATACTTGGCAGGGTTTCAAATGTGCTTGGAACGCGGCCGGATCGACGACATCGCTTAACAATGCGAAACGACTTGAAATTGAAGCAGAAGAAACCGCCGACCCGAACAAAGCTCAGAAGTTGAAAAACAAGGCCGCTTACGAGCGCGCCGAGGCCGAACGTTACGCCGACGAGTACCGCCGGAAATACGCTCCCAAGTAAAGCACGAGACGGTCGGACCCGCGAGGGTCCGGCTGATCCCACCGCATAGCGCGTCGCTATACTCCGCCGACAAATAGTCGGTGGTTTTAATCATGCTCACCCAAGGAAAGATATTATGAGCAACCTCATCTGGAAAATCCCCGCCGTGATCGGCGGAACCTGCCTCACCGCAACGGCCGTTTGGTTGAACGCTGAACACGTCGCAACTTCGGAAGGCTGGAATTCACCACTCGTTGCCGCCGGCATCATCGTCACTATCTGCGCAGCCTCGACGCCGCCACTCGCGGAACGGGCGATGAAATCGGGCCAACCCGCTAAGGCCGTGATGCTCTGGCTGTTCTTCATGCTGGCCGTCGGGTTCAGCCTGTCAGCATCGATCACACGATCGAGCGGCTATGTCTCCGGTA
>Ga0307500_10000161_pt1 | contig 21869 bp, 18 predicted proteins | sample 14_S_MG_FD_201362 | JGI IMG/M metagenome (GOLD analysis project Ga0307500, IMG submission 201362) | Soil microbial communities from Populus trichocarpa stands in riparian zone in the Pacific Northwest, United States - 14_S | ecosystem: Environmental > Terrestrial > Soil > Riparian zone > Trees... | reverse complement strand
ATGCTGTGGCGTCGGTGGGTTCGCCGAGGCCGGGCTGCACCTGCGTCAACCGGAAGAACTCCACCCCGTCGAGGAACCGGCACAGCCACTCGTCCGCCCGCGGGTCGCGGGCGGTGGCGCTCTGCTCGGCGATCTGCGGCCGCCGGCCGTCTCCCAGCCAGACGCAGTCGTCGTCGATCAACGACACCGAGCGGGCGCCGGGATAGGCAGCCCGGAACGCCGTCCGCACCGAGTCCACCGGCTGCGGCGGCAACGTCGTGGTCGGAGTGGCGGACGCAGGCCTGGCGGTGGTCGGGGCAGCGCTGCCAGCGGGCTGCGCGGGATCGCCGGCCTCGTCCTGGCCGCCGCAGCCGGCCAACGCGACCAGACCGAGAAGCGCGAGCACTCTCGCTGACCGCCCGATACCCGCCGCTTTCATCCGCAGGAGGCTCATGCGTCCGAACCTAGAAGACGAGCTACGACGCGGACAAGGCGGGCGAGTCGTCCCAGGTCAGGATAGTTCCGGTTGCCAAGACGCAGGTCGGCAGCGGAGGCAAGTCGGGCATGAACGCCACGAGCCCGTGCCTTGCGGCACCCAGGCAGCCACCTAAACGATCATGATCCGTAGGTTCTCCTGGGTAGCGGTAGCGGGGTGAGCGCCATCCAGATCACGGGCCACCCGCGGGCCAGACACGGGGGATGGTCGGGCGGGTTTGTCGCGTGTGAGTCGGCATTGGGGTGGCTTCATGGGATGGGATGCAGGCGGCAGGGCGGACTCGCTGGCGCGACGGGCAGCGACAGTCTGTGCCGTTGCGTGTTGTTGGGGAGGTATTCGGTGATCTCGGTGACGAGGCGACCGATGTCGTATCGGTCGCTGTCGGGACCGAACCGGGCGGAGAGTTCGCGGTCGAGCAGTACCGCCCATCCGCTGTCAGCGCTGCGGTAGTTCACAAAGATGCCAGTCATGCAGCACCTCAAGGAGTTCGGACGACACACATCCGACGAGTTCATACCGCGCTCCCCGACCGCGCGTGACGACTGGGGTTCGACGTCTACGTACTGATCGCCGGGCGGCGCCGGAACGGGTCACCACGACTGCGCGAACCGGCCGCCGGAGCCGGGCCCGGACGGAGTCCACGCCGGAGCGTGTGGCGCCGAAGAGCGCGCAGAGGCAAGTCTGCCGTCCCGGCCGGCGGGCCGGTATTCGCCTTTAGGCGGATTGCGGCGGGGCGGCATGTCCTACTGTCGTTGATCAACGTCACGGGTGCGGAGCAGTAGGTGTCAGGAAAGAACCAGCCAGGCGAGCGCGATCTGCACTCGATGATGGAACTCGTCGATAGCGGCCGGTTTATCGTCCGGCCGCCGCTGGTCCCGGACTTGGCCGTCCGCCCGACCGTGCCGGTCCGCGCCGCGCCGCGCCGGCCTGAGCCGCGCCAACCCTGAGCGGAGGATGTGGTTGTCGAGGCCATCATCCCATCAACTGGATGGCGGATGGTCGAATACCGGCCATGCTGCTAAACCTTTACCATGCCGAAGCGTATTGCTCTGATGTTCGCCACCGCAGCCGCCGTGATCGGCCTTTGCAGCCCACCCGCCGACGCCTCCACGCTGACCCTGGTCGGCATTTCCGGGGATGCGCAAACCTGCCAGATCTCCGGCGAGTGGGGCGTCCGAGCCGGCGTGTGGAGCGGCTTCTACTGCAGCCTGCAAAACCCTAGCGTGGGCTGGGAACTCTGGGCCTACATCTTCTGACCCGAATCCGCGAGTAGCGCTGTGACACGGGTGCCCTTGTCGGCCTGCGATGATCATGTTGCGAAGGGACGATCGGGCGGGCGAAAGGACACCTACCGGTCTTTGCGAAGACGTGCTTGTTCGTCGTCGAGGTGGACCGCCGCCGGGTGACCAGGACAAGGCTCGGGTGGCCCGGCGCACCAACCAGATTGCCAGGCTGGCGCAGAGCCGCCAGGCCGACGCCGGCAGTACCGGCATGCCGAGCCGGACCGCGCCAGCTCGGTCAACCGCCCGTAGGAGGCGTTGAAGGTGGCCGCGACGGCGAGCTCGTCGACCGGCGTACCGATCGCCAGCTCCCGCAGCCGGCGGCTCTCGTCGGCCAGTGCCGTGACCAGTGCCGGCAACGACAGCCTCCCGCCGCCGCCGAGCCGAGCCGCGGCGATCCGCAGTGCGAGCGGAGAGCCGCCGCACATCTGGGCCAGTGCGGCAATGTCGTGTTCGGCCATCGCGGCACCGGCCGGCGCCGCGGCCCGGATCAGCGCGGCCGCGTCGGGGGCCGGCAGCCCGCCGACCGGCACCTGCACTGCGTCGGCCACGACGGTCAGCAGGTCCATCCGGTGCCGGCTGGTGACCAGCGCCACGCTGCGGCCGGCGCCCGGTAGCAGCGGCCGCACCTGCGCGGTCGACGCGGCGTTGTCCAGCACGAGCAGCAGGCGACGGCCGGCCAGCGCGGTGCGCAGCGCCGCCGACCGCTCCGCGGTTCTGATCGGGACATCGGCGACCGGTACGCCCAGCATCGGCAGCCACGACTCCAGTACTTCGTCCGGGTCCAGCGACCGACCCGGCCCGGTGCCGCGCAGGTCGACGTACAGCGTGCCGTCCGGGAAGTGCTGGCCGGCCGCGTGACCCCAGTGCAGCGCCAGCCCGGTCTTGCCGATACCGCCCGGGCCGACCAGTGTGCACACGGCTGAGGGCCGCGCGCCGCGGAGCAGCTCGGCCAGTACCCGGTCCAGCGCGGCCAGCTCCGCGGCCCGTCCGGCGAAGCCGGCGACGTCGGCCGGCAGCTGCGCTGGCGCGACCATCGCCATCAGGTCAGCGGCCGGGCGGTCCTCGCCGAGCAACTGCTCCATCAGCTCCACCAGCTCGGGCCCAGGGTCGAGACCCTCGCTCTCGGCCAACTCCTCGGGTCGCCTCGCCAACCTCACCCCGGCCGTGTCGCCGACCTCGGCGCAGGCGGGGACATCCCGCATCAGGCTGGCCCGATCCGGGCAGCTGCGCCAGACTTGCGCATATCGACGTGCGCCCGGGGGTGAAGCTTGCGGATCCAGGTGCTGGGCCCGCTGCGGGGGTGGCGGGACGGGGCCGAAGTGGATCTCGGACCGGCCGGGCAGCGGGCGGTGCTGGGGCTGCTCGTGCTCGCCGCCGGCCAGCCGGTGTCGCTGGCCGAGCTGGTCGACGGCCTCTGGCCGCAGCGGCCGCCCCCGACCGCGACCAACGTCGTGCAGACGCACGTCCGCCGGCTGCGCCGGCTGCTGGAGCTCGACCGGCGGCCGTACAGCCGCAGCGCGGTGCTGCCGACGACCGGCGGCGGGTACGCGCTGCGCCCGGAGGTGGGCGACGTCGACCTCACCCGGTTCCGCCGGCTGGTCGAGCTCGCCGACGCCGCCCACGCCCGGGACGACCAGCGGGACGCGGCCGCGCTGCTCGGACAGGCGCTGCGGCTGTGGCAGGGCCCGCCGCTGGCGGGCATCATGGTCCTCGCCGGGCACCCGAAGGTCGTCGCGCTCACCGGCGAGCGCCAGGTCGCGCTCGCCCACTACGCCGAGGCGATGATCGCCGCCGGAGCCGCCGCCGACGCGCTGCCGATCCTGACCGAAGCCGCCGCCGGGCAGCCGCTGGACGAGGCCGCGCAGGCCCGGCTCATCCGCGCGCTGCACGCCGCCGGCCAGCGCGCCCACGCGTTCGAGCACTACCAGCGCACCCGCCGCCGGCTTGCCGACGAGCTCGGCGTCGACCCCGGGCCGCAGCTCGCCGCCGCCCACGCCACGCTGCTCGCCGGCGCTGCGGCCCGCTCCGGCGCGGCCAGCAGTGCTGGGGACGGCGGTGCCGCGGGGACGGGAGGCGCCGCCGGCACCAGCGCCCACCCGCCGGCGTCGCCACCGCCGGAGCTGGACCCACCCCACCGGGCGGACCGCAGCCGCAACGGCCGGGCGGCCGGGGTAGCGGCGCCGGCAGCGGGCCAGCTGCCCGAGCCGCCGGCCGGGCCGCCCGAGCCGCCCGAGCCGGCCGGGCCGCCCGAGCCGGCCGCGCTACGGCCCGCGACCGCGCCGGGCCAGTCCGCAGAGTCCGCACAGCCCCCAGGGGCCGCGGCGCCTGGCGGGGCGGTGCTTCCGGCGGGCGGCGGGCGCCGGCCGGTGCCGGCCCAGCTGCCGGCCGAGGTGGGTGCGTTCACCGGCCGGGACGCCGAGCTGGCCGAGCTCGACCGGCTGCTCGGCACCGGCCCGGACCCCGCGACCGCCGACCCGCACCAGCCGGCGGGCGCCGCGGGGCCAGCCGCGATGCGGATCTGCGTGGTGACCGGCGGCGCCGGCGTGGGCAAGACCGCACTGGCGATCCGGTGGGCGCACCGGGCACGCGGCCGGTTCCCGGACGGGCAGCTGTACGTCGACCTGCGCGGGTACGACCCCGAGCAGCCGGTTGCCGCGGGCGACGCGCTCGTCGGGTTCCTGACCGCGCTCGGCGTGCCGGCCCAGGACGTACCGGTGGACGCCGACGACCGGGCCGCCCAGTTCCGTACCGAGGTGGCCGACCGGCAGATCCTGGTCGTGCTGGACAACGCCTCGTCGGTCGAGCAGGTCCGCCCGCTGCTGCCCGGCACCCGGTCGGCGGTCGTGCTGGCCACCAGCCGGGACAGCCTGCCCGGCCTGGTTGCGGTGCACGGGGCGCACCGGCTCGAGGTCGGGCTGTTGCCGCCCGCCGACGCCGTGCTGCTGCTCGGCCGGCTGGTCGGGCCCCGGGTCACGGCCGAACCGCGGGCCGCGGCGACCCTCGCGGCGCAGTGCGCGCGGCTGCCGCTGGCGCTGCGGGTCGCGGCCGAGCTGGCCGGGTCCCGGCCGGCCACCCCGCTCGCCGCGCTCACCGGTGAACTGGCCGACGAGCAGCGCCGGCTGGACCTGCTCGACGCCGGCGGCGACCGGCGGGCCGCGGTGCGGGCGGTGTTCTCCTGGTCGGTGCGGCACCTGCCGGCCGGCGCGGTCCGCGGGTTCCGGCTGCTCGGCCTGCACCCCGGCGCGGACTTCGACCGGTACGCGGCAGCGGCGCTCGCCGGCGGGTCGCTCGACGAGGCGCACCGCACGCTGGACACGCTGGTCCGCGCCCACCTCGTGCAGCCCACGGCGCCGCCCGCAGTGCCGCCCGCGGGACAGTCAGCAGTGCCGCCCGGTCGGTTCGCGATGCACGACCTGCTCCGGGCGTACGCCGCCCAGCTGGCTTCCGTCGAGGAGGCAGCCGACCAGCTGCGGGCGGCCCGTACCCGGCTGTTCGACTACTACGTGGCGGCGGCCGCGGCGGCGATGGACGCGTGGAACCCGGCCGAGGCCGGCCAGCGCCCCGGCACCGAGCCGCCGGAGGTGCCGGTACCCGCGTTCGCGACCGGGCCGGCGGCGCTGGCCTGGCTGGACGCCGAACGCGGCGGGCTCGGCGCGGTCTGCGGGTACGCCGCGGCGCACGGCTGGAGCGCTCACGCGGTCGCGCTGGCCGGCACGCTGTTCCGCTACCTCGAGGCCGGCGGGCACCACTCGGACGCGCTCGCCGTGCATGGACACGCCCGGGTAGCCGCGCACCGGGCGAACGACCGGGCCGGCGAGACCGGCGCGCTGATCGACCTGGGCACCACGTACTGGCGGCAGGGCCGGTACGGTCCCGCGACCGACCATCTCCAGCAGGCGCTGAACCTGGCCCGGCAGACCGGCGACCTCGCCGCGCAGGCACGGGCGCTGAACAGTCTCGGGATCGTCGACTGGCGGCAGGGCCGGTACGCGCAGGCGGCCAGCCGCCTGCAGCTGGCCCTGGACCTGGCCCGGCACGCCGGCGACCGGACCGGGCAGGCCCGCGCGCTGACCAACCTGGCGAACGTGCAGAGCAGCCAGGGCCGGTACGGTCCGGCCGCGGACAGCCACCAGCGGGCGCTGGACCTGGCCCGGCAGTCCGGCAACCAGGTCGGGCAGGCGCGCGCGCTGAGCAACCTCGGCTACGTCTACGTCCGACTGGACCGGCTGGACGAGGCCGCGAGGCACCACCTGGCCGCGCTGGAGCTGTTCCGCCGGGTGGGCGACCGGGACGCCGAGGCGTACGCGCTGACCGGCCTCGGCGACATCTACGTCCGGCAGGGCCGGCTGGACGAGGCCGCGGGGCACCACCTGGCCGCGCTGGAGCTGTTCCGGCAGGCCGGCGACCGGGGCAGCGAGGCCGAGCCGCTCAACGGGCTCGGGCAGACCGCGCTCGCGGCCGGCGACCACGACCGGGCCCGCGACCTGCACGCGGCGGCGCTGGCGGTCGCGACCGACACCGGCGACCGGTACCAGCGCGCGCTCGCCCACGACGGCCTGGCCCGCGCGTACCGCGCGCTCGGCGTCCCCGGCCAGGCGTACGACCACTGGGGGCTCGCGCTGGCCCTCTACACCGACCTGGCCGCGCCCGAGGCTGCGGCGGTCCGGACCGCCCTCGCCGCCCTCCCGGCCGCGACCAGCGGGCGCGGGTGAGCGCAGGCTGCCCGGCGCCGACGGTGGCCGGGGCTTCGGCATCGACCTGGTCGTGCTGGGCGGCCGCGGCCCCAACTCGCCGGCAGGGTGAGCACAGCACACCGCCGCCGGGGGTGGAAGGGGACCAGCCCGGCGGCGGCGTGCGGTGGTGCGGTGTGGTGCGTTCAGGCGACGGTGAACCGCCAGCCTTCAAGCACCGTGGGGGCATGGGTGGACTCCCGCCAGGTACCGCGGTCGAAGCACCGGTACCGGTTCCACGAGTCGAACACGTAGATGTCGTAGGTCGCGGCGAACGCCTGCAGGCCGTACTCACCGATCATCCGGGTGTGCGGCTGCACTGCCACGGCCGCGTTGATGCCGATGGCCGTGGTCCGGCTCTGCACGATCTGGCTGCTCACGTTGGTCTTGAGCTTCTCGGTGACCTGGAAGTCGAGCCCGAACGACGCCGTTATGCTGATCTGCCGGGTCTGTTGCGAGGTGAACGTCGCCTGGATCACCTCGTTCGTCTGGTTGTCCACGACCCGGCCGTCGCTGACCAGGAACTCCGGCGTCGCCGAGACAAGCGTGATCTGGTACCACCGCTCGATCCGGATGAAGATCCCGTCCGGGGTCCGCTCCTGGCGGACGCCCTTCGGGTCGCGGACCAGCATCGGGCTTCCGATGCCGCCCGTGCCGCCGACGCCGGACGCCGCGTTCGTCAGCGGCAGCGGCGGGCACGGGTAGGAGTCGTCCGCGGCGGCGGTGCCCGGGTTGCTCAGCACCGTCAAGCCCGACGCCACGCTCACCAGCAGCATGAACTGCACCGTCCGGCGCCACCGCCGGACCGGCCGCTTCGGTTCCTTGTTCGTGGTCGACACTCAGCCCTCCTGGAGTCCAGCCCGCTATGCCGTCCCCGTGCCGGGAGCCTGGCAGAGTGAGTTGGGCGGTTCCTGGACCAGAAGCGCGGCCGGCTCCCACCCCGCCGCGACTGGAGCCGACGCCGTACCCGCTGGTCAGGGCAGCGTCGCGACTGACGGCAGGGTGGCACGGCCGGCTGTTCACCAGCCGTCCAGAATCCGTCCAGTGCGATGGGCCAGTTTCAGCCTCGCGGTCGCCGTCGCTGGGCGGCGGCCGGCCGACCCGAGGAGCCCGCATGAACGCGCCCCGTACGATCCGCCGCACCGCCGCCGTAGCCGCCCTCGCCCTCGTGCTCGCCGCCGCCGGCGGCCTGCTCGCCGCCGGGCCCGCGGCGGCCGGCCCGGCCCGGACCGCGGCCAGCGACGACAGCCCGCTCCCGGCACCGTCGCCGGACGTCGTCCCGATCAGCTGGAGCCGGTATCCCTAAAGGGTGCCATCTCAGGTTTCAGGGCTCCGGCGGCGTCGGCCGCGGTGCGGCGGCCGGCCGGGACCGGGCAGCCGACGGCGTCGTGGGCGGTGGTGGTCTGGTGTGCTGGTCGCCGGCGAGAGGCGGGTCGGCTATTCGTTGTGAGTCGCGGGTGGATGGATGGGCCTGGCAGGCCGGTGCCGGCGGGTGCGGCTGAGGATTCAGGCGACGTGCTGGTACTCGTGGACGAGTCCACCGAGCACGTCGATGCATTCGCGAGCGTGACTCGGCCGGCCTGGGTCGAGGGCGGTGTGGCGTGCACCGCGTGCGATCCAGCGTGGACCGGCGGCGTCGGTCAACCCAGCGCCAGAATGAGGCCCGCTGTGACGAGCAGTCCGGCGGTGAGCCCGTGGACGCCCAGCGCAGTCGCGCGCTTTCCGCCATTGGTGAGGACGATCACGGCATCCGCGGTCGGTGTGATCGCCGCGGCGAGCAGCGCCCACCCGAGTGTCGTGCGACCGGCGGCCGCCCAGACCACGAGCAGGACTACCCCGGAGGTGATGTCGCGGACGCCCTTGATCTCGGTCAGGGCGTGGAGACTGTCCGCGGCGACGCCGAAGCCGAGCATCGCCCGCCGAGGTGCCAGGAGGAAGCGGCCGCCTATGGCGATGATGCCGATACAGGCCAGGAGCGCGACCACGAGGGCGACCAGACGCATGGTAGAGACCCCTTCCAGGTTCGCTAGCAACGTTAGCTAACGATGCTAGCCTATGGGCCATGTCGCCACGACCGGCTCCAGATCTCGACCTGAGGCGCGATCAGATCGTCCACGCCGCGCGAGACCTCGCCGAGTCCGACGGCTGGCGCGCCGTCACGATGCGCCACCTCGCCGGGCAGCTTGGCCTCACCCAGCCGGTGCTCTACTCGGTCTTCACCAGCCGCCAGGCACTCATCGACGCGGTCGCGCTCAACGGCTTCAGCGACATCGCCGCGGCGCTGCACGCGGCTGACGCCTCGCCCCTGGCACGGATGCGCGCCTACCTCGACTTCGCTGCCGCGCACCCCCGGGTCTATGAGGCGATGTTCTCACTGCCCTCAGGATTGGCCTTCGCGGCCGAGGACACCCCACAACCGCTGCGGCATGCGTTCGCGGGCATCCAGGACGTGTTCCCGGATGCCGACGGGACCCAGGCCGAAGTCGCCTGGTCCGCGCTGCACGGCCTGGCCACCCTCCAGGCCAGTGGACGGCTACGCGCAAGCCACGTCCGGGCCCGGCTCGAGCTCGCTCACCGCATGCTCACCCAACAAGAGCCCCGCTGATGTGCACCGGCATCGAGATCCATACCCGCCTCGCGCGATCATCGCCAACGCGGTCAGCCACGGCACCGCGTTTCCCGTCATGATCAACAGCGCAGCCATGCCGCTGTGACGCACACCCGTCGCGTCATCGACGGTCCGCTACAGCCACCGGTGGCCCCCTCCGGCGGCCGGAACACCGCGGCCGGCGTGGTGGCCGCGGGTGGACCGCCGCACGGTCAAGGGTTCGGGCGACGGCATGATGTGGCCATGTCACACGTGGAGGTCAACCGGGCGCACTGGGACGTGCTCGCTGCGGAGTATGCCCTGCGGGCTCGGCGCCTGTGGGCGCAGACTGAGCCGAGCTGGGGCAACTTCGACGTGCCGCAGGCGCAGGTGCCGATGCTGCCCGCCGAGCTGGCCGGGGCCGACGTACTGGAGTTGGGCTGCGGCACCGGGTACGTGTCGGCGTGGGCGGCCCGGGCCGGGGCCAGACCGGTCGGGCTGGACAACTCGGCACGGCAGCTGGCGACCGCGCGGCAACTGCAGCGGGAGTTCGGTCTGGACTTCCCGCTGGTCCATGCCGATGCGGAGCGTGTTCCGCTGGCCGATGCCCGCTTCGATCTGGTGATCAGCGAGTACGGCGCCTCGATCTGGTGTGACCCGTACCGGTGGGTGCCGCAGGCCGCCCGGCTGCTGCGCCCGGGTGGCCGGCTGGTGTTTCTGCGCAACTCCACCCTGCACATGCTGTGTGTGCCCGACGTCGGGGTGGCCACCGATCGTCTCCTGCGCCCGCAGGCCGGGCTGCACCGGATGAGCTGGGAGTCCGACCCGGGCGTGGAGTTCCATCTCGGCCACGGCGACTGGATCCGCCTGCTGCGGCGGTCCGGCTTCGCGGTCGAGGACATGATCGAGGTGTACGCACCCGAGGACGCCCAGACCGGCGGCGACTTCGTCACCCTGGAATGGGCCCGGCAATGGCCGGTCGAGGAGGTCTGGTTCGCCCGGCGACAGCCATGACCCGGTGCCCAGTCCGGTCGACCGGCACAGGCACGTACCCCCAGCCAACCGGTCCTCGGCGCGGCGACGCCGGCAGCCCGCCGTGAGGGCCGCACGATCCGCAAGCCCGCGCCGGTCCGCACAGTGCGCCCACCGTCAACTGGCAGGCCCGTCACACCCGCACGTCGGTCTCCGTAGCCGCACCATCAACCATCCGACCATGCCATTCCAGCAGCCAGTCCGGGTAGTAGCTGCCGGCCCGCAGCTTCGGCACCGCCAGCTCCACCGTCCCGGCCCGGGTGGCCCACTCCCGATCCCGATACCCGCTACGCCGATTCGTCCGCCCCGGACTCGACACGCCGTACGGAGTACCACACACCGCATCGGCCTCCGCGCTCATCAGCGCGTTCGCGAACGTCTCCATCATCGCCCGCAGCAGATCCGGACTCGCCTGCTCCAGGTTCTCGCCCACCACACGCGCTAGTCCGTCCGGCGCCGTGGGTTCTTCTCATCAGCGCCGCCGGCAGGTCGGAGTCGGCCGGTCGGGGCGGCGCCGGGGTGGTGGCTGGTTGTCGTGCGCGCTGGCGCTGGCGGATCACCGAAGTCGAGCGCTGAGGACCCGATCCGCTCACGCACCCGCAGGGTCGCTCGTCGAGGAGGAGGCATCTGCGGGTAGCCGCAGCACTCGCGCGAGCCATTCCGTCCGGGTGCGGCGCGCCGCTGAGGAGAGTTGGGCCTGTGGGTACAGCGCATCGAACCCGTGGAACCCGCCGGCCCACACGTGCAGTTCGGCCTGGCCGCCTGCTGCCCAGATCCTGCTTGCGTAGTCGACGTCCTCGTCCCGGAAGACCTCCGCCGTGCCGGCGTCGATGTAGGTGGCCGGCAGCCCTGCGAGGTCGTCGACGAGTGCGGGCGAGACGTATGCGGGCACGTCATCGCCGGAACGGTCGCCGAGCACCGACTGCCATCCGAACTCGTTCATCTCGCGGGTCCATACCCCGGGATCGCCGGAGTACTGACGGCTGGAGGTCGTGGTGTTGCGGTGATCGAGCATCGGGCAGATCAGGACCTGTGCGGCGATCGCCGGGGTCGCGCGGTCGCGTGCCATGAGGGTGACGCCTGCAGTCAGGCCGCCGCCGGCGCTGGTACCGGCGACGATGAGGCGGGCCGGATCGATGCCCAGCTCGTCGGCGTTCCCAGCGGTCCACAGCAGCGCCTGGTAGCAGTCTTCGACCAGCGTCGTGCCGCTGACCTCCGGCGCCAGCCGGTAGTCCACCGAGATGACGACAGCGGCAAACTCGTCCAGCCACTCGAGGGGGATGTCGATCTGCGAGAAGCGATCCCCCATGACCATGCCGCCGCCGTGGAGCCAGACGATACCCGGACGGGCCACGGTCGGACCCGTGCCGGCCGGGCTGAAGATCGACAATGGCAGCCGGGCACCGTCCGGGGTGTCGAGGGTGACCTCTCGCCGCTGAACGGCGCGGCCTTCGAGTAGGGGCTCGACCGGCGCTGAGGAGTAGGGACGGATCTGCGCCAGGGCTTCGACATCGAGCCCGGATCGCAACGGCAGATCGGAGAGCAGCGCGCGCAGTTCGGGATCGAGGGCAGGTCGTGGAAGCGTCGTGGCCAGATCGCCTTCGTGGGTGAGCTCCATCAGAAGTCGGCCTTCCCGCCGACCGGCACCAGATCGACGTAGCGGGAGTTGGACACCAGTGGCTGAAGCTTCGCGACGAACGCCTGCGCCCGATCGGTCGCGAAGAACGTGCTGTGCGCGACCTCGGTGGTCCACCCCTCGGTGACGTGGACGACGTCGCGGTCTGCCGCCGCGCGGCCGACCAGGAAGACCACGCAGTCCTCGTTCGGCAGGGAGGGCGCGTCGAGCAGCATGTCGACCAGCTCGTCACCTCGTCCCGGATGTGCGGTCATGGTGGCGTGGAAGCCGTGTTGGACGGTCATGACGATTCCTCTTCGGTGGCGGAGCTGCTGTGCGCTCCTGGGATGTCGGGCCGACCCAGAAAACCATCTTGACCAGCGGATCTGTTAGATCAGAACTCCACTTTACTTGCCTAATACTCTCACTGGTGGGATCTACGGCAAGGTGCTTCAATCGCGCCGTGGACCTCGACGAACTGCGCACCATGCTGTGTCGGCATGCCCGGGCCGACGGGACCACATCCATCAACGGCGTCCTGATCTCGAAGGTGGGGCAGTCCAGCCCACCCTCGCCGTCGATGTCGGGCACGCTGCTGGCGCTGATCGTGCAAGGGTCGAAACGGATCGCGTTGGGCAACCGCGTGTACTCCTACGGCCCCGGGCAGTACCTCGTCGCCTCGGTCGACATGCCGATCACCGGTCAGTTCACAGCGGCCAGCCCGGAACGCCCCGCATTAGGCATCGGCCTGGTCCTGCATCCGGCGACCATCGCCGAACTGCTCCTGCAGGCCGGCCCGGGAGACCGCGCGCTTGCCGGTGGCAGCACGCCCAGCGGCATCGCCGTCTGTGATGCGCCCGACGAGCTCGTCGACGCGGCGACCCGACTCGCGCGGCTTCTCGATCGGCCACGTGATCAGCCGGTGCTCGCACCCCTGATCAAGAAGGAGATCCTCTGGCAGCTCATCACCAGCGAGCAGGGCGCCCTCGTCCGTCAGCTCGGTCTCGCCGACAGCAGCCTCACCCACGTCGCCGCGGCAGTGCGGTGGATCCGCGACAACTACGCGAAGGCCATCCGGGTTGAGGATCTCGCGCAGCTGGCCGGCATGAGTGTCTCCGCGTTGTACCGCAACTTTCAGGCAGTCACGGCTATGAGCCCCATCCAGTTCCAGAAGCAGATCCGGCTACAGGAGGCCCGTCTCCTGCTCGCCACCTACCCCAACGACGTCACCGGCGTCAGCACGCGGGTGGGCTACGAGAGCCCGTCGCAGTTCAGCCGCGAGTACCGCAGGCAGTTCGGCGCACCGCCGTCGCAGGACGCGGCACGGCTGCGCGGCGCGACGTCGAGCAGCGCACGAGCGCTGACCAGACTGCTACCGCCTCCAACAACACCAACGGGTCGAGCTCAAGGGTCGCCGCCGGCGCCGAATGGACGCCGCCGGAGGTCCGAACCGTGAGATGGCACCCGTCAGGCGGGCGGCGACCGTTCCCGGTCGCCGTCCGCCTCGAGCTCACACCTGGAAGCAGCGCACCGGCGGTCCGTCCACGGTGTCGCGGACCTCGACCCGCAGCGGGGCGGTGCCGACCTGGCCGGGCGACCAGTCGGTCGGCCGGACCCGGGTGACCTTGCCGGCCGCCAGCGGCACCTGCCGGCCCGGCGTCGGGGCCGTCCCCGGCTCCGCGCGGACCCGGATCCGGGCGGTGGTCTCGCCGCCGCTGTTCTCCAGCAGTACTTCCCGGCCGCCGTCCCGCAGCCGGGCGGCGATCCGCTGCTTCGGCGCCACGGAGAGTCGGTCGACCAGGAACTGCCTGGTCCGCGGTGAACGCGGCATCCCGTCCAGGATCAACGAGATCTCCTTCGCGCTGCCGCCGGGATCCACGGTGAAGGCGACCGAGGAGTCCTCGCCTGCCCTGGCGGCGGAGATCCGGTCGGCGACCGCGGCGGCGCGGCTGGTGAGCACGGCGCCGAAGGCGGGTGCCCGGAACGCCCAGCGGTAGGTGCCGCCGCCGCCGCGAACCGCGTACGTGTGGCTGACGTTGCGGCCTTCGCCGTACAGCAGCAGCGGCTGCGGCTCGGCCGGCTCGTTCTCCTCCCCCATCAGCGGGAACGGCACCAGGTCGGGAATCCGCTCGCCGGCACCCGGCACGATGTCGTCCCAGGATTCCGGCGGCTGCCCGGTGGCGACCCGAAACAGGTTCCGGCCGACACCGTCGGTGACCTGCTCGGTGACCGCGTCGCCGGCGACCAGCGCGAGATAGCCGTGAGCCAGCTCGGTGAGCACGTCCCAGCTGGGCAGCGTCGGCACCGCGTTCACCCGGTCCCAGGGGACGTAGAACATCCGGTTGTTGAACAGCGTCCCGCCGTGCCAGCCGTCGTAGGAGAACGAGTTGTCCGGCCGGATCGTCACGTGCCACAGGTCGTCGCTGTCGTGGTCGGTGGTGGGGTCGCCGTCCAGGTCGTCGATGTCGCGCATCCATTCGTGCTTCGGGTCGGCGATCCAGATCCGGCCCCAGCTGCCGTCCGGCAGTTCCTCGCCGTCGACACCGCCCTCCCACTTGAACGGCAGCACGGTGTGCGCCTTGAACTTGAACGACCGGCTGAAGTTCAGCAGCGGCAGGTTCCCCTCCTCGAACGCCTTCCGGCTGCGTCGGAAGACCTCCTTCGGGTTGTGGGTGAGGCCCTGGCCGAACTGCCGGAGGAACCAGCCGACCACGGAGTGGCCGGTCTGGTAGGCGTGCTTGATGTTGAACTCGTGGATCAGGCCGGCGTCCAGCACCGGGTCCGGCTCGCCGCGGTGCTCGTTCGCCGACTCCGGCTGCGGGTGGCCGTACTTGTAGACCGGCTGCGGGAACAGCGACATCCCCTTCTGGGAGTAGATCGCCTCCAGGCTCATCCCGAAGCAGTTGCCCGGGTCGCAGATGGTCTTGAATACGAGGTGGTAGTAGAGCGCCTCGAAGCCTTCGTCCACATAGGACAGTGGGTTGATGTTGCCCCAGACCGAGGAGGAGTCGACGTCGGCGAACGTGCGGGCGTACTGCTCCTTGGTCAGCGTCGGGGTGGAGAAGTTGTTCACCTTCCACCACCACTGCTTGCGGAACGGGATGCCCTCCTTCCACTCCTCCGCGAACTCGGCGATCCGGTACGTCGCGGTGAACCGGTGCTGACGGTGCTCGGTGTCGGGCTCCGCCATCCCCCACAGGTTGTCCACTGTGTACGCCGGTTGGACGTCCCAGTTGTACGGATCGTCGTCCCAGACCCCGTGGGTGAGGCCGTGGTTCACCGTGCCGGTGGCCTCGTCAGCGCCGATCCCCTCGGCGTCGTAGCTGGCGAACATCGTCTCGAACCGCATCCCGCCGCGCAGCGGCTTGGCCAGCTCCATCGTGAACGGCGGGTTGAACGTGTGGTCGGCCGAGTCGTAGTCGCTGTCGTCCTTGGGGAACCGCTTGTTGAGGATGCTCGTGCGGGTGCCGTCCGGGTCGACCCGCTCCAGCACCGCCCGGACGAACAGGTCCAGCTCCCCGTCCGGGAAGCCGTCGCTGCCGGTGATGAGGAACGAGAGAATCCGCATCTGGGCCGAGCTGAAGCTCCAGGTGCCGGCGTGCGGGTGGCCCTCCGGGTGCCAGACGGCCACCCCGTTCTGGAAATCCATGTACGTGCCGCCGGCGGGGGTGCCGCGGGCAGTGTCGACCGGGAAGCCGAGCAGGCCGGACGGCCCGCCGCGCTCGTCCCATGCCCGCTGGATGCCGATCGGCAGGATCCACCCGGAGCCGCCGCCGGTCGGGAAGTGCATCGCGATGTGCTCGAATACGCCGCGGTCCCACGACACGGCGCCCTCGTCCTGGCCGTAGACCTTGGACGAGATCGTCTCCGTCGGGTAGCCGTACGGGCCGGTCGGGCCGGTAGGCGCCCACTGGTCGTGGATCGGGCCCCAGACCGCCTGCGCGCCGAGGTCGGCCCGCCAGCAGATCTCGCCGCGCTGGAACCGCTGCCGGCGGCCCCCGTCGGGCAGCGTGGACTCGTTCTCGATCGGCTCGCCGAGGTCGCCGCGGTGCAGCGTCCAGCAGGCGTTGATCTCGGTGAGCACCACGAACCCCGCCGGCGCCGCGGCCCGGGCGGCGGCAGGGGCGGGCACCACGCTGCCGCGGGCCAGGGTGAGCGCCCGCCCGCCGGCCGGCTCGGTCACCGGTCCCAGCGCGGCCCGGGCCGTCGCGGGCTGCGCCTGCCAGGCCGCAGCCAGCTCCCGGGACACGGTGACGGCGCCGAACCGGGTCGAGGCGAACACCGCGCCCTGCTCGAAGACCTGGTACACGGCCCGCGGATCGTCGCCGGGCACGGCCAGTACACCGCTGACCGGCGCGCCGAGCTGCGCGGCCTCGGCGGTCCAGTGCTCGCCGAGCGGGCTGGTGGTCACGACCGGCAGCACGGTGCGCAGCTGCCCGTCCGTGCCGTCGCCGAGGTGCACCCGGCCGGCCGCGTCCACCACCACCGACTGCGGGAACGGCCCGGTGTGCGTGGCCGCGGTGATCGTCTCGCCGGCCAGGTCGTAGGACTGGAAACCGGCATTGGTGGTGACGTAGAGCTGCCCGGCGCCCGCGTCCGCGGCCAGCGCGACCGGCCCGCCGAACGCCGTCCCCACCGTGCTGGTGGCCCAGCTTCCGTCCAGCCGGAACCGGGTGACGTTCGGACCGATGCTGCCGCCCGGGGTGTTGCCCATGCAGGCCAGGTAGAGCCGGGAGGCGTGCACCGCGACCGCGTACGGCCGGGAGCCGGCCGGGACCGGCACCACCTTCTGCACGGTGTGCGTGCTGCCGTCCCGGCCGCAGGAGATCGCCGCGACGGCGTCGACCGGTCCGTCCGGTGCGACCGGCGCGTGCGCGAGCGCGGCGTAGAGGGTGTCGGTGCTCTCGTCGAAGGCCAGCCCGAGCGGCCGCTGCACCGGGATCGCCAGCGCCTTCAGTTCGGTGTCGGTGCTCCCGTCGATCACGTGGATCCGGCCGAACGCCTGCGGGCCGCCGCCCGGGGTGGACTGCGTCTGGTTGGCGACGTATACCCGGTTGGTGCGCGGGTTCACCGCGACGTCGGCGAGCCCGATGCCGAGCGGGATCCAGGCGGCGTGCGCGAACGCCGACCCGGACCGGCGGATCACCGTGAGGCTGTACGGGTGGTCACCCTGCTGGCCCCAGTTCAGCACGTAGATCTTGCCGGTGCGGGGATTGACAGCGACCGCGCGTGGCTGCCTGCCGACCGGGAGGCGGGCGACCACCGGATCGGCGGCCGGGTCGGCCAGCAGGAGCTGGTCGAGCACGATCAACTCGCCGTCGGCCGGTGAGTCGTGCCCGTCGGCGGCCATCGTGCGGTGGTACGTCGCGTACACGTACCGGTCGTCGGCGGCAAGACCGAGGATCTGACCCACCTGGCCGGACGGCAGCGGCTGGGCGCCGAGAAAGCGGGCCCGTACGGTCGTCTGGACCTGGGCGGACGGGCACTTCTGCTGCGGCGGTGCGGTCATGCCAACTCCCGGTACGAGGCTGTGGTGTCGGGCCAGCCTCCGGCACGGACCTAACCGCCCGGATCCGTAGCCGGTACTGAACTTTCCAGGCCCGGTACGGAGAACGACCACCGTGGACACGTGGACGCGCCGGCACTCTCGACCTCGTCATCGACCCGGTAGAGCGTGAGATCGATGAATCGCTCGTCTACGAGGACGTCGAGGTCTGATCAGGGCCGGCCGACCGGGGGCGGCTGGGTGGGGTCGGCGTCAGTGGCCGTGCCCGAGCTGGGCCCTGATCTCGCCCGCCGGATAGAGCGTGCTGTGCACGTTGACGTAGGTCGAGCCTGCCCGGATCGCGGCGACCAGTTCAGCGAACTGGCCGGCGGTGATCCCTTGCGCGGCCGGGCCGATCACGTCGGCCGCGACGAGCGTCCCGGTGACGGTCGCCGGCGCGGCCGGGCAGGCCTGCGTCCCGGCCGGTCCGTTGCCGAGGTTGGAGCAGAGGAAGACGCTGATGCCGCCGGTCTGCGCGGCGCTGCCCAGGTGGATATGCGCCTGGGTGACCGTGCCTTCCAGTGCCGAGTAGTTCAGCGCGTAGGTGATCCGGTCCCCCGCCGAGCTGATCCGGGCCACGAAGCGGCCCGTGCCCGTCGTCGACAGCGCCAGTGGGGTCTCGGCGTACCCGCTCAGCCGCTCCAGCACGACGCCCTGCGTGCTGCCGGACTTGTCCACGTCGGCCGTGGCCCCCGTCGTGATCAGAGCCGCCGCCACGACCACGCTGGCGCCGATCGCTAGCCGCACCCGCCTGTCCACCAGATATCCCCTTCCGGAGTAGTTGTGACTCAACCAGCCGTGCGAGTGTCTCTGGTTCAACCGGCGTAACACCAGTGCTACTGTCAGAAACATCCATCCGGTCTATCGGCGGACAATCCCGCGGTAACCGCGGGCGACGGGCGGCGGCCGGATTACTCCCGGGGGCCTAGCCCACCCTGGCCGGATCGGCCACAGTAGACGCGGTGGAGCTGGTCGGGAGGAGGCGATCCCGCTGCGCTCACATCCAGCCGGCCACCCGGCGAACACGGTGGTGCAAGGAGTGCCGCTGGCGCCGTTCACCACGCTGCGGCTGGGCGGTCCGGCCGCCAGCCTGATCGAGGTCCGGACCGAGGACGAGACCATCGCCGCGGTCCGCGAGGCGGACGCCGCCGGCGCCGCGGTGCTGCTGCTCAGCGGGGGCAGCAGCCTCGTCATCGGCGACTCCGGCTGGGCCGGCGTGGTCGTGCTGCTGCGGTGCGCCGGCAGCACGGTCATGCGGCACGGCGACGAGATCACCCTGACCATCCGGGCCGGCGAACTGTGGGACGACGCGGTCAGGTTCACGGTGGCCGAGGGCTGGAGCGGGCTGGAGTGCCTGTCCGGCATTCCCGGCCTGGCCGGCGCCGCCGCGGTGGAGAACATCGCGGCCTTCGGTCAGGAGCTCGCGGACACCGTCGCGGCGGTCCGGGTGCTGGACCGGTCCACCGGCGCGGCCCTCGACCTGCCGGCCGCGGCCTGCCGGTTCCGCGCCCGGGACAGCCTCTTCCTGCGGTCGGACCGGTATGTGGTGCTCGCGGTGACGCTGCGGCTGCGCGCGTCGGCCCGGCCGGCGCCGATCGGGTACGCCGACCTCGCGGCCGAGCTCGGCCTGCCGGTCGGCGCGGTGGCCCCGCCGGCCGACGTCCGGGACGCGGCGCTCGCCCTGCGCGGGCGCTCCGGCCGGCTGGTGGACGCGCACGACCCGGACACCTGGTCGGTCGGGTCGTTCTTCGCCAACCCGGTCGTGTCGGCGGCGGAGCTGGCCCGGTTCGAGTCCCGGCTCGCGGCCGGGTCGGGCTACCCGTCCTGGCCCACGGCCGAGGGCACCAAGCTGTCCGCGGCCTGGCTGGTCCGCGGCGCCGGCATCGGCCTGGGATACGGCAACGAACGGGTCCGGGTGTCGCAGCGACATCCGCTGGCCCTGGTGCACCACGGCGGCGGCAGCACGGCCGAGCTGATCGCGCTGGCCCGCGGCATCCGGGACGCGGTGTCGGACCGGTACGGGGTGGCGCTGGCCGTGCAGCCCCGGCTCGTCGGCGTCAGCCTGTAGCCGCCGGCGGCGCCGGCCGGCGCCGCCGGACCGACCGGTCAGCGCAGCAGCCGCGGCCGGGGCGGCACCGGGTCGGCGGTGTGGATGCCGCCGTACGCGCCGTGGTGGAAGATCAGCGGGCCGGCCGCGGTGCGTCCGGCGTGCAGCGCCACCACCCGGCCGAGCACCAGGTCGTGGTCGCCGGCCGGGTACACCTGGTCCAGCTCGCACTCCACCGCCGCCTGGGCGCCGCTGATCAGCAGGCCGCCGGCACCGGTCGAGGTGCCGCGCAGGTAGGCCGCGGCCGCCGCGCCGCGGCACCGGTCGGACCGGGCGAACATCCGCGCCACGTGCTCCTGGTCCGCGGCGAGGATGTTGAGCGTAAACGCCTTCTCCTCGGCGGTGATCTGGCGCAGGATCCGGGCCTGCCGGCGCAGGCTGACCAGCACCAGCAGCGGTACCAGCGACGCGGACACCACCGAGTTCACCGTGGTGCCGTCCAACCGGTCGCCCTCGCCCGAGGTCAGCACGGCGACGCCGGTCGGGAACAGCCCCAGCGTGTGCCGGAACGCGGTGCCGGCGAGATCCTGGGCTTCCCACTCGCCGGAGCGCTCGATCATCTCAGCTCACCCACCGATCCGGCCGACTTGAGCGCGGGGGCGTCGGTGTGCGGCAGCAGGCGGCCGGTCATCAGGCCGAACTGCCGGGTCACCTCGGTCTCCAACACCTCCCACCCGTCGATGGTCACCAGGCCGAGGTCCCGGGCGATCGCGGTCAGCGCGGTGGGGCCGGGCCGGTAGACCAGGTCGACCACGACGGCGCCGGCCGGCAGCCGGTCGGCCGGGAACGGCAGCTCGTCGCACAGCGGCGTCGCGTGCACCACCACGGAGTACCCGTCGGGCCGGAACGCGGCCAGCGGCACGAACGGCAGCCCGAGCAGCGCGGCTGCGGCGCGGCCCCGGTCCCGGCCGCGGTTGACCAGGACGGTCTCCGCGCCGGCCCGCATGAGGCCGACCGCCGCCGCCCGGCCCGCCCCGCCGCAGCCCACGACGGCCACCTTCCGGCCGGCCAGCCGGACGTCGGCGCGGGCCAGCACCGCGGCGACCGCATCCGTGTCGGTCGTCTCGGCCAGCCAGCGGCTCCCCCGCCGCAGCAGCACGTTGGCCGATCCGGCCGCGCGCGCGGTCGGGGTCACCGCGTCGGCCAGCGCCAGTGCCGCCTCCTTGTGCGGGCCCATCACGGTCAGCCCCAGCAGCGGCAGCCCGATCTCGTCCAGGCCGGACGCCAGCCGGGCCCAGCCGGCCGCCAGCGCCTCCACGTGGAACGGCAGGAACAGCGCCGGCAGGCCGAGCTGCCGGTAGGCGTTGTTGTGCAGCCGCGGGGACATCGACCGGTGCAGCGAGCCGCCGACGATGCCGTAGAGGTGGCGCAGCAGCGGCAGCGCGGGCACCGGGTAGTCCTCCAGCAGCTGCCGGATCGTTGGCACCCCCGCCTCGATCGGCCCGTGCAGCCGCCCGAACACGACCGGGGCACCCAGCCAGGCCGCCAGCACCCGGCTCCAGGTCCCGCTCGGCCCGGTGCCGAACGCGGTGACGTCCGCCCGGCCCAGCGACCGCAGCAGCTGTAGCGGTATCAGCGCCTGCCCGCACGAAGTGGTCCGCGGCGCCAGCACGTAGAGCCGGGCCGGGGTGCGCGCCAGCTCGGTGAACCGGGCCCGCAGCGCCGGCAGGTCCAGCGGGCCGCCGTGCCAGGAGATCCGGCGCTGCCGCGCCGGTATCCGGGCGAGCGCCTCCGGCGTCAGGTCCCGGATCTCCAGGTCGATCAGGTCGTAGTAGCGGGCCGCGGCCACCAGCCGGCTGCACCGCTCGGTCGGGGTGCCGCCGAACCGGCCGCCCTCGGCGGTGCTGCGCAGGCTGTAGATCAGCTCACCGGAGAAATGATGCCGCAGCAGCCGCGGATCGAGATCGCCGGCCAGGTCCGCCCGTACCTCCAGCCCGGTGACCTGATGGCTGAGGTGGTCCAGGCCCAGCCCGTCCGCGCCGGCTGGCCGGGCCAGCACGGCGACCACCGCCGCGCGCCGGTGGTCCCTCGGCACTGGCCCGTCCGACCGGCCGGTTGATCCGGCCGCCGGTCCGGCCGGGCGGGCTGCGGAGACCGGCCGGGACGTCCCCATGGAACTGACCCCGGTAATGTGCCGCGGCTCCATAAGGCCCCTTGGTCGCAGGTGTTCCGACGATTGCGGCAACCAGCCGATCGCTCGTCCACCGCCGCACCGGTCGCCGCGACCGCGGCCACCGCTGTCGGAAGTAGCAGAGCGGCTGTTGTCCAGACAAGCAGTCAGGCCGGGTTCTGGCGCCCACCCCGGGGGGTATTCGACACAGCCGCGGTCGGGTCGCCGCCGCACCGCCGCCGGCCGCCCGGCGCGGCCGCAACAGGCCCCGCGGGCGGCCCGCCCGCGGCCCAACGTGCTCCTTGGCCGACAAGTTCACCCGACTGGCGCCGGATCGGGTCGCCTAGCTGGCGTACTGAGTTGCCGCCAATCGGTGGTCAAATGT
>Ga0307500_10000160_pt1 | contig 22036 bp, 26 predicted proteins | sample 14_S_MG_FD_201362 | JGI IMG/M metagenome (GOLD analysis project Ga0307500, IMG submission 201362) | Soil microbial communities from Populus trichocarpa stands in riparian zone in the Pacific Northwest, United States - 14_S | ecosystem: Environmental > Terrestrial > Soil > Riparian zone > Trees... | reverse complement strand
CCACCCCGCCGCGCGTTGCACGCGCGTCGACCCTCCCCCTCCAGGGGAGGGTGAATTCTGCCCGAGACAATCTTCCTACAGCTGCGTCTTGTACCGCTCGTAAATCACTTCCTGGCTTTCGCGCTCGCCGAGGCCGGTCTGGTCGTGGATCACTTCGCCGATGCTCGGCATCACCGAGCGTTCGACCCGCTCGCCCGCCCACAGCTTTGAGCGCATCAGCGCCTTGCCGCAGTGAAAATAAGCTTCCCTGACGTCGATGCGCAGCACCGCGCGCGGCGGCTTGCCGAACTCCACCATCGAGGCCATCAGCTCCGCGTCGACCGACACCTTGCCCGTGCCGCCGACGCGCAGCGTCTCGTCGATGCCGGGGACGAAGAAGATCAGCTGCACGAAGCCGCTTCCCTCGACGATGTTGCGAAAGCTGTCGATGCGGTTGTTGCCCGAGCGATCCGGCATCAGCAGCTGGCCCGGCCCCGCGACATGGATGAAGCCGGGATTGCCGCCGCGTGGCGAAGCATCGACGCTGCCGTCCGCGCCCGAGGTGGCGAGCACGCAGAACGGCGACATGCCGATGAACTTCCTGGCATGGACGTCGATCTCCGGCCGCGCCTTGGCGATCACGCGCGGTGAGGGGGCAGGATAGATCGTAGCGAGGTCGCTCGCGCTGAAATCGGTCAAAATATCCTCCGATCAAAACAGGAGTCTGGAGCTTCGGCCCTGATTCAGCCAAGACCGATCATTCCCCAGGATACCATCTCCGCCGTTCGGCGGCCACTCACGATCGCCGCCACGGCCAGTCGGTCACCTCCGAACAGTACAACGCCCACCAGACGATGGCCGGCTGAAACGCCAGCCGCGGTCCGTGATAGAGCCAGCTGTTGGCGATGTAGGGCAGGTCGATGCCGTCAATCGCATGCTTGAAGTTTGCCGGCCAGACGCAGACCGCATAGGCGGCCAGCGCGATACCCGCCCACCGGCGCAGCGGCCGCGTCACCAGCGCGACGGCGCCCAGAATTTCGCAGACGCCTGTAATGAAGACCACCTGCGATGGGAATGGCACCCAGGACGGCGTGATCGCAAGCAGCTTGTCCGGCGCCCAGAGATGGGCAATGCCCGCCGCCACATAGAACAGTGCGAGGATCCAGCGCATCGCGGCGCGGCTTTTTTCATTTCTCGGTTCGGAGATCATCGCGGCGCCATAACACGCGCCGCGCCACGGCGCCACGTCATGGCGTTTTTACTTCGTCATTGCGAGCTAACGGGTCGCGCGAATGCGCGCCCGATGGCTCGCAATGACGTGTTCTGAGGTCTACACCGCGTCCGCCGGCACGAAGCAGCTGATGATGATGCTGCCGCGGTGATGCACGTACCACACCACGGCTTCGCCGATCGGGTTGCCCTGATCGCGAATGACCGCGCGGTCGGGCACCTGCATCCACTGGCCCTCGATCGGGACCCAATAGGCACCGCCGCGAACGTCGTAGCTGGTGCGATGTCCGTCCGACTCATCGCAGCACGGCACGCCGTTCGGCGCGATGACGCTCTTGAACCAGGCGCGGATATCGGGCGGCACGTGGCCGAACTGGCCCCTGTCGACGGCGAGCGCTGTGCTGGCCAGCGCCGAAAAGCAGGCGAGCAAGACGAATGGCGCAAGCCTTCGCATCCGATCCTCCGCTGCGTCTTTATCCCTGCGGGCAGGCCACCCGCGATTCGCAAATTTCTGGACAATTCAAGCGGAGGCGGCGCGCGGATGCACGCTCAAATAATGAGCGGTGTGGCGGCAGCGAATTGATGCGGTGCGAAATCAGCGCGACGTTCTCTTGGCCGATTTCGCCGTCGTTTTAGGCGCGACATTTTTCCACGCCATGCCGAGCGCGCTCTTCAGCGTCTTCACGTCGGCCTTTGCCAGCAGCACATTGGTGTAGCCCTGCTTGCCCCAGCCGCCCGGCACCGGGCGGAAGATCTCCGGCTCGGCCTCGACCAGCATCGATTGCTGCTCGGCGGTCAATTTCAACGTGCCCCAGGCATCATCGGGATAACCGAGCGTGGCGAAGATACGCTTGCCGACGCGGAAGTCGGCGGTGCGCAGATGCGCGCCCTCGACCGCGCCGGGGAGAGCGAGTGCAGCGCGACGAAAACGACTAGCCGACATCGCGCGCTGCACTGGTCGGCGTGCATGGAAAAGCGAGCAAAACGAATGGAGCAAACTTCAGCATCCGGTCCTCCGCCGCATTGTCCTTGTCATCGCAGACCCGCTGGCCCTTCACGATTCGTGCAACGCAATTCAAGCGGGGCACGATTGCTGATGCACGCTCAAATAACATGCGTTCAATCCGGCGCCGCAATTGGTGCGATGCGAAATGATGGCGGCTTTGCGAGGACGACGCGGCGGCATCGGCTGTCGTAGTGGATCGCGGCAACTCCCGTAGCTTTTTTGAATCCGGCAATGCGCCTGGTCGCCGGAGCCGAGGCAATTCGCTTGACGCATCTTAGGTAGAGGAAGAGAATATTTCACTTTTCGCGCGCGTTATTCTTCAAAATACTATTTCAACAAGGATCTGATCATGGCAACAAAACACATGCAGCAGGTCGCCTCGGCTGGTGGATCGCCGCGGCACGCCGAATTGCGTCAGTCACGGCAGAGCAAACATGTCTCAGGCCAACTGATCATTCGTTTCAAGACTTCCGCGGTAAAACAGGTGGCGGCAAGTCCCCTGGCTGCCACGGCGACTGCGCGCATGGCGGCGCAAGCCATGCCTGACGAGGTCGCGGGGCCGCTCGAGCTGCTGCGCAACCAGGCCGGGCTTTCCGCCGTCAAGCCGCTGTTCGTCACCGACACGCCGACACAAGCTCCGCAATCCGGTGTGATGGCGCTTGCCGCCATCCATGGCGCACTTGCGAGATCATCGACCCGCGCGCCAAGGAAATCGCTGACCGGATTTCAGCTTGTCGACGTCAAGGACAAGGACGTGACCTCGGCGATGCTGAAGCGGTTGCGTGCGTCGAAGGCCGTGGATCTGGTCGAGCCGGTGCCGAACCGATGGTTGAGCGCGGCGGACCCGATGGTCAACCGGCAGTGGGGACTGCGCGCCATCCGCTGGTTCGACGGCAAGCATCCTGACGCCGCGAAACTTCATGTGGCCGTGCTGGACAGCGGGATCGATGACGGACACTCCGACCTGAAAAAATCGATCGAGGCGTACCATCACGACGGAAACACCGCGCGTGATTTTCTCGGTCATGGCACGCATGTTGCCGGTACCATCGCTGCCCTCATCAACAACTCGATCGGAATCGCGGGCGTCGCCAACTGCCGGCTGCATTGCTGGAAGATTTTTGATGACCCCAAGGCGGGAAGCACGGATCAGAATTTCAATTTCGAATTTTACAGCCGCGCGCTCGCGTCCGCGCTGGACTCGGAAATCAAGGTCATCAACCTCAGCATTGGCGGCACCGAGCATTCCCGGGCCGAAGCTGCCGTGTTCGGGGAATTGGCGGACGCGGGCGTCGTGGTGGCGGCTGCGATGGGAAATGAATTCGAGGAAGGCAATCCGAAGGAGTTTCCCGCCGGCTATGCCGGTCCGCTGGCCGTGGGCGCGATCGACGAAACCGACAGGCGCGCGTCGTTCTCCTGTACGGGGGCTCACATCGGCCTGGTCGCTCCCGGCGTCAATATCCTGTCGACGGTGCCGCGCATCAAGGCAAGCTTTGCGGACACCACCGATTACGATTCCTGGCCCGGCACCTCGATGGCGACCCCGCATGTGGCGGGTTGCGCCGTGCTGGTTTACGGCAATACGGCGAAGTCCAAGGCGGCGGCCGACGCGGTCGTCAAGCGCCTGACATCGACCGCGCGGAAGCTTCCCGCGATGAAGAAGAAAAAGTTCACGCGGGAATACGGCGCCGGACTGCTCGATCTCGCGGCGGCGCTGGGGAACAAGAAGGCCTCCGGAAAATCGAAGACGGGGAAGGCCGGCAAGGCCAAGAAGAAGACCAAGAAGAAGGCGAACAAGAAGTAGCCGAAGTTGCCTTGATAAGTCGTTCGGAACGGCTCACATTTCGTGAATGTCGGTCCAGTTCAAGTTCAGCGAGAAGATCAGCGACGAGCGGCGTCTCGAAATCATCGAGGCGCTTCGCCGCGCGGGCTTTTCTGCCCATAGCCTGTTCCCTGGGCAGAAGCGGCCGAAACTCGCGTCGATTTTCACCGTTGCGGATGCGGGCGCCAAGAACGTCAAGACGTTGGAGACGATGCTGGCCCGCTTCGGCGCGGACATCGAATATGTCGAGGCCTCGCCGGCGCGAAGTCCGAAGTCGTAGGCCATTCGCCTCTGGGCGCTCGCTGAGGGACGCCGGTCGACAGTTACATCGCGCGCTGCGGTGCGGCCTGCAGCAGTTCCTCCAGCTGCTTCCTGTAGAACTTCGCATTGCCGGTCGTGAGATGGCCGCGCGTCTCGCTGGAGGCGGGGATCAAAAACAGGCGGCCGTTCTTGACGCGCTTCAGCGCCGCATCGGTGACGCCGGTTTCCGGCGGATTGCGTTCGTCGTCGGCGGCATTGATCAGCAGCAGCGCGGCTTCGATCTTTTCGAGCGAGGGCGCAGGATTGTAATCGTGCGAGGCTTCCCACTGGTAGATGAAGTCGTTGGCATCGGCGGTGATCGCGGCCGCCAGCCGCTCATCGACCATCTTGTCGGCCTTTTCAGCGGTCGGTGCCAGCGCCTGATAGGCCAGCGTGCCGCCGCCGGTCGCGATGCCGTAGGCGTTGATGGCGTATTTCATCATGCGTGGCTGGGTGATGTAATTGCCGCGATTATAATCGGGATCGTTCCTGATGGTCTCCAGCATCATCCGCCGCAGCATCCAGTTGCGCGCCGCCATCTCGGTCGGCTGCGAGGCCATCGGCACCAGCGCGTCCATGAATTGCGGATATTTGCCGCCCCAGATCCAGGTGTGCATTCCGCCCATCGAATTGCCGATGACGAGCCGCAGATGCTTTACGCCGAGCCCTTCCTTGATCAGCCGATACTGCGCGTCGACCATGTCCTCGTAATTGTATTTCGGAAACGCCGTCTTCATGCCGTCGGAGGGCTTTGATGATTTGCCGTGGCCGACACCGTCGGGAATGATGATGTAGTATTTGGCGGCGTCCAGCGGCTGGCCGGCGCCGAACAATTCGCCGCCGAACGTCGCCGTCAGCATGCTCGCCGCCGATCCGCCCGAGCCGTGCAGCACCAGCACCGGCTGTCCGGTCGGCTCGCCGATCGTGGTGTAGTGCAGCCGCAGTTCGGACAGCGTCTCGCCGGTGTGGAATTTGAAATCCTTCGCGATCCACTCGCCCTGTTTCGGCGCCGGATAGTCCGCAGCGAAAGCGGTGACGGAGGTCAGGACGAGGGCGGCCGACAAGGCGGCGTACGGAAAATTCATGATGGTCTCCCCGGGAGCGCGGCTGTTTTTGTAGACCGCTTGCGGGAGACCCTATCACACCGGCTGTTTCACCGTCACGAGGCGCCGCACCATAGCGTTTTCGAGCGAAGTGGATACCGGTTCGCGTGAAGAAAACGCGTCAAAACAAGAATATAGAGCATAGGTTCTGGTTCGATCAGAACCCATGCTCTAGCCCTCGACGTCGGTTTCCGGCCGGTCATTGCCGGCGGCGGTCTCGGAGTGCCATCGGCCATCGGCGGTTTCGTATTCGATCGCCTCGGTGCGGCCCGGCACCCGCTGCTCGGCCGCCGCGCGCCGGGCGGCCGCCAGCGCCGCGCCGCGGTTCGGAAACGGTTCAGAGAACACGCCGTCGACGGTGTAGGCCCAGCCGCCATCATGTTCGACGATCTTGTAGGTCACATGGGTCATCGGGAACTCGCTGTTTACCGGGGCCGACAGGGGTGAACGCGCCGCGCTATTCATGACAGAATAGGCCAAACCGTCGGATTTTGCACGGGCCGTTCGTCCTTGATCGACCATGGGTGCAGAGGAGAGAGATATGTGCCGCAACATCAAGACCCTTTTCAATTTCGATCCCCCGGCCACGCACGCGGAGATCCATGCTTCCGCGCTGCAGTTCGTGCGGAAACTCTCCGGCTTCAATTCGCCGTCGCAGGCGAACGCAGAGGCGTTCAACCGCGCGGTTTCCGAAGTGTCCGACAGCGCACGGCGCTTGCTGGCCGCACTGCAGACCAACGCTGCGCCGCGCGACCGCGAGGTCGAGGCGGAGAAGGCGAGGGAACGCTCGCGGGCGCGGTTCGGCTAGGGGAGTGGACTCGAAGGAAACGATCCGATCGCAGTCCACCAAACACCGGCGAGGGCTGTTGCAACAGCGAAGCCGGACCAACCCTATCGACGTACTCGGTTGAGCCCAATACGATGACGCCTGAATGAAACGGTGGGAGTTCTTTTGACCGCGCGGTGGTGACAGCAAAAAACGGGAATTCACAAGAGGGGACGGTAATGGTGCGGGTGCGACATGTGGTGCTGGCGGCGGTGACGGTGATGGCCACACCTGCGGCAGCGGAAGTGCTCGACGCCACCTATCGCGGCACGATGGTCTGCGACAAACGGCCGTTTACCGGCGACAAAATGCGTGAGGCCATCGAGGTCACGATCACTGGGGGCGCCGCGCGCTACACCCACGTGGTGCGGCTGCGCAACCTGGCCGTCGAGGCCGCTGCGGAGCAGGGCACCGGAACGATCGACGGCCAGAAGATCGATCTTCAAGGCACATGGAAAGGCGGCGGCCGGGAGTATGCGGCGAAATACAGCGGCAGCTTCGTGCGGCGCAGCGCCAGGCTCAAGGGGATGCAGACCTGGACCGACGGCAGCAAGACCGTGACCCGCGCCTGCGCGGGCGCGATCAAGCGGCCGTTCAAGCCGTTCCTGCCGCGCAACAAGAAGCAGGCGGCTGCGTGGTGAGGGTGTGAAGTGGTGTGACCGCGATGGACGCCAACGCGCGCTTGCGGTGCTACCCTGCCGCACCTTCAGATCACCCGCTCAAACGCGCGCGGACGAGGTGATCGGACGAGACCCTTATTGACGGCGGCGCCTGGGGCGCAACCGGCAATTTTTGGACTTCAGCCCTGCTGGGCGGCCGGAAGCTCGGTTTTTTCCGGGGTGGTTTCTTCTGGCGCCGGTGCAGCAATCTTTTCTCTCATTTCAGCGCAGTTTTTGCGTACCTCCGCCATCACCAGCGAGTAATTCTCGATCTGCAAGAAGACGCGCCTGGCCTCCTTGCGGTATCGCTCCGCGGTTTCCTTGAGCTCCTCGATCACGACGAGCGAGTCCCGGTTCATGGCTTCGCAATGTTTGACGTTCTCGACCAGCTCCTGGCCGAGCGCTTCGATGTCTTTCGCCGCAGCTTCATATTCGCGGACGACAGCTTCTGCCGACAGCCTGCCGATCTCCGTCGCCCCGTCGCGATGCTCGACATAGTCGGGCATTGCCATATCCGGCGCGCGGACGGAAAGTGGCGCGAAATCGCTCGGCACGGATTCGCGCTCCTGCGGTCGCTTTCGAAATTCTTCCTCGATCTCGCGTTCAAGATCGATCGTGTCGAAGATCGGCGGTTTGGTTGTCTGCGCCATGATAATGCTCCTTTAATGTAAACGTGAGCGGGCAGGCAAAAAGCAAAAAGGTTGCCAAAGGCTTAGTCGCTCTGCCGAATGTGGCAACAGAAGCCCTTTCTTAAGCTTGTTATTTAACCTTTATGTCCGCGCTGCGGGTTAATTCTGGAACCGCAAAAGCTCCCGCCACTACTGCAATACTCGTGAGCTCGCATTCAGAGCAATCAAGTTTTCGGAGGCGCCCAGTCCGCCGGCTCCAGCACAGCGTGATGCAGCTCACGGTGCTGCGCCGCAGCATCGCTCAATTTGGCCTCGGATATCAGCCACCGGAAACTGCTGGAGAACGGTCATGGATCAGGCCACGCGATTGAGATGGGCCGCAGTTGCCTTCACGATTTTCTGGATCGGTGGGATGCTGTGGTGGAGCGGGGAGTATCATCCTGCCCACATCGCTATTCTGGCCGTTTGCGGCTCTGTCGGCGGCTACCTCTGGTATCTCGCCATGCACTGGTTTTTTCAATTCATGCACCAGCTGAACGGTGATCGCGGTACGGGTCAGGAGACGCCGCAGTGATGCGCCTGCTTGGCTGGGCACTGCTGATGCTCTTCACCGGCCTTGCGACCATGTGGCTGCGCGGCGTGGTCGATCCGCTGCTTCCTGCCGATGACTGGCACGGGATGCTTTCGGGGCTGTTCGTCGCTGTGACCTGGCCGTCCCTGACATGGTCGCTGCGCGGATTCGCAAGCCATCATCTTGCCGAGTTGTTTTCGCTGCCTTGGTCGTTGTGACCGGTGACCGGCCGGTGACGCCTCCGTCGATCGCTGTTATCTTCCCTCAAACATAATGAACCGGGCAGGTAGGCTATGCGCGCTCTCGCCGTTCTTGTATTCGTCCTGATCTCGTCCTCGTCCTTTGCCGACACGTCGGAAAGATTCGGCAAGGGCGGGTGGTACAAGGACTTCCAGCCGGAGATCGCGCGCGCCAACGCCAGCGGCGAACTGTTTCGCATCAAGGGGCACTGCCAGTCGCTCTGCACCCTGTTCCTGGGCCTGCGCAACGCCTGCGTCGAGCGCAGCGCCTCGCTGCTGTTCCACGCCGGTCACGACCGCCAGCGCAACATCCACGCCGGCTCCACCCAGCGGATGCTGAACGCCTACAATCCGAAACTGCAAAAGTATCTCATCGACAATCACTACATGGAGACGCTGGCGTTTCACACCATTCCGGGCAGCAGGATCATCGACACGTTCGGCTACCGGGAATGTCCGCGTCAGTAGCAGCCAGTCAACGATCAACCCGCGTCCCACGTCACCGGCAGGTTGAGCAGTCCGCGAAACGCCCAGCCGCCGATCCGCACCGGTTCGCGCTCGTCGAGCCGCAGGCCTTTCAGCCGCGCGAACACGCTCGGCAGCGCGACGTCAGCCACCATGGCGCGGGAGGCGAACGCGCCGGCGCAATAATGCGGCCCGGCGCCGAAGGCGATGCTCTTTTGCGTATCGCGGGTGATGTCGAAGCGGTCGGGTTCGGCAAAGCAGGCCTCGTCGCGATTGGCGGAGCCGAACATGAAGAACACGCGGTCTTCCGGCTCGAAGTCGATACCGCCATAGCTCCACGGCCTGGCGACGCGGCGGGGCGACATCTGGATCGGCGCGATCCAGCGCGCATACTCTTCGAAGACGTCGATCCATTTTGCTTTGCCGTCGCGCACCAGCGCAAGCTGCGCCGGATGCGTCAGCAGCGCCCAGATCGTGCCGGCAATCGCATCGCGTGGCTCGTTCTGGCCACCGGAGATCGCAAGCTTGATGTTGGCGCGGATGCTTTCCATGTTCTGGCCGGATGCCAGCAGCACGCTGAGGATCGAGGTGTTCGGGTGCTGCTTCACCACCGGGATCATGTCGTCGATCGCGGCATCGATGCCTGACGTGGCGGCATGGCAGCGCGCCTCGACTTGCCTGTTGCCGGTGTAATTGGCGATGCCGTCGATCATCGCCTGCGACCACGCGTCCATGTCCTGGTAGCGCATGTTGGTCAGCCCGGTGACGTCCTTCAGGCATTCGGCCGACAGCGGCAGCGCCAGCGCCTTGCAGAGATCGGCGGAGCCTTTCGGCGCGAGTTCGTCGAGAATGCGGTCGGCGTGGGCCTGAAACTGCCGGACCCAGGTGTCGCGGACCGTGCGCGGCGACACCGCCGGAAACATCGCCTGCCGCTCCGTCATGTGCGCATCGCCATCTTTGCGCATCATGTTCTGGCCCATCAGCACATTCATCAGCCCGTTCGGCTGGTGCGAGGAGAACACGTCGATGCGCTTCTCCTGCGTGAAGATGTCGTCGCGGCGGGTGAACACCGTGGAGCCCAACTGCGGCACGAACGCGATCGGCGCCTCCTTCCGCATCTTCGCCAGTGCGGGGTAGGGGTCAGCCCAGAACGAGGCAACGTCGATATCGAAATGCGGCGCGTTGGACATGATGCGTTCCGTTACAGCGATCGGCAGCGATGAAGCAGGCCTGTCATTGCCGGGCTTGACCCGGCAATCCATCCTCTTCGCAACAACTCTCCCGAAGTGCGATGGATACGCGGGTCAAGCCCGCGTATGACGACTAGAGCAAATGGACAGGACATCACACCGCCCGATAGCCGCCGTCGACCATCACGATCGTTCCGGAGACGTAAGCCGAGAGATCGGACGCCAGGAAGATCGCAGGTCCGACGATGTCTTCCGCGGTGCCGGCGCGGCCCAGCGGGGTGTGGTCGATGAATGTCTTCACCAGCTCCGGATTGTTGGCCCGGGCATTGGCGTTCAAGGGAGTCACGATGAAGCCGGGGCCGATCGCGTTGACGCGGACGCCTTCCTTGCCGAGTTCGGCGGCGAGCGCCTTGGTGAAGCCGAGCACGCCGTGCTTAGAGGCGGTATAGGCCGGCGAACTCGGCGTGCGCACATGCACGAAGGACTGGATCGAGCCGATATTGACGATGCGTCCCTTGCTGGCGCGCAGCGGCGCAAGAAAGGCATGCGTCGCGTTGAAGACGCCCGTGAGGTTGATCGCGATGATGTCTTCCCAATCCTTGATCACGTCATCGGCCGCACCCAGCATGCCGTTGCGGCGGACAATGCCGGCATTGTTGACCAGGATCGAGACCTGCCCGACCTTGTCGGCGATCTGCTTCGCCATCGCGACGCAGTTTTCGCGTTTTGCGACATCGAGCGCAAAGCTGTCGGCCTTGCCGCCGGCGTCGCGGATTTCCTTCGCAGCCTCGGCCGCCGCCTTCTCGTCCCGGTCGAGCAGCACGACGCGGGCGCCCTCGCGGGCATATCCGAGCGCGATGGCACGCCCGATACCGGAGCCTGCACCCGTGATGACGGCGATGTGATTTTGGAGAAGCGGCATGGCATTTCCTCTGCTTTTGATTTTGGCGCAGGATAGCAAGCGTGTCCGTCAGCACAAGGGTGGGAAGGAACATAGTCCGTAGGATGGGTGGAGCGCAGCGATACCCATCGATTGGTGCTGTTGAGCGAAACGATGGGTATCGCTGCGCTCCACCCATCCTACAACCGATTGAAGGAAGCGAAGCATGATGCAGACAGCAACCCGATGGCGCGTGCTGAGCCTGCGCGGCCGAGCGAGCGTTGTACTGTACGCGTTCGCCGCATTGTCGTTTCAACCGGGCGCATCGCCGGCCGCAACGCCGATTGCGGTGGCCGTGGCGGATTTCGATTATTTCGACACGTCAGGAGAAGTCGTGGACCAGAGCGCGGAGCATCGCGCCCGCGTGGCGTCGTTTGCAAATCTGCTGCGCGACAATCTGGCGGCGCAAAGCGATTATCGCGTGGTGCCGATCGAATGCCTCGATCATCCCTGCACGGCCACCAGCATGTCGCAGGAGGTGTTCATCGCCGCCGCGCGGAAGGCCGGTGCGCGGCTCGTGATCTATGGTGGCATCCGCAAGATGAGCACGCTGATCCAATGGGTTGAGATCCAGCTGCTCGATCTCGAAGCCGAGAAACTCTTGTTGCAGCGAACCGTGACGTTCCGCGGCGACAACGATGCCGCTTATCGCCATGCCGCGAACTTCGTCGGCGATCAATTGAAGGAAACCATGCCCAAGCCGTGAGAGGTCCCGTAGGATGGGTAGCGCGTAGCGAAACCCATCAATCGGCTCGCGGAAGCGATGGGTATCGCTTCGCTCCACCCATCCTGCGCTACGTCTTCGCGAGCTGCGCCACGCATTCGATCTCGATCAGCATCTTCGGATCGGGCAGCGCCTGCACCACGCAGGTGGTGCGGGCGGGGTAGGGCGCCGGCCCGAACGCAGAAGCATACAATACGTTCATCGTGGCGACGTCGGAGGCGCGCGTCAGCAGCACGTTGACCTTGACGAGATCGCGGAATGTCGCGCCGGCTTCATCCAGGATGCGCTTGATGTTGGCGACGACGAAGCCGAACTGCGCCTCAAAGCCGTCCGCCAGCGCGCCCTTGTCGTCAAAGCCCGGAATGCCGGAGACGAACAGCAGGTCGCCGGTGCGCGCGGCGAACGAGAGCGGTGGCGATTTGATGCCGGCGGGCGGCGCAAAATGCTGGATCGGGGGCATGGGGCAGCTCCATGTGCGGTTCGGTGCTTCGAGCCTAACGCGCCGCTGCCTCGCTGGAAAGGCAGCGGCGCGGCGCTTGCGACCCGCCGATAGCTCTGAAGGTCCCGCCCGTCAGTCCAATTCGCCGGCCACGCAATAGCGCAGCGCACCACCGGTCGAAGTAATGCAGTTCACAGTCCGGCGTTTTTTGTTCGTGCAATCGTGATGAAATTGTGTCGGGTACACGGCGAGGCCGGCGTGCACCGTGTATCGCGTGAGCCGCCGAATACACTTTGCCCCTTGCGCCGATCGGTTACAATCCGATAGTTGCGACTCAATACGCAGCCGCAAAGCCTGCCCGACACTTCGATTTGCAAGACCTCCGGAGATACGATCCATGAAAATGCTATCCGCCATTCGTGCCACCGTGCTTGCGTTTGCGGCCCTGACCGGCGTCACGCTGTCCTCCGCCGCGCATGCCGACGAGGGCTTTGTGCAGCTCACGATCTACAAGGCGGGCTGGATCATCGGCGGTTCCGGCGGCAGTGGCGTGCTGAACTTCCATGGCCGACGTTATCCGCTGTCGACCGGCGGCCTCGATTACGGCCTGGTGTTCGGCGGCTCGAAGACGGTGCTGCGCGGCCGCGTCAGCAACATCTTTCGTCCCTCCGACGTCGCCGGCGTCTACGGCGCAGCCGGCGCGGGCCTTGCGGTCGGCCGCGGTGCGCGCGCGATCGTGCTGAGCAACCAGAAGGGCGCGGTGCTGGAATTGACCGGGCATCAGGTCGGCTTGATGGCGAACGCCGATCTCTCTGGTCTCGCGATCACGATGCGGTAGGCTTTCGTTGCTTCGTAGGGTGGGCAAAGGCGCGCAAGCGCCGTGCCCACCATCTAACACCTCGAATGAAGTGGTGGGCACGCTTCGCTTTGCCCACCCTACGGCGCCGGATCAAGATGGTGGGCACCGATGAACCGCGAAGAGTTGGCCACCGCCTACGCCGCCCCTGGTCGCCACTATCACAACCTCACGCATATCGAGGACAGTCTCGCGGCACTCGCGCGCGTGGAAAATATTTCGCCGCTCGATCGCGAAATCCTGTGTGCGGCGATCTGGTGGCACGACGTGGTCTACGACGCGACCCGCGCGGACAATGAAGAACTCAGCGCGCGCCTGGCCGAACAGCACGTGCGCGAAGATCTTCGCCAGGAAGTCGGCCGCCTGATCCGCCTGACCAAGACGCACGATGTGCAGGCGGGTGATCGCCTCGGCGCCATTCTGATTTCGATCGACCTCAGCATTTTGGGCGCGGAGCCGGCGCGATACGACGCGTATGCCGCCGCGATCCGGCAGGAGTTCATCCATGTGCCGGAGGGCGATTATCGCGCCGGCCGCGCAAGAGTGCTGGGCCAGTTCGCGGCCCGTCCGGTCATTTTTCCCGATGCGGCCTTTGCCGCGAGATATGACCGGCAGGCCCGCGAGAATCTCGCACGCGAACTGGCTTCGCTGCGCTGACGATTATTTCACGCCGAGGAAATCGCGCTTGCCGATCTCCACGCCGTTGTGCCGCAAAATGCCGTGCGCAGTGGCGGCGTGGAAATAGAAATTCGGGAACGCAAAATTGACGAGATATTGCTGGCCCTGCAACGTCCTGGTGGTGCCCGGGCCGGCCGGGAAGGTGACCTCGCGGGTGTCGCCGCCGTCGAACTGCGCCGGCTTGAATGATTTCACATAGTCGACCGCTTTCGCGATCCGCTGCTGCAGCTCCTCAAAACTCTTTTCGGTGTCCGGCGTCGAAGGCACCTCGCCGCCGGTGAGGCGCGCGCAGGTCTTCATCGCGAAATCGCAGGCGGTCTGCACCTGCCGTGACAGCGGATACATGTCCGGATAAAGCCGCGCATTCAGCAGCACCTCGGGCTGGATGTTCTTTGCCTTGCCATGCGCTTCCGCCTTGGTGAGCAGGCCGGAGAGGCCGCTGAGAATCTGCAGGAAGGCGGGCACGGTGGCGTCGTGGAAAGACATGTGATGCTCTTTTCGTGAGGTGGAATAGTGCCTCGGGAGAATGAGGCGCCTTCCGACATGGGGGCTACGAAAGGAAATTCAACGCTTGCGGCGTGGCAATTGCGGTCAATAATTCTCCAGCAGTCATCGCCCGGCTTGACCGGGCGATCCAGTACGCCGAGGCCGTCATGATGCGAAGGACCCATAGCGCAGCGTACTGGATTCCCCGCCTTCGCTGGGAATGACACCCTGGCGCTGCGCTTAGTTCATCGCGCCCTGACGCGGCATCCCGCGCATCCGCGCCAGCAATTCCGCCGTCGGCCAGGAATCCGCCGCCAAACCATATTTCACCTGCATCGCCTTCACCGCGGTGCGGCTCAACTGCCCCATCACGCCGTCGACCTTGCCGACATTGAAGCCCGCGCGCACCAGCAGTTGCTGCAGCTCCTTCAGCTCGTTGAGCGGCAATTGCGCGACAGGTGTGGACGGCTGCCGCATCGGCGGCGCGCCGGCGATACGGCTGGCGAGATAGCCGGCCGTCGTCGAATAGATCAGCGAGTTGTTCCACTCGGTGTAGGCGGCGAAATTGGCGTAGGCCAGAAACGCCGGTCCGCTGCGGCCCATCGGCAGCAGCAGCGAGGCCGGCATGTCGTCGTTCGGCAGCGGCCGGCCGTCGGGATAGGTCACGCCGAGCTGCGCGAGTTTTGCGCGCGACAGCTTGGTCGTGAGATCGGCCTGCTCCCACGGAAAATTCGCCGGCGCGCGCACTTCCTGCAGCCACGGCTCGCCGCGCCGCCATTTCAATCCGGTGGCGATGTAGTTGGCGGTCGAGCCGATCACGTCGGGGACGCTGCGCAGCATGTCGCGATGGCCGTCGCCGTCATAGTCCACCGCATAATTGAAATAATGCGTCGGCAGAAACTGCGTCTGGCCGAGTTCTCCGGCCCATGAGCCGATCATCTCGGAGGCCGAGAGATCGCCGCGGTCGACGATCTTCAGCGCGGCGATGGTTTCCTTCTGGAACATCTCCGAGCGGCGGCAGTCATAAGCCAGCGACACCAGCGACGGCAGCGTATGCAGCTTGCCGAGCTCAGCGCCAAAACTGCTTTCCAGCCCCCAGAACGCGGCGATCACCGCCGGCGGCACGCCATATTCCTTCTCGGCGCGCGCGAACGCCGCCGCATGCATCTTGATTCGCGCCTGCGCATTCTTTGCAGCACCGTCGGACGCCCGGTTGCGGGCGAATTCGGTGAACACCTGGCCGAACACCCGCTGGCCGCGGTCGCGGTTGACGATGCTCTGGTCGTAGACGAGGTAGGGCGCGGCCTCGGTGAGCGCGCGCTGCGACACGCCCTCCGCCTGGGCCTGCTGCTTGAGGTCGGCGAGGAAGCGATCGAACGACTGGCCGTTGTGACATGCCGCCGCACGGGGTGCGCGCGGAGCAGCGGCCGGCGGTTGCTGTCCGGGTGCCGGCGCGACAACCGGCCTCGGCGAGGCACGAACCGGTCCGGGGGCCGGCTGGGCGATAGCGAGGGATGAAAGGCAGAGGGATGCCGCGGCAGCAACGAGGAATCTGAAGAACGGCATCGATTGTCCCCGGGGAATCGTGAAATCCGAAGCCGCGTTCTAGACCGGCCGGCCCGATTAGCCAACGCTGCCAGCCCCGCGTCGGAGTCCCGTAGCCCGGATGAGCGGAGCGATATCCGGGGCTGGTGGTCCCGCATATCGCTAACGCTCATGCGGGCTACAGCTCTCGCCTCGGTGCAATCCGGCCGCGCAAGCCCCATCGCGCGCATAGGAGCCCGCCGTATCGACCTGTCTTACAGGCTGTTCCAATCGCCTCCCGCCGTGTAGGCTTGCCTCACTGCCGGGCCAGGATAAGGCCGTCGTCCATATGGGACGGGCAGATAAATTGGGAGATGGCGGAAGACCATGACGGAACTCCGATACCTGGCGCCCACCTCGCTTGACGAAGCGATCGGCGCATTTGCGAAAGCCGGCAGTGCGGCGCGTATCCTGGCCGGCGGCACCGATCTTCTGGTGCAGATGCGTTCAGGCGTGCTCAAGCCCGGCGTCATCGTCGACATCAAGAAAATCCCTGAGATGACGGCCATCGAGCAGACCGCCGATGGCGGTTTTCGTATCGGCGCCGCGGTCTCCGGCATGGCGCTGCATGATCACAAGACTTTCGGCAAGGTCTGGCCCGGCGTGCTGGAAGCGATCAACCTGATCGGTTCCAAGCAGGTGCAGGGCCGCGCGTCCGCCGGCGGCAATCTCTGCAACGGTTCGCCCGCCGGTGACAGCGTACCCGCGATGGTCGCCGCCGGCGCCGTCGTCACCGTGCAGGGCCCGAACGGCCGCCGCGAGCTCAAGGTGGAGGATGTGCCCGCCGGTCCCGGCCGCACCAATCTGAAGCCCGGCGAGATCCTCGTGAGTTTTGCATTGCCGCCGCGCCCGCCCGGATCGAGCGATGCTTACTTGCGCATGATCCCGCGCACCGAAATGGACATCGCCGTGGTCGGCGTCGGCGTTAGCCTCACCATCAAGGACGGCACGGTTACCGCCGCCCGCGTCGGCCTCGGCGCGGTGGCGCCCACCGTGCTGCTGGTCGAAGACGCCGCAAAAGCGCTGATCGGCTCCAAGCTCGACGACGCCGCGCTGGCAAAGGCCGCCGCCGCCTGCTCCGCCGCCTGCCGTCCGATCGACGACAAGCGCGGCACCATCGCCTATCGCACAAAAGTGGCAGGCGTGCTGCTCAAGCGCACCGCCGCGATCGCCGCCAAACGCGCTACAGGGAAATAAGCTTCATGGCCAAAGTTCACGTCACGACCACCATCAACGGCGAGCCGATGGAATTCCTGTGCGAGCCATCGGACACCATGCTCGACGCCCTGCGCGGGCCGTTGGCGCTCACCGGCTCCAAGGAAGGCTGCGCCTCCGGCGATTGCGGCGCCTGCTCGATCACGCTGGACGATCAGTTGGTCTGCTCATGCCTCGTGCTCGCGGTGGAATCCGAGGGCCACGACATCCGCACCATCGAAGGCATGGCGAACGGCGACAAGCTGCATCCGCTGCAGCAGAAATTCCTCGAAATGGCCGCGCTGCAATGCGGCATCTGCACCTCGGGCATGCTGATGGCATCCGACGCGCTGCTCAAGCGGAGCCCGGACCCGAGCGAGGAGGAGGTTCGCTTCTGGCTCGCCGGCAACCTCTGCCGGTGCACCGGCTACGACAAGATCGTCCGCGCGGTGATGGACACCGCCGCCGAAATGCGCGCCCAATAAAAGCTGGAGCAGCCCAATGAACCTCGTCACCAACAACAAGTGGATCGGCCAGCGCACCATCCGTCCCGACGGCATGGACAAGGTCACCGGCCGCGCCCAGTTCGCCGCCGACACCACCATGCCCGGCATGATCTGGGGCAAGGTGTTGCGCAGCCCGCATCCGCACGCGCGCATCAAGTCGATCGACACCTCGAAGGCCGAAAAACTGCCGGGCGTAAAAGCCGTGGTCACCGCCAAGGACATCGTCGATTTTACGATCGAGAAGGGCGCGGTCATGCTCGGCATCCAGGACATGCGCTGGATGTGTCGCAACGTGATGGCGCGCGACAAGGCGCTGTTCCCCGGCCATCCCGTCGCCGCCGTCGCCGCGACATCAGAGGCGATCGCCGCCGAGGCCTGCAGCCTGATCGAGGTCGATTACGAGGTGCTGCCGTGGTCGATCGAGATCGACGACGCGATCAAGCCCAACGCAGCGATCCTGCACGAGTTCAACAAGTTCGAGGGCAAGCCGTCCAACATCGCCGGCCGCCTCGAGCACAAGAAGGGCGATATCGCTGATGGTTTCAAGAAGGCCGATATTGTCATCGAGCGCACCTTCACCACGCGTCCCGTTCACCAGGGCTATATCGAGCCGCATGCCTGCCTGATCTCGGTGGCGCCGGACGGCAAGACCACGATCTGGAGCTCCAGCCAGGGCCAGTTCATGGTCCGCGCGATGACCTCGATGCTGACCGGCATCCAGCAGAGCGACATCCGCGCCATCCCCGCCGAGATCGGCGGCGGCTTCGGCGGCAAGACCATCGTCTACCTCGAACCGCTCGCGACTATGCTGGCGAAAAAATCCGGCCGCCCGGTGAAGATGGTGATGACGCGCGAGGAAGTGATGCGCGCGACCGGCCCCACCTCGGGCTCCAAGAGCACGGTGAAGATCGGCGCCACCAAGGACGGCAAGATAACGGCTGCGCACGGCACCTTCTATCTGCAGGCCGGCGCCTTCCCGGGCTCGCCGATCCGCGGCGCCGCCGGCTGCAGCTTCACGCCCTACGACATCCCGAACCTGCTCTCCGAAGGCTATGACGTCGTCTCCAACCGCTCGAAGGTCGCGGCCTATCGCGCGCCGGGCGCGCCGATCGGCGCCTATGCGGTCGAATGTGTGATGGATGAAGTCGCCGAAGCGCTGAAGATGGATCCGCTCGACTTCCGCCTGAAGAACGCCGCGAAGGAAGGCACTAAGGCCGCGCATGGGCCAACCTTCCCGCGCATCGGCTTCATCGAGACGCTGGAAGCCGCGAAGAACTCCGATCACTACAAGGCGCCGCTCGGCAAGCTTCAGGGCCGGGGTGTCGCGTCCGGCTTCTGGTTCAACGCCGGCGGCGAATCCTCCGCGCAGGTCAACATCACCGAGGACGGCAACGTCGTCGTTACGACAGGGCATCCCGACATCGGCGGCTCGCGCGCTGGCATCGCCAACATCTGCGCTGAACTGCTCGGCATCGACTACAGCCGCGTGTCGGTCCTGATCGGCGACACCGCGACCATCGGTTTCTCGAACCTCACCGGCGGCAGCCGCGTGCTGTTTGCTTCTTCGATCGTCGTGACGCAGTCGACCGAGAAGATTATCAACACGTTGCGCGAGCGCGCGGCAAAGATCTGGGAGATCGATCCCGAAGCGGTGAAGTGGGAGCAGGGCGCGGCGCATCCGGTGAGCCCGAACGCCGGCCAGTTCGAGCCGCTGACGCTGAAGGAACTCGCCGAGAAGGCGCCGGCGATGGGCGGACCCATCGGCGCCGGCGTGCAGCTCAACACCACGGGCGCCGACGGCGGTTTCGGCACGCATGTCTGCGACGTCGAGGTCGACGTCGATCTCGGCATCGCGCGCGTCACCCGCTACACCGCCGTGCAGGATGTCGGCCGCGCCATCCATCCCGGCTATGTCGAGGGCCAGCTCCAGGGTGGCGTCGCGCAAGGCATCGGCTGGGCGCTGAACGAGGAGTACATCTATACCAAGGAAGGCAAGGTCGATAACCCCGGCTTCCTCGACTACCGCATGCCGGTCTGCTCGGACCTGCCGATGCTCGACTGCATCATGGTCGAAGTGCCGAACCCAAAGCACCCGCAAGGCGTCAAGGGCGTCGGCGAAGTGCCGCTGGTGCCGGTGATGGCTGCGGTCGCGAATGCCATCTACAACGCGCTCGGCAAACGCTTCTACGCGCTGCCGATGTCGCCGCCAAAGGTGCTGGAAGTGCTGGAAGCGCCGACGCAGCAGGCGGCGGAGTAGGGAGTACGACGGCATATCACCGAGCCGTCATTGCGAGGAGCGAAGCGACGAAGCAATCCATGCCTCCGCAAGCTTCACCATGGATTGCTTCGCTCCGCTCGCAATGACGCTGCGACCTATGCCGAACGCGCCGCGTAGCCCGGATGAGCGCAGCGATATCCGGGACCTTCATCGTTCCCCGCATATCGCTGCGCTCATGCGGGCTACCGGCCGGCAACACCATGAATGTCCTGCTTCCCTATCGCACCATGGCCTACAACAACGCCTGGGCAAACCACCGGCTGCTCACCGCCTGTCTCGAGCTTACGCCGGACGAGTTCACCGCCAAACGAACCGGCTTCTTCCCAAGCCTGCGCGCCACGCTCAACCACATCCTGATCATCGACCACTTCTACGTCGACGCGATGGAAGGCGGCACGCTCGGCCCCGCCGCCTGGGCGGATCAGGAGCCTTGCGCCACGGTCGCCGTGCTGAAGGAGGCCCAGGCCGCGGTCGACCGGCGCTTGCTCAAGATCGTCGAAGCGCTCGACGGCACCGGCTTGCAGCGCGTCGTCTCCGTGCATCGCGGCACCTCCATCCAGCGCGAGCGGATGGACCGTCTGCTGCTGCATCTGTTCCAGCACGACGTTCATCATCGTGGTCAGGCCCACGCCATGCTCTCGGGCACGTCGGCAAGCCCGCCCCAACTCGACGAATTCTTCTCCGCCGGTGAGGCGCCGTTGCGGGCTGCAGAGTTCGCGGAGCTTGGGTGGACGGAGGAGCGGATCTGGGGCGGGCCGGACACCGAGACCTGAGCAACGGCAGCCCCGATGAGCAAGGACCGACGCCCTAAGCAATCAATGGCAACCTAATTCGAAAAACCGCTCCATTTCGATTCTCTACGTCTATCTGTCCATCGTGGGCGTTGATGATCGTGCGGGCGATCGAAAGACCCATGCCCATGCCGTGGTCCTTGGTTGAAAAAAATGGCTCAAATATCTTTGTCGCAGCTTCCGGGGCCACGCCTGATCCCGTATCCGCGACACAGATCTCGGCAAACCGCCGGCCTTTTTTTGTCGTCACCGTCACGGTGCGCTGATTGCGTGGCATATCCAGAACGGCATCCATCGCATTGAGAATCACGTTGGATAGGACCTGTTGCAACTGGATCGGATCACCTTCGATTCGCAGCGGCATCCTCGTCGGCACGATTCGCATCGTGATCTCGCGTGATCTGGCTTGCCCCGACAGGAATTCGACGGATTCGACAACCAGATCGTTCAGGTCGAACTCCTGCCTTTGAAAGGGAGCCTTGCTGACAAAGCTGCGCAGGCGCCGAACGACTTCGCTGGCCCTTCGATTGTCACGCCAGATATCGGCAAGAATCTCCTTCATTTCGCCAAGGTCGGGAGACGGCGACTTGAGCATGAGCCTGGCAGTTTCGGTATTGGTCAAAATCGCGCCAAGGGGCTGATTGATTTCGTGGGCGATCGATGCGGACAATTCGCCCGCCGTCGAAAAGCGATTGACATGGGCCAGTTCGACCACCCGCTGCCGGGAGTCCATTTCTGCCAAATGACGCCGCCTCCGCTCGAACAGAAGCAGCATGATGAGGCCGCCTTGAAGCGCAATCGCCGCGCAGATCGTCACGATCTGCCAACGATAGGTCTCCCAGGCGGTGCGCGGCTTGAAATAGATGCTGCTCCCCGGCGGAAGGTCGCTCTCGCTGATTCCCCAACGCTGCATTTGCCGCCAGTCATATTTAGGCGATGCGTATTTCATGGGTGGGGTTTTGATGTCACCTGCTTTTTCACCGTCGAGGATGCGGGTCGCGACGGTCGCCGCTATCCGGCTTCCCTCGATCATGGAGAACATCGGGCCGCCGACGATCGCTCCGTCAAAATAGGAATCATCGTAAGTGAAAATCGGCGCGTTGGCCCTTGAAGCGACCTTCTTCAGAGCATTGCCGGTCTCATGCACGACCCCGGCCGCATCGACATTCATGAGGATCGAGAAGATCGCGCTATCAGGTGGAAGAGTTGCCACATCCCTTAGAATGTCTTCGAATGGAAGTTCATTGTACCATCTTAGTTCGACCCGGTTCGCCAAAGGTGCGAGCTCTCGGCGTAATACCGCTGTCCAGTACCGTTCGATTGGAGAAGCGCCAATGAGAATTGCGATGGTTTTCGTGCGGGGCAGGACGTGCAGGATATTCTCGAAAACAAAGGGAATATCATTTGTAATTGGGACTACAGTGTCGTTCTCGGTCAATTTTTCGTATTGGACCCGGCGGTGGTCAACGGCTGTGATGACCATCGGTACCTTCGGAAAGAGCTGCTGGCGATGCTGCTGGACGAAGGTCGCTGCCGGCCCG
>Ga0307500_10000159_pt1 | contig 22183 bp, 17 predicted proteins | sample 14_S_MG_FD_201362 | JGI IMG/M metagenome (GOLD analysis project Ga0307500, IMG submission 201362) | Soil microbial communities from Populus trichocarpa stands in riparian zone in the Pacific Northwest, United States - 14_S | ecosystem: Environmental > Terrestrial > Soil > Riparian zone > Trees... | reverse complement strand
GCTGCGTCGAGGGCGACCTGACCCGGGCCCGCTCGGTGGTCGCCGCGGCCGCGGTCGAGCTGGTAACCAACCGCTGGTCCGACGATATGCGGGTCACCCTGGTCGGGTTCGGCTCGGCGCTGGCGCCGATCAGCGACGAGCGGCTGCGCTGCGTCGACTCGCTGGACGAGGTGCTGGAGGGGGTGACCGACCGGTTGTCGGCCAGCCGGCAGGCGCTGACCGCGGCCGGTACCGACTCCGTGCTCACCGGCCGGGTGAAGGGCCTGCGCGACCCGGCCGGCCTGGCCCCGGACTTCCTCGTCTTCGCCGCCCCGCCCGACCCGGCGCAGCTCGCCGAGCTGCAGGAGTGGGCCGCGTCAGCGACCCGGGCCCCGCTGGGCATCCTGGTCGCCGGCTCCGTGCCGGGCGCCCGCTGGCGGTTCGGCATCGACGACAACGGCATCCTGTCCGCCGGCGTGCTGGGCATCGAGGTGGGCGCGCAGCTGCTGTCCGCGCGCAGCTACGCGGCGTTGGCGCGGCTGCTGCAGGCGGAGGCGGCCAGTGCCGAGGCCGAGCGGCAGGCGGCGCTGCAGGCGGCCGCCGGCTGGAACCCGCCCGGCGTGCCGGAAGGGATCGCGCCGATGGCCGAGCCGGGCGTGACGCCGCCGCTGCCGCGGCCGGTCGACCCGGACGCCGTGCCGGCGGTCACCGTCCGGGTGTTCGGCGAGCCGCTGGCCGAGGGCGGCGACGACCTGCCGCCGGGCACCCCGCTGGCGGTGGAGATCCTCGCCTACATGGCGCTCACCGGGGCGGTCACGCCGCGGGCGCTGGCCTCGGCGGTCTGGCCGTACGGGGTGACCGCGGCCGAGCGGGACGCGACGCTGAGCCGGATCCGGGACTGGCTGGGCACCGACGCGGCCGGCCAGCCCCGGCTGCGCCTGGACGACGACGGCCGGCTGCGGCTGTCCGACGAGGTCCAGCTGGACTGGCACCTGTTCGTCGCGCTGACCGCCCGCGGCACCGAGGCGGACGTGCTGCGGGCCCTCGAGCTGGTCCGCGGCCCGCTGGCCCAGCCGCGGCTGCCGCGCCGCTACACCTGGCTGGCCCGCGACCGGGTCACCCACGAGCTGCCCGCCTTCGTGATCGACGTGGCGCACCGGCTGGCCGTCTCCTACCTCGGGCACCGGCAGTACGACGGTGCCGCCGCGGCCGCCCGGGCCGGGCTGCAGGTCGAGCCGCTGTCCGAGATGCTCTGGGACGATCTGGTCGCGGCGGTCCGGGAGCGGGACGGCGCGTCGGCCGCGCAATACATCCTGGCGGAGAAGGCCGCCGCCACCGGCACCCCGGAAACCGAAACCCCAGCCACCCGCCTCACCGCCTGACCGGCCCGGGCCCGATCCGGGCCCGGGCCGGATCGGGCGGGTGGGGTGGGCCCGGCGTCGGCCGGGTGGGCCCGAGCGCCGGGCGTCAGCGCTCCGGAGGGCGGGTCATCGCCAGGACGTCGAGGGCCTTGTCCAGTTCGGCTTCGGTGAGCTTGCCGGACTCGACGTGCCCGCGCTCCACCACGACCTGGCGGATCGTCTTGCGCTCGGCCAGCGCCTGCTTGGCGATCTTGGCGGCTTCCTCGTAGCCGAGGTAGCGGTTCAGCGGGGTGACGATCGACGGGGACGACTCGGCGTACTCGCGGCACCGGTCGGCGTTCGCCTCGATGCCGCGGACGCACCGGTCGGCCAGCAGCCGGCTGATGTTGGCCAGCAGCCGGATCGACTCCAGGATGTTGCGGCCGAGCACCGGCAGCATCACGTTCAGCTCGAAGTTGCCGGCGGAGCCGCTGAAGGCGATCGCCGCGTCGTTGCCGATCACCTGCGCGGCGACCATGCAGACCGCCTCCGGGATGACCGGGTTCACCTTGCCCGGCATGATCGACGAGCCGGGCTGCAGGTCGGGCAGGGCGATCTCGCCGATGCCCGCGCGCGGGCCGGAGCCCATCCAGCGCAGGTCGTTGGCGATCTTGTAGAGGCTGATCGCGATGGTCCGCAGCTGGCCGGACGCCTCGACCAGGCCGTCCCGGGCGCCCTGCGCCTCGAAATGGTCGCGCGCCTCGGTCAGCGGCAGGTCCATGTCGGCGGCCAGCCGCTCGATCACGGCGGCGGCGAACCCGGCCGGCATGTTGATCCCGGTGCCGACCGCGGTGCCACCCAGCGGCAGCTCGGCCAGCCGGGGCAGCGAGGCGGTCAGCCGCTCCGCGCCGTACCGCACCTGCGCCGCGTATCCGCCGAACTCCTGGCCCAGCGTGACCGGGGTGGCGTCCATCAGGTGGGTGCGGCCGCTCTTGACCACGTCGGCGAACTCGGCCGACTTGTCGGTGAAGGCCGCGGCCAGGTGCGCCAGCGCCGGCAGCAACTGCAGCACGACCAGCCGGGTGGCGGCCAGGTGGATCGCCGAGGGGAACACGTCGTTGCTCGACTGCGAGGCGTTGACGTCGTCGTTCGGGTGCACCGCGCGGCCGAGCCGATCGGCGGCCAGGCTCGCGATGACCTCGTTCGTGTTCATGTTGCTGGACGTGCCGGAGCCGGTCTGGAACACGTCGATCGGGAAGTGCTCGTCCCAGAGCCCGCGGGCCACTTCGGCGGCCGAGTCGTGGATCGCCTCGGCCACATCCGTCGGCAGCACGCCCAGCTTCGCGTTCGCCAGCGCGGCGGCGCCCTTGATCGAGGCCAGCGCGCCGATCAGCTGCCGGTCGATCCGCTGCCCGGAGACCGGGAAGTTCTGCACCGCCCGCTGGGTCTGTGCGCGCCACTTGGCCCAGATGGGCACCGGCACGTCCCCCATCGAGTCGTGCTCGATCCGGAACTCCTGCTCCGGCCCGGCGGCCGTCCCCTCGGTCACGATGGCTCCTCAGCGGCTACCTCGACGCGTTTCCTGGTCCCGATCGTAGTAACCGCCGGCCCGGGCCGGGCCGGCAGGACGGCCCCGGACGGTTCTTACGAAGTTCTCAGCTAGGGCACAGGTTGCGCCCAAGGAACGCCTTGATGATCTCGTCCCGTGACAGTTCATGATGCGGGGTTGTCCGCGTCTGGCCCCTCCTGGGCGGAGCTCCGATGACGCTCAGCGCGCGGCTCCGGCGACGTAAGGTGATCATTCCGGCGGTGGTGGTCGTGGTCGCCGCGGTCGCGGCCGGTTCCTGGCTGCTGACCCGCCCATCGGCGGCGGCCACCGGGACCACGTACCGGGCCGCCCAGGCGACGACCGGCACGATCCGGCAGGCGGTCGCGGCGTCCGGCACGCTCCAGCCGGAGAGCACCGAGGATCTCGACTTCTCCTCGTCCGGCGAGGTGACGGCGGTGTACGTGACCGCCGGCCAGACCGTGACGAAGGGCCAGAAGCTCGCGACGATCGACTCGGCGCCGCTGCGCAGCACGCTGGCGCAGGCGAACGCGGCGCTGGCCACCGCCAAGGCCCGGCTGTCCAGTGACCAGACCGCGGCGGCCAGCAGCGAGCAGATCGCGTCCGACAACGCGACGATCGCGGTGGCCCAGTCGCAGGTCACGATCGCCACCACCGCGCTCGCGGACGCGACGCTGACCGCGCCGATCGCCGGAACGGTGACCGCGGTGAACGTCACGGTCGGCGAGCAGGTGGCCGGCTCGTCCAGCTCCGGCTCGGGCTCCGGCTCGGGCTCGGGGTCGGGCTCCGGCTCGGGGTCGGGGTCCGGCAGCGGCTCCGGAACCGGCTCGGGTTCCGGCTCGGGCTCGGGCACCGGGACCGGCTCGGGTACCGGCTCCGGCTCCGGGACGTCCTCGACGACCGCGGCGGTCGAGGTGGTGAGCACCGGCTCGTACCTGGTGAACGCCACCGTCGACGCCACCGACATCAAGCTGATCAAGAAGAACCAGCAGGTCGTGATCACGCCGAGCGGCGCCAGCGCGAACGTGTTCGGGCTGGTCTCCTCGGTCGGCATCGTCGCCACGTCAAACTCCGGGGTCGCCTCGTTCCCGGTCGTGGTGGACGTGACGGGCAGCCCCACCGGCCTCTACGCCGGCGCCACCGCCGACCTGCAGATCGTCTACAAGCAGCTCAGCGACGTGCTGGTGGTGCCGACGCTGGCGATCAGCCGGTCCGACGGCCAGACGTACGTGCTGGTGCCGGACGGCGAGGGCCAGGCCCGGCGGACGGTCCAGACCGGGCTCAGCTCCGGCGGGCAGACCCAGATCCTGAGCGGGCTGCAGGACGGCGATCAGATCCTGGTCGCGATCCCGGGCGGCAACACCGGCACCGGCACCCGGACCGGCACCGGCAACCGCAACGGCGGCGAATTCGGCGGCGGCGGCCGGTTCCCTGGCGGCCAGTTCCCCGGTGGGCAGTTCCCCGGCGGTGGGGGCGTCCAGCCGGGTGGCGGTCAGCAGGTTCCCAGGCAGGGCAGCGGGTCCGGGCCGTGACGTACCCCACGATGTCCGCGGAACCGGTCCCGCTGCCCGACACCGCACCCCCGGTGATCGAGCTGCTCGACGTGGCCAAGACGTACCGCGGCGGCAGCCTCGAGGTGCACGCGCTCGCCGACGCCAACCTGCGGATCGAGCGCGGCGAGTACGTCGCGGTGATGGGGCCGTCCGGGTCCGGCAAGTCGACGCTGATGAACATCCTCGGCTGCCTGGACGTGCCGTCCGCCGGCACCTACCTGCTGGCCGGGCAGGACGTCAGCGCGATGGACGAGGACGAGCTGGCCGAGGTGCGGAACCGGCGGATCGGCTTCGTGTTCCAGCAGTTCAACCTGCTGCCGTCGCTGACGGCCTGGCGGAACGTGGAGCTGCCGCTGGCCTACGCCGGGGTGCCCCGGGCCCAGCGGCGGGAGCGGGCCGTCGCCGCGCTGCAGCGGGTCGGCCTGGGCGACCGGCTGGACCACAAGCCGAGCGAGCTGTCCGGCGGGCAGCAGGGCCGGGTCGCGGTGGCCCGGGCCCTGGTCGGCGAGCCGGACCTGATCCTGGCCGACGAGCCCACCGGCAACCTGGACTCGGTCTCCAGCGCCGAGGTGCTCGGGCTGTTCGCGGAACTGCACCAGGCCGGCCGGACGATCGTGCTGATCACCCACGACCAGGACATCGCCGTCGCCGCCGAGCGGGTCATCCGCATCCACGACGGCCGCATCGCCGCGGACTCGGCCGCGGCCGCGGACCGGCCCTGGGCCTACGGCGGCGTGTCGTGAGCGAAGCGCGGCCGCGCCCGACCGCGGCGAACCCGGAGGGCACTGTGAGCGGAGGTCGGGCGCGGTGAACTGGTTCGACACGATCCGGACCGGGTTGGAAGCGATCCGGGCGCACCGGCTCCGGTCCGGGCTGACCGTGCTCGGCATCCTGATCGGGATCGCCGCGGTGATCCTCACCGTCGGCCTCGGCCAGGGCGCGCAGCAGCAGGTGAAGTCGCAGGTGGAGGCGCTCGGCACCAACCTGCTGATCATCTCGCCGGGCAGTTCGACCGGCACCGGCGGCGTCCGCGGCGGGTTCGGCTCGGCGTCCACGCTGACCCAGGCGGACGCCGACGCGCTGTCCTCCCGGGTGGTCGCGCCGGACATCGAGGCGGTCGCGTCCACCACGCAGTCGTCCCGCACGCTGCAGGCGGGTTCGAGCAACTGGACCACCACGGTGATCGGCACCCAGCCGAGCTGGCTCGGGGTCCGGGCCCGCAAGCTGAGCAGCGGCCGGTTCCTCTCCGCGGCCGACCAGAACACCGCCGCGACGGTGACCGTGCTCGGCGACAGCACCGCGACCGAGCTGTTCGGCCCGATCGACCCGGTCGGGCAGACCGTGACCATCGGCAGCAAGCCGTTCACGGTGATCGGCGTGCTGACCGCCAGCGGCTCCACCGGCAACGCCAACAACGACGACCAGGCGCTGATCCCGATGAGCACCGCGCAGCAGCGGGTGTTCGGCGGCACCACCCGGTCGGCGGTGCAGACGATCTACGTGCAGGCGACGTCGGCCGACACGCTGTCGGCGGCGTACCAGGAGGCGCAGAACGAGCTGCTCGTGCTGCACGGCAGCGGCACCGCGGCGAACGCCGACTTCACCATCACCACCCAGGACTCTCTGGTCACGGCCGCGAACTCGGTGAACCGGACGCTGACCATCCTGCTCGCCGGCATCGCCGCGATCTCGCTGTTCGTCGGTGGCATCGGGGTCATGAACATCATGCTGGTGTCGGTCACCGAACGGGTCCGGGAGATCGGCCTGCGCAAGGCGCTCGGCGCGCGGCCGCGGGTGATCCGGCGCCAGTTCCTGGTGGAGGCGTCGGTACTCGGGCTGGCCGGCGGCATCCTCGGCGCCGCGGTCGGGGTGATCGGCTCGGAAGTGCTGCCGCCGCTGATCTCCAACCCGATCACGCTCTCGGTGCCGGCGACCGTCGCCGCCCTGGTCGTGGCCGCGGCGATCGGCCTCGGCTTCGGCGTCTACCCGGCCACCCGGGCCGCCCGGCTGGCCCCGATCGACGCGCTGCGCAGTGACTGACCCGTCCGCCCGCCGGCGTCCCGTCCCCGAAGTTGGAGTCGTTTCGATGACACCACAGACCTTCCACCCCAGCGGCCGGCCTGGTCGGCCTGGTCGGAACCGCCGGCCAGGCCGGCCGCTACCCAGTTGGCTCGCCGCGGCGGTGCTGATGCCGCTGGCCGCGCTGCTGCTGGCCGCCTGCGGGGGCGGTTCGGCCGGGTCGGGCAACAACCCGGCCCCGGCCGGCAACACCCAGCAGGCCAACCAGGGCGGCGCGGCCGGTCGCAACGGCGGCGCGCCACCCGGCGTGAACGGGCTGATCGCCGAGGCGAGCAAGGGCACCCTGCAGGTGCAGGACACCAACTCGCAGACCACGGTCACCTACACCACCGGCACGAAGTTCAGCCAGGTGGTCAAGGCCAAGCTGGCCGTCGGTGACTGCGTGACCGTGATCGGCACCCCGGTGTCCGGCTCCACCAGCGCGATCACCGCGACCTCGGTGGTGGTGAACACGGCGGCCAACGCCGACTGCACCACGCCGAACCGGCCGGGCCGGCCCGGGGCGAGCGGGACGCCGTTCCCCCGGCCGGACCGGTCCGCGCGGCCGTCCGGCGCACCCGGCACCGGCAATGGCACCGGCGGGCCGAACCGGCAGAACTTCGCCACCGCGTTCGGCAAGGTCACCGCCGTCTCCGGCACGACCGTGACGATCACCGGCACGCTGCGCTCCGGCGGCCGGTTCGACGCGACGCCGTCTCCGTCGGCGGCCCCGAGCGAACCGGCCGCCGGCCCGGTCACCGTCACGCTGGGCTCGTCCGCGACCGTGCAGAAGACGGTCGCGGCGACCAGCGCGGCGGCGGTGACCGGCAAGTGCGCCAGCGCGTTCGGCAAGACCGACAGCAGCGGGACGGTCGCCGCCACCACGATCACGATCAGCCCGCCGGGCGCCAACGGCTGCACCCGCGGCTTCGGCGGTTTCGGCGGCTTCCCCGGCCGGGCGGACGGCGGTGGCTGAGCTCCGGCGCCGCCGCACCCGCCGCCGGGCCACCCGGCGGACGCTGGTAGCGCTCGGCTCGGTCGGCGTCCTGGTGCTGGCCGCCGGCGCGGTCGCCGCCTACGCGGCCGCCTCGTCCGGGGACCCGTCCTACCGGACCGCCCTGGTCAGCCAGCGCTCCGTCAGCCAGACCCTGCAGGCCACCGGGACGGTCCAGGCGGCGTCCGCGGCCACCGTCTCGTTCGCGGTGGCGGGCACGGTCGCCTCGATCTCGGCCGAGCCCGGCACGAAGGTCGCGGCCGGCCAGCAGTTGGCCGCCCTGGACACGGTCGCCCTGCAGGCGTCGCTCGCTTCGGCCAAGGCCGACCTGGCTGCCGCCAACCTCACCTTGCAGCAGGCGGAGGCCGCGCAGCAGGCCGCGGTCACCGATTCCGACACCGCGGCCGGCAGCGGCTCCGGTAGTGGCTCCGGGTCCGGCGACTCGGCGGCGGGCTCGGGCGGGACGGCCGGGACATCCGTCCCGTCCGGCTCGTCCGGCCGGAGCACCGGTTCCGGGTCGGGTACGCCGGCCGGGTCGGCCGGTGGCGCCCGGGCAGCGGTGGTGGCGGCGCAGCAGAAGGTGCTGCGTGGGCAGAAGCAGCTGGACGCCATGCTGTCCCGGATCAAGGCCGATCTCGCGGCGGCCGGCTCGGTCTGCCCGTCCGGTGGCACTCCGCCCGGCGACCAGCCGCACCGCTGGACCGGCGACGGGACGGCGCCGGCGTCGCCGGCGGACAGCCCGACCACCACCCCGACGGCGACCCCCACGCCGACCGGGACGCCCACCCCGACCCCGACCGAAACGGCTACGCCGACCGGCACCCCGACACCGACCGACACCCCGACGCCGACCGGCTCGCCGCCCGGTGGCGGCACCGACACCGCGGCCTGCCAGGCCGCGCTGACCCGGGTGCTGACCGGGGAGACGGCGGCGTACCGGCTCAGCCAGACGCTCTCGAAGGACATCGCCGCGCTGGACAAGGCACTGACCAGGTCGAGCAGCCAGGCCGGCACCGGCACCGGGACGGGCTCCGGAACGGGGACCGGGAGCGGTTCCGGGACGGGTTCGGGCAGCGGCTCGGGGACGGGGACCGGGAGCGGCTCGGGGTCCGGGTCCGGGTCCGGGACCGGCTCCGGGACGGGCTCTGGGACCGGGTCTCGGTCTGGCACCGGGTCCGGCTCCGGCACCGGGTCCGGGTCGGGCAGCGGCGCCGGCTCGGGTAGCGACGGTCCGCCGAGCGCGGCGCAGCTGGCGGCCGATCAGGCCGACATCGACGCGGCCGACGCGGCGGTCGAGGTGGCCGAGCAGAACCTGCGGCAGGCCACCCTGGTCAGCCCGATCGCCGGCACCGTGAGCACGGTCGGCATCGCCGCGGGCGACCGCGTCTCGGCCGGCTCGACCAGCTCGACCGTGCAGATCGTCGGCGGCGACACGCACCTGGTCTCGGTCCCGGTGGACGTGGCGAAGATCAGCCAGGTGAAGGTGGGCCAGCCGGCGACGGTGCTGCCGGACGGGGCATCCACTCCGCTGCCGGCGACCGTGGTGCGGGTCGGGGTGGCGCCGTCCAGCGCGGGCGGCACCAGCTACACCGTCCAGCTCGGGCTGACCGGCAGCTCGGCCGGCCTGGCGGACGGCATCGACGCCGCGGTCACGATCACCACCAGCCAGGCCAGCGGGCCGCTGACGGTGCCCACCTCCGCAGTGCACAAGATCGGTGCGGTGAGCTTCGTGACCGTCCTGCGGGCCGGCGGGACGGAGCAGGTCCGGGTCAGCACCGGCGCGGTCGGGGCGGTCTACACCGAGGTCACGTCCGGGCTGAAGGCCGGTGACCAGGTCGTCCTGGCCGATCTCGGCCAGCCGATCCCGGCCGGCGGGCTGGCGACCCGGTTCGGCAACCGCGGTGGCGGGGGCCTCGGTACCAGCACGCTCGGCGGCGGCACCGGGCCCCGGTAGATCACGCCGGGTCGGCCGGCCGGGCCAGCGGGCTCAGCCGGCCGCCCCGGCGTGGTCGGAACCCGGCCGGCCGGGCTGAGCCGGCCGGGCTGAGCCGGCCGGGCTGAGCCGGCCGGGCTGAGCCGGCCGGGCTGAGCCGGCCGGGCCGGCCTGGCTGCGCGGGCGGCGGGCCGGCCCGATCAGCCGGCCGCGCCGGCGTGGTCGAAGTCGATCGAGCTGTACGCCCGCAGCTTGATCAGTGAGTGCCAGGAGTCGATGATCCGGATCGTGCCGCTCTTGGACCGCATCACGATCGACTGGGTCTGCGCCCCGCCGCCCCGGTAGCGCACCCCGCGCACCAGTTCGCCGTCGGTGATCCCGGTCGCGCAGAAGAACACGTTCTCGCCGCCGACCAGGTCGCGGGTGTCCAGCACCCGGTCCAGGTCGTGGCCGGCGTCCAGGGCGCGCTGCCGCTCGGCGTCGTCCCGGGGCCAAAGCTTGCCCTGCAGCACGCCGCCCATGCAGATGATCGCGGCGGCGGCGATGATCCCCTCCGGCGTGCCCCCGATGCCGAGCAGCAGGTCGACGCCGGTGCCGTCGCGGGCGGCCATGATCGCGCCGGCCACGTCGCCGTCGGTGATGAACTTGATCCGGGCGCCGGCCTCGCGGATCTCCCGGACCAGACCCTCGTGCCGCGGCCGGTCCAGGATGCAGACGGTGACGTCATCGACCGCCGAGCCTTTGGCCTTGGCCACCCGGGCGATGTTCTCCGCGACCGGCGCGGTGATGTCGACGACGTCGGCCGCCTCCGGGCCGGTGGCCAGCTTCTCCATGTAGAAGACCGCGGACGGGTCGTACATCGCGCCGCGCTCGGCCACCGCGATCACCGCGAGCGCGTTCGGCATGCCCTTGGCCATCAGCGTGGTGCCGTCGATCGGGTCGACCGCGACGTCGCACTCCGGGCCGGTGCCGTCGCCGACCTCCTCGCCGTTGTAGAGCATCGGCGCGGCGTCCTTCTCGCCCTCGCCGATCACCACCACGCCGCGCATCGAGACGGTGCCGATCAGCGTGCGCATGGCGTCGACCGCGGCGCCGTCGCCGCCGTTCTTGTTCCCCCGACCGACCCACCGGCCGGCGGCCATCGCGGCCGCCTCGGTGACCCGGACCAGTTCCAGCGCCAGGTTCCGGTCGGGCGCCTCATGCCGTACGGCCAGCTCCGGAGGTACCTCGGTCATCCACTGCCTCCTCGGGTGCTCCGTCGACTGCCGCCCCCATCCTCGCAGAGTTGCCCGGCCGGCCAGCCGAATCAAACGCACGGGTAGCGAACCGGGCACACTGGGTAAGTAGGGGAGGTTCCGGTCCGGCCGAGCAGCCCGCCGAGGTGGCCGATGAGCCTGTTCCGCACCAAGTCCGTCGCGGCGGCCGGCGACCCGGCGGCTAAGCCGGCTCGGGCGGGTTGAGGGCGGCGTCCAGCCGGCGCCGGGCGCCGTCCAGCCAGGCCTGGCAGACGTCGGCGAGCCGCTCGCCGCGCTCCCAGAGCGCCAGCGACTCCTCCAGGCTCAGCCCGCCGGCCTCCAACCGGTGCACCACCTCGTCCAGCGCGGCCCGGGCCTGTTCGTAGCCCAGCTTCCGGTCCGCACTGTCCACTGTGGCCGGAGCAGCCTCGGTCACCGGGCCTCCTGTTCCGCCGGCTGGACGACCGCGCCCAGCTCGCCTTCGGCCAGCCGGATCCGTACCGGCTCGCCAGCGTCTACATCGGACGGTCGGCGGACCACGGCACCGTCGGCCCGCTGCACCACCGCATAGCCCCGCTGCAGCGTGGCCGCCGGGCTGAGCGCGGCGACCCGGGCCCGGGCGTGGGCCAGCTCGCTGACCGCGGCGTCCACACGCGACAGTACGGACCGCCGGGCCCGGGCCCGCAGCGCCTCCGCGTCCCGCGCCGCACCGTCCACACGGGACACGACCTGCCGGCGGCCGCGCTGGCGCAGCGCCGCCACGCCGTCCGCGGCCCGGTCCAGCCGGCCGACCAGCTGCCGCCGGCCGCGCTGCCGCAGCTGATCCAGGCGGGCCTGCTCGGCCGCCACGTCCGGGACGATCCGCTTGCCGGCGTCGGTCGGGGTGGAGCACCGGACGTCGGCGACCAGGTCCAGCAGCGGGGTGTCCGGCTCGTGCCCGATCGCGCTCACCACCGGGGTGACCGCGGCGGACACCGCGCGCAGCAGCGCCTCGTCGCTGAACGGCAGCAGGTCCTCCACCGAGCCGCCGCCGCGGGCGATCACGATCACGTCCACCGCCCGGTCCGCGTCCAGCCGGCGCAGCGCCTCGATCATCGCCGGCACCGCGGTCGGACCCTGCACGGCCACGTTCTCCACCTGGAACTCGACCGCCGGCCAGCGCCGCCGGGCGTTCTCCAGCACGTCCCGCTCGGCCGCGCTGGCCCGGCCGGTGACCAGCCCGACCCGGTTCGGCAGGAACGGCAGCGGGCGCTTGCGGTCGGTGGCGAACAGGCCTTCGGCGGCCAGCAGCCGCTTCAACTGGTCGAGCCGGGCCAGCAGCTCGCCGATGCCGACCGGGCGCACCTCGGTCGCCCGCAGCGAGAGCGTGCCGCGGCCGATGTAGTAGTCCGGCCGGGCCCGGACGATCACCCGGGCGCCGTCGGCCAGCGCGACCCCGTCCAGCACGTCCCGGCGGCAGTTGACGGTGATCGAGACGTCCGCGGCCGGGTCGCGCAGCACCAGGAACGCGGTGGCCGCGCCCTGCCGCCGGCTGACCTGGGTGACCTGCCCCTCCACCCATACCTCGCCGAGCCGGGCCACCCACTCCGCGATCTTCATCGCGACGACCCGGACCGGCCAGGGCTGCTCGGCGCTGGTGGGATTGGGCACGGTCGGCGGGCGTCAGCGGCCGCGGACGGTGGCCAGCCGGTTCTCCAGCATGGTCAGGTACGCCGGCCGTTGCGCGGTGGCCTGCTCGTAGCCGATCAGGTCGACCAGCTGCCCCTCGGTCAGCGTCCGCAGCCGGGCCCGCAGCTGCGGGATCGACATCCCGTCGTACCCGGCCAACGGCGGTGCGTCCGCGTCCGCGTCGGCCGCCACCGTGATCGCGTCCACCAGTTCGTCGCCGTCACCGTCGGCCAACCCGTCCACCACGTCGACCGCCAGCTCGTCGGTACCGGCCAGTCCGTCGGCGCCGGGCATCGGCCCGATCCGGGTCAGCCGGCCATCGGCCGGTACGTCGTCGCCCAGCTCGTCCTCCCCGGCCAGCTCGTCGGCCAGGCCGTCGGCCGGGTCGGCCGCGTCGAACGCCGACGGCGGCCGGGCTCCGGCCGCCTCGTCCTCGTCGAAGCGGGCCCAGGCCGGCGTGCCCGGCTCGGTGCCGCGCAGCTGGTCGAGCAGCTGGTCACCGCGGGCGACCAGCTCGGCGTACCGCTGCTGCGCCTTGAGCGAGGCCTGCAGCGCCACGCCCATCGCCAGCACCGGCAGCCCGACCACCCGGTTCGGCAGCCGGCGGGCCTCGTCGATGGCCACCGCGGCCAGCCCCGCCGCCGCCCGCAGCGGCATCGGAATCGGCGTCATGGGTCACAGCCTGCCGCATCGCGGGTGGCGGCGCGCGGCAACCCCGGTCGGCCGTCCGTACCATCGAGGCATGACCGAGGCCGGGCGGGGCAAGGTTCTGCTGGCGGCGCCACGTGGCTACTGCGCCGGCGTCGACCGTGCGGTTGACACGGTGGAGCGCACGCTGGAGCTGCACGGGCCGCCGGTGTACGTGCGCAAGCAGATCGTGCACAACCTGTACGTGGTCCAGACGCTCGAGGCCAAGGGCGCGATCTTCGTGGACGAGCTGGACGAGGTGCCGGCCGGCTCGGTCGTGGTCTTCTCCGCACACGGAGTGGCACCGGCCGTGCACACGCAGGCAGCCGAGCGCCAGTTGCGCAGCATCGACGCGACCTGCCCGCTGGTGACCAAGGTGCACAACGAGGCGCGGCGGTTCGCCGCCGATGGGTACCAGATCCTGCTGATCGGGCACGAGGGGCACGAGGAGGTCGTCGGCACCACCGGCGAAGCACCGGCGCACATCCAGCTGGTGGACGGGCCGGCCGGCGCCGCCGAGGTGCAGGTGCCGGATCCGGACCGGGTGGTCTGGCTGTCCCAGACCACGCTCTCGGTGGACGAGACGCTGCAGACCGTCGCCGCGCTGCGGGAGCGGTTCCCGGCGATGCAGGCGCCGCCCAGCGACGACATCTGCTACGCCACCCAGAACCGGCAGGGCGCGGTCAAGGCGATCGCCCCGCGGGTAGACCTGTTCCTCGTGGTCGGCTCGGGTAACTCGTCCAACTCGGTCCGGATGGTCGAGGTCGCGCTGGACGCCGGCGCGGCCGCCGCCTACCTGGTCGAGAACGCCGCCGCGGTGGACGAGAGCTGGCTGGCCGGGGTGCGCACGGTCGGCCTGTCCAGCGGCGCGTCGGTGCCGGAGGTGCTGGTCACCGAGGTGCTCGCCTGGCTGGCCGAGCACGGCTACCCGGACGTGGAGACGGTCACCGGGGCGGCGGAGCGGCTGGTGTTCGCGCTGCCGCCGGAGCTGCGCCGCGAACTGCGCGCCGCCGAGGCCGCCGGCTCCGCCGCCACCCCCGCCGACAGCTAGGCCGGAAGCCAGGCCCGGAAGCCAAGCCGGGACCCAGGCCCGGGAGCCAAGCCCGGGAAGCCAGGCGGGAGCTAGGCCCGGGAGGAGCCGGCGAGGCGGATGCCGGCGACCACGACGGCGATCCCGGTGGCGCTGGCCATCGCCGGGAAGCCGTACACCAGCCAGCCGGCGGCCGCGTCGTAGAGCTTGCCGGCCGCACCGAGCCCGCCCGGCGCCACCAGCACCGAGATCAGCGACGCGAGGACATAGATCAACGGTGGCGCGACCACCACGGTCAGCAGGCCGCTGCGGCGCACGATCGCGGCGGCCACCGCGGCGCCGAACACCAGCCCGACAGCGAAGGCCAGCCGCAGGCCGCTGCCGGTGATCAGGTCGATGCAGCCGCCGACCATCGAGGTGGCGACGATCACCAGCACCGCGCCGAGATCGGTGAGGGACGGACCGGCCGTGGCCCCCAGCGACGCGGCCGCGCCGCGGCCGGCACGGCCGGCCTGAACACTCCTGGTAGTCACACCCGGCTCCTCGCGTCGCGCCCGGACCTTACGGTAGCCCGCCGTACGGTAGACGCCGCCGGCTCCCGCGCCGTTCACGCGCAAAAGGGCACGTCAGTCAGCGGCCGGAGACCTCGCGCTCGGCCAGCAGGTCGCCCTGCCGGGGCACGGCCTTGGCCGGCATCGGCACCACCGAGTCGCCGCTGACCAGCACCGGGCCCTGCACCGACCGGGCCAGCGCCTCCACCGGCTGCGGCCCGGGCAGCTCCTCGTCCACCACCTTCAGGTCGTTCAGCTGCCGGGCGGTGACCAGCACCCGGGTCTCCAGCGAGCCGACCGCCTCGTTGTACTTCTTCACTGCCTTGTTCAGCGAGTCACCCACGCCGCTGAGGTGGCTGCCCATCGTGGCCAGCCGGCTGTAGAGGGTGCGGGCCAGCGTGTGTACCTGCCGGGCGTTGCGGGCCAGCGCCTCCTGCCGCCAGGCGTAGCCGACCGTGCGCAGCAGCGCGATCAGCGTGGACGGCGTGGCGATCACGATGTTCCGCTCGAACGCGTACTCCAGCAGCCCCGGCTCCTGCTCCAGCCCGGCGTTCAGGAACGCGTCCGCCGGCACGAAGCAGACGACGAACTCCGGGCTCGGGTCGAACCGCTGCCAGTACCGCTTGTCGGCCAACTGGTCGATGTGGTTGCGCAGGTGCCGGGCGTGCGCCTTGAGCCGGGCGGTGCGGGTGGCCTCGTCCCGGGCCTCCATCGCCTCCAGGTAGCCGATGAACGAGACCTTCGCGTCCACCACGACGTTCTTCCCGCCGGCCAGCCGGACGACCAGGTCCGGCCGCAGCACGCCGTCCTCGCCGGTCGAGGTCTGCTGCTCGTCGAAGTCGCAGTGCGACACCATCCCGGCCGCCTCGACCACCCGGCGCAGCTGCAGCTCACCCCACCGGCCCCGGACCTGCGGCGCCCGCAGCGCGGTGACCAGCTGCGCGGTCTCCACCCGAAGCTGCTCGGAGCTCTGCCGCATCGTGCCGACCTGCTGCAACAGCGCCTGGTACGCGCCCTCGCGGTCCTTCTCCACGGTGCGGATCTGGGTCTCGACCTTGCCGAGGGTCTCCTTCAGCGGCCCGACGATGTTCTCGATCGCCTGCTGCCGGGCGGCCAGGTCGCCGCTGGCCGCGGTGCCGGCCTGGCTCAGCCGGGTCTCGGCCAGGGTCAGGAACGCCTCGGTGTTCTGCCGCAGCGCGTCCGCCGACAGCGCCTGGAACGTCTCGCGGACCCGGGATTCGTTCTCGGCCAGCGCGGCCGCCTTCTCCGCAGCGGCCGCCCGCTCGGCCGCCAGCGTGGCCCGCAGGCCGGCCAGCTCGTCCGCGGCCTGCCGCTCCCGGTAGTCGTGTTCGTCCAGCTCGGCGTGCAACCGGTCCCGCTCGGCGCGCAGCGCGTTCCGCTCCGCGGTCACTCCGGCCGAGTTCCCCCGGGCGGCGAGCAGGCCGGCGCCCAGCCCGACCAGCAGGGCGCCGAGGCACAGTACGAGCGTCGTCGCATCCATGTCTGAAATGGTCGCAGCGCACCCGGCTCGTCCCGGGCCGCCACGCCGCGTGCGCGCGCGTGAGCACCCGGCGGTGCGCACCCGCGCAGCGGCTGCTCGGTCAGTGCAGGCCGCGTTGCGGGCCGCGGCGGAGCTGGGCCGGCCGCGGGCCGCTGTCCGGGCGGACGCCGATGGCGGCGGCGGCGGCCTGGTAGCGGTCGGTGTAGTCGCCGGTCTCGGCCAGGTCCGGGTAGCGGGCGGCCAGCGCGGCGGCGAGCTCGCCGGCCCGCCAGAAGTTGGACGGCACCAGCCGGCGCGAGTCCACCGCGAGGGCGCCCAGCACAGCCGCCTCGTCCGGCCGGTTCAGGCTGACCAGCACCAGGCCCAGGTCGATCCGGGCGGTCGCCAGCCGGCGGGCCGAGATCGCGGTCCGGATCACCTCCAGGGCGTGGCCCTCGGCCGCCGGGTCGCCCAGCCAGGTCAGCGCGGTGGCGGTGTAGCTGGTCAGCTTCCGCGCGTCGAAGACGAAGTGGTGATCCGGCGGGCCTTCCGGTTGGCGTTCCAGCGCGGCCGCGGCCCGGCTGAGCGCGTCCTGCACGATCGACGCGTCGCCGAGCCGGGCAGCTGCCCGCGCCTCCTGCGCCGCGAGCTGCACCGCGGCGGACCGGCCGGGTGGCGCGATCTGCTGCCCGGCCCGGGCCAGCGACACCGCCTCCGGCCACGCCTGGTCGACCACCGCCTCCCAGGCCGCGCCCTCCACCGCCCAGGCCACCAGCTCCGCCTCGGCGGTCTCCCGACCGATCGAGGTGGCCGTGTCCCGGGCGATCCGGGCCGCGATCCGGTGTCCGAGGTCGACGTGCACGGTGGCGGCCAGCAGCGCCAGCCAGCCACCGGCGACCAGCAGCCGGCGGCGCTGGTCCAGCGTGGTGCGGCCGTCCAGCAGCCGTACCACGTCCCGGGATCGGCGCCGGATGATCAGGAGCAGCTCGGCCGGCGGGGTCCGGATGTACCGCCGGGCGAGGTCGGCGACGGCCAGGTCGACCGCCCGCAGCGCGGTCGCCCCGACATCGGAGGCCTCCGCCCGCCGGTTGAGCTCCAGCAGCTCGACATCCAGATCGTCCGCATCGTCCCCGCGCGGAGCCGCCGCCGGTTCGCCGAAGAGCACGACCGGCGGTACGTCGTATGCCCCCGCCAGCAGGTCGCGGTAGAGCTCGCTGGGCCGGTGCGCCCCGGACTCCCAGCGGCGGACCGCTCGGACCAGGTGCTCCAGATCAGGCAGGCTCTCACCGCGGCGGGCGGCCTCAGTTCGAAGCCGCCGGGCCAGCTCACGCCGACCCCACTGGCGAGCCGCACGCAACTCGACCAACCGCGACGCATATCGGGGTAGGGGTTCCCCGTCCACCTTCGTGACGTTACCGCGATATACGTGTTCTGTCGTGTCCGCTAGGACTTTGCTGACCCTGGTCTGTCCGATGATTGGCCGATGTGCCCCGACTGGGTGGTGGCATGACAATTGAACCGGTCAGCTGGAGCCGGTCGGTCAATCGAATGCCGGCCGGCCGGTTTCCCATAGCTCACCCAGGTGATAGGCGAACCGGTCGAACAGGCCGTCCCGCTGCCGGCGGCGCAGGTGCAGCATCGGCGACTCGTGCCCGACCAACCGGGCCAAGTGCGGAGTGATCAGCATGTCGTCATCGAAACGGAACAGCGACAGCGCGATGTGCTGGTCGGAGAAGCGGGCCTCGACGCCCGGGACGTCCCGCATCCGGGCCAGTTCGTCCAGGGTGACCTTGATCCGGACGCTGACCGTCAGCGGCACCCCCTCCTGCTCCTCGCGGCGGCGGGTGATCTCGCTGGCCGGGTCGCCGAGCAGGAACCGGACCGCGCAGCCGTTCTCGGCCCGGCGCCGCAGCACCGCGCGCAGGCTGGACTGTTCCAGCCAGAGGAAATAGCAGGTGTAGCCGGCAAAAGTCAGTTCGTTCTGGGCGCCCGATATCAGGCTGCGCCAGACGCCGCTCGGGCAGGTCGACCGGAATGGGTAGGCCGCGACAATCTCGCGGTCCGGACCGGTCTTGACCGTGGTACGCAAGGCCTCCGGCCACAACACCGTCTCATCGACCCCTAACACATCGGAAGCGGCCCAGCGATGCCGCGGATGCGGCAGCCGGCCCTCGTCGGACAACCATCGGGCCACGGTCTTCACATCTACCCGACACGCTGATGCTAAATCGCGCTCAGTCTTTTTGGCATCTGCCATTGCATGCCGAAGTGCATCATTTGCCACCGCCAGACCCCGTTTCCTGGACATGAGGGACACCATCGTGAGCTGGCCCTGGAACGTCCCTCCTGTCCGCAAGACGTGGTTATGACGGGCCGCTCGAATCGAGACGCTTGCCGCGTGATCGGACCGTTACGCAGAGAAGCTTCGACTCTTGTCCGCGCTTGGCTCCTCACCGAAGGTGACCAGGCGCTCGGTGGAGAGACGATCCTCGTGCTCCACCGTGACGCCCTCCGCCGCACCATCACCGTCGTCTGGGACACCGGCCAACGAGTCAGGATCGACGGTGACCGCTGGATCCTGCTGGCCTGCCGGGGACAGGCGGCCGGCGTCGACGGGATCCCGCCGGGCCACTGCGGCGGCCTCCCGGCCGCCGATCTGCCGATGACACCCCGTGGTCGCTTCACCGCCCGCCGAACCCTGGACGAGCGCGCCGACCCGTTCGGGACGGCCGATTCGTCCCGCCGGTCCGGCCCGTTACCCGGACGACCGACCCGATGAGCCCCCGCGGGCGACGGCCTCCCCCCGCCGCCGCCCGCGGGTCCTGTCCCACCACCAACTCAGCGAGAGGGACGATCCAGATGGATGTTGCCCGCCCTGTACCCCCGGCTGGCGCCGGAGAGAGCTACAGGAACGACTGCCCCTCAGTCAGGCAGACGCGGCCAAGCGACATCCAGTAGCGTCAGTGCGACGTTGAGTGGCCCTCGGTTCGGCGGCAACCGGACTGGGGCGACGGTCCGACCACCGGGAAGGGGTGGGGGACGTTGACTGACGATGCTACCGGCGCGATGCGGCCAGACGAGCGGCAGGCACGGGTTGACCTGCTGGCCAGGCAGTACCCGTACATGCCGGTAGGGACGTTGTTGGCGCGGGTGCAGGCTGAGGCGACCGTGTTGTCGGTCACCTACGCCAACCGCTGGAACTACATGCGCGGGGCCGAGCGGGACCTGCTGGTGGCGATCGGGTGGACGCTGTTGCTGGGCGCGTGCCTGTACCAGGACGCGGGGAAGACGGCCCGGGCGGCGCACCTGGCCGCGCTGGCCGACTCGTCCGGCCGGGAGGCCGAGCAGCCGGCGGTGCGGGCGTGGGCGGCGGAGATCCGGGCGTGGCAGGCGATCATCGCCGAGGACTACCCGGCCGCGGTCGTGCTGGCCCGAGACGCCGCGGACGCGTGGCCGGGCAGCAGCGGCACGGTGCAGCTGCGGATGCAGCAGGCGATGGCGCACGCCGGCCTCGGCGAGCGGGCCGCGGCGCGGTGGTGCCTGAACGAGGTGCACCGGATCCAGGGTGCGCTGCCGCCGACTGACTATCCCGAGCACCACTTCGTGTTCGATGGCCGCAAGCTTTCCTTCTATGCGGCGCGTGTGTACGGCTTGGCCGGGGACCTCGCGCCGATGCGGGAGGCCATCGCCGAGACACTGGGCGGTGCGTTGGCGGCGGACGGGACGACTCGGTGGCCGATGCGGGTCGCCGGCGTCCAGATGGAGGCCGCGATCGGGGCGGCCACGGACGGGCAGCTGGACGAGGCGATCGGCCTCGGTGTGGCCGCGCTGAAGCACCAGCGCGCGTCGGCATCGACACTGCCCCGAGCTGCCGATCTGCAGCGGGCACTGCGCACGCGCTGGCCGAAGGAGCGGAAGGTCACCGAGTACCGCCGCGTGCTGTTCGACGCCGGCAGGCGCTACGTCAGCTGAACCAAATTGACGGCGGCCGGCGGCTACACGTTGAAGCGGAACTCGACGATGTCGCCGTCGGCCATCAGGTAGTCCTTGCCCTCGACGCGGACCCGGCCGGCGGCCCGGGCGGCGGCCATCGAGCCGGCGGCGATGAGATCGTCGTAGGAGACGATCTCGGCGCGGATGAAGCCGCGCTGGAAGTCGGAGTGGATCACGCCGGCGGCCTCGGGGGCGGTGGCTCCGGCCGGGATGGTCCAGGCGCGGGCCTCCTTCGGCCCGGCGGTGAGGTAGGTCTGCAGGCCGAGGGTGCGGAATCCGACCCGGATCAGCTGGTTCAGCCCCGGCTCGTCCTGGCCGATGGTGGCCAGCAGTTCGCGGGCCTCGTCCTCGGGCAGTTCGATCAGCTCGGATTCGACCTTCGCGTCCAGGAAGATCGCCTCAGCCGGGGCGACCAGCGCGCGCAGCGCGTCCAGCTGGGCCGGGTCGGTCAGCTCGGCCTCGTCCAGGTTGAACACGTACAGGAACGGCTTGCTGGTGAGCAGGCTCAGCTCGCGCAGCGGTGCCGTGTCGACCCCGGCGGCGGACAGCGTCCGGCCGGCGTCGAGCACCTTGCGGGCGGCCGTCGCCGCCTCCAGGAGCTGGAGCCGGTCCTTGTTCAGCCGGCCCTCCTTCTCCAGCCGGGGGAGCGCCTTGTCGATCGTCTGCAGGTCGGCCAGCACCAGCTCGGTGTTGATCGTCTCGATGTCGTCCTTGGGGGCCACCCGACCGTCCACATGCATCACATCGGGGTCGGTGAAGACGCGGATGACCTGGCAGATCGCGTTCGCCTCGCGGATGTGGGCGAGGAACTTGTTGCCCAGGCCCTGCCCCTCGCTGGCGCCGCGGACCAGCCCGGCGATGTCGACGAAGCTGACCGCCGCCGGCACCACCCGGGCGCTGTCGAACATCTCGGCCAGCACGCCGAGCCGCGGGTCGGGCACCCCGACCACGCCGACGTTGGGCTCGATCGTGGCGAACGGGTAGTTCGCCGCCAGCACTGAGTTCTTCGTCAGGGCGTTGAAGAGGGTGGATTTGCCGACGTTCGGAAGCCCGACGATACCGATGGTGAGGGACACGCTGCCCGAGTCTAGGGAAGAGGCGGGGCGGTCCGGCCGGCCGGGCTGCGCTGCCCGGCCGGCCGGAAGCTCAGCGGAGGCCGGCGGCGATGGCGGCGGTCAGCGTGCCGTCGTCGCCGTCCAGCTCCCAGACCATCGTGCCGCCGAGCCGGTTCGCCTTGACGTACCGGGTCTTCGCCGCGATCGCCGGCAGGTCGTCGTAGGACCAGAACGTGCTGCCGTCGTACAGCCAGGTGGCGCCGGCCCGCCGGTCGGTGAACCGCTGCCCGGGCCGCGTCTTGAGCACCTTGTAGTCCTCCACGCCGGCCTCGAAGGTGGCTGGTGCCGCGCCGGTGCCCGGTTGGTAGAGGCCGTGGTTGACGTCCGGCACGCCGGCCCAGCCGCGGCCGTAGTACGGGATGCCGAGCAGCAGCTTGCTGGCCGGTGCGCCGGCGCACAGGTAACTGCGGATCGCCAGGTCGGCGCTGAACCGCTCGGGCGCCGGGTCGGCCGCCGGGGAGAGCAGCTGGGCCTGGTGGTTGGTCCCGGTCTCCCAGGTGCCGTGCAGGTCGTACCCCTGCACGGTGGCCCAGTCCAGGGAGCGGAACATCGACCGGACGTCGATGCCCGCGCTGATCTTCGCCGGTGCCGCCGGCAGGAACGCGGACAGCGCGTAGTGCCGGTGGGTCTGCCGCCCGTACGCGTCGAGCTGCCGGCGGAACTCGGCCAGCAGCAGGCTGTAGTTCCGCTTGTCCTCGGGCCGGATGATGTTGCCGGCGTTGCCCTCCGAGCCGGGCCACTCCCAGTCCAGGTCGATGCCGTCGAACACGCCGGCCGCCGCGCCGGCGCCGCCGGCCGGGTCGCCGGCCAGTTGCGGCAGGTTGCCCTTGATGAACAGGTCGATGCAGGAGGCCGCGAACGCGCGCCGGGACGCCGGGGTGAGCGCCGCGTCGGAGAAGTACTTCGAGAACGACCACCCGCCGAGCGAGACGAGCACGGACAGGTTCGGGTGCCGCGCCTTCAGCTTCCGCAACTGGTTGAAGTTCCCCCGCAGCGGCTG
>Ga0307500_10000158_pt1 | contig 22207 bp, 24 predicted proteins | sample 14_S_MG_FD_201362 | JGI IMG/M metagenome (GOLD analysis project Ga0307500, IMG submission 201362) | Soil microbial communities from Populus trichocarpa stands in riparian zone in the Pacific Northwest, United States - 14_S | ecosystem: Environmental > Terrestrial > Soil > Riparian zone > Trees... | reverse complement strand
CTTCGCATGCACTCCTGATCGGCTTTTGCTTCGGCCTGACATTCATGCTGGGCATGCTGATTTTCGGCCCCGCACTGCTAGAACTGCTCGGCGGCCGCGGCAACGTGCTGGCGCAGGCGGTGGCCTACACGCAGATATTTTTCGGCGGTGCGATCATCCCGTGGTTGATGAACACCATGGCCGGCATTTTGCGCGGCACCGGCAATATGAAGCTGCCGTCGCTCATGATGCTCTCGTCTGCCGTGTGCCAGATCATTCTCGGCGGCACGCTCGGGTTGGGTTTAGGCCCGATCCCGCAATTCGGCATGCGTGGCGTCGCCGCCGGTTCGTTGACCGCTTACATCATCAGCATCTCCGTAATGTCCTGGTATCTGTTTTCGGGACGGGCGCGCGTCGTTCCCAAGATCCGCGGCCTTCGCATTCGCATGCCGATGTTCATCGACATCCTGAAGGTCGGCGCCATCGCCTGTTTCTCGCCACTGCAGTCGGTCTTGACCATCAGTATCTTCACCCACATGCTGGCGAGCTTCGGCACCGAAATTCTCGCCGGCTATGGCATCGGCGCGCGGCTTGAATTCATGCTGGCGTCGATCGCATTTGCCGTCGGCATTGGCTCGGTGCCGATGGTCGGCATGGCCATCGGCGCGCAGCGCATCGCGCGCGCCCGCAGGATCTGCTGGATCGCGGGGCTCGTCGCGTTCGTTTCGGTCGGCGCGGTCGCGAGCTTCATCGCCGTATTCCCCGACATCTGGGTCAATCTCTTCACCGACGATGCGAGCGTGCGCGCCGCCAGCCGGCAGTATTTGTCCACGGCGGCGCCGATGTATGCTTTCCTCGGCCTTTCCACGACATGTTATTTTTCATCGCAAGGCGCGGCCAAGGTGATTGGCCCTGTGTTGGCGCAGACCGCGCGGTTGCTGTTCATTGGCGCGGGAGGGTGGTGGCTGTCGACGCATGACGCGACCGCACAGAATTTCTTCATGCTCGCGGCGGCGTCGATGGTGCTGCTCGGCGTGCTGTCCTGCGTGAGCGTGATGCTGACGCGATGGGGGCCGAAGCAGCCTGTGCCGGTGGTGCGGCCGGCGCTGTCGTGATGCTGATCATTGCAAGCCACCGGGTCGCGCGCATGCGCGCCCGATAACAGGCTCCGCGAAGCAATCCAATACGCGGTACCGGAGATAGATTGCTTCGTCGTGGAGCCTGTCATCAGGCGCGCATGTCCGCGACCCGTTGGTTCCTCGCCGGCTGAAATAACTACCGCCGCCGGTGACGCCGGCCGTGGCGACCACCGCCGACATTGGCGATGCGCATCAGTTGCGGGACCATGCTCATCAATTCGCCGCCGCCGAAACCGCCGATGTTCATGCCGCCGGTGGTTACGCCGGATCCTTCGGGCACATAGCCACCGCTGAAGCCGGGAAATCCGCCGCCACCCATCATGCCGCCGAGTCCGCCAAGACCGCCGCCGCCGTTTTCCGTCATGCGGCTCATCATCGGACCCATGGTCTGCATCAACGCGGCGAAGCGGCGCTTGCCCATCTTCGCCTTCATCATTTCAAGCATCGGCGCCATTTGCGTCATCATATCCTGGCCGCCGCCTCCGCCGCCGAATTGCGCCTTTGCCGGCGTTAACGTCAGGGCGAACAGCACAAACAGCGTGGCCGCCTGACAGATTATCTTGTCAGCTCCCGTCATGTTTCGACTCCTCATGCGTTCGCCGCCGCGGGCGCGGCGTCGTTCGGACGCATGTGAGGAGGCTAGGAAAGGGGCGTCGGCCGATCTGTGCTAAATATCACGCTGGCCTGCGGCGGGCGGTGAACTCGGTGACGACACGCCATGTTGCGCCGCTGTCGGCCGAGACTTCGCCTCGCCAGAGGAATGAATTGGCGGCGATGTCGCTAAAACTCCAGCGGGCTAGTTGGCCGTCCGGCCGCGTGCCCAGCTGCACAATGTCGCGGCCTTCCGCGCGGCCGATCATCTGCAAAAAATTCCGCGTCACCGGGTCGGTCCACTGGATGCGCCAGGCGTCGATATCTGGATCGTAGACGCGTAGCGTGGTGCCGTACGAGTTGACATTGGCCGCGGCATCGCCATGCCGCAGTCCGCCGCGAGGCGGCACGATCCAGACATCCTGGATCGCGCGACCCTCCAGCGTCCAGCCAAAATGCCATTCGCCGGCGCGGCGTCGTTCGCTGCCGTCTTCGGAAAACTGCCTGACATCGAGATCCCAGGAGCCGACGAAGCGGCCGTAGAGATCCATCCTGCCGGCGCGGTCGGCCGAGGGGCCGTCCGCGCCGAGGGCGTCGAGAAACGCTGATATCACGCGGCGCTGCGTCCCAGTGACTTCTGCATCGCGAGGAGGCCCAGATCCATCTGTGCGTCCATATAGGGCGCGATCTCGTTCGGCAGCACGTCGGCGATCCACACGAAGCGGGTGCGCCCGTCGCTCTCGGCGAACACCTGTGCCGAAGCGCTGTGCTGCTTGATGCGTTCGCTGACGATGGCATAGACCAGCCGCCGCTTCGCGTCGTCGCAATCGACCAGGATTTCGCGCGCCACCGTGCCGTTGGCGAACGTCACGATGCGGGCGTCGCCGTCGAGCTTGGTGTCGGTCACGAAATCCGGCACCAGCCGCGTATGCAGCGCGCCGAAATCGCGCAATGCGTCCCAGACGTGATCGGGAGATGCGTCGATGAGGATTTCTTTGTGGATGGAGGCCATGGGTAAGTCCTTATTGAAAGAGTATGAACGTTCAGCCGTCATTGCGAGCGAAGCGAAGCAATCCATCTCGCGACTCGCTGAGGCATGGATTGCTTCGCTTCGCTCGCAATGACGTGGAGAGATCACGTACAAACCGCCTCGACATTGTTGCCGTCGGGATCGATCAGGAACGCCGCGTAATAAGTCGGGCTGTAGTCGGCGCGCGGCCCGGCGCCGCCATTGTCGCGGCCGCCGGCTTTCAGGCCCTCGGCATGGAATTGCTTGATCGCCGCGTGGTCTTTGGCGCGGAACGCGACATGCGCCGCTGACCCCGCCGATCCCTTGTGGAGATGCAGCCAGAGCGCCGGTGCGCCCTTCGGGCCGAAGCCGGCGCCGGAATCGTCGCGCGAGCACAGCACAAAACCGAGCGGGGCGAGCGCCGCCGTATAGAAGCGCACGCTGGCGTCGAGATCGCCGATGCGTAATCCGATGTGGTCGTACATGAGCTTCTCCAGTTGGAAGCGCGCGAAGCCGCGCGGCCTGGAGAAAGCCTAGCTAGTGGAGCGCCAGCCGTTCTTGGAAAATCTTGCGGTCGCCCCGCGAGGCCTGGCGGAATTTCAGCGGCGAGGCGCCGGCGGCGCGGCCAAACGTGCGCACGAAATTGGACAAGTCCGCGAAGCCGACATCGTAGGCGATATCGGTGACCGGGCTGTCGTCGTCGGCGAGCCGCCGCGCCGCATGGCGCAGCCGCGAGCGCACCAGATATTGGTGCGGGGTGACGCCGAGCGCTTGCGAGAACAGCCGCAGGAAGTGGAACGGGCTGATCCCGGCTTGGGCTGCGGCATCTTCCAGATTGATCTGGTGCTGCGAGTTGGCGTCGATCCACAGCGCGGTCTCCACCGCGCGGCGTCGGTCGCGCGCGGCATCGGGGCCGGATTTGCGTGGCTTGCCGGAAACCACCTCGACAAAGCGGCTCGCCAGCACCTGGCCGATCTCGTCGAGACCGATGTCGCTGCTGCCATCTGCTGCCGCCTGTGCCAGTTCGCCCAGCACCACCAGTTCCGGCAATGGCGGCGCGGACCCGACCTGCCAGGGCGCCCCGCTGTCGCCGATCGCTTCCACCAGTTCGGGCGCCAGGAAAAACGACAGGCACTCGTCGCCGCAGACGTGCTCGTGGGTGCAGGTATACTCATCGCCGGGATGGCCGATCAGCACCGATCCCGCCACCAGCTCGCTGAATCTGCCGCGGCAATGCAGGCCGAAACTGCCCTTGCGCACATAAGAAATCGAGTAACGGCTATGCTGCTCCGCGAACGGCTTGTCGCCCGGCCCTGCGGTGCAGCGAAAGTCGGAAACGGAAATGGATTTGCGGTCGAGCAGTCTGGTCGAAGTCATGCCGCAGATTTAGGGATGCGCGCGCGGCGGCGCAACCGGCAGCAGTACGTCGCGCATCTCGAAGTTTAGGAAGTTAACAGTAAGGCGAGAAGGGAGATGGAACAGCTTGGCGGATGGCGCAAGGTCGGCTAATCATGGGGACGATCGCGGGCGTAGTTCAATGGTAGAACGGCAGCTTCCCAAGCTGCATACGAGGGTTCGATTCCCTTCGCCCGCTCCAAACCGCCTGAACCCAGATGCTTCTCTACAACGCAAGATTTTGGATAGAGCTGCGGTCGTAGCTTATTGTGGACATCGCGCGCGTTGCGAGAAAACTGTAGAGCGGGCGATCAAGAAGCATCTAACCTCAGTTCGTGAAAGGTCGACTTGTCCGCGAAAAGTCTGCTGCCGAGCTGAATAGGAAGCTGGGTGTGTAGTCGCTACCGTTGGCGATTGATTGATGGAGGCAACGAATGGCCGACGAGGACGAGAGGGCGTGTTTGGAACGCATCGTAGCCATTGCCTGTGATCAAGGTGGCTTTACCCTCAAAGAATCTCTGAAAGTCGCTTTGCCCGATGTGAAGTGGCTGGATTTGGGCACCAATAGCGCCGATTCCGTCGACTATCCCGATTCGCCGGCAAGCTGGCCGATGCCATCAAGGCCGGCAAGGCCGAACGCGGCATTCTGATCTGCGGATCGGGCATTGGCATTTCGATCGCCGCCAATCGCCATGCGCATATCCGTTGCGCGCTTGCGCACGATGTCACGGGCGCGCGGCTGTGCCGTCAGCATAATGACGCGAATGTTTTGGCGATGGGCGGGCGGATGATCGGCGAAGCGGTGGCGAAAGAATGCGTCGAAGTTTTCTTGAACACGAAATTCGACGGCGGTCGGCATCAAAAGCGCGTCGATAAACTGGGTTCCTGTTAGGACTGCAGAGTTCGCGTGCGTCAGCCCTGTGCCAGTTCTGTTCGGGCCGCTGCGAGTCTGAAGCCCCTTCGTGGCGGTGAGTTCTTAGCGCTTGGCGTGATTGCGACGATGAGTGCAGTCCGCATTTCAGCGTTCCCCGTGTTTCTACGGTTAAGAACTCGCTCGATGGTCAACCGGTGCGCTGACTAAGAACGCCGAGAGTTTCTTCGCTGCATCAGTAGGAACTTCCACGTCGTCCCGCACGAACGGGAAAGCAACAGTCTTGCCTAAAAAAGCTTGCAGCTCAGAAAAGAGGCTCCCAATCTTTTTTGGAATCTGGCCTCATTAGCTGCCGGAGAGTTCGTGTGATTCGCGAATTGATGACAGTCCACAACGGAGGCTGCCATGAAAGCATTCGGTCGCGTGCTAACGACGTTCGGTATTCTTCTGGTGTCTTTTTGTGCCGACGCTCACGATGCGTCGATGCCGCACCACGAGTGGTTTAACGCGCAGGAAATGAACCCGGCCGCACGGCAGCGGCTCGGTGTCCCCTGGAAGTCATGCTGCGACAACGGCGACGTATTCAAAACCCGCTTCCGGGTGGCTGATGATCGCTCGGACCAGTGGCAATACCTGAAGGATGGGCAGTGGCGAACCATCCCGCCTGACATCGTCAAGGAAGAGGATACGCCGGACCATCTGCCCGTGCTGTTCATCAACAAGCACACGGGAATGGAACTCTGCTTCTTCGTGCCGAAGGGTGGATTGTAACGCTTTAGGCTTGTCGCCAATTCGACGCGCCGGCTGTAGGCAACAGAAGCCTATCTTTCGCGAGCGATCACGCGTAGGGTCGCTTCGTCGCAAGACGATGGCGCTGAACCTTAGAGTGGACTGCGGGCAGACCCGGGGGCAGTACCCGGCGCCTCCACCTTAGCAGCTTGAGCTTAAAGGTCTCATCTCGGTGAGATCGATTCTGCCGGAAGGCCGAATCCCAGGGCTGCTAGGGCGGGGGCGAACCAGGATCGATGGTCGCAAAGAAACTCTGAATTGTGCTCGGCATGATACCGCCGTTATCGGGTCAAAAACCTAAATGCAAACGATAACGTTGCATTGAACGAAGTGCGCCTCGCGGCGTAACCTGTTCGGGGTTGGTCCACCTGGCAACAGAACGGCCATCGCCGCGTCAACCTTCGGGTTGGCGCGGCTTTTATTTGTGCCCGGCTCACGCCTCGCCCGTTGCCTTCAATTTCCGTCGCTGCCAAGCTAGGCGTTCACTGGCCGTAACAAGGAGTGAGCGTTGACCCAGACGATCGCCTCCGCCGGCACTGCCCGCAACAGCGTGCTCATGGTCGCCACAGGCGGCATCATCTCCGGCATCCTCACGCCGCTGCTGCCAACGCTGATCGATCATATCGTGGGTCTGCCCGGCCAGCTTCGCATTTCGCTGATCGCGGTGCCGTTTGCCGTGCTTGTCTTCATTCTGGTGCGGCGCTTCAGCGCCAATCCGCTTTGGGCGGCGATGCTTGCCGCGATCGTCACCATGATCGCGTTTGTCTGCGCGGTGAATGCGGCCATCTTCATCGAGGGGCAGACCACCGGCGCTGCCACCGTCATGCGCTATCTGCTTGCCGGATTGACCGGCGGTCTGGTCGGCACGGCCGTGATGGCGCTGGGGATCGGCCTGCTGCCGGCGGGGCCGCGCGCGGCCGCTGCATGGTGGCCGATGGTGATCACGGGCACGCTCGCCGGCGCGCTGCTGGCGCTCGACAATGCACTCGGCCTCGACCAGGTCTCGTTCCTCTATCCGGTCTGGCAGGCTAGCGTTGCGGTGCGGCTGGTGATGGCGCTGCGGTCCTGACGGGCCAGAGCCGCGTGCAGCCCCGTAGTTCTACCGGCCTGCATTTAAGCCTGCATTAAGGCTGCTTTAGCCGAATTCCGCATACGTTGGCCGCTCCTTCACGCAGCGGAATCACAATATGCGGATCGGTCGACTCTTTGCGGTATCGATGCTTTCGGTGACGGTCCTGGCGGTCGTCCTTGGCGCCGGGGTTCTCGTCCCACAATACCATACCTTTGCCAGCAAGAGCGAGGCGATCAAGGCGGTGGAGGCCTACGGCACGGTGCTGGCAGTTGGCCAGCAGGTCGCCGGCTACCGTGCGCCCTATGTCGGTCCCTTGTTTCAGGAAGGCGCTGCGACGCAGGCCCAGCTCGATGTAGCCGCGAAGGCGGTGCAGACGGCAGATGCAGCGTTCGCAAGCGCGCGGACCGCCGTCGGCGCGCTCAACGATGGCGCGGCGATCGTCCAGGGCCTCAATCAGGCGGCGGCCAAACTGGCCGAGGTTCGCGCAGCGAGCGATCGCGCGATGGGTTTGCCGATGAGCGCGCGCGATCAGGCGGCGATCAAGGGCTTCCTGCCAGGCATTGCCGCGGTTGTCGGGATTCTCGAGCCGCTGTTGAACCGCCTTGAAAATCAGGTCGCGATGGCGGACGCGTCGTTGACCGCGCTATTGAATGTCGCCCGCACATCGCAGGATTTGCGGATCTCGGCCGGCGGCCGGGCTGCTACGGCATCGCTTGCGATCAGCACCCGCCGTCCGCTGACCGCGGCTGAAATATCCAGCATGGACCGCGCCCAGGGCCGCGTCGACCTCGACCGCGAGCGGATCGAGGCCGGTGTGGACCAGATCGGCAGCCCGCCGCGTCTTGCGAAAGCGATGAACGACGCGATCGAGGCCTATTTCGGAAAAGCCGCGCCGTGGCTTGAAAAGGAAATGGCGGCCGGACGCAACGACGGCAAATTCACGATCGATTCCAATCAACTTGCCGGCACGATCGTGCCGGCGGTGCAGGCCTTCTTCGCGGTGCGCGATGCCGCGTTGGCGGAAGCGGGAGAACGCGCAGGCGCCGCGCGCGACGGGGCGCTGACGATGCTGGCGCTGGCCGGTCTTGCCGTTATGGCGCTGCTCGGCGTGCTTGGCGGCGTCACCGTGATGCTGCGCCGGCGCGTGATCACGCCGCTGGCGACATTGACCGGCGTGGTCGGCGATCTCGCCGCCGGCCGGCACGATGTCACGATCCCGACTGTCGAACGTGCCGACGAGATCGGCGCCATGGCGGGCTCGCTGCAGGTCTTCAAGGACGCGCTTATTGCCAAGAAGGCCGCTGACGCGGCTGCTGCCGTGGAAGCGGATGCAAAGATCCAGCGTGGACAGCGCGTCGACCGAATCACCGGCGATTTCGAGGCGATGATCGGCCAGATCGTCGAGATCGTGTCGTCGGCCTCGACCGAGCTCGAAGCGTCCGCCGGTACGCTGACGGCGACCGCCGAGCGTTCGGAGGAGCTTGCCACCACGGTTGCGGCGGCGTCCGAGGAAGCCTCCACCAATGTGCAATCGGTCGCATCCGCCACCGAAGAGATGGCGTCGTCAGTCAACGAGATCAGCCGGCAGGTCCAGGGCTCGGCGCGGATCGCCGGTGAGGCGGTGGAGCAGGCGCAGAAGACCAACGACCGCGTCGCCGAACTCGCCAAGGCCGCGGCCCGGATCGGCGACGTGGTGGAGCTGATCAACACCATCGCCGGTCAGACCAACCTGTTGGCGCTCAATGCCACCATCGAGGCGGCACGGGCTGGCGAAGCGGGGCGCGGTTTTGCCGTGGTAGCGTCAGAAGTGAAGGCGCTGGCCGAACAGACGGCAAAAGCGACCGGCGAGATCAGCCAGCAGATATCGGGCATCCAGGCGGCGACCCAGGAATCGGTCGCGGCCATCAAGGAGATCGGCGACACCATCGGACGGATGTCCGAGATCGCCTCCACCATCGCAGCCGCGGTCGAGGAGCAGGGGGCGGCGACCCAGGAAATTTCCCGCAACGTGCAGCAGGCTGCACACGGCACGCAGCAGGTCTCCGCCAACATCACCGACGTGCAGCGTGGCGCCAGCGAGACGGGCTCTGCCTCCGCCCAGGTGCTGACTGCGGCAAAGTCATTGTCCGGCGAGAGCGACCGGCTCAAGCGCGAGGTCGGAAAGTTCCTCAGTTCAGTGCGGGCGGCCTGAGCCGCCTGCGGCGGATCGAGGCCGAGGGGAATACGGCCCGGGCGGCGTAGAGGCCGCAGCTGTGGCAGTGTTGCTCTCTAATCATGAGAGCGTGACCATTGATCGGGCTGGGGCCTGCGCCGGATTTGGCGTAGAAGCTGATCGCGACCTCGCTGGTTTTGATCGGAGTCAAAGCTTGGGCCCTTGCCGTCCGCTCATGGTGGGAAGGTCAATCGGGTGAATCTCTATGGCAGAACAGACCAGGACGCCGGAGCAGCACGCGGGCGCCGACTGGGCGCAGCAGGTCTGGCTGTGGCCGCTGGAAGCCACGAAATTGGCGCTGCACAGCTACGCGCAATGGTTCGATAATCCCAAGACCGCGCCTTCCCCCGCGCCTGAACTGGAGCCGCTGGCCTGGACCACGCCAAACGCGGAAATGCTGCAGCTTCCGTCGATGCGATTGCGGGAGTTTTCGCGCGGGAATACGACGCAGCAGCCGGTGGTCGTCTGCGCGCCCTACGCGCTGCACGGCGCGCTGATCGCGGATTTCGCACCCGGCCATAGCCTGGTGGAGGCGCTGCAGAAAGACGGCGTGAACCGGATCTATCTCCCGGACTGGCGCTCGGCTGTGCCGGACATGCGCTATCTGTCGATCGACAATTATCTCGCCGATCTCAATGTGGCGATCGATGAGATCGGCGCGCCGGTCGATCTGGTCGGCCTGTGCCAGGGCGGATGGTTGTCGCTGGTCTATGCCGCCCGGTTTCCCGGCAAGGTGCGGCGGCTGGTGCTCGCCGGCGCTCCTGTCGATATCTCCACGCCGTCAGAACTCTCGAAGATGGTGGCCGCAATTCCGCAGCAAGCCTTCGAGCAGATGGTGCAACAGGGCGACGGCCTCGTCAGCGGCGAGCACATGCTCAAGCTCTGGAACCCGCCGTTCAACCAGCATGACGTGGAAGCCGTGCTGCAACGGAATCTCGGGGACGGATCGGACGAGGCGAGGCGGCTGCTGGATCGTTTCGAGCGCTGGGACAGCGCCACGCTGGACCTGCCGGGGACCTACTATCTCGAAGTGACCGACCGGGTTTTCCGGCAGAACCAGATCGCCGAGGGGCGTTTTGTCGTGCTTGGCCGCCGGATCGATCTCGCCGAGGTGCGCGTGCCGGTCTTCCTGCTGGCGGGAGCGGACGACATCGTTGTCCCCCGCGATCAGGCGTTCGCCACCGCACGGCTGTTGGGCACGCCGCCCGCGTGGCTGGAGCGGGCCTGCGAGCCGTGCGGTCACCTCAGCCTTTTCATGGGACGCAACGCCCTCGGCCATTCCTGGCGCCGGATCGCCCGATGGCTTCAGGCCGACATCGGCGATGCCGCCGGCGCCAGGATCAGCGCGTGAGATGCAAATGAAAATGCCCCGGACTGCGCGTGCAATCCGGGGCGAGACTCTTTGCGGCAGATGGCGTTACTTCGCCGCGACCACCATGATCTCGACATTGTACTGCGGCGAGGCCAGCTTGGCCTCGACGGTGGCGCGCGCCGGCGTATTGCCGGCTGACACCCAACCGTCCCAGACCTTATTCATGTCGCCGAACGTCTTCATGTCGGTGATGTAGATCGTGGCCGACAGCAGCTTCGACTTGTCGGTGCCGGCCTTGGCGAGGTGGCCGTCGATGGTCGCCAGGATGTCCTGGGTCTGTTCGGTCACGCTCTTGCCGGCCGCGTTGCTGGCGACGACGCCGGCGAGATAGACGGTGTTGCCGTGGACGACGACCTGGCTCATGCGAGGTCCGGTTTCGAAGCGCTGGATGCTCATGTTTTTCTCCTGATAAGGGGCGGCGGCTTCTTAGCGCGCTCAGGTTCCGCGCGCCACTGCGTTGTTAGGTAGACCCGTCATGTCCGGCCTTGTGCCGGGCATCCACGTCTTTGTCCGCATGCAGAAAGAAAGACGTGGATGGCCGGGACATAGGCGAGCGGAAGCGACGCCGTCCTTCAGACGGCTATGCCCGGCCATGACGAGAGCATCAATCAACCCGCCGCTTTCGCCGCCGCCCGTCCTGCATTCCTGCCCGAGAACAGGCAGCCGCCGAGAAAGGTGCCTTCCAGCGAACGGTAGCCGTGCACGCCGCCGCCGCCGAAGCCGGCGGCTTCGCCTGCGGCATAAAGTCCCCGGATGATTTCGCGGTTGTTGCCGAACACACGCGAATCCAGATCGGTCTCGAAACCGCCCAGCGTCTTGCGCGTCAGGATGTTGAGCTTGACCGCGATCAGCGGGCCGTGCTCGGGATCGAGAATGCGGTGCGGTCTGGCCGTGCGGATCAGCCTGTCGCCGATGTAGCGCCGCGCGTTGTGGATGTTCATCACCTGCGCGTCCTTGACATAGGCGTTTGACATCTCGCGGTCGCGCGCTTCGATCTGCGCCTTGATGTGGTCGTGCTGGAGCAGATTGTCGCCGGACAGCGCGTTCATCGCACTGACGAGGTCGGCGAGATTGTCGCGCACGATGAAGTCGGCGCCGTTCTGCTTGAACGCTTCCACCGGCGCGGGCGCGCCCTTGTTGGTGGCGCGCTTGATGGTCATGCGCCAGCTTTTTCCCGTGAGGTCGGGGTTTTGCTCGGAGCCGGAGAGCGCAAACTCCTTCTTGATGATGCTCTGGGTCAGGATGAACCAGGAATAATCGTAGCCGGTCGACATGATGTAGTGCAGTTGGCCGAGCGTATCGGAGCCCGGAAACAGCGGCGCGGGCAGGCGCTTTCCCGTGGCGTCGAACCACATTGAGGACGGGCCGGGCAGGATGCGGATGCCGTGGCGCGGCCAGATCGGATTCCAGTTTCGGATGCCCTCGACATAGTGCCACATCCGGTCGCGGTTGATCAGCCGGGCGCCGGCCGCTTCGGTGATGCCGATCATGCGGCCGTCGACATGTTCGGGCACGCCGGAGATCATGAATTTCGGCGGCTCGCCCAGCCGTTGCGGCCAGTTCTGCCGGACCATGTCGTGGTTGCCGCCGATGCCGCCGGAGGCGACGATCACCGCCGGCGCGCGCAAGCTGAAATCGCCGATCACCTTGCGCGAGGAACTCTTGCCGCGCTCGACGCTGTCAGGTTCGAGCACCGCCCCACTAATGCCCTCGACCGCGCCGTTCGTCATCACGAGTGTGTCGACGCGGTGGCGAAATCTAAACGCGAGCCGGCCATTTTTTTGCGCTTCGCGTGCGCGGCGTTCGAACGGCTCGACGATGCCGGGGCCGGTGCCCCAGGTGACGTGAAAGCGCGGCACCGAGTTGCCGTGGCCCATCGCGTCGTAGCCGCCACGCTCGGCCCAGCCGACCACCGGAAAGATACGGTGGCCCAACGCGCGCAGCCAGTCGCGCTTCTCTCCGGCCGCGAACGCGACATAGGCTTCCGCCCATCGCTTCGGCCAAAGGTCGTCGTCGCGATCAAAGCCGGCCGTGCCCATCCAGTCCTGCAGGGCGAGATCGTAGGAATCCTTGATGCCGAGCCGGCGTTGTTCGGGCGAGTTCACCAGAAACAATCCGCCGAATGACCAAAAGGCTTGTCCGCCAAGGCTTTGTTCGCCTTCCTGGTCGACGACGATGACGCGCTTGCCGGCGTCGGCGATTTCCGTTGCCGCGACCAGCCCCGCCAGGCCGCCGCCGACTACGATCACGTCTGCGTCTTCAGCCATCGTTTCCTCCCCCGTGCCGTTTTTGATTCAAACCCGCGTCCTCGCGCGCGGTCAACGGCAAATGGGGGCCTGTCTGTGACCTCGGCGACAGATCGGTAAGGTTGCGTGTTCCAGTTTGGGACCTGCCCGCGCGAAGGGTGCAGCGGCGCGGCAACACTCGATTTGAATTTGATTGGAGTGGCCCTCGCTGCCTAGACAAAATCACGATCTCAAACGACGTTACATCCTGTCTTGCATCACTGAGACGATCAGATTCGGTTTCGACATTCTTCGACTGGGGCTGGGTAATGAAGCTGCTGACGGGGTTGGTTGCCGCGGTGCTGTTGCTGGCGGGAGTAGGGGCGAGCCAGGCGGTGGTGCGGATTGCCGACGACCGCGGCGGCCGGATCGGCACCTATGTCGACAAGTACCAGGGCCTGCGCACCTCAGGCGAAACCGTCATCATCGATGGCCTGTGCGCCTCGGCCTGCACCATCGTGCTCGGCGCGGTTCCTCATGACCGGATCTGCGTCACCTCGCACGCCAACCTCGGCTTCCATGCGGCCTGGGATTTCGGCTCCAACGGCCGCGCCGTCACCAACACCGAAGCCACCCACATGCTGTATTCGATGTATCCCCCGGCCGTCCGGAAATGGATTGCAGCACGCGGCGGCCTGACCCCGCGCATGATCTTCCTGCGCGGCAAGCAGCTGCAGTCGATGTACAAGCCCTGCTACCTCGACGCGCAGGCCTCCACCAACAAGCCGTCATCGCGCTGAGCAGCCGGTCTTTTCCGCCAAATTCATGGTTCGAGACGCGCGGCGTTGCCGCGCTCCTCACCATGAGGACTGAGCCAGACCTCATCCTGAGGAGCGGCGCCTTCGCCGCGTCTCGAAGGATGAAGCCATTGCTATCTCCTGACTTTCCTGCTCCGCATGACGTGATGTCGGGCGCAGCCATTCTGCTTGCCTGTCCCGGTAACTGGTCCTATCTGAAACGCATGGGCCAGCCGGTTTCCACCCACCAGGATATGATGACAGCCGCTCGGCTGCAGGGCAGGGTGGCGTCCATGATCGTTTGGAGCGCAGCCACATCAGGTGCGCTCGCCGTGCTCGGCGCGGCGGCATTGTGGTTCCATTACGGCACTGCGGTGTTTTTCGAGATGATCGCCGCCGGCATCTCGGCCTGCTTCTGATACGGCTCAAAGGAAATCCACAATGGACCGGACGATCCGCCCGCTGGTGATCATCGCTGCCTTCGCCGCGAGCCTCGTGGTCGGGCTGGTGATCATGCTGTGGGCGATGGGCGGCTTGCGCACCGTGACCGCGCCGGCCGCGATCGGCGGTCCGTTTCAACTGACCGACCAGGCCGGCCAGGCCGTCACCGAGCAGAATCTGAAGGGCAAGCCGACGCTGATCTTTTTCGGCTTTACCCATTGTCCGGATGTCTGCCCGACCTCGCTGTTCGAGATTTCGGAAGTGCTGAAGGCGATGGGCACGGACGCCGACAAGGTGAATGCGTGGTTCGTGTCCGTCGATCCCGAGCGCGACACGGCTGCCGCGATGAAGGATTACCTCTCCAGCTTCGATCCGCATTTGAAGGGTCTGACCGGCGAGCCTGCGGCGGTCGCCAAGGTGATTTCGGCCTACCGGGTCTATGCCAAGAAGGTCCCGCTCAAGGACGGCGACTACACCATGGACCATACCGCGCTGATCTACCTGATGGATCGCGACGGCCATTTCGTATCGCCCTTCAACCTGAAACGGACGCCCGAGGAAGCGGCCAAGGATTTAAAGCGGTATCTCTGACCGGTAACCCCGCGCTAAAGCCGAAAACGGCCCTCGCATCGCGGGCCGGATGGTCTATAAGGCCGTGAAATTCCGCAAGCATTGCCGAAGATGCCATATCCCAGTGTCTCGTTAACCATTGCAAGACCGCATCGAACCGTCCGCGCCTGGCTGGCCGGGTTGTCGATCGCATCCGCGTTGATGGCGGTTGGCGGTAGTGCGGCCCATGCGCAAACCCAACCCCGCCCGGCGGTCGAGGCGGCCCCGCAGGCGGTGCCCGGCTTCTGGGACCCGCGGCGGCGTCCGGACCGGCCGGACATGTCGCGCCTCACCGTGATCCGGTTCCTGACCGAGACCGATTACCCGCCGTTCAACTTCACCGGCGCCGACGGCAATCCCGCCGGATTCAATGTCGATCTGGCGCGCGCGCTGTGCGACGAGATCAAGATTTCCTGCACGGTGCAGATGCGCCGGTTCGAGACGCTGGTCGATGCGATCACCAGCAATCGCGGCGACGCCATCATCGCCTCCATGGCGGTGACGCCGGCCCTGCGCGCCAGGCTCGATTTCACCGATCCCTATTACCGCGCGCCGGCGCGCTTCGTGTCGCGGCGCGACGCCGTGATGCCGGAGGTCCGCCCGGAATATCTCGAAGGCAAGAAGGTCGGCGTCATCGCCGGCACCTCGCACGAGGCCTATCTGAAGGCGATGTTCACCGACGCCGAAATCAAGTCCTATGCCAATGACGACGCGCAGCGGCTGGCGCTGCGGCGAAGCGAGGTCGACTTCATCTTCGGCGACGCGATCTCGCTGGCGTTCTGGATCAACGGCACCGATTCAGGCGAATGCTGCGCATTCTCCGGCGGGCCCTTTGTCGAGAGCCGCTTTTTCGGCGAAGGTATCGGCATCGCCGTCCGCAAGGGCAACGATCTGCTGCGGACGTCGCTGAACTGGGCGCTGTTCAGGATCTGGGAAAAAGGCCGCTTCACGGATCTGTGGCTGCGCTATTTTTCGATCAGTCCGTTTTAGCGCCGCTCCAGACACCGTCATTCCGGGGCGATGCGTAGCATCGAACCCGGAATCTCGAGATTCCGGGTCTGGTGCTAACGCACCATCCCGGAATGACGGCGGAGAGGCCGTCATTTTGCATTTTGCCCCGGAAGCGCTAGTTTCCGCGGCTTCCGGAGAGAGCCCTCATAAATGTCCACCATCGACCTTGCCTTTAGCCCGAGCGATCTGCGTTCGCTCGCCGAACAATCCAATGCCTGGCCGTTCGAGCAGGCCAAGGCGATTGTCGCGCGGCTGAAGAAAAGTCCGAAGGAAGAGGTGCTGTTCGAGACCGGCTACGGTCCGTCGGGCCTGCCGCATATCGGCACCTTCGGCGAGGTCGCGCGCACCACCATGGTCCGCCACGCCTTCCGCGTGCTCACCGAGGACAAGATCAAGACGCGGCTGCTGGCGTTCTCCGACGACATGGACGGGCTGCGCAAGGTGCCGGACAACGTGCCGAACAAGGACATGCTTGCCGCTCATCTAGGAAAGCCGCTGTCGAGAGTGCCTGACCCGTTCTCGAATGAATTTCCGTCGTTCGGCGCGCACAACAATGCGCGGCTTCGGGCGTTCCTCGATACCTTCGGTTTCGACTACGAATTCGCGAGTTCGACGGATTACTACACGTCGGGCAGGTTCGATACGGCGCTGCTGCGGATGCTGGAACGGCTCGATGCCGTGATGAAGATCATGCTGCCGTCCCTGCGCGAGGAACGTGCCGCAACTTATTCGCCGTTCCTCCCCATCTGCCCGCGCACCGGCATGGTGCTGTATGTGCCGATCGTCGAGCACGATGTGAAGGCCGGCACCGTCTCCTACGACGATCCGGAAACCAGGGAGCGCGTGACGCTCCCGGTGACCGGCGGCCACTGCAAGCTGCAATGGAAGCCGGACTGGGCGATGCGCTGGTTCGCGCTCGGCGTCGATTACGAAATGGCCGGCAAGGACCTGATCGATTCGGTGAAGCTGTCTGGTAAAATCTGTTCGGCGCTCGGCGGCACGCCGCCGGAGGGCTTTAACTACGAGCTGTTCCTCGACGACAAGGGCCAGAAGATTTCGAAGTCGAAGGGCAATGGCCTGACCATCGACGAATGGCTGCGCTACGCCTCGCCGGAATCGCTGTCGCTGTTCATGTACCGCGAGCCGAAGGCGGCGAAGCGGCTATACTTCGACGTCATCCCGCGCAATGTCGACGACTATCAGCAGTTCCTCGACGGATTCACGCGGCAGGATGCGAAGCAGCAGCTCGCCAATCCGGTCTGGCACATCCATTCCGGCAAGCCGCCCAAGGCCGACATGCCCGTCACCTTCCAGCTCTTGCTGACGCTGGTGTCGTCGTCGAATGCGGAAAATGCCGAGACGCTGTGGGGCTTCATCGGTCGCTATCGTCCGGGCGTGACGCCGCAGACCCATCCGAAGCTGGACGCGATGGTCGGCTACGCGATCAACTACTACCGCGACTTCGTGGCGCCGACGAAAAAATTCCGCGAACCGACCGACGGCGAGCGCGCCGCGCTGCAGGATTTGCGCGATGCGTTGTCGAACATGCCGGCAGGATCGAGCGCCGAAGACATCCAGAACGTGGTCTACGAGATCGGTCGCCGCGAGCCTTTCCTCGATCAGGTGAAGAAGGGCAAGGACGGCCGGCCGGGCGTATCGCTCGACTGGTTCAACATGCTCTACCAGGTGCTGCTCGGCCAGGAGAAGGGCCCGCGCTTCGGCTCGTTCGTCGCGGTGTATGGCGTGACAAATGCCATTGCAATGATCGACGGCGCGCTGGCGCGCAGCGCGTAGCTCTCTCTTCCTCCTCTCACAAGGGGCGAAGGGAAGCGCATCACCTCGACTGCAGCACGTAGCGGCGATTGTCCTTCTGCGCCGGGCGGGCGTTCATCGGATACAGCTTTGCAAAACCGGCAACATCGCCGGCCGCGACCTGGATCGGATCGGTCAGCACCAGCCATTCGACGACCTCGGAGCAGGGCGGCGTCGTCAGCGAGCCCGGATACCGGTAGTAGCCGAGCTTTGCCGGCAGCAGTCCGTTCGGGTTGATGGCGGCAACGGCCTTCACCGCCGGACCTTCCTTGGCGGGCATGGTGGCGACGATCTTGCTGAAGGTGGCGTTCGGCTTTCCTTCCGAGAACATGACGCCGACTACGGCGAGCCCGCCTGAATCGGCCCGGTGCACGAAATGCGCCTCCATGGGAAAATTCTTGCCGCCGATCAGATGTTCGCTTGGCCGGTGAAAATGCACCTGCAGGAGTTTATAGGTGGTGTCGCCGAGCTTCAGCGATGATCCCTCGGCGAAATTGAGCTGGATGGTGTGGCCGTTGTTGACGATCGTATCGGCGGTCTTGTCCCATGAAAGCTTCAACGCCGGGAGCTGCGACTTGATGGGGGCCACGATATCGATCGGCGATTGCTGCGCGCCGAGCGAGCAGACCTTGTTGGCGGCATCGAGATCACCCCATTTGGCAGGGCCGCCTGCGCCCTCGTAGCTCCAGTGTGCGCCTTCGGCGGCAAACCCCGTGGTCGTGCAGACCGGACAAATCGCGAGCCCGGCGAGCGCTTTCAATAGATTTCGACGATCCATTTGAACCTCCCCTGATGAACTGGATGCAGTGGCGTACTCCAATTTCGGGAAACGCATAAGCCGAGATTCCACCAAGGTTGCGGCACGAAAATCCGGCAATCACGCCGCCCGGGGTCCGCAAACCGGGATGGCAGGCCCGCCGCAAATTCAGCCACGGCCGCGCCGGATTGCGCTACAATCCCATGATAACAGCCGTCCAAGCCCCCGCCGAGGGGCAGGCAGGCCAGCGGATCAGGGAGAAGGTTCATGCAGTTCAGGGTTTCGCCGCAATCGCTCGAGAACTACAGCACCGAGGAATGGCAGGCGCGGGTCGACCTCGCCGCCGCGCACCGGCTGGCGTTCAACCAGGGCTTTTCCGAAGGCATCTTCAACCACCTGACCTTCGCGGTGCCGGGCCGCAGCGACCGCTACTACCAGATCCCGTTCGGCACGCATTGGTCCGAGGTCACGGCGTCCTGCTTCATGGAAGTTGGCATCGACGACGGCGAGGTCAAGCGCGGTGAAGGCGAGGTGGAGCGCTCCTGCTATTGCATCCACGCCCCGATCCACAAGGCGCTGCCGCAGGCGAAGGCGGTGTTTCACACCCACATGCCCTATGCCAGCGCGCTGACCCGGCTCGAAGATCCCCGCATCAAGGAGATCGGCCAGACTGAAGTCGGCCTTTCCGGTGCCATCGCCTATGACGACGAATATACCGGTCCGGCGCTCGACCCGGCCGAAGGTGTGCGTCTTGCCGGCGTGATCGGCGACAAGTCAGTGCTGTTCATGGCCAATCACGGCATCTCCACCGTCGGCGCGACCGTCGCGGACGCCTATGACATGCTGTATTACGTCGAGCGCGCCGCCCAGGTGCAGATCTACGCGATGTGGACCGGCCAGAAGCTGAAGCAGCTTCCGGCGCCGGTGGTGGAGAAAACCAAGCGCGATTACAAGGACGAGCATCTCTACAAGGGACCGACCCCGGCCCAGCGGCACTTCGATGCGCTGAAGCGGATGCTGGATCGCAAGGAGCCGGACTACGCGACTTAGTTTTTCTTCCTTCTCCCCTTGTGGGAGAAGGTGGCGCGCAGCGCCGGATGAGGGGTTCTCTCAACGAGCAGGGCTCGCAGAGACATACCCCTCATCCGCCTTCGCTTCGCTACGGCACCTTCTCCCACAGGGGGAGAAGGGAAGGCTGTCACCCCGCCGCTCTCACCTCATCCGCAAACCGCTGCCAGATCTCCGGCCGCCAGCTTCCATTGGCGGCGCCCGAGGTCGACGGCAATATCCATACCCTGGTGTCGCCGATCGGCTCTGGCTGCTCGCCATAGTCCCGCTTGCCGTCGAAGAATTTCTGTCCGGCGGTCTTGCTGGTGAAGGCGAGAAACTGCGGACGAAAGGTCGCGATGGCCTTGCGCAACCGGGCGCGATCCGCCGCCGTCAGTTTGGGAAGCGTGGCGCGATCCATCCCCGCGCCCGCTTTCACCAGATCGGTCAGGCCGATCCCATGCTGCAGCAGGCTGCGATATTGCTGCGGCTGCAGCAGCTCCGGCGTGAGCCGCGTCTCGTGCAAAATCTTCCAGAACTTGTTTTGCCGGTGCGCGTAGTAGGCCCGCTCGGCGGCGGATGTCGTCCCGGCGGCGGTCCCGCACAACACGATGCGGAGGGAAGGTTGCAGCAGGTCGCTCAGCACATCCGTCACGGCGCGGCAATCCTACTGGCTTGCCCACACGATCCTTGCGATCCAGGCGACATCGTCGGCGTCCAGCGTTCGATCGGCCTGGGCCGGGTTGAGCGAGGCCAGTTCCAGCGTTCGGGTGGTTCGGCGCTTCAATTCCTTGACCATCACCTCGCCGTCTGACGTTTTGAGCACCACGCGGTCGCCGCGCCGGATCGGCGTGCCCGGCGACACCACGATGACGTCGCCGTCGCGATAAGCGGGCTTCATCGCATCGCCCGAGATCTCAAGCGCATAAACGTGCTCGTCGCCGGCCGCCGGGAGCGCCACCTCGTCCCAGCCACGGCCGGCGGGAAAGCCGCTGTCGTCGAAATGGCCGCCGCTGCCGGCCTGCGCGAGGGCGAGCAGAGGAACCGATTGCAGGCTGCGCGCGCCGTCGCCGATCAACTGCACAAAGGTGTCGATCGACGAATTGGTCGCGGCCAGCGCCTTGGAAACCGATTCGGTCGAAGGCCACCGCTCGCGGCCGTCGGCGGTGATGCGCTTGGATTTGTTGAAGGTGGTGGGGTCCAGGCCTGAGCGTTTGGCAAGGCCGGAGGGCGACATCCCGGCGCGTTCGGCCAGCCGGTCGAGCGCGGTCCAGACCTGGCTGTGGGTCAGAATCCGTTGCGCCTTGGATTGTCTCGCCATGGAACATCTCTGAATCGCCTAGGAATTATTGCCTCATTCCGCCCCATTGCGCAAATCTTCGTCTTGCGCTGTTACCGCAGCGCTTGAGTTGGCGGGCTGCCGCCTTTACGGTCGGCCGCCACCCGGCCATTTTCCGGGAAAATCCCAACCCTCTCAACGACAAGCCCGGAAAGCCGTGCGCACGATCTATAAAATCACTCCCGCCTCGGCCTGGCGCGAGGCCGAACGGCAGGGCGTCTACCGGGGTAGCAGTGACGATCTGCGCGACGGCTATATTCATTTCTCTACAGCGTCCCAGGTCGTGGAGACGGCGCGAAAGCATTATTTTGGCCAGACCGGCCTGTTTCTGGTCGCGGTCGACGCGGATGCGCTCGGCGGTGCCTTGCGCTGGGAGCCCTCGCGCAATGATGAACTGTTTCCGCATCTCTACGGTGAACTCGATCTTGGCGCGGTAACCGCCGTGCTCGACATGCGCGCGCGGTCCGATGGCACTCACGACATTCCGGAGCTCATCCCGTGATCCGCGCCTTCGACGCCTTTTCGCTGCCGCTGCTGCGCTGGTTCGATCCGGAGGACGCGCATCGCATGGCGATCCAGGGCCTGCGGCTGCTGCCGCCGGTCAAGCCGCGCGCCGACGACCACAAGCTGGCGGTGCGGGCCTTCGGCCTGAACTTTCCCAATCCGATCGGCATGGCGGCGGGCTTCGACAAGAGCGCGGAGGTGCCCGACGCGCTGCTGCGGCTTGGCTTCGGCTTTGTCGAAATCGGCACGGTGACGCCGAAGCCGCAGGGCGGCAATCCGCGGCCGCGGTTGTTTCGGCTGGAGCGGGATGAAGCCGTGATCAACCGCATGGGCTTCAACAATGATGGCGCCGAAGCCGTGCTGCGCCGGCTTGCGGCGCGCGCTCATCATGGCGGCATCGTCGGCGTCAATGTCGGGGCCAACAAGGATTCGTCCGACCGTGTCGCCGATTACGTCAAGCTGATCGAGACGTTCGCGCCGGTCGCGAGCTATTTCACCGTCAACGTTTCTTCGCCGAACACGCCGGGCCTGCGCAATTTGCAGCAGTCGGCGGCGCTCGACGACCTGCTCGCCAAGGTGATCGATGCGCGCGAGCGGGTGCGCAAGAATGCCGGCGATTCGCCGGTGCTGCTCAAGATCGCGCCGGATCTCAGCTTGACCGAACTCGACGACGTCGTGCAGATCGCGCGTTCGCGCCGGGTCGACGGCATGATCGTCGCCAATACCACGCTGGCGCGTCCCTCGGCGTTGCGCGAACAGTCGCGCGCGAAAGAGCAGGGTGGGTTATCCGGACGGCCGTTGTTCCGCTTGTCGACGCGCATGGTGGCGGAGACCTATGTTCGCACCGAAGGCGCGTTTCCATTGATCGGCGTCGGCGGCATCGATTCCGGCGGTGCCGCGCTGACAAAAATCCGCGCCGGCGCCAGCCTGATCCAGCTCTATTCGTCGCTGGTCTACAAGGGCCTTGGCCTGGTCGACGACATTAAGAACGATCTGGCGTCGACCTTGCTGCGCACCGGGCGCGACTCGCTGTCGGAGATCGTCGGCGCGGACGCCGCGACGATCACCGCCGAGGATTGGCCGTTGAAGTAGTTGAGGGTGAGGAAATTGTAGCCCGGATGAGCGCAGACCGTATGTCCTTCCCAGATTGAGGCGACTCGCCCTCGATGCGCAAGCGAGGGTTGCCCGGATAGGCCGGGTAGAGCCTCACGCAAGGAGGACGAGTCATGGCGGATT
>Ga0307500_10000157_pt1 | contig 22352 bp, 15 predicted proteins | sample 14_S_MG_FD_201362 | JGI IMG/M metagenome (GOLD analysis project Ga0307500, IMG submission 201362) | Soil microbial communities from Populus trichocarpa stands in riparian zone in the Pacific Northwest, United States - 14_S | ecosystem: Environmental > Terrestrial > Soil > Riparian zone > Trees... | reverse complement strand
ACAAGTTCGGCCAGTTGGAGCTGCTCCGGCTGCGGGCCGAGGCGCAGCGGCGGGCCGGCGACCGGTACGACGTGCGGGCCTTCCACGACGCCGTGCTGGGCTCCGGCGCGCTGCCGCTGACCGCCCTGCAAGACGTGGTGCGGCAGGCTTTTCCGGCCCCCGGCGAGGGCGCCGGAAGGCCCGCCGACGCCGGCTGAGACCGGCCGCGGCGTCTGTCCGGAAGGGCTGCCCCAGCCTCCCGGGATCGTGTACCGTCCGCACCGGTCGTAGTTCGGTTTCGATACGAAGTTCTCCGGCTGCGGGGTTCTCCACCCCGAATGGCGGGCGTACGCAGTAGGTGCGGGACCGGTGACGAAGACCCGGGTCTCGTGCGGTGCGGGGCCTGATCGCCAGAGGTAGGAGAGCACGTGGCACAGGGCACCGTGAAGTGGTTCAACGCCGAGAAGGGGTACGGCTTCATCGCCGTGGACGGCGGCCAGGACGTCTTCGTGCATTACTCGGCCATCCAGATGGATGGCTACAAGTCGCTGGACGAGGGCCAGCGGGTCGAGTTCGAAGTCGCTCAGGGCAACAAGGGTCCACAGGCGGACGCGGTCCGGCTCCTCGTCTGAACCGAGTTCCTGAGTGGCCCTTGCCCGCGGAGAGCGCGGGCGGGGGTCACTCGCTTGTGTTTGCTGCGGGACCGGCACCCGCGAACCCCACGGTGCGTCAGGTGGCGGTTCGCCCGGTGCGGCCGCTCGCTCCACCGGGGCATGTCAGCGGAGCCCGGGCCCTCGCGGACCCGGGCTCCTACCCGTCAGGGGCCCCCTACCTTGCCGGCCGAGCTCCGTGCTTGCCGAGCCGCTTGCCGGCTGAAGCACCGCCGGTGGCTCAGGCCAGCCGGCGGACCATCGGCAGGCGGGGGCGGGTCGCACCGCCCGCCACCAGGACGCCGAGCGCCGGTACCCCCAGGCCGATCGCGAGCAGCGCCGGCCACGGCAACACCAGCGGGTAGCCGGTCTGGGTCAGCACGACGATCCGGCCCACCGCGGCACCCAGCAGTAGCCCGGGCAGCGCACCCAGGCCGCCGATCAGGCCCGCCTGCCAGGCCGCCAATGCCCGCCGCCGGCGCGGGGCGGCGCCGATCGCGGCCAGCGTGGCCAGGTCGGCCTGCCCTTCGGCGGCGGACAGCGCCACCGAGATCAGCACGCCGGCCAGTGTGATCAGCCCGGCCACGCCGACCAGGATCAGGATGCCCAGCCGGTACGGCGCCCCGTAGCCGCGTTCGACGGTGAGGTTCACGCCGTCGTTGAGCACGCCGCGGGCCCGGTCCTCCTCCGCTCCGGTCGGCGGCCGGCTGGTCGTGATCAGCACGAACGAGACCGTGGTGCGGATCTTCGCCTGGGCGATCAGGCTGTCGGGCAGCACCACCGAGGGCAGCCCGTCGTACGGGAGATCGTCGGCGAACTGCACCGCCGGGACGCTGCGCCACCGGTCGGCGCCGCGGAACAGCCGCAGCTGGCCGTGGTCGAGCACACAGTTGCTGAACGCCACGGCCTTGCCGCTGGCCAGCGCGGCCCGGACCGCGTCCGCCCGGGGCCCGGCCAGCACCACCGCCAGGTCCGTCCCGGCACCGACCGCGGCGGCGTTGACCGGGCTGCATCCCGGGCCGCGAGGCTGGTCTCCGACGTCGATGGACAGCTGGTCCCCGGCCGGCCCGACCGAGGACCACCGCACCGGGAGCACCCGCCCGCCGGGCAGTTCGGCCGCGGCGGCCTGAGCGCCGGCCAGCAGGTCGGCCTCCGAGGTGTTGCCGGTCGTGTACATCGACACCGCGCCGATCGGCGCCGCTGGTCGGTACTGCGCCCGGTCGTGCCGGTCGTAGCTGGCGACCGCGAACAGCACCGCGACCGAGCCGGTCACCGCCACCATCGCCGCCGCGACCGCCGGCCCGGTGCGGTGCCGGTGCCGGGCCGCGTCCCGTACCGCCAGCCGGCCGGACAGCGGCAACCGGCCGGCCACCCGGCCCACCAGCCCGACCAGCGCCGGCGCGGCCAGCGCCAGCCCGGCGATCGCCAGCCCGAAGCCGACGGTCATGGCCAGCGCGTACGGCACGGTGTCCGGCACCGTCTGCCGTTGGGCGGCCGTCACGGCGGCCGCGTGCCAGCCCCGCGCCGCCACGACCGCGACCGCCAACCCGGCCAGCATCGCGACCGCCGCGCCGATGATCGTCCGGCGGCCGCGGTCCCGGCTCGGCCGCCCGTACCGGCCGGCCAGCGCGGCCAGCACCGGCACCCGGCCCGCGCTGCGCGCCGGTAGCGCCGCCGCAAGCACGCTGGTCAGCACACCGACGCCGATCAGCACGGCCAGGTCGCGCGGGCCGACGGCCAGCCCGTCGAAATCGCGGTTGGCCAGGTTCTGCCAGAGCGGCAGGCCGGCGAGCACCGCGCCCACGGCCAGCAGCGCCGCGCCGGCCGAACCGATCAGGCCGAGCACCACGCCGTGGGTGAGCACCAGCCGGCGTGCGTCGGCCGGCCGGCCGCCGGTGGCCAGCACCAGCGCGAACTCGCGCACCCGCCGGCGGGCGGTGACCGCGAAGGCGGTACCGGCCAGCAGCACCACCTCGATCAGGCCCAGCCCGACGATCAGCACCGCGATCGACAGCAGGTCGGCGGTGCCGGACAACCGCTGTTCGCCCCACCGCTCGGGGTGCAGCACCCGGTCCCGGGACCGTACCTCCACGCCCAGGCCGGCCAGCCGGTCGGCGAACGCCCGGTCGGCCACCGCGTCACCGGGCAGGTCGATCAGGTAGCTGAACCGCTGCGGCGGGTCGGCCGAGCCCGCTCCGATCCAGCCCGGCAGCCCGTAGGCCTGCTGGCAGCCACGGCAGCCGGAGTCGGCCAGCCCGACCACCCGCAGCGCCCCGGGCCGCTGCCGCAGCCGCACCTCGTCCCCTGGCCGGACGCCGAGCCGGCTGGCCAGCGTCGGCGACAGCGCGACCTCACCGGACCGCGCCGGCAGCGTGCCGGACCGCAGCTTCGTCATCCCGGTGGTGATCGGGTCGTCGGTGTGCAGTTCGGCGCCGTCGGCCAGGACCGTCCGGTCGCCGTGCGCGAAGCGGACGCTGCGCCGGCCCGGGTGGTCGACCAGCCGGGTACCGGCCGGCAGCAGCGCGGGCAGCTTGACGGTGGCCGGATCCCACTGGGCCGGCAGGGTGCCGCCGGCGGAGCCGTACGGCTCGTACCGGACCCGGTCGGTGACGACCACGACGCCGTCGGCCGTACCGAAATCGTGGCTGGCGTTGGTCGCGGGCCGGGTCGAAGCCGTCCGGGCCAGCGTGTCGACGAAGGTGGCGGCGAATACCGGGACGCCGACCAGCGCGCCGACCAGCACGGTGCGGCCGGGGTAGCGGCGGGCGGTGCGCCAGGCGATCCGCAGCGGCAGCCGCCAGCGGGCGCCGATCATCGGGCCGGCCCGCCAGCCACCCCGCCGGCCGCACCGCCACCCGCACCGGCGGGCAGCAGCGACTCGGCCGGCGGCAGCGGCGCGGTCTCGTCCACCACCACGCCGTCGCGCAGGAACACGACCCGGTCCGCCCAGGCGGCCAGCCGGGGCTCGTGGGTGACCAGCACGCCGGCCACGCCGGCGTCGCAGCGGGACCGGATCAACCGCAGCACCGCCTCGCCGTTCTCCGAGTCCAACGCGCCGGTCGGCTCGTCGGCCAGCAGCAGCTTCCGCTCGCCCACCACGGCCCGGGCGATCGCCACCCGCTGCTGCTGGCCGCCGGACATGTCCTCGGGGAACCGGTCGGCCAGGTCGGCCACCTCCAGCGCGGCCAGTGCGGCCAGCGCCGCCCGCCGGGCCCGCCGCACCGGCACGCCGTCCAGCTCGTGCGGCAGTGCCACGTTCTCCGCCGCGGTCAGCGCCGGGATCAGGTTCAGGTCCTGGAAGACGTACCCGATCGAGCGGCGGCGCAGCGCCGCCGTCGCGGCCGGGCTGGCGGTGCCCAGATCCACGCCGGTGACCAGGACGGTGCCGCTGGTCGGCCGGTCCAGCCCGCCGGCCAGGGTGAGCAGTGTGGATTTGCCCGAGCCGGACGGCCCCATCACCGCGACCAGTTCGCCGGCCCGGACGGCCAGCGACACCTCGCGCAGCGCGTGCACCTCGGTGCTGCCCTGGCTGTGCACCCGGCTGACCGCACGCAGTTCAAGCACCGGCGGGCCGCCCGGCACCCGGCCCGGCCCGGCCGCCGCGGCCGGTGCCGGCGCGCTCACCGGGCCACCTGGTTCGCTCCGGCCGGCCACACAGCCGACGCCTTCCCTCCGCATCCCGGCAGCTTCGCTGGCGGGACGCTACGGTCCAGGCGCCGCCGCGGCCAACCTGCGCTCACCGGGCCACCTCCGGCTCGTCAGCCACGGCGTCGGCGTCGGCGTCGGTGGCCGTGCCGGCGGCGGCGTCGGCCGTGGTGGCGGTGGTGGTCCGCTGGTGGGCGGCCCGGGCGAGGCGGGCCTCGCTGTGGTCCAGCCAGCGGATCTCGGCCTCCGCCTGGAAGACCAGCGAGTCGAGCACCAGCAGCCAGGAGAGATCGTCGACCGGGTCGGCGCCGGCCTTGAGCCGGGCGTACTCCTGCATCGCCCGCATGGTGGCCGTCCGCTGGACCTGGATCACGTCCCGGACGTCGGCGACCGGCGAGCCGACGGCGAGCGCGAGCTTGATCGCCAACTCGTCCCGGGCCGGCGCGGCCCGGCTGACCGGGCTGCGGAACCAGTCGGCCACGGCGCCCCGGCCGGCGTCGGTGATCTGGTAGGTGGCATGCCCGGCGCCATCGTCGCCGACCGCCGCCACCAGCCCGTCGCGCTGCAACCGGGTGAGTGTGGTGTAAATCTGGCCGATGTTCAGCGGCCAGGTGCCGCCGGTCTGGTCCTCCAGCCGGGCCCGCAGCTGGTACCCGTAGCTGGGCCCGTCCGCGAGCAGGGTGAGCAATCCATGGCGTACCGACACGTAGTCCTCCCGACCCGCGAAGCTATACCGAGTATGTATACCAGGTATGCAGCAGGGAGGGGAGAGGTGCTGCTGTCTTGCACTCGGCACCGGTGAGTGCTAAACCTGGATCTGGCACTCAAGCTACGAGAGTGCTAGGTCGGGCGGTGAGGCCCTCCATGGGGCCGTCCGTCGCGGGCACTGGTCCGGCCAGCCTCTGCGTCCGTTTACTACGGAGGACCACACCGCATGCCAAAGATGATCGCGTTTGACGAGGAGGCTCGCCGCGGCCTTGAGCGGGGCATGAACACCCTCGCCGACGCCGTCAAGGTGACGCTTGGCCCCAAGGGCCGCAATGTCGTGCTGGAGAAGAAGTGGGGCGCCCCCACGATCACCAACGACGGCGTCAGCATCGCCAAGGAGATCGAGCTCGAGGACCCCTGGGAGAAGATCGGCGCCGAGCTGGTCAAGGAGGTCGCCAAGAAGACCGACGACGTCGCCGGTGACGGCACCACCACGGCCACCGTGCTGGCGCAGGCGCTGGTCCGCGAGGGCCTGCGCAACGTCGCCGCCGGCGCCAACCCGATGGCCCTGAAGAAGGGCATCGAGAAGGCCGTCGAGCGGGTGTCCGAGGCGCTGTCCCAGGCCGCGAAGGAGGTCGAGACCAAGGAGCAGATCGCCTCCACGGCCTCCATCTCGGCCGCTGACACCACCGTCGGCGAGCTCATCGCCGAGGCGATGGACAAGGTCGGCAAGGAAGGCGTCATCACCGTCGAGGAGAGCCAGACCTTCGGCCTCGAGCTCGAGCTCACCGAGGGCATGCGCTTCGACAAGGGCTACATCTCGCCCTACTTCGTGACCGACGCCGAGCGGATGGAAGCCGTCCTCGACGACCCGTACGTGCTGTACGTCGAGGGCAAGATCTCGTCGGTGAAAGACCTGCTCCCGCTGCTGGAGAAGGTCATGCAGACCGGCAAGCCGCTGGCCATCATCTCGGAGGACGTCGAGGGCGAGGCGCTGGCCACCCTGGTCGTCAACAAGATCCGTGGCACGTTCAAGTCGACCGCCGTCAAGGCGCCCGGCTTCGGCGACCGCCGCAAGGCGATGCTGCAGGACATGGCGATCCTCACCGGCGGCCAGGTGATCAGCGAGACGGTCGGCCTGAAGCTGGAGAACGCCACGCTCGACCTGCTCGGTCGGGCCCGCCGGGTGGTCGTCACCAAGGACGAGACGACCATCGTCGAGGGCGCCGGCGACACCGACCAGATCACCGGCCGGGTCAACCAGATCCGCAACGAGATCGAGAAGAGCGACTCCGACTACGACCGCGAGAAGCTGCAGGAGCGGCTGGCCAAGCTGGCCGGTGGCGTCGCGGTGATCAAGGTCGGCGCGGCCACCGAGGTCGAGCTGAAGGAGCGCAAGCACCGCATCGAGGACGCGGTCCGCAACGCGCGGGCGGCCGTCGAGGAGGGCATCGTCGCCGGTGGCGGCGTGGCTCTGCTGAACGCCGCGGTCACCGCGTTCGACAAGCTGGAGCTCGAGGGTGACGAGGCGACCGGGGCGAACATCGTCCGGGTGGCCCTGGAGGCCCCGCTCAAGCAGATCGCCATCAACGCCGGCCTCGAGGGCGGCGTCGTGGCGGAGAAGGTTCGCGGCCTGGAGCCCGGCTGGGGTCTGGACGCGACCAGCGGCGAGTACGTCGACATGATCGCCAAGGGCATCGTGGAGCCGAAGAAGGTCACGAACTCCGCGCTGCAGAACGCGGCTTCGATTGCCGCGCTCTTCCTCACCACCGAGGCGGTCATCGCGGACAAGCCGGAGAAGAACCCCGCTCCCGCCATGCCCGGCGGTGGCGGCGGCGACATGGACTTCTGAGTCCGACGCACTTCTCGGAAGGGGCGGCCCCGGTTGGGGCCGCCCCTTTCGCATGCCCGGCCCGGCCCGGGTCCGGCTCGACTTTCCGGACATCGGCGTCGATATCGACTGTAGATGTCGGGAAGCCAAGATGATTACGCACGGCGACCGGATCTGGACCCGGTCGAAGCGCCCGGATAGCTCCGACCGAGCCGATGTCGCACCGGTGCCACGCCTCTGACCTGCTTCGGGTGCTCTTTGCCGAAAACCGTCCGGCTCACGCCGAGGTGCGCCACGATGCGGGCAGTGACGACATGACCGTCACTTTGCGCAGTGGTCGAATCGGGCCCGCTGGCGCGGGTGACGCCACGAGGGGCGATGGTCGGTGGCTTCCACCAGAAGATGTCTCGTCGGCGCAGCCGTGCTCGCCCTGGCGATGGCCGGTTGCGGTTCCACCGCCAAGCCGGACAGCGCGACCGACGGCGACACCCTGATTCTCGGCAGCGCGCTGTCGTTCACCGGGTCGCTGGCGGCCGAGGGGCAGCTCACCAAACAGGGCTACGACCTGTGCGTGGCCACCGTGAACGGCCGCGGCGGCGTCCCGGTCGGTGGCAAGCACTACCGGCTGCAGATCCGGTACCGGGACGACGGTTCCAAGCCGGACAAGTCCACCGTTCTGGTGGACCAGTTCAACACCGAAGGCATCAAGCTGATCCTCGGCCCGTACGGCTCGGCCGCGAACACCGCGGTGGCCGCGGTGGTGGAGCGCAACCAGCAGGTGCTGGCCGACGCCGCCGGCTCCGACGACAAGATCTTCGCCAAGGGCTACCGGCGCACCTTCGGGGTGGTCTCGCCGGCCAGCACGTACGCCGCTTCGATCGTGCGGGCGCTGGTCCAACTGGCCACCCCGCGGCCGGAGACGGTCGCGTTCCTGTCCGCCGACGACGCGTTCTCCAAGACCGTGACCACGGGCGGGCTGGCCGAGGCGCGGCGGCACGGGCTGACCGTGGTCGGCACCGAGTACTTCCCCAGCGGCTCGGACGACGTCCGGGCCAGCCTGAAAAAGATCAAGCCGACGAATCCGGACGTGATCATCGGCTCGGTGCACCTCGTCGAGGGCGTCGCGATCATCCAGCAGGCCCGGGAGCTGGGCATCAGGCCGCCGGGCGGGATCGCCGAGACGGTCGCCCCGCCCACCCCGGACTTCGTCGAGAAGCTCGGCGCGCAGGCGGAGAACGTGATCAGCTCGACCCAGTGGACGCCACGGACCGGCGGCCGGGACGAATGGTTCGGCACCGCCGGCGAGTACGTGGGCGCGTTCCGGGCGATGTTCAACGTCACCCCGGAGTACCACAACGCGGCCGCCACCGCGGCCTGCCTGACCCTGGTGCTGGGCATCGAGCGGGGCGGCTCGATCGAGCCGGACAAGGTCCGCGACGCGATGGCCAAGCTGGACACCGGCACCTTCTTCGGCTCGATCCGGTTCGACTCGACCGGCAAGAACGTGGCCAAACAGATGTCGGTGATCCAGATCCAGCACCGGCTGCCGGTCACCGTCTGGCCGGTCGCCGACTCCGAAGCCCAACTCGCCTGGCCCAGCATCCGCGGCTGATCGGCCCGGCACCGGCGCGGCACCGGCCCGGCACCCGGAGCCGACCCTCAGCCGGTCGATTGGCGGGCGGTCGGGTCAGCCGGCGGTGCGGAGGTGGCTGGCGGCCTGTTCGGGGGTGACGTCGTTGATCCAGACGGCCACCCCGGACTCGCTGCCGGCCAGGTACTTCAGCTTGCCGGCGGCGCGGCGGATCGAGAACACCTCGGCGTGCAGGTGCGCGATGTCCCGGTCGGTGTGCGCCGGGGCCTGGATCCAGCCGGCGATGTACGGCGTGGGCGTGTCGAACAGTGCCTCGAAGCGGCCGAGCAGATCGAGGTAGACCCGGGCCAGGTCGGCCTTCTCCGGCTCGGTCAGCGCCGGCAGGTCCGGCACGTGCCGGCGCGGGTAGACGTGTGCCTGGTAGGGCCAGCGGGCCGCGTACGGCACCAGCACGGTCCAGTGCTCGGTCTCGGCCACGATCCGGTCCGCGGCGGCCCGCTCGGCGGCCAGCAGCGCGCAGTGCAGGCACTCGCCGGTGCGGTCGCGGTGCCGGCGGGCGGCGTCCAGCGCGCGCTGCAGCCGGGGCGGGACGAACGGATACGCGTAGATCTGGCCGTGCGGGTGCGACAGCGTGACGCCGATCTCCTCGCCCCGGTTCTCGAAGCAGAACACCTGGGCCACCTCGGGCCGGGCGCCGAGCGCGGCGGTGCGGTCCGCCCAGGCCTCGATCACCGTCTCGGCCCGTTCCGGCGGCAGGCTGGCGAACGCGGCGGCGTGGTCGCTGGTGAAGCAGACCACCTCGGCCCGCCCGATCCCGGGGCGGCGGGTGAACAGCGGGTGGTCGGTCGAGCCGGTCAGCTCGGCGACGGCGGAGGACAGCGACGGGAACCGGTTCTCGAACACCACCACGTCGTAGTCGGCGGCCGGGATCTCGGTGTGCCGGCCGTCCCGGGACGGGTCCAGCGGGCACTCGTCCGGCGGCGGCAGGAAGGTGCGGTCCTGCCGGTGCGAGGCGATCACCACCCACTCCTCGTGCACCGGGTCCCAGCGGATCTCCGAGCGGGTGACGGTGCGGGGCAGGTCGCGCTGGTCCCGGGCGGTCCGGTCGGCGCCGGGCCGCTCGTCGTAGTAGTACAGCGCCCGGCCGTCGGCGAGGCTGATCTGGGTCCGGATCGGTCTCATCGGCCTCCCGCCGCCCCGGCCCCGGCGCCTGGTCGGCCCGGGCCTCGGCGCTACTGTCGACTATCGGACAACAAGTCCTGGCACGGGGGGTACGTCTGGTGACTGCGTCGGGGTCGGCGGGCCGGCTCGACCCGGACCGCCGCCGGCACGACCTGGGTCGGCTCGCCAGCGAGCGGTTCGACCTGGTCGTCGTCGGCGGCGGGGTGACCGGGTGCGGCGCCGCGCTGGACGCGGCCAGCCGCGGCCTGTCGGTCGCCCTGGTCGAGGCGCGAGACTGGGCCGCCGGCACGTCCAGCCGGTCCAGCAAGCTCATCCACGGCGGGCTGCGGTACCTCGAGCAGCGCGACTTCGGGCTGGTGCGCGAGGCGCTGGCCGAGCGCGGGCTGCTGCTCGGCCGGCTCGCGCCGCACCTGGTCCGGCCGGTGCCGATCGTGCTGCCGGTGCCGCACCACTGGCAACGCGCCTACTACGGCGCCGGGGTGGCGCTCTACGACCTGCTCGCCGGGCTGGTCGGGGTGGGCTCGGCCGGGCGCGGGCTGCCCCGGCACCGGCATCTGTCCCGGCGCGGAGCGGTGGCCGAGTTCGGCTCGCTGCGGGCGGACGCGCTGGCCGGCGCGATCAAGTACTGGGACGGGCAGGTGGACGACGCCCGGTACACGCTCACGCTGGCCCGGACGGCGGCGGCGTACGGGGCGGCGGCGGTGTCCAGCGCCCGGGTGACCCGGCTGCTGCGGTCCGGCGAACGGGTGGTCGGGGTGGTCGCCCGCGACCTGGAATCGGGCACCGAGATCGAGGTGCGGGCCCGGTGCGTGGCCGCGGCGACCGGGGTGTGGAGCGACGACGTCGGCACCATGCTGGGCGGCCCGGCCGGCACCGGGTCCGGCGGGTTGCGGGTGCGCGCGTCCAAGGGGATCCACCTCGTCGTGCCGCGCGGGCGGCTGCGCGGCGGCGCCGGGCTGATCCTGCGCACCCCGAGCAGCGTGCTGTTCGTGCTGCCCTGGGGCCGGCACTGGATCATCGGCACCACCGACACCGACTGGGCGCTGGACCGGGCCCACCCGGCCGCCAGCAGCCGGGACATCCGCTACCTGCTGGACCAGGTGAACCAGGTGCTGGCCGAGCCGCTGCGCACGGCCGACATCGAGGGCGTGTACGCCGGCCTGCGGCCGCTGCTGTCCGGCGAGTCGGACGCCACCAGCGCGCTGTCCCGGGAGCACGCGGTGGTCGCGCCGGCGCCCGGGCTGGTGCTGATCGCCGGCGGCAAGTACACGACGTACCGGGTGATGGCCGCCGACCTGGTGGACGCCGCGGTACGGGCCGCCGGGCTGGACTGGGCGCCGGCCAGCCGCACCCGCTGGCTGCCGCTGCTGGGCGCCCGCGGCTTCGACCGGCTGTGGGCCGACCGGGCGTCGCTGGCCCGCCGGCACGGCCTGCCGGTCGGCCGGGTCGAGCACCTGCTGCACCGGTACGGGACGCTGGCCACCGAGGTGCTGGCGCTGATCGACGAGCGTCCCGCGCTGGCCGCGCCGCTGGCCGGAGCACCGGACTACCTGACCGTCGAGGCCTGGTACGCGGCCGCCGCGGAGGGCGCGCTGCACCTGGACGACATTCTGACCCGCCGCACCCGGGTCTCGGTGCAGACCGCACACCGCGGCGTCAGTTCGGCCGCCGGGGTGGCCGAACTGGTCGCGCCGGTGCTCGGCTGGGACGCCGCCGCGGTCCGCCGCGAGGTCGCCCACTACCGGGCCCGGGTCGAGGCCGAGCGCGAGTCGCAGCGGATGCCGGACGACCGCACCGCCGACGCGGCCCGCCTCGGCGCCCCGGACGTCCGCGGTACCGGCCGCGATCCGGTGAGCGAGTCCGTCTCCCTCGGCTGACGCTGGGACACGGCGTGCGACTATCGGCCGAGCCGGTCCGGCCGGCAGGACCGACTCGGTATCTTCGTGGCTGGCTCAACTTGGGAGGCGCTGTGCTCAGCCACGATGAGGCAGCTCATGTCAGGGTCAATTTTTCGATCTATGATCACGAATGGGCCTTTCCCGCCTGTTATCTGGGCGAGCCGTTCCTGGTGGGAAATTGCCTGGCCTACTACGACGGTCGGGCTGTCAACCTGGCGGCGTTCCCGGTTGACGAGCCGGGCCGCCAGTTGTCGGTCGGCCAGGTCTGTGCTGCGCTGGACGAGCTCCCCCTTTGGCGGACGCCAGACCTTCTGCACATCTGGGGGCAGTTTGAGGCCAGCGCCGAAATCATGGTGCGCGGCCACCGCCTGCGGCTATCCAGCGACGATTCTGCCCGGCGCTATGGTGGGGCGTTCTCGCTGGATATCGAGGGGCATGATCTGGTCGGACTGCCGGAGGCGCGGAAGGCAATCCGAGCGGCGGCGAACAAGGGCCTTAGTGCGACCGTCCGGCGCGCCGAGTACTTTACTGCGGATCATTTTCGGCTCATCGAGGAATGGGTGCGTACCAGGCCTATCGGGTTGCCTTCTGTGTCGGCCGCTACGGGCTTGCCGGCGTACGTACGCAATGGTCACGTGGAGTTGTTGGAGATCCTGCGGGACGGCAACTGCTGTGGCTTCGGCGTCCTGGCGATGCCGACGTCGACCGACGCCGTACTCGTTGCGAGCTTCTCGGAGCGCTATCCCGGCGCGCGGATCGAGGACCGACTGATGGCCGAGGCGATTGAGCTGTGCCGGACCCGGGGGCTGCGTCGACTCCATCTCGGATATACCGGAACAGCGTCGCTCGCCCGGTTCAAACGTAAATGGGGGGCTCGACAGTCCGGTCCGGACTACGCGGATGTAGTCTACTGTCGAAACGAGAACGACGTTCAATTCGTGCGAAGTCTCAGCTTCTTCTGGACTTCTCGTATTCATTGCATCAGTGCTAACGACCGTCGTTGAGACCGTCCGCCAAGTCCGTCTCTGTCAGGTCGAGGCCGGCCAGGTCCACGCCGACGACCTTGGCGTGGACGAAGATCGCATAACGCAGCCGTGCCTCGCGCAGGACGGAACCGGTGAGGTCGGCCGCGGTGAAGTCGGCTCGGGTCGAGTCCGTTCCGGCGAGATTGGCGCCGCGCAGGTCGGCGCCGGCCAGGCTCGCCCCGGCCAGGCTTGCACCGGTCAAATCGGCGCCTCGCAGTCGGGCCGCGGTCAGGTCGGCGTCGTCAAGCAGCGTCGCACTCAGGCACGCCCCGTCGAGCCCGGCCGCCGACAGCACCGCTCCCCGAAGGTCGAGCCGGCTGAGGTCCACCGGTACCTGTTCGGGCTGTGCCGGGCGCCGAGCCAGCACCAGGAGGGCGGACTGCACGTCTGCCGGCTGGGTCGGTGGCGCAGGCGGATCGAACGGCAGGCGGGATGGCGGGTTGGCGTCCTCCCCCCGGGCCGCCCGGCGCCGGATGAAGGCGACGAGGACCGCCACGACGGCCGCATGCTCCGCAGTCGACTCCCGCATCAGGTGCTCAAAGGCGAAGATGCCGCCGATCCGTTCGTCTAGCCGATCGGACGCGACCAGCCCGACACACGTGGCATAGCGGCCGGAGAATTGCGCGCGCCGCCCGGATAGATAGGTGCGAAAGCTCACTGCTAGGCCGAGAATCGTCGCGGTGCCCGCAGCGGCGACCAATACGGTCTGGCGGACCGCATTGATCGCGGCTGCTCGCTCTGCCGGCACTTGTATCTGGCTGACCGTGGTGCCGCCGACCCACCAGGCGATCGGCCCCAGCAGTAACATAACCGTAGCTATACTAACGACCGCCACCAGGCCGGCTCGCGGCCAAACTTTGCTTGCAGTCGATCGGACCCAGCCAGATCGCCAGCGACTGGCCGGCGTTGCCTTGTCGGCATGTATGCCCTTAATTCGCAACATATGGCGTCTCCTAGCCCAAGCCTCTTGTTTGTCCAGTATCACATCTCGTACACTTCTGCTTTCAGGCGACGGTCTGGGCCGTCGGTGAATTGGGAGGACTCATGAAGCTCGTGAAGTTGTACAAAGATGCGGGGTCGGGCGGGCAAGGGTGCCCTACCGTGTATGTCGCCGAGAGTGGCGAGTTGGTGGTGCAGGGGTATCTCGTAGACGCGGACACGGTCGCGGAACTGGAGAACGTGCTACCAGGTGAGGTTGCGGTGCGAATAGCGCCGGAAGTAGTGCTAGCGGCGATAGCACGGTACACCGGGCGACAATAGGGTGGTCGACCGTTGGCTACCAAATTTATGTCACTGAATGATCCCATTTTCGCGCGACAGTTCCAGGAGTTCAAGTGGACCGCTTTCCGGCTGGAGACGTTGCAGTCGTACGCTGTCGAGTATGAGCGGGTCGATTATCGGCGCTTCATTACTGGCCGCCCGCGTCGCGTGCCGTCAGGGATCGGACCCTGGGTCGAGCAGGTAGCGGCGGGCACGGCCATGGGAAAGAGATTCCAGCGTGTGCACCTGGTGCGGAAGCCGCTGACCGACTACATCCGGTTCGAATGTGCCTGGTCGTACCGTGACGCTGTCAGTGCGGGCGAGGACGTTCGGATAGTTCCGCTGGACGAGGAATCTTGGCCGCCGGAGCTGCCGCGCGACGACTTCTGGCTCTTCGATGCCCGGCGGCTCGTCGCGCTCGCCTACGGTCCGGACGGTTCATTCGACTGGGGTGAGGTGACAGACAGCCCGGAGCGGGTTCGGGCGGCCATCGCCTGGCGCGACCGAGCGGTTCAGATGTCGGTGCCGTTCGGTGAGTTCGCCCGCAGCTTTGACGATCTGATGTTCGAGCAGAGCGCTTGACCGACGTGTTGTCTCTTTGTTGCCACACATTGGCGGCCCGCTGGGCGGGTCGCCGATGACCGGTTTACCAGCCGTCCCACGCCAACTGCCCCGGGATGTGACCAACTTCGTCAACCGTGACGTCGAACTGGCTGAACTGGACGGCCTGCTGTCTGGTGAGGTCGACGCCGGGTTTGTGGTGGCCGCGATCGCCGGCCCGCCTGGCGTCGGCAAGACGGCGCTTGCGGTCCATTGGGCACATCGGATCCGGGATCAGTTCCCGGACGGGGACCTTTACATCGATCTTGGCGGCCACGGCAGCCGGCCGGGCATAGGTACGGATGAGGCGCTCGACTCCCTGCTGCGTTCCATGCGCGTACCGCCGGACCAGCTGCCAACGGGCGTGCAGGCGCGCGCGGCGATGTTCCGCTCGATGCTGGCCGGGAAGCGGCTGCTGTTGGTCATCGACAACGTCGCAACGGCGGCGGACACCCGCCCGCTGCTGCCCGGGTCGATGGGTTGTCTCGTTGTCCTGACCAGCCGCAGTTCGCTCTCCGGGCTGGTCGCCCGCGATGGAGCGCGGCGGGTCGTGCTGAGTACGCTGCGGGCCGAGGAGTCCCTGACGTTGTTTCGGCGGGTTATCGGTCACAGCCGAGTCGATCAAGAGGCGGCGGCCGCGGCTCGGCTCACGGACCTCTGTGCCCACCTTCCACTGGCACTGCGAATCGCTGCGGAGCGGATCGCCACCCAACGCTGGCGCAGCTTGGCGTCCTTCGTAGCGGAGTTGGAAGGTGAACGTGCCCGGCTGGACCGCTTCTCCTCGATCGACGACGATGACATCGACATCCGCGCGGTGTTCTCCTCGTCCTACCGAGCGTTGAGCCCAGCGCTGGCGCGAACCTTCCGCCTGCTAACCCTGCATTCCGGTCGGAGCTTCTCTGCTCTGGCCACCAGTGCGCTGGTTGGCATCGACAGCGCGGACGCCGGCCGGCAGTTGGAGAGTCTGGCTGGCTCCCACCTGCTGCAGAATCTGGACGGCCGGTACCAGTACCACGACCTCCTGCTGGAGTATGCGGCCGAAATGGCGCGATCGGACGAGCCGCAGGCGGCGCGGTCGGTCGCCCGGCGCCGGATGCTCGCCTGGTACCTGATAGCGGTCGAAGCCGCTCGTCGGGTCGTCCTACCCTCCTTTCACACGGTCGGCGCCGCGGCGGGCGGCCCGACCCTCCGTGCGCCCGACTTCCGGACGGTGGACCAGGCCTGGGCCTGGTTCGAGGAGGAACGGCCCAATCTCGTGCAGGCGGTCCAGGACGCGAGCGCGAGCGGTGAACTGAGCCTCGCCTGGCGACTGCCAGCTGCCATGTACCCGTTGTTCGAGCTTCGTCAGTACTGGGCGGAATGGCTGGCCATACAACGAATCGGCCTGGCTGCAGCGGAGCGGTCCGCCGATAGCTATGGCGCGGCCTGCAGCTACCTTGGCCTCGGCGACGTGCACTGGCTGCTGCAGCACCGGGAAGAGGCGTTGACCTGCTATACGCGGGCTACCGAGCTGGGCCGGACCGTGCAGGACGGATGGGTCGAGGGATTTGGCCTCAGACAGGCCGGGATCGTGCTGCTTGAACTGGGTCGGGTCGCTGCCGCGGTGCCGTCGCTGCTCGACGCACTGGCGGTCTTCCGCCGGACCGGTGAGCGGCGTGGCGAGGGGATGACCTTGCTGAGCCTTGCGGCTGCCCGCAGAGCCACCGGCGAGTTCGCGGCGGAATTGCGCGACGCGGAGGGCGGCCGGGACATCCTGGCCTCGATCGCCGACCCATGGAGCGCCGCCTGGGCCAGGTGCGCGGTCGGACAGGCACTCCTCGACACGGGCGAGCCAGCCCGCGCCCGCGCCCAGTTCGAGGCTGCCCTTCCGGTTTTCCAGAACTTCGGCAACCGGCGCAATGAGGGCAGGGCGTTGCTGGGCGCCGCCATCGCCGCAGGCCGGATCGGTGATCGGGCCGCGGCCGAGAAGCTGCTGGCGATGGTTGACGAGATCATGGGCGAGCTCGATGACGACCTGGCGGCGGAGCTGCGCGAGATGATGGTGCAACTTGACCGTCCCGGCCAGGCGCCGGCCGGCTGAGCGGGCTGCCCCGGGGTGGGGCGGGTCAGGTGACCTCGGGGAGGGGTGGGCCGAGGATGTCGTCGCCGTCGACGATGGTGTAGGCGTAGCCCTGCTCGGCCAGGAAGCGTTGGCGGTGCGCGGCGTAGTCCTGGTCCAGGGTGTCCCGGGCGACGACGGTGTAGAAGTGGGCCGGGCGGCCGTCCGCCTTGGGGCGGAGCACCCGGCCGAGGCGCTGCGCCTCCTCCTGCCGGGAGCCGAACGTGCCGGAGACCTGGATGGCGACCGCGGCCTCGGGCAGGTCCACCGAGAAGTTGGCCACCTTGGAGACGACCAGGGTGTTCACCTCGCCCTTGCGGAACGCGTCGTAGAGCCGCTCCCGCTCCTTGTTCGTGGTGGAGCCCTGGATGATCGGCGCGTCCAGTTCCTCGCCGAGGGTCTCCAGCTGGTCCAGGTAGGCACCGATGACCAGCACCTGGTCGGCCGCGTGCCGGTCGACCAGCCGGCGCACCACCGGCAGCTTGGTGCGGGCGGTGGCGCCGACCCGGTACCGGTCCTCCGGCTCGGCGGTGGCGTACTCCATCCGCTCCGCGTCGGTCAGCGTGACCCGGACCTCGGTGCAGTCGGCCGGCGCGATCCAGCCCTGCGACTCGATGTCCTTCCACGGCGCGTCGTACCGCTTCGGGCCGATCAGCGAGAAGACGTCGCCTTCCCGGCCGTCCTCGCGGATCAGCGTGGCGGTCAGCCCGAGCCGGCGGCGGGACTGCAGGTCGGCGGTGAGCCGGAAGATCGGCGCGGGCAGCAGGTGCACCTCGTCATAGACGATCAGCCCCCAGTCCCGGCTGTCGAACAGCTCCAGGTGCCGGTACTCGCCTTTCCGCCGGGTGGTCATCACCTGATATGTGGCGATCGTGACCGGACGGATCTCCTTGCGTTCGCCGGAGTACTCGCCGATCTCCTCCTCGGTCAGCGTGGTGCGGGCGATCAGCTCCCGTTTCCACTGCCGGCCGGCCACCGTGTTGGTGACCAGGATCAGCGTGGTGGCCCCCGCCTTGGCCATGGCGGCGGCGCCCACCAGGGTCTTGCCGGCCCCACAGGGCAGCACCACGACACCGGAGCCGCCCGCCCAGAAGTTCTCCACCGCCTCCTGCTGGTAGGGCCGCAGCGACCAGCCACGCTCGTCCAGCGCGATCGCGTGCGCCTCGCCGTCGACGTAGCCGGCGAGGTCCTCCGCCGGCCAGCCGACCTTCAGCAGGGCCTGCTTGAGCCGGCCGCGCTCGCTCGGATGTACCAGAACCGTGTCTTGATCGATCCGGCCGCCGAGCAGCGGAGCGATCTTCTTCTGCCGGAGGATCTCCTCCAGCACCGCCCGATCGAGTGATTGCAGCACCAGGCCGTGGATCGGCGAGTTCACTAGCTGTAACCGACCATAACGCGCCATGGTCTCGGCCACATCGACCAGCAAAGCGTTCGGCACCGCATACCGTGAGTAACGAACCAGGGCGTCGACCACCTGCTCGGCGTCGTGCCCGGCGGCGCGTGCGTTCCACAGCCCCAGGGGCGTCAGCCGGTACGTGTGGACATGTTCGGGCGACCGTTCTAGCTCGGCGAACGGGGCAATTGCGGCACGCGCCTCGGTGGCGACCGGGTGGTCGACCTCGAGCAGCAGCGTCTTGTCAGACTGGACGATCAGTGGGCCGTCGGTCACAGGGTGTTGATCCTCCGATGGCTCTGGTACGGGCGACAGGCCTAGTGTCCAACGCGTCCGGGCGCCGGTTGCATCCCGCCACCGGAGGCACCAGGCCCGTTCCGGTATCGCTTGCGCCCAACGTTTGGTACACCGAGTGTTTACCGCAGTCGGTTGCCTTCGGGCGCCGAAGCGCGGATCCTGCCCACGAGCAGGGGGGAGGGCCTGAGCGTGGCAGTCGCACTGGACGCGGCGTTGCGGGCCGCTGCCCTGCACGACGCGGAGGGCCGTCTGCTGCGTACGCTCGGCGACTTGGTCGCATCATTGACCCCGATCGACGTGTCCACATCGGCGACCGGGGCACCTGCGCGCCCAGCGATCGGGGGCGTACCGGTGCCGTTCGGTCCACATAAACCCAACGGCCCCGCCCCGGCCGACGTCCCCAGCGGTCCCGCGTCGGTCGGGGATACCGGCACGTCCGGGCCCGCCGGCACGGCTGCGCTCGACGGTACGGCTGAACTCGACGGCGCCGCCGAGATCGACGGCGCCGCCGGGCTCGGCGGCGAGGCCGGCGCCGGCACCGCCCAGGTGCTGCCGGCCGGGCTGACCCTGGCCGACGCGGTGGGCCGGCTGCTGTCCGGCCCGCATTCGGCCGGCGACCAGGTCGCCGTGGCCGGCCCGGACGGCCGCGCCGTGCACTACTCGGCCTGGGACCTGTTCGCCTCGCTGGCCGCCGCGCTCGCCCACTCCACCATGAACGACCCGCTGACCGGCCTGCCCACCCGGCAGTGGGTGCTGGACGAGGTCACCCGGCGGCTGGCCGGGGTGACCGCGGAGGCCCCGTTCGGGCTGCTGCAGATCGAGCTCGGCCAGCTCAAGGACATCAACGACAGCCTCGGCTACGAGGTCGGCGACGCGCTGATCGTCGAGGCGGCCAGCCGGATCCGGGCCGCGCTCGGCCCGGCCGACCACGTCGGCCGGCTGGTCGGGGACGAGTTCGCGGTGGTCATCGGGCCGCTGCCGGTCGACTCGGCGGCCGCGGACGCGGTCGCGCTGGCGCAGCGGCTGCTGGACGTGCTGGCGCACGGCGTCCGGCTCGGCGGGCACGAACTGCTGCTGCAGGCCAGTGTCGGCGTCTGCGTGGTGGACGAGCCGGGCGACGGCGCCGAGGCCGTGCTGCGGCGGGCGGACAGCGCCATGCACCGGGCCAAGGGCCGCGGCCGCGGCCGGGCCGAGCTGTACGACCCGGCCGCCGACCGCCCGGTGGACAAGCTCTCGATGACCCGCCGGCTGCGCGAGGCGATCACCAACGGCGGCATGTACCTGCACTGGCAGCCGATCCACCGGCTCCGTGATGGCGCGCTGGTCGGCGCCGAGGCACTGATCCGCTGGCAGGACGAGACCGGCCGGCTGATCTCCCCGGACGAGTTCATCCCGTACGCGGAAACCGTCGGGCTGATCATCCCGATCGGCACGCTGGTGCTGGACGTCGCCGCGAAGCAGGCCAGCCGTTGGCAGCTGCGCGGGGTGCCGCTGCCGGTCAGCGTGAACCTGTCCGCGCAGCAGATCGTCGGTTCCGACCTGGTCGGCGAGGTGGCCGGGGTGCTGGAGCGGTACGGCGTGCCGCCGTCCGCGCTGCGGCTGGAGCTGACCGAGACCGCCGCGGTGACCGACTACGGGGTGACCGCGCGCCGGCTGGCCGAGCTGCGCGCGCTCGGCGTCCGGCTGTCCCTGGACGACTTCGGCACCGGGTACTCCTCGCTGCGGCTGCTGCGTGACCTGGCCGTGGACGACGTGAAGGTGGACCGCAGCTTCGTCGCCGGGATCGACTCCAGCGACGCGGACGCCGCGATGGTGCGGCTGGTCGTGGAGACCTCGCACGCGCTCGGGCTGACCGTGACCGCCGAGGGCGTCGAGCGGCTCAGCCAGCTGGAGAAGCTGGCCGCGCTCGGCTGCGACCACGTGCAGGGCTTCCTGCTCGGCCGGCCGGTTCCGGTGGCCGACTTCGAGATCGCCGGCTCGCTGGCCGCCGCCCGGGCGCTGTCCGCGCCCGCCGTGGTGGCGCACGCGGTCGGCGCCTGAGCCGCCCCGCCCCGCGGCTGAGCCGCGCCCGGCGCCTGAGCTGCTCCGCCCGGCGGCTGAGCCGCGCCCGGCGGCTGAGCGCCGCGCCGCCCCGCGGCTGAGCCGCGGCGGCCAGCCGCCAGCCGTTCGGTGGTCAGCCGGTCAGGCGTCGGCGGTGCCGGCGTCGGGGAGGTGGCCGCCGTCCTCGCCGAGCAGGGCGACCGCGGTGATCCGGTGCAGCGCGAAGGTGCGCAGCTCCTCCCGCTGGTGGTCGTAGCCGTGCAGGTAGCCGCCACTGATCGAGGACGGTTCGACGATCCGCTGGGACGCCGCGCCCTGCGCGTTGACGTAGCCCAGCCAGACCCGGCGGCCTTCACGGGCGGCCTCCCGGAGCAGGCCCAGGGTGGCCGCGGTGGTCAGGTTCGGGATGTCGGCCAGGTTCGCGGCGCCGCCCTCGCGCGGACCGGCCGAGTTGACCCGGCGGGCCTCGCGCAGCGACTTGTCGCCGGCCCGCATCGCCCGGACCACCTCGACCAGTTGCTCCCGGTTCGGCACCGGCGGCTCGGCCATCACCCGGGTGGTGCTGATCCGGGCGCTGGCCCGGCGCGCCTCGGGACGGCTGAGCAGCACCGCCCCCTCCGGTGACTCGGCCACCGGGGCGTAGCCGGCCTGCCGCAGCACGTCCAGCACCCGGTTGACCGCGGCCTTGCTGACCAGCACGGTCGGCGCGATCCGGCGCAGCCGCAGGCCCTCCACCTGCCGGTCGGCCAGCACCTGGGCGACCAGCGCGGCGTCGTCGCAGCGCAGGTACGCCGACGCGGTGCCGACCCGCAGCGCGCCGTGCCGGCGGGCCACATCGTCGATCAGGTAGGTCAGCGCCTGCGGTATCGGCGTCCGGGACCGCAGCCGGAACAGCTCGTGCAGCTCGGTGGCGGCCCGGCCGGAGTCCAGCGCGCGCCGTACGGTGGCCTCGGTGACCCGGTAGACGGTGGCGCCGCCGGCCGACTCCACGTCGGCCACCGCGGCCATCTCCCGGGCCAGCTCCGGTTCCAGCGGGCCGGGCGCGATCACCGTCAGGTCGGCCTGTACCAGCACGTGGTCCACCGGCTCGGGCAGCCGGTCGGCCAGCTTGACGGTCGGGTCCTCGCCGGCCAGCAGCAGCCGCCCGTACGAGGTGAGCGCGCCGCGGCCGGTGACCCCGATCAGCTCCGCCTCGGCCAGCACCGCGGCGACCACGTCCGGCTGCTGGCCGCCGCGCCGGGGCGCCAGCCAGGCCAGCCGGGCGGCCACGTCCTCGGCCGAGCGCACCCCGGTGCCGGCCGGCAGGTCGGCCAGCACGCCGAGGACGCGGCGCCGGGTGCCGGGCGCGCTGGTCCGCTCCACCTCGATCGAGAGCGGGGCGAACGCCTTGCCCCGGTCGTCCCGGCGGCCGACCAGCGCGGGCTGCCGGGTCATCGCCAGCCAGGCCCGGGCGACCCGGGCCCAGCGCTGCGCCACCGGCAGCGCCTGCCAGTCGTCGTAGCGCTGGGTGGGCAGCCAGACCGGCTCCGGGCCACCGGTGTCGAGCAGTTCGGCGGATCTGGCCAGCTCCAGGTAGATCGCCGCGGTCGGTTCGTCGGTGTCCAGCGCCTTGGCGGTGCGGCGCAGCTCACGGACGCCCAGCCCGCCGGACCGCAGCTCCGCCGGCGGGTCGGCGGCGAACCCGTCCAGCAGGTCTTCCAGCTGGCGCAGCACGGTCAGCACCTGGCCGGCGCCGGCCGCGTCGGTGCCGCGGGCGTCCGCCTTGGTGGTGGGCAACGGCTCCGGTTGCAGCCGCAGCGAGCCGAGCGGGGCGGCGCCGCGGATCGCCAGGCCCACCTCCTGCGGCAGCTCCACCGTGTTGGCGTCGATCGCGACCAGCAGGCCGTGCGCGAGCAGCCAGCGGACCGGGGAGTCCGCGCCGGCCGCCGACACCGGGCGCAGCGCGTCCCGGACCGTGCCGACCGGCGGGCCGGCGGCCAGTTGCCCGAGCACCGCCCGCTCCGGCTCGCCGCAGCGGGCCAGCAGCGCGCCGACCCGGCCCGGGTCGGCGAACACCTCGGCCAGCGCGGCCCCGGCGGCCGGCTGGTGCGCGTCGGCCAGCCCGAGCGCGGCCAGCACCGGAGCGAGCTGGCTGCGGGTGGCGGCGCTGAACAGC
>Ga0307500_10000156_pt1 | contig 22361 bp, 19 predicted proteins | sample 14_S_MG_FD_201362 | JGI IMG/M metagenome (GOLD analysis project Ga0307500, IMG submission 201362) | Soil microbial communities from Populus trichocarpa stands in riparian zone in the Pacific Northwest, United States - 14_S | ecosystem: Environmental > Terrestrial > Soil > Riparian zone > Trees... | reverse complement strand
GACGTACTTCGGCGCTTCCGGAGCGGCCGTCTTCAGCGACGCCAACTGGTCGAGCGACTGCATGGTATCCGACATCTTATGCGGCCCTCATGTTCTTGCGGTTCATCGAAGCGACATCAACCTTCTCGGGCTGCTGGGCTTCATGCGGGTGTTCGGCGCCAGGGTAAACGCGCAGATTGCCCATCTGCACGCGGCCGAGCGGACCGCGGGGAACCATGCGCTCGATGGCCTTCTCGAGCACGCGCTCGGGGAAGCGACCCTCGAGGATCGACTTCGCGGTGCGTTCCTTGATGCCGCCGATGAAGCCGGTGTGCTTGTAGTAGACCTTGTTGTCGCGCTTGCGACCGGTCAGCACGACATGCGCCGCGTTGATGATGACGACGTTGTCGCCGCAATCGACGTGGGGCGTGTAGGTCGGGAGGTGTTTGCCGCGCAACCGCATCGCGACGAGGGTAGCGAGCCGGCCGACCACCAGACCTTTGGCGTCGATCAGGACCCACTTCTTCGTCACATCGGCGGGCTTTGCCGAATAGGTTTTCATGTGAGGAAATCCGTGAAAATGGAAATCGGCGCCAGATGCGCCGAACTGGCGGGTTTCTAGAGAACGGCGCGTTATCCGTCAACGCCAATACGCATAAATTATCGCTGCAATAACAGCTGTTTACAAATATGGTGTGATATTACCGCTGGAAACCTTACGTATTTGGAATGGAGTAGGTCGCCGTCACATGGGCGATCGGATCGGGCGACGAACCCGACAGCAGGCTGACCTCGCCGACCGCCAGCCGCTTGCCTAGCTTCAAAAGCTTCGCGGCGGCCAGCACGTCCTGCCCCGGCAGACCCTTGCGCAGGAAATTGATGTTGAGATTGGTCGTCACCGCGAGGCCCACCGGGCCGATGGCCGATAGCAGCACGACATACATTGCCAAATCGGCCATCTCCATCAGCGTCGGCCCCGACACCGTGCCGCCCGGACGCAGCATGCGCTCGTCATAGCGCCGCCGCAGCAGGCAGGTTTCGCCATCGGCGCTCTCGATGGTGATGGCGCCATCGCTGAAGGCCTGCGGGAATTCCTCACGGAGGAACTTCTCCAGTTCGGCCACACTCATTTTCGCTGCCGCCATACCGCCCTGCCCTCGCTTAAGGGTGCCTGTTACATTAGGTTGTCATCAAGACCCAAATGAAAACCGCGAAGTGAAAAGCCCAGAAATGCCCGCCCAGACCGCTCGTGTACCCACGCCGCAACCTCCGGTCCTGCTGCAGGAAAACGTCGGCAGCATCCGCCTGCTCACCCTTAACCGGCCGGTGGCGCGCAACAGCCTGTCGGAGGGCCTGATCGCCGAACTGCACGCCGCGCTGAAGCAAATCCATGACGACAACAGCGTCCGCGCCGTCGTCATCGCGGCCAATGGTCCGGCCTTCTCCGCGGGCCACGACATGAAGGAATTGACCGCGCGCCGCAGCGATGCCGATCGCGGCCGCGCCTATTTCGGGCAGATCATGAACGCCTGCAGCGCGATGATGCAGGCGGTCGTGCATCTGCCGAAGCCCGTTGTCGCCGCCGTGCAGGGCATTGCGACCGCCGCCGGCTGCCAACTGGTCGCAAGCTGCGATCTCGCGGTCGCCTCCGAGGCTGCCGGCTTCGCCACCCCCGGCGTCGATATCGGGCTGTTCTGTTCGACGCCCATGGTGGCGCTGTCGCGCAACATCCCGCGCAAGCAGGCGATGGAGATGCTGCTCACGGGCGAGCCGATTTCGGCAGCGACGGCGAAGAATATCGGCCTCGTCAACCGCGTCGTCGCCGCCGGCACCGAGCGCGACGCAGCGATTGCGCTGGCGCAGAAGGTCGCGCTCAAATCCGCCTATACTGTCAAGCTCGGCAAGGAGGCGTTCTACCGCCAGGCCGAAATGAGCCTCGCCGACGCCTATCGCTATGCGGCGGAAGTGATGACCGAAAACATGATGGCGCGCGACGCCGAAGAAGGCATCGGCGCCTTCATCGAAAAGCGCGATCCGAAGTGGCAGGATAAGTGACGACGCACTTCTGCGTCGTCATCCCGGGGCTCGCGGAGCGAGAACCCGGGATCTTGAGATTCCGGGTTCGATGCTGCGCATCGCCCCGGAATGACTGTGCAGGATCCAAGATGAACCACGACAATTACGACGACGATTACATCCGCGGCATCCTCAACTCCGTGAAGTCGATCGCGATGGTCGGCGCCTCGCCGGTCAATGTGCGGCCGAGCTACTTCGCCTTCAAATACCTGGCGCAGCGCGGCTACGACATGATTCCGGTCAATCCCGGGCATGTCGGCAAAAGCCTGCTCGGAAAACCCTTCGTCGCCTCGCTGTCGGAGATCGGCCGCCCCGTCGACATGATCGACATCTTCCGCAACTCCAGCCACATCATGCCTGTCGTCGACGAAGCCCTGACATTGTCGCCGCCGCCGAAGGTGATCTGGATGCAGCTCGGCGCGCGCGATGACGCGGCGGCCGAGAAGGCCGAAGCCGCGGGCCTCAAGGTGGTGATGAATCGCTGCCCGAAGATCGAGTATGGACGGCTGTCGTCGGAAATTTCATGGATGGGCGTCAATTCTCGCACGCTGAGTTCGAAGCGCGCGCCGATTCCGACGCAGGGCATGCGGCTGTCGCTGAACCGGACCAGCGTCGGCGGCGGCGCGACCACGGCATCGGATCGCGCTGCGAAGAACAAGAATGAATTGACGTGACCTGAATGCGAAATAATTGTTTCGACAAGGTGGCGTGAAGAAGTACGCCTGTTTCTAATCCAATTTGTGATCCACCGAACTTGACGGCGCACGCGGCTGCGATCAGCATGCCGCGCATTTTTCAAACAAGCCAAAAGAACAGGACGCATAGAATGACCGACCGTCTCCCGGGATTTTCAACCCTTGCCGTGCATGCCGGCGCGCAGCCCGATCCCACCACCGGCGCGCGGGTGACGCCGATCTATCAAACCACGTCCTTCGTATTCAACGATGCCGACCATGCCGCCTCGCTGTTCGGGCTGCAGGCGTTCGGCAACATCTATACCCGCATCGGCAACCCGACCACCGCCGTACTGGAAGAACGCATTGCGGCGCTGGAGGGCGGCACCGCGGCGCTGGCGGTCGCATCGGGACACGCCGCGCAGGTCGTGGTGCTGCAGCAGTTGCTGATGCCGGGCGACGAGTTCATCGCCGCGCGAAAACTCTATGGCGGTTCGATCAACCAGTTCACCCACGCGTTCAAGAGCTTTGGCTGGAACGTGGCGTGGGCCGACCCCGACGATATCGCAAGCTTCGAGCGCGCCGTGACGCCGCGCACCAAGGCGATCTTCATCGAATCGATCGCCAATCCCGCCGGCAGCATCACCGACATCGAGGCGATCGCGGCAGTGGCGCGCAAGGCCGGCGTGCCGCTGATCGTCGACAACACGCTGGCGACACCGTATCTGATCCGCCCGATCGACCATGGCGCCGACATCGTCGTGCACTCGCTGACAAAATTTTTGGGCGGCCACGGCAATTCGCTCGGCGGCATCATTGTCGACGGCGGCACCTTCGACTGGTCGAAGGACAACAAATATCCAATGCTCAACGAGCCGCGGCCGGAATATCACGGCATCAGGATCCAGGAGACCTTTGGCAATTTCGCCTTCGCGATTGCCTGCCGCGTACTGGGATTGCGCGACCTCGGCCCGGCGATCTCGCCGTTCAACGCCTTCATGATCCTGACCGGCATCGAAACGCTGCCGCTGCGCATGCAGAAGCACTGCGAGAATGCCAAGGCGGTCGCGGAATTTCTTGCCGGACATTCCGCGGTGGCGTCGGTGAACTATGCCGGCCTCGCCAGCGACAAGTACAACAAGCTTGCGCGCAAATACGCGCCGAAGGGCGCCGGCGCGGTGTTCACCTTCAGCCTGCGCGGCGGCTACGACGCCGGCGTCAATCTGGTGTCGAACCTGAAACTGTTCTCGCATCTGGCCAATGTCGGCGACACCCGTTCGCTGGTGATTCACCCGGCGTCGACCACCCACAGCCAGCTCGACGACGCGGCAAAAGTGAAATCCGGCGCCGCGCCCGATGTCGTGCGCCTGTCGATCGGCATCGAGGACAAGGAAGATCTGATCGCGGATCTGGAGCAGGCACTGACGGCCTGAGTACCCTCGGCCGTCATTGCGAGGAGCGAAGCGACGAAGCAATCCATTCTTTCTTCGTGCGGAAGGATGGATTGCTTCGCTTCGCTCGCAATGACGGGACTTCTGTCTGGAGTCCCACTTGTCCGGGCTGGCCAGCGACCTATCGCTTCCCGCCCCCGCCTCTCATCCCCCTTCACAAGCCTCTCGTTAACGCTCATTCCGGCATAAAGTGGCGCTGAGCTGCCCTTGATGATTCGGAGCAAACGATGCTGCGCTGGACGACGCCTTTCCTGGTCGCAGTTTTCGCGATCGGAACCGCTGCCGCCGAGGGCCCCGAAGCGAACAAGACCGCTGACGGCCCCGCCGCAGCCAAGCCTGCCGACAGCCCGGCCGCTGCCCAGCCCGCGGACAGCCCGCCCGCCGTCAAGTCGGCCACCAGCCCCGTCGCCGCGAAACGCGCCGCAACCAGACGGGACACAGTCCGAGCCGCCAGCCAGTTGCCGCCGGGCCTGCCCCGCGCCCACTATAAATACCGGACCACGGTTTCCCCTGCCGCCCCTCTCTACGTGCGCCGTGGCCGCGCGCTGGTAGTCGAGGAAACGGTTGACCTGCAATTTTCACCGGTGAACCCGGCTCCCTACGCGCCACGCCTGTTCGGCACGCCGCTGCTGCCGGGCTCCTCGACGCTGCCCGGCTATTACGGTACGAGCCATTCCTACAGTTACGACGGGCCCTATTACGGCGGCCCCTATACGCCTTACTGGGACCGCCTGCCCTACGCTTGCGGCGTGTTCGGATATTGCTAGGAACGGATCATCGACGTGGCAGGGGCACTGCGAAGGACCAGCGACAAGACCTCCGCCAACGCGACCACGGCGGATCTCGTCGCCGTCCTCGTCGCCGTCACCGACGGCGAGCCGAAAATCATGACCATCGCCAATGCCGGCGCGCTGCCGAGCGGCCCGTTCGAATTTACGCACCGCTCGCTGCAGACGGGATTGCGGGCATGGGTCGAGGCGCAGACTGGCCATCCCCTCGGCTATGTCGAGCAGCTCTACACGTTCGCCGACCGCGGACGCGGTGGAGATGCCAAGTCGCCGCATTCGATTTCGATCAGCTATCTCGGCCTCACCCGCGAGGACCAGGTCGGCCAGGGTTTTGAGGCGCATTGGTCCGGCTGGTACGACTATTTCCCATGGGAGGATCAACGATCCGGTCTTCCCGCGACCTTGGCGAAGACCTTGGCGTCGCGGCTGCGGGCGTGGTCGAAATCCGCAGACACCACCAGCCTGCAGCGCGAGCGCTGGCAGCGCGTCGCCATCACGTTTGGGCTCGACGAGCGCGAATGGAACGAGGAACTGGTGCTGCAGCGCTATGAGCTGCTCTACGAGGCCGGCTTGATCCCGGAAGCCGTGCGTGACGGGGCCGATGCTACTGCCGTCATTCCCGGCCGGCCGATGAGTGGAGATCACCGCCGCATTCTTGCGACCGGGATCGCGCGGCTGCGCGCCAAGATCAAATACCGCCCGGTGGTGTTCGAGCTGATGCCGGCGGAATTCACCCTGCTGCAACTGCAACGCAGTGTTGAGGCGCTTGCAGGCCGCCTGGTGCACAAACAGAACTTTCGCCGCCTCATCGAGCAGCAGCAACTCGTTGAGGAAACTGGCGCAATCGCCGCCGAGACCGTCGGCCGCCCCGCCAAGCTGTTCCGGTTCCGCCATGGCGTGCTGGCGGAACGGGCAGTTGTCGGCACCAAGCTCCCGCTTTCGCGCACTTGACATCTGTTATGCTCAGGATAAGTATAAGCCAAGATATACTCAAGGAGAGTATAAATGGCGAACCTCAGCACCACTACACGCGCTCGTTCCGCAGAGCTTTACGATCGGGTCAAGCGGGTCATCCCGCCGCCTGAATGGGCGACCTTCGCCGAGGACGTCGACGCCATCCTCGAACTGAAGCGAAGCCGCAACGCCGTCGTCCTCGCGCATAATTACCAGACGCCTGAAATCTTTCATGGCGTCGCCGACATCGTCGGCGACAGCCTCTTGCTCGCGCGCGAAGCCACCAAGGTCGACGCCGACATCATCGTGCTGGCCGGCGTGCACTTCATGGCCGAGACGGCCAAGCTGCTGAATCCGGAGAAGACCGTGCTGATCCCGGATCTTGCGGCGGGTTGTTCGCTTGCCGACTCTATCACCGCGCAGGACGTGCGGCTGATGCGCCAGCGCTATCCCGGCGTGCCCGTCGTCACTTATGTCAACACCTCGTCGGCGGTGAAGGCGGAATCCGACATCTGCTGCACCTCGGGCAATGCCCTGAAGGTCGTGGAGTCGCTCGGCGTCGAGCGCGTGATCATGCTGCCGGATGAATACCTCGCGCAGAACATCGCGGCGCAGACCAACGTGAAGATCATCGCATGGAAGGGCCATTGCGAGGTGCATGAGCTGTTCACGGCGTCCGACGTCCGGCAATTGCGCGAAAATCATCCTGACGTGACCATCCTGGCGCATCCGGAGTGCCCGCCAGAAGTGGTCGCGGAAGCCGACTTCTCCGGCTCGACGGCTGCGATGTCGGACTTCGTCGGCCAAAAACGCCCGCCCCGGGTCGTGCTGCTGACGGAGTGCTCGATGAGCGACAACGTCTCGGTGCTCCACCCCGACGTGGAGTTCATCCGGCCCTGCAATCTGTGCCCACACATGAAGCGGATCACGCTGAAGAACATCCGCCATGCGCTGGAGACCGGCCGGCACGAGGTGACGATCGATCCCGGCATCGCTGCGCCCGCCCGGCGCGCGGTCGAAAGGATGCTGGCGCTATGAGCACGGAAATTTCAGCGCTCAACAATCGTCCCGTCATCATCGGCGGCGGCGCGGCCGGATTGATGACGGCGCTGCAGATGGCGCCGGAGCCGGTGTTGCTGCTGTCGAAGGCGCCGCTCGGCGCGGAGGCCTCGAGCCTGTGGGCGCAGGGCGGACTTGCCGCGGCGATGGGCGGCGATGACGACCCGGCCCTGCATCTGGCCGATACGCTGGCCGCGGGCGCAGGCCTGTGCGACGAAGCCGTCGCTCGCCGGATCGTTGATGCGGCGCCTGCGGCCGTCGAGCATCTCGCCAGACTTGGCGTCGCCTTCGACCGCCGGCCGGATGGCGGCTGGCGGCTCGGCCTGGAAGCCGCGCACGGCCGCAACCGGATCGTGCACGCCACCGGCGATGGCACCGGCCGCGAGATCATGCGCGCGTTGATCGCAGCGGTGCGCCGTTGCCCGACGATCACGCTGCTAGAGGGCGTCGAGGCGCGCAGCCTGATCGTCGAAGACAATGCCATCAAAGGCGTGCTCGCGGTGAACGCGCAAGGGCCGCTGATGATCGATACCGGCCGCGTCGTGATCGCCACGGGTGGAATCGGCGGGCTGTTTCTCGACAGCACCAACCCTTCCGGCTGCTTCGGCCAGGGGCTGGCGCTGGCGGCACGCGCGAGCGCAAAACTCTCCGATCTCGAGTTCGTCCAGTTTCACCCGACTGCCTTTGACGGGCCGTCGCGTCCGATGCCGCTGGTGACCGAAGCCGTGCGCGGCGACGGCGCGATCCTGATCGACGACACCGGGCAGCGCTTCATGGCGGACCAGCCCGGCGCCGAACTCGCGCCCCGCGATATCGTCGCGCGCGCGGTGTGGCGCCGCCGCGCCGAGGGACACCGCGTCTTCCTCGACGCGCGAAAGCATCCGGGAGCGGAATTTGCAAAACGCTATCCTGTCATCTTTGCGTTCTGCAAAATGGCCGGTATCGATCCCGCCACCGATCCGATTCCCGTGAGGCCTGCGGTGCACTACCACATGGGCGGGATAGCGGTGGATGTCGACGGCCGCAGCACCGTGGACGGCCTGTGGGCCTGCGGCGAGGTCAGCCGCACCGGGCTGCATGGCGCCAACCGGCTCGCCAGCAACTCGCTGATGGAAGCGATCGTCTGTGCCCAATGGGTCGCGGAGAGCGTGCTGGGCGCGAGCCGCGGTCCCTTGAAAACGCGCGCGGCCAATGCGCCTCCACCCGCATCCGACCCTTCGGTCGTGCGGCCGATCCTGTCGCAAGGTCTCGGCGTGCTCCGCGACCGGCACGGCATCGAACGCGCGATCCGCGGCCTCTATCCGCTCGCCAGCGGACACAGCGCGGCAGCCGATCCCGCGCTGGTGGGACTGATGATCGCGGTCGCCGCATGGCAGCGCGAGGAAAGCCGAGGCGGACATTTCCGCAGCGATTTTCCGGACGCCCTGCCTTCGGCGACGCCATCTTCCATCACGCTTGCGGAGGCGCTCGGCGCCGCGCGCGACGTATTTGAAACCGGATCTCTGTCTGTTGGGAGTGCCCAGCCGTGACGCTTGCCCCGCTTCTGCCCCTCATGTACGAGCCGCTGGTTCGAACCGCCCTGCTCGAAGACCTCGGCCGCGCCGGCGACATCACCGCGGATGCAATCGTTCCGGCCGACCGGAACGCCTCGCTGGTGCTGTGCGCGCGCCAGCCCGGCGTCGTTGCGGGGCTCGACATCGCGTACTGCGCGTTTCAGCTCGTCAATCCTGCCATCCGGCTCACCGCCGAGCGGGCTGACGGCAGCGTTGTGGCGCCGGGAGATGTGATCGCGACCATCGAGGGACCCGCGCGCGGGCTGTTGACCGGCGAGCGGACGGCACTGAACTTTCTCTGCCATCTCAGCGGCGTCGCCACCGCAACGGCCTCGCTGGTGTCGGCAGCACACGGCACCAAGGCGCGCATCGTCTGCACCCGCAAGACCACGCCGGGACTCCGCGCGCTGGAAAAATATGCGGTCCGCGCCGGCGGCGGCAGCAATCACCGCTTTGGCCTCGACGACGCCGTTCTGATCAAGGACAACCACATCGCGCTGGCCGGCGATGTCAAAACCGCGATCGAGCGCGCAAAAGCGCATGCCGGCCACCTCGTCAAGATCGAGATCGAGGTCGATACGCTGGTCCAGCTTGAACAGGTTCTCGCGATCGGCGTGGATGCCGTGCTGCTCGACAACATGACGGTCGATCAATTGCGGCAGGCGGTGGCGATGACGGGCGGCCGGGCAATCACGGAAGCCTCCGGCCGCATCACCGCCGAAACCGCCAAAGCGATCGCCGCGACCGGCGTCGACCTGATTTCCGCCGGCTGGCTGACGCACAGCTCCGCCGCGCTCGATATCGGGCTGGATTATCTGGGACTCAATCGGCAAGCAGCGTAGCGCGGCGAGCTACTCGGCCGCGCGCAATGCCTTGTCCTCGCGCATCAGGCGGTTGTTGCGCTGGACCACCGAATAGGTCGCCAGTGCAAACAGGATCACCAGGCCCTGGATCGACAGGGCCTCCATGGACGGATTGAGGCCGATCGCGCTCAGGAAGGCCGAACCCTTGACCTCAGTGACCGTGATGATCGCCTGTTCCTGGAACTCCTGCACGGCCTCGCCGATGAACTTGATCGCCATCACGAACAGGAACGCCGAGGTGAAGATGAAGAGCGGCCGCAGCGGCAGCTTTCGCGCAATCAGGTTGATGAAATAGAACAGCACAACAAGTGCCACGGTCGCCGCCGCAAGGCCGGCGAACAAGCCAGCGCTCCAGCCGCCCTCGGCCGTCGCAAGCGCGTTGATGAACAGCACGGTTTCGGCGCCCTCACGAAATACCGCCAGGAAGGCCAACGCGCCGACCGCCCATACCGTATCCCGGGACAGCGCAGTATCGGCCTTGTGCGCGAGATATTCCTGCCAGCCGCGCGGATTCTGCTTCACCATCAGCCAGCCGCTAACATAGAGCATCAGGGCGGCGGCGAAGAGGATGATGAAGCCCTCGAGGACGTCACTGTGGTCGCCCGAATTGAACACCGCAAACAACCATGCCGCCACGAAGCTGGCGCCGACGGCAACGAGCGCGCCGCCATAGAGCGCCTGAACGCGGTGGGCGGCACCGGCCTTGGTCAGATAGCCCGCCAGCGCGGCGATCACGAGCATGGCTTCGAGCCCCTCGCGGAGCAGGATGACGGCGGCCTGGATGAATGCTGAGGACATGAAGCGAACCTGTTTTGGCTTCGTTTTATCGGCCAAATCATCCAAGTAAAGCGGTGCGGCCCCACACAAACGCGTCAAGGGCGGCGCGCCATAAGAAACCCCTGCAAATCGGGCACTTCCCGGCATGCCGGCAGATTAGAATTGCTCAATTTCAGCCGGGCTGGCCGAGCGGCAGGACCAGTTTCCGCCGGTCGTGCGCGGAGCGGCGCGCAACCAGGCGTTCGGTCTGCAACACCGCAAGCGTCAGCACCACGATGGCTGTAGCCTGATGCGCCAGCGCCAGATCGATCGGCACCTGATGCAGCAGGGTGAGGATGCCGAGCGCCGCCTGCAGAATGATCGCCGCCACCAGCGACCACGCGCCGCCGATAACGGCCGTGCCGGCCCGCGACCGCATGGCGTCGATGGCGTGAAGCACGGCCAGGATCAGCAGCGCATAGGCGGTCATGCGGTGCTCGAACTGCACGGTGAGCGTGTTGTCGAACAGATTGCGCCACCACGGCTCCTCGAACCACAGCCGCGCCGCCGACGGAATGAAGGCGCCGTCGATCTCGGGCCAGGTATTGTACACCCTGCCCGCCCGCAGGCCCGCGACCAGCGCACCGAAATAGAGCTGGACGAAGGTCAGGGCGAGCAAGACCACGGCGGAGACCTTCAGCCGCCCGGGGAGAACTGCCGGCTGCGGGCGCGCGCCCATCCGCCGCAGCGTCCAGACGATCGAGGCAAAAATGATCAGCGCCAGCACCAGATGTGTCGCCAGCCGATACTGCGACACCTCGGTCCGCTGTGTAAGTCCGGACGCCACCATCCACCAGCCGACCGCGCCCTGCAGCGCGCCGAGGCCGAAGATCATCCACAGCCGCCGCTTCAGCTCGGAGCTCAACGCGCCGCGCCACAGGAAGTACAGGAACGGCAGCAGATAGACCGCGCCGATCACGCGCCCGAGCAGGCGGTGGCTCCACTCCCACCAGAAGATGGTCTTGAACTCCGCAAGGCTCATGCCGGCGTTGAGTTCGCGGTATTGCGGGATGGCCTTGTAGCCCTCGAACGCCTGCACCCACTGCGCCTCGTTGAGCGGCGGCAGTGTGCCGGTGACCGGCTTCCACTCGACAATCGACAATCCGGATTCGGTGAGCCGCGTGGCGCCGCCGACCAGCACCATGACCGCAATCAGCCCGGCGACCACGATCAGCCACCATCTGACGGCGCCGGGATGCGGGGCCTGTTGTGCGGAACTCGCGGTCATAAAACCCGTCTCGGCTGGCCTCAAAAGGCGCGCTTGATTGAATTGGCGCGCCCCTTATAGTCCGCCCCTTCCCGAGCGCAACCCGCCAAGAACCTAACAAAGAGCCTCACAAATCCGCCATGACGATACGCACCCGCAAATTCTTCGGAACCATCGCCCTGCTGGTGCTGGTCGTGGTGTGGTCACTGCTGGGAATGACCATCGCCCAGACGCCGTGGCTGGCCGCTTCCGGCCTGCTGCAGGCGATCTTCTATGTGGTGGCCGGGCTCGGATGGGTGTTGCCGGCGATGCCGATCATCAGCTGGATGTCGCGACCCGACCGCGCCGCATAGGGCGCGTGCCTGTAGAACGAGAGATGTCCGCTTTTGAGGACTAAAGCAGACACGCGCTTGTCACGCGGGAATTTCGCCTCATGACCCACAGGAGACATGCGGCAAACGGCCGGGTTGTTTGCAGCACACCTGTGCTTAGCATGACCTAAATGGCAGTCAGACCCTCTGGGCGTCTGGTACTATGGGAATTATTTCCGCTCCAGGCGTCGTGGAGGCCATCGAATGGAAAACAGTCCTTATCTGAAAGAACATCGCTTGCAGGATCTACTTGCGGCCGTGCAGTTTCTCGCAGCTTATCCGAACTACGATCTCACAGCCGCGGATTTCCACAAGAAGATAGCAACAAATCCAAAAAGCGCAGGTGACTGGGGCAAGGTGTTCGCAGAACATCCAGAGTTTTTTCGTCAAAGCGAAGGTGGTGCCGACTACTCGTTAGTTCTCAGGCGTGCCAGACCAAAGGCAGATGATGGTCGTCGTCCGCCATTAAGCTCGTCAGAGATCTCAATGTTGTTTGATACAGCTATACATCTGCAAAAACACGCGCTTGAAATTCGCCGAGAGAGGAGAGCATTTTGGCCGATCCTCGTGGCTGCAGTCGGCGTCGCAACCGCGTTCGCGGGAACGATCCTTGGCGCGCTCATCAAGGGAAGCTAGCTCTTTGAGCGGCAGGCTTTTAGCTTTTTACAGGGCGAACATCCCATGACCGTCTCTCTCCGAATTAACGAGTCCGAGGTGATAGCGAGCGGAAGCGTCGCTCTTGGCCCTCAGGACAAGACAGTAAGAGTATCCATTACGCGAGACGGGGAGACGGCAACGGTTGATTTTGAGTTCAAGGAAGAAAGGGTGAACCCTTACAAATTGTTTGTTGATACAATTAGGAAGGTCGCTGGGCTAACTACGGAGCCATCTGTGAGAACGTTGGCAGATGTCATCCCAGCTGTGAAAAGCGAGATTTTAGATCAGACCCACATTCGATTTTCTCTATTGAATTGGACTGCCGAGAAGAAACACTTTGGCGTGCGATTGGGCTCGATGAACGATCGCCAGCTATTTGTACGAATTGATTACCTAGGCGAATCTTACGGAGGCAATTCAGGCGAATTCACGCGAGTGATCACATATACCTTTACCTTGCTGGGTGGGTGACATGGCCAAACTGGAGCTTCCAAACGACAAGGAGATAGCAAGTCAAATTCAGCCGGAACACCAGGACCGCCTGCTTCAAATCGGGTGGATTGGCCGAATTGTTGGTACGAGGGAACAAGCACCGTTTAATATTGCCGGAGCAACTTGTTTGATCGCAATGCTGGCGCTTGCGGGGATATTGCTATTTCATTCGTCGAATAATAACGACGCACCACGCACTCTTCTTCCAATTATTCTTGCTGTGCTGGGATACCTATTTGGCAAGAATACTCGCTGATTGCAATCGGCTGCGCACCCACTCCTCTGCCCGCGCCCATCCGAAAACGTCGCGATCCCGAGCATATTTGCTGCGCTGCACGAGTCTGGCTTCTGGCACGAAGGAAACGTGCTGACGGCAGTCCGGTATGGCCGCTTCCGAGAGTAACTCAGACATCGCCAAGCCCATAGGCATTCCGGATTTATGCTCTCACGCCCTAAACCCAATTGTCGCGGCTCGGCCTGACCTGCGGAAACATGCATCCGGACAGCATCACACGCATCATGCGCAGCGAACGCTGCCGTCCATCCCAGGCGATCCGTGGCAGCGCGTGCAGGTTGGTATATCCCCTGGTATCGACGACCCCCGGGATCGTCGATACCGCGCTGGCAAAATCTGCCTCCTGTCCCATCACGACGTGCGCGCGGCGCCAGGATTTCTGGTCGCCGAATGGATAGGCGAAATGGCTGACGGGGCGACGCAAGGCCGTCTCCGCGACCGCCTTGCCCATGGTCATTTCACGTTGCGCGTCGGCCTCTTTCAGGTTGGCCAGCGCGGGATAATTCACCGTGGCGCTGCCGATCGTCGCAAGCGGATCGGTCGCGAGTTTCGCCAGATCGTCCCAATCCATCGATGAGCTGCGCGACAGCGCCGCGAGATCGACGGAGTAGCGCTTGCAGAGGTCGTGGATCGCGAACGAAAGATCCGGCGGCGATAGCGCTCGCATCCAGCTCGCCAGAAATTCAAACGTGTCGTACTTCTCCGGCATGCTGCGCGTTGCGAAACGCCGCTCCTTGCGGTCGATCATCAGGCTGACACGTTCCTCGCGCGCGATCATGTCTTCCAGCGCGAGCCACCAGGCTTCGCCGATGCCGTCCGGAAACGCCGTCGGCAGGTAGATGGTGAAGGGCACGCCGTGCTTCGACAGCACCGGGTAGGCCTGCGTGATGACATCCTTGCAGCCGCCGTCGAAGGTCAGGCAGGCAAACCGGTTGGCCGTTGGCAGCGTGACCGCCCGCCGGCACACTTCGTCCATCGTGACCAGATCGAAGTTCCAGCGCTTCAGCGCACGAATCGTCCGGTCGAGAAATTGCGGCGTGATTTCGCGCCACCGGTTCGGCTGAAACGGGCGGGAATCGGGCGGGCGCACCCGCTCAAACCGCAGGATGACGCCGGCGCCGCCCGTCTCCCGCTGCTTCAGCCTGAAGTAGCCGCTGAAATAGGCGAGCTCCATCCCGGCCCGCCGCAAAATTCCGATACCCGACGCCAACGTCCCGCCCTCAACCAGTCGCGCTGCCCCCGCCGCGACCGGATTGTATTACCCTTTGTTGACATTTCCCTGCGAAGGTCGGCCCAAGCCGAAAATTGTAAACAATTTCATATAGCACGGGCTCTGCGATGACCATGGCTGCCGCGATTGAAGACCGCACGGCGGATGCAGATGCGTGGTCGAAGGCGAGCCGCATCGCCGCCATCGACATCGTTCACGACCTCGCCGCCGCGGAAGGCGTCTGGCGCAGCCTCGAAGGCGCGCAAACCTTTTTCACGCCGTACCAGCGGTTCGACTTCCTCAGCCCCTGGCAGCGGCAGGTCGGCGAGCGCGAAGGCCTCGTCCCCTTCATCGTGATCGCCTATGACGCGGAACGCCGTCCGCTGGTGCTGTTGCCGCTCACGCTCAGGCACGCCTACGGCGCCCGTTGCGCCAGTTTCATGGGCGGCAAGCATTCCACCTTCAACATGGCGCTGTTCGACCGCGATTTCGCCGCAACCGCAACGCAGGCCGATCTCGACGGCCTGATATCGGCGATATCGCAGCGGTCCGAAGCCGACGTCTTCACCCTGCATCAGCAACCGCTTCGCTGGCGCGATCAGCCCAACCCGCTCGCTTTGCTGCCGCATCAACCCTCCGCCAATGATTGCCCGCTCCTGGTGATGGAGCCCGGCGCGGCGCCCACGGCGTTGGTCAGCAACTCGTTCCGGCGCCGCCTCAAGGGCAAGGAACGCAAGCTGCAGTCCCTGCCCGGCTATCGCAGCCACCTGGCGTCGTCGGAGGCCGACATCACGCGGCTGCTCGACTGGTTCTTTCGCGTCAAGCCGCAGCGGATGGCCGAGCAGAAGCTGCCGAATGTGTTCGCCGATCCCGGCATCGAGGATTTCATCCGCGGCGCGTGCACCGCGCCGCTCGCGGGCGGCAGGCACGCCATCGACATCCACGCGCTGGAATGCGACGAGGAAGTGATCGCGATCTTCGCCGGCGTCGCCGACGGCCACCGGTTCTCGATGATGTTCAATACCTACACGATGTCGGCGAATTCGAAATACAGCCCCGGCCTGATCCTGATGCGCGACATCATCGACCACTATGCCGGCCAGGACTATCGCGCCCTCGACCTCGGGATCGGATCGGACGATTACAAGCGGCTGTTCTGCAAGGACGACGAGCCGATCTTCGACAGCTTCATCCCGCTCAGCCAGCGCGGCAAGCTTGCCGCCGGCGTCATGTCGAGCCTCAACCGCACCAAGCGGATCGTGAAGCACAATCCGGCACTGCTGGAGATGGCGCAAAAGCTGCGTAGCGCGTTCAGCTAGCGCACCCCTTTCATCCCGTCATTGCGAGCGCAGCGAAGCAATCCACTTCTCCAATTGCCGCGCCGTGGATTGCTTCGCTGCACTCGCAATGACGTGGCTACATCTCGCTTCACGCCGCCACCACACGGGGGCCCGGCTCGACCGCATCGACGGGCTGACACGGTTTGCTCAGCATCGTCACCTCAAAGAAGCCGACCGCCCTGAGTTGGTCGCACATCAGCGCGCGCGCGTCCTGCGTCATCGATTCTTCCGGCACCACGACGGCCTGCGCCTGCGACGTCAGCAATTCGGCCGGCAGATCGGAGGCCGAGCCGGCATCCAGCAACACATGATCGTAGACCCGCAGCAGCGCGTCGATCGCGAGCGTCAATCGCGGCGACTGGAGATGCGCGCGGTCGAAGCCGGGGCGTCCGGCGCTGACGAGATGGACGCGCGACAGCCGGTCCCTGGTAATGATTTGCGCAAACGACGCCTCGCCCTGCATGAGTTCAGCAAGGCCGGGCGCAACGGGATCGACCGACATCGCGGCAATCGTCGGCGAGGATGCCACGAGATCGACGACCACGATTTTCGCCTGCTGCGCCATCAGCCGCGCCAGCGTCAGCACGGTCAGCGTGATGCTGTCGCTCGATGCGGTACCCAGCACGGTCACCTTGCGCGCCGCGGCGTCAGCGCCAACCAGCATATCCGCCACCTGCTCGACTTCACTGGTTTCCAGCACGGAATCCATCCGAGGGGCATCTATCGCGGGCTCAATAAGCTCAGGATCGGGATCGGAAATGTCGACCAGTTCGACGGTTGGCGCTGCGGGAAGCTCGGGCGCGATCGCCGGTGCGCGCACCCGTTCGGGCGGAGCAGCCAGGGCGATCTCGGGCGCAATTTCGCGCTCAATTTCCGGCGAAACCGCTCCGGGTCTCCGCGGGGCGGTCATGCGCAGGAGTTCGCCGGTCGCGATGGCGCCCGAAGTGAGCAGCAAGGTCGCCAGCGTCGCGATCAGCACGATCGGCAGCTTCTTTGGATAGGCCGGGGTATTGGAGACGGAGGCGCGCGAGATGATGCGGCCGTCGGTCGGCGTCGCCTCGAGGTTTTCACGCGCGCTCGCGTCGCGATATTTGGCAAGAAAGGATTCCAGCTGGTCACGCTTCGCCTTGGCATCGCGCTCGAGCGCGCGGAGCTGCACGTCCTGGCCGTTGTTCGAGGACGCCTGTCTCTTCGACTGTTCGAGGCTTGCCATGGCACTTTCGACCCGGCCGCCAGCAATACGCGCGTCGTTCTCCAGCGAGCGAGAAACCTTGCCCGCTTCCTCACGCAACTGCCGGTCGATATCGGCAAGCTGCGCCTTCAATTCCTTGATGCGGGGATGGCCGCCAAGCAGCGTGGAAGACTGTTCGGCAAGCTGGGCGCGCAGCGTGACGCGCTGCTCCGACTGCCGCCGCACCATCTCTGAATTGAGAATTTCGGAAGCTTCGATCGGCCTGCCGGTATCAAGCATCTCCTTGATCAGCCGCGCCCTGGTTTCCGCATCCGACTTCAGTGCACGCGCGTTGCTGAGCTGGGTGTTGAGCTCGCCCATTTGCTGGTTTGACAGCGTGGTGTTGTTGGTACCGACGAACAGGCTCGACTTGGAACGAAACTCCTCGACCCGCGATTCGGCCTGCGAAACCTCCTTGCGCAACTCGTCGATCCTGCCGGTATAAAATTTGACCGCGTCCTTCGCCTGGTCCTGCCGCGCGTCCTGCTGCAGCACCAGATAGCCTTCCGCGATCGAATTGGCGACGCGGGCGGCCAGATCGGGATCGCGCGACTGGAATTCGACGACGATGACGCGGGACTTGTCGACCGCATAGGCCGTGAAGCGCTCGTAATAGGCCTCCAGCACGCGCTCTTCCGGGGTGAGCGAAAACGGATCGCGCCCGACGCCAATCAAGGCGAGCAGCGACTTGATAGGCGACGAGCCGCGCAGCACCGGATCGAATTCCGGGAGTTCGGCCAGCTTGTTCTTCCTGATGATCTCGCGGGCGAGATCGCGCGACTGCACCAGTTGCACCTGACTGGTCACGGCTTCCGCATCGAGCGCGCTGCGCTCCTCGTTGCGCTCGCCAGTCGGACGCAGAAATACGTTCTCGCGGCCATCCACCAGGATGCGTGCTTCCGACTTGAACCGCGGGGTAATCATGTTGACCGCGACAAGCGATGCCACCAGCGCCAGCACCGTCGGGACGATGATCCAGCTCCGCCTGCGCATCAGCGCATGACCGAGCGCAAGCAGATCGAGATCGCCGGATTCGGATCCGGCGACGGGCCTCGGGGCCGGAGGCGCAGGCCTGGCCATCGCCCGCTGCACCACCGGCTTGTCCTTGCCTGCACGCCAGAACGCCAAACGCATCGCACACTCCCGCGGGCGCAACTGCTGGTCCACCCGAACTCGGCCGAGTACACTCCATTATGGTTGCCGCTGGGTTAATTCGTCCCATTTCGCCAGCCGCAAGCACGGGCTATTGGCGCGCGGTCATTTTTTGTTAACCATCGAAGGCCTTAATCAGGCGACAACTTTTTCAGGATTCCAGCAATGCGAGGCGTACCCGCTCCAATCCCGTGTCTGATTGCTGCGCCGGTGCTCGCCGGCGCGCGCTGGTTCTGATCATGCCTTTCATCGACGGTCAGCCGCTTCGGATCCTGCACGCGACGCGCGCGCCGGTCGGCGGCATTTTCCGACATATCCTCGATCTCGCCAACGGCCAGGCCGACCGCGGCCATCACGTCGGCATCATCGCCGACAGCCTCACCGGCGGTGAACGCGCCGAGCAGGCGCTGGCGGAAATCGCCCCGCGTCTCAAGCTCGGCGTTCACCGCACGGCCATTCGCCGCGAGCCGCTCCCGACCGACATGCTCGTGTGGGCCCGATTCCAGCGGATGATCCGCGAACTGAAACCGGACGTGCTGCACGGCCACGGCGCCAAGGCCGGCGCCTTCATGCGTTTGCGGACCGCCTCCCGCGACAGGATCCGGATCTACACCCCTCATGGCGGCTCGCTGCATTTTCCGCTGGCGACGCTGAAGGGCAACATCTACGCCCGTGTCGAACGCGCGCTGATGAACGATACCGACCTGTTCCTGTTCGAAAGCGCGTTTGCGCGCGACACCTATCAGCGCACCATCGGCACGCCGAAGGGGCTGGTGCGATGCGTGTTCAACGGCGTCACCGCCGGTGAATTCGATCCGGTCGTGAAGACCGAAGACGCCACCGACCTGATCTATGTCGGCGAGTTTCGCCACATCAAGGGCGCCGACCTGCTGATCGATGCGGTGGCGAAGCTGCGCGCCGCCGGACATCCGGTGACGCTCACGCTCGCCGGCGACGGCGAGGAAAGCGCAAGCCTCAAGGCCCAGGTGGAAAAGCTCGGCCTTGGCGACGCCGTGCGGTTCATCGGCCACGTCAAGGCGCGCTACGGCTTCTCCAAGGGTTCGCTGCTGGTGGTTCCCTCTCGCGGGGACTCAATGCCCTATGTCGTGATCGAGGCGGCCGCGGCCGGCATTCCTATGGTCGCCGCCAATGTCGGCGGCATCCCCGAAATTTTCGGCGAGCATGGCGATGCCTTGTTTGCGCCGAGCGATACAGCCGCCATGGCCGATGCCATCGAAACCGCGCTGAAGGATCCGGCCGCGGCGACGGAGCGGGCCAAATCGCTGCGCGAACGCATCTTCATGCATTTTTCGCAGAAGGCCATGGTCGAGGGCGTCTTTGCCGGCTATCGCGACGCGTTTGCCAATCATTAACCGTTCTTTACCGACGTAACCGTTTCTTGCGATTTGTTCCGTAAACCGTGGGCGTGGGAGAATTCCGCACCGGCGGGCACGTCGTTATGCGCATGCTCCAGAACGGACGTGGACCAGTGGAACCGATTAGCGCACGCTCGACGCTCGACACCGCCGCAACGGCCGCGATGACCGTCACCGCCGATCGCCTGCCGGTCGAACGGCGCCGCAGGCTCACACCGACCGCCATCGCCATCAGCAACCAGAAAGTCGGCCGCGCCTATTCGCCGATCGTGATCGCTGGCGTGGTTCGCGTCATCGACTTCGTAATGCTGAGCACGATCGGCATCGCGCTCTATTTCGGATATGTTGTCCCGCTCAGTGGCTTTTCCTGGGAATTTCTCGCGGCGATCTTCGGCATAGCCGCAACGGCCGTGATTTGCTTCCAGGCCGCCGACATCTATCAGGTGCAGCTCTTCCGCGGCCGTCTGCAGCAGATCAGCCGGATGGCTTCATCCTGGGCGTTCGTGTTCCTGCTGTTCATCGGCGCCTCCTTCATCGTCAAGCTCGGCAACGAAATTTCGCGAATCTGGCTCACGGCATTTTTCTTCACAGGGATCTTGGCATTTGTGACCGGGCGGCTGTTTTTGCGCTCGCTGGTACGCGGCTGGGCCCGTCAGGGCCGGCTCGATCGCCGCACCATCATCGTGGGCGCAGACGAGAACGGCGAACAGCTGGTCCGGGCGCTCAAGACCCAGGATGATTCCGACATCAAGGTGCTCGGCGTATTCGACGACCGCAACGACGACCGGGCGATGGATACCTGCGCCGGCAGCCCCAAGCTCGGCAAGGTCGACGATATCGTCGAACTGGCGCGCCGCACCCGCATTGACCTCGTGCTGTTCGCGCTGCCGATCTCGGCCGAAACCCGCATTCTCGACATGCTGAAGAAGCTGTGGGTGCTGCCGGTCGATATCCGGCTTTCGGCCCATACCAACAAGCTGCGCTTCCGTCCGCGCTCCTATTCCTATCTCGGCGAGGTGCCCACCCTCGACATGTTCAAAGCGCCGATCACCGACTGGGACCTGGTGATGAAGTGGCTGTTCGACCACGTCGTCGGCTTCGCGATCCTGATGCTGGCGTTGCCTGTCATGGGTCTGGTCGCGTTGGCGGTCAAGCTCGAAAGCCCCGGGCCGGCGCTGTTCCGCCAGAAGCGGTTCGGCTTCAATAATGAACGTATCGACGTCTTCAAATTCCGTTCGATGTATCATCACCAGGCCGATCCGGCCGCCGCGAAAATGGTGACCAGGAACGATCCCCGCGTGACCCGCGTCGGACGCTTCATTCGCAAAACCAGCCTGGACGAACTGCCGCAGCTCTTCAACGTCGTGTTCAAAAGCAATCTCTCGCTGGTGGGTCCACGCCCGCACGCGGTGCAGAGCAAATTTCAAAGCCGGCTGTACGACGAAGCCGTCGACGGTTATTTCGCCCGCCACCGCGTTAAGCCCGGCATTACCGGCTGGGCGCAGATCAACGGCTGGCGCGGCGAGGTCGACACCGACGAGAAAATCCAGAAGCGTGTCGAGTTCGATCTCTACTACATCGAGAACTGGTCCGTGTTGTTCGATCTTTACATACTGCTCAAGACGCCGATCTCCCTGATCACCAAGAGCGAGAATGCGTATTGAGGCCTCGCCGTCATTGCGAGCGCAGCGAAGCAATCCATCGCGCAACGCTGGGGAAGATGGATTGCTTCGCTGCGCTCGCAATGACGCCGATAATGCTGCGTCTTAGTTAGTTGAGTTGCGTGAGTATGTAATGGCGTATGCGGCGACAGCCGGGGGATCCCTACCAACGATGACGGCGGCACCCGGCGTGCTGGCCTTGCAGCGTGCCCTGGTATGGCTCGCCGGCGCATCGATCGCCATCGTCTTCATCGAGCCCTCGCCCTACGAGATCGTCACGCTCGTGGCCACCGTGATCTTCTTCGCAACCGGCCTGCGGATGCGGCTGGTATTCATTCCGCTGCTTCTGCTGCTGTTCCTGATCAATATCGGCTACACCATCAGTTCGGTCGCCGTGTTCGACCGGCCCAGTGTGCCGAACTGGATCATGACTTCCTGGTACATGGCGATAACCGTCGTGTTGTTCGCCATGGTGATCTCGGAGGATACCACCGCCCGGCTCGACATGCTCCGGCGCGGCCTCGTCGTCGGCGCGGTGATTGCCTCGCTCGCGGGCATTGCCGGCTATTTCAACCTCGTTCCCGGCGGGCGCGATCTGCTGACGCTGTATGACCGCGCCCGCGGCACGTTCAAGGACCCGAACGTGCTCGGCGCGTTCCTGATCCTGCCGGCGGCGCTTGCGTTGCAAAGCGTCGTCACCGACCGGTTCGGCAAGTCGCTCCGCAGCGCGATCGCATTCGGCATCATCTCGCTGGCCATCCTGCTGTCGTTCTCGCGCGCGGCGTGGGGCCAATTGATCGTCGTTTCCGGCTTCATGCTGGTGCTGATGGTGCTGACCGGACGCTCGCAGGCGCAGCGTTCACGCATCATCATGACTGCGCTCGTTGCCGTGGTTCTTGCGGCAGCGCTCGTCGCGGTACTACTGTCGTTAAGCTCGGTGGCGGACCTGTTCAAGCAGCGCGCCAGCTTCGACCAGAGTTATGACACCGGCCGCTTCGGCCGGTTCGGCCGGCATGTTCTCGGCGCAGAAATGGCGCTCGGACTGCCGCTCGGCATCGGACCGCTGCAGTTCAACCGCTTCTTTCCGGAAGATACCCACAATTCCTATTTGAACGCGTTCATGTCGGGCGGCTGGCTCTCCGGCATCTGCTATCCG
>Ga0307500_10000155_pt1 | contig 22579 bp, 25 predicted proteins | sample 14_S_MG_FD_201362 | JGI IMG/M metagenome (GOLD analysis project Ga0307500, IMG submission 201362) | Soil microbial communities from Populus trichocarpa stands in riparian zone in the Pacific Northwest, United States - 14_S | ecosystem: Environmental > Terrestrial > Soil > Riparian zone > Trees... | reverse complement strand
CGGGAGACAAGTGATCGGGGTGGAGGTCGAGGACCAGATGAAGTAGCGCTCCTTCGATCAGAGCATCCTCGTCGCTGGGTGACTTGGCGCTTTCAATTACCAATTCGCGGCCTTTCTCTACCCGCCCATTGGGGCGGTGTCGCTTTGCGTTTCGCGCGACAGACTAGGCACACAGACTCGATTTGATTAGTGCGCGATGCGCCAATAAAGAGAGATTGTGGGGGAAAGACAAATCTGCTAGCCCGGATGGGCCGAGCACCGTTGCAGAAAGGCCCAGCGCTCGACCCTTGCCCGGGTTTAGGCGGTATTAGCCGACCTTCCTGATGGAAACGACAGGCATGGCCTGTCCGCTCGCTGCGAGCTTCATCTTCATCCCCCTTTCTAGATTTACTACGGAAAATCCGAGTAAATCTAGCTGGGAGAGTGTTTGGGAACCACACGGGTTCTAGCTCGATACGCAATAGACTTCGGCTGGTCAGCCAGCAACCGATCGTTAGAAAGGAACGGCATGGCGGCGAAAATCTGGATCGGTTCCAAGTCCCGGGCCGCGCAATTGCAGCGCCTGTCAATGGTCTTCGCCGTCGAGCTGCGTCTGAAGATCGTGACCGAGCTCTACATGCGGGAGATGAGCCCCAAGCAGTTCCACGAGGAGTTCGGAGGGGGCTCTCTTCCCAGGGTCGTGCGGAACTTCGAGCGGTTGGCAGAGGCCGGGTGGCTCAGGTATCTCCGGAGTGAGGGGCCGGGAGGCGAGCGCCGGGGTGGAGTGGAGCATTTCTACCGCGCGACGGAACTGGCATACATCGATGCCGACACCTGGGCGCTCCTTCCCTATTCGATCCGTGTCGCGTTCAGTTGGAACGCCTTCAGGCAGATCGCCGCACGTCTACGCACCGCGGTAGAAGCGGGCAAACTCGATGGCGGCTCTTCTCGCGACCTCGCCCCCATGCCTTTGCTCTTGGATCAGACCGGATGGGAGAACGTAATCGAGGCCATCAGGGCGAATTTCGTCTCGATCTTCGAGGAGCAGAAGGACGCCGCTATTCGAATCTCGCACTCGAAAGAGGAGGCGATTCGAGCAAGCATCGTCCACATTGCGTTTGAATCGGCGAGGGAGGGCAGTGTGTCGGGGGGTCCTTCTCTGGCCGAATGCGTCAGAGAACCATTCGTCCCGTTTCCGGTGCGTCTCTCAAAGGTCTTTGCCGACGATCTCTCGATGAGGATCATCGACGAGGCGAACAGGCGGGGGATAAGCGCAAAGCTGTTTCATGCTGAGATCGGCGGTGAGTCAGAGGAAAAGATCCGCCGCTGTTTCAGAAAGCTGGCCGATATCCAACTCCTCATGGAGGTGGAGACGAAGACCGGTGGAAGTCGCCGGGGCGGCACCGAGAAGTTCTATCGAGCCACCAGGCCGTCGATCTCACAGGACGAAGCCGGGCCCTGGAGCACTGTGACCGGTGAATTGAGAGACACCGATGCCTGGTCGGCATTCGAAGAGCTGTCCGATCAGATCAAGGATGCGATGAAGGCCGGAACCTTCGATGCCCGGGACGACGGCTGCATGGCCTGGTCGCTCATCCAGCTCGACAGGCAAGGCTGGGAGAACGTAGCGGCTGAGCTCGATGACCTGCGGCAATTCGTTCGGAAAGAGGCCGATCGGGCGAGTTTGAGGATGAAGAGGTCGGGCGAGAGGCCGGTCACCATGGTGCTTGCCCTGACCGCCTTCGAGTCACCAAAGGAGTTCGAAGAAGAACCCTAGCCGCGCTCCGACTCCTCGACGGTCAGCTCTGCGGTGGGGAACGCTTCGAGGCGCTGGTCGGGGATCGGCTTGCTGCTGAGGATCGAAAGGCCGTAGGTGCCGCCGGCGAGGCGTTCTTCGGCTCGCTCGACCGCGGCCAGGCGCTGGCGGAGGTCCGCGAGGCGGCCGGCGTCGAACTCGTCCTGGTAGAGGTCCTCCGAGCCCTCGTCTCCCGGTTCGCGCCGGGTGTCGCCCTCCCCGGGCCCTTCGCGCTCGAGTGCGACCATCGCCTCTTCGACCTGGGCCCGCTCGTCGGCGAGCAGCTCTTTGGCGCGCTGCGGTTCCACCGTCACACCGTAACGCGGCCGACCATGCGCGCGCCAGTGCAGCCTGGCAAGATCCAGCCGTGGGCTTCGACCAGTACCACGAGCCGCCCGAGCAGCTCCCGGAGGCGACGCGTACCTTCGCCCGCCTCTGCGCCTCGCTGACCGAGGAGGCCGAGGCGATCGGTTGGTACGAGCAGCGGATGGCGGTCGAGGCCGACGAGGAGGCGCGGGCGATCATGCACGACGCCCAGGGCGAGGAGTTCAAGCACTTCTGCATGGACCTGGAGTTCCTCCTGAGGCGCACGCCGCTGTGGCGGGAGATCGCCGAGGGGATCCTGTTCCAGGACGGCGACATCGTCGAGCACGGCGAGGAGGCCGAGGAGGAGGCGACCGAGGGCGCCGCCGAGCGCGGCGCGCCGTTGGCGGGCGGCGAGTCGCTCGGGATCGGCAGCCTGCGAGAGGTGCCCCGATGAGCCATCTGCTGCGCGAGCACGCGCCGGTCACGACGGCCGGCTGGGAGCTGCTCGACTCCGAGGCGCGCGAGCGGCTCTCCCCGGCGCTCGCGGCGCGACGACTGGTCGACTTCTCCGGGCCGCTCGGTTGGGAGCACTCGGCGACCAACCTCGGGCGGGTCGAGGACCTCTCCGGCGCGCCGGGCGACGGAGTCGAGGCGAAGCAGCGCCGCGTGCTGGCGCTGGTCGAGCTGCGCGTGCCCTTCGCGATCTCCCGCGCCGAGCTCGAAGCCGGCGACCGCGGCGCCGAGGACGCCGACCTCGCGCCGCTCGACGAGGCCGCTCGCCGGATCGCGATTGCCGAGAACGCCGCGGTGTTCCACGGCTGGAAGGCCGCCGGCATCTCCGGCGTCCTCGAGTCTTCCCCCTACGACGCGATCGAGCTGGGCGAGGATTGCGAGCGCTACCCGCGCCACGTCGCCAAGGCGGTCGAAGCGCTGCTCGATGCCGGCGTCGCCGGGCCGCACGGCCTCGCCCTCGGCTCCGACGTCTACGCCCGCGTGCTCGAGACCAGCGAGCACGGCGGCTACCCATTGCTCGAGCACCTGCGCGAGATCCTCTCCGGCCCGATCGTCTGGGCACCCGGCGTCGAGGGCGCCGGCGTGCTCAGCATGCGCGGCGGCGACTTCCTCTTCGAGTCCGGCGAGGATCTCTCTATCGGCTACTCCGACCACGACGCCGAGAGCGTCCGGCTATACCTGCAGGAGAGCTTCAGCTTCCGCGTCGCCACCCCAGAGGCAGCCGTCGCGCTCACCTGATGCAGTGGCACGGCTGATCTACTCGACGATCTGCTCGCTCGACGGCTACGTCGCCGACGAGGACGGCGACTTCGAGTGGGCCGCTCCGGACGAGGAGGTGCACGCCTTCGTCAACGACCTGGAGCGACCGGTCGGGACCCACCTCTACGGCCGTCGCATGTACGAGACGATGGTCGTCTGGGAGACGATGGACGTCGCCGGCGAGCCGCCGGCCATGCGCGACTACGCGGCGATCTGGCGGGCGGCCGACAAGGTCGTCTACTCGACGACGCTGGGCGAGGCGGGCAGCACCCGGACCCGGATCGAGGCGGCCTTCGACCCCGACGCCGTGCGGCGCATGAAGGACGAGGCGGTGCGCGACATCAGCGTCGGCGGCCCGACCCTGGCGGCATCGGCGCTGGCCGCCGGCCTGGTCGACGAGCTCCAGCTCTTCTTCGTCCCGGTCCTGGTCGGCGGCGGCACGAGCGCCTTCCCGGACGGCCTGCGGCTGCGACTCGAGCTGCTCGACCAGCGCCGCTTCGCCAACGACACTGCCTACCTGCGCTATGCCGTGGGGAGCTGAGCGCGCCGGTACGCTTCGGCCGCGATGAACGACGACTGGCGGCTTCAGGTCGACCTGCACGACGACGATCACCCTCAGCAGTTGGTCGAGAACCTCGAGGCGCGAGAGCTGGAGCACGACCTCAGCGACGCCTTCCACGACAAGGTGATCGTCAGCCGCAACGACGCGGCGATCTTCCTCTACGCCGGCTCACGGGAGCAGGCCGAAAGCGCCCGCCGCCTGATCGCCTCGCTCGACGAGCGGCACGGTTGGGACGCCGACATGGAGCTGCGACGCTGGCACCCGATAGCCGAGGATTGGGAGGACCCGGACGAGCCGCTCCCCGAAAGCGAGGCGGCGAGGAGGACCGAGCGCGAGAAGCTGATGGCGGACGAGCGCCGCGAAACCGAAAACGGCCATCCCGAATTCGAGGTCCGGGTCGATCTGCCGTCCCGGCACGACGCGGTCCGCCTCGCCGGGACGCTGCGGAACGAGGGCCTCTCGACGGTGCACCGCTGGCGCTATGTCCTCGTCGGCGCCACCGACGAGGACAACGCCAAGGCCCTCGCCGAGCGGATTCGCGGCGAGGTTGCGTCCGAGGCGCGGGTCACGGTCGAGGGCACCTGGCACGCCGTCTACGGCGAGCGCCCACCCAGCCCCTTTGCCTTTCTCGGCGGGCTCGGCGGCTAGGCGCCCGCCGCTCGCCGCCGGTCCGCGTCGAGGCTGGCGCTCCTCGGCAGGTGCCTGCCGTAGTAGCAGGGGCAGGGATTGTCCTCGCAGGCGACTCCGTCGTCGTCTCCATCGAGGCGGTCCGGGTCGTACCGCGGCCCACCGTGCCTGAGGAAGAAGAGCTGGGCCGCCCTCTGCGTGTTGAAGTCGGAGCAGTCCTTGTCCCTGGCCACCGCCCCCGAGGGCAGCGAGGCGATCGACAGCACGGTCAGGGCCGCTGCGGTGACGATGAGCATGCGTACGGTCGGTCTCATCTCTCCTCCATTCGAGCGTTGAAACTCGGACCGTACCGAAGAAGAATCGATTCTCTCATCTTCCGTTAAGGAAAGGCGCTGATGCCGCCTCCTCCGAATGGAACCAGTCTCCTATTTCCAGGCGATCGTCCTCGGCCTCCTGCAGGGCGTGACCGAGCTCTTCCCCGTCTCCAGCCTCGGCCACACGGTGATCTTTCCGAGCCTCTTCGGCTGGGACTCGCTGGTCGAAGCGCAGTCCGAAAGCGAGTCCTTCTGGCTCGCCTTCGTCGTCATGCTGCACGTCGGCAGCGCACTCGGCCTGCTGGCCTACTACTGGCGCGAATGGGTGAAGATCGTCAGCGCCTTCTTTCGCACGCTCGCCACCCGCCGGGCCGAGACGCCGACCGACCGCCTGGCCTGGCTGATCGTCGTCGCCAGCATCCCCACCGGCCTGATCGGCCTCGCCTTCGAGCACCTTCACCGCCAAGCCCCTGCTCGCCTCCTGCTTCCTCGTCGTCAACGGCTTCGCCCTGCTCGGCGCCGAGTACGCGCGTCGTCGCGCGGCAGTCAGGGAACTGGCGATCCGCGAGGGCGCCAAGGCCGACGGCGGTCGCCGCCTCGACACCCTCGAGTACCGCGAGGCCGGTCTGATCGGCGTTGCCCAGTCGACCGCCCTCTTCGCCGGGATCAGCCGCGACGGCGTCTGCATGGGCACCGGCCTGGCGCGCGGCCTCGACCACTCCGACGCTGCCCATTTCGCTTTCCTGCTGGCGACGCCGATCATCCTCGCCGCCGGCCTGTTCAAGCTGCCCGACCTGCTCGGGCCGCTCGGCGACCACGTCCGCGGCCAGGCCGCGGTCGCCTGCCTCTCCGCCGCCGTGGCCGCCTACTTCACCGTCAGCTTCCTGGTCAAATGGTTCAAGACCCGCACCCTGACCCCGTTCGCCATCTACTGCCTCCTCTTCGGGCTGGCGATGGTGATCTACAACGCCTGAGCCGGGCGGCCGATCGCTCGCCCCCGATCCAGAGCAGGCCGAGAAGCAGCAGCGGCAGACAGATCGCGGCAACGACGCCGAGCCCGGCTGCCAGCTGGAGCAGGAGGAGGGCGAGTGCGGCCGCCAGCATGACGTCGACCAGCAGCGCCAGCCTTCGCACCTTGGCCGGTGGCGGCCTCCGGGCCGGGTCTCTCACCGCCCCACCCCGCCCTTGGCATAGACCGCGAAGAAGTCGCGTTCGTCGGGAACGAGGTAGCGGGTGGCGGGCCGGAGCATTTCCGGCAGCAGGTTCGACGGTTCGCGGGCGCCCGGTCGCCGGTAGGTGATGAAGCTGGTCCAGTCTTCGTTGATGTCCAGCTCCATCGCCCGCACCGCCCCCGCCCGCCGCAGTATTTCCGCCAGCGAGCCGACCGTCTGATAGTTCGCGGCGGCGTAGATCAGGTTGCCGCGGCGGTCGACGCCGAGGCCCGAGCGCCAGACGCGGATCGCGTTGTCGACGGTGGCGCCCCACTGCGGCCCGTCGCTGAGGTTGGGATTGAGCCGGCCTTCGTCGATGATCGGCGGCAGGTTCTGCTTGGCAAACCAGACTCGCGACGCCGGGCGGTTGCCGCTGTGCCAACGGACGATGTCGATCCGCCCGTCGCGGTACTCGACCAGGGTGGCGATGCCGTCGACCATTGGGGCCACCGTGGCGCCGCGGAAGATAAGGCCCGCGTTCGAGGTTTCGAGCGGGAAGCCGCCGTTGAAGGTGGCGACGAGCTGTTTGCGTTTCGCAGGCGGCACCTCCGCCGGACCGCGATTGGCGATGTCGGGCGGCTCAGCGAGGCCGGGGACGTAGACGAGGTGAGTTTCAGCGGAGTCGATCCAGGCCACCCCGGCGACGAAGCGTGGGTATTCGGGGTCGCTGCGGAAGCTGGTCAGGAGCACAGGCGGTCGCAGCCCGGCGTGCGCCGCAGCCGCGTGCCACACCCCCTCTCCGTGCAGCGCCGGGTGGATCCGCGGCCGGATCCGCGGCGGTCGATAGGCGCCGGCTTGCCCCCCGGCCGACGCGACGCCCACCTGTGGAAGGGACCTCAGCGGCGGGCCGCCCTTGGAGGGGGCGGTCAGCGTGTAGTACCAGTTCTCGACCTGGGAGGCCAGCCCGTTGCCGCCGTGCGAGCGCAGCCACTCGACGCTGGCGACGCCGAGGCCGACGTTGCGGGACCCGTCGATCGCGCCCATGTAGGAGATCGTGGCCGGAACCAGGCAGATCGTCGCCGCGAGCAGGACGATGCGGCGCAGCCGCATCGGGAGAGCCGGAGCAGTGCGCGGAACGCGCGCCATCACTGCTCCCGCAGGACCGCCCCGAGCGGCAGCCGCCGCAGCCCCCTGGCCGCAACGCCGGCGGCAAGCGCGCCGCCGAGCAGCGCCGCCGCCAGCAGCAGGCCGAGGAAGCCCCAGGGGATCGCGAGGTGGTCGGGCGGAGGGTCGAAGACGTGCTGCAGCATCGCCACCAGCATCTCGGCGAGCAGCCAGCCGAGAAAAGCAGCCAGCAGCCCGGCGGCGCCCAGCACCAGGCCCGCCTCGCTGTGGACGAAGGCGCCGATGTCGCGCAGTGAGGCGCCGAGCGCGGCCATCGTCGCCAGCTCGTGGCGGCGCTCGCTGACCAGGAGGCTGACGAAGAGCCACATCGCCGCAGCGGCGAGAATGACCGCGAAGGCCTCCTCGAGGTGGCTGATGCCGGTCAGGTCGACCGTGGTGATCGAGCTGACGGTCTGCACCGCCTGCTGGCGGATGTCTTTGACGATCGCCCCCTCCGAGCGCGTCGCCGCTGCGACCCGTTCGGCGACCGCCGCGGGGTCTTCGGAGGTCTTGGCGAAGACCACGTTGGGCCCACCCGCCCGGTCCGCCCTGCTCAGGTAGGAGAGGTTGGCGACCATGAAGGAGTCCCGCGGGGCGGAGGGAAACTCCTGCACGGCGCCGACGACGTGGAAGGGAATGGTGCGGAACCTTCCGTTGCGGTGGTCGAGCACCCGCAGGCGCAGCAGGTTCCCGACTTCGAGCGAGTAGTCGGTGATCGTCTCTTTGGAGACGAGGATGCCGTCGGGCCTGGCGCGCAACCGGTCGAGCATCGTCTGGGCGCTGCCGCCGAGGAAGTAGGAGTCGCGCAGGGTGGTCGCCCTGCCGACCCTCGCCGGTTCGATCCCGAAGGTGTCCTGCAGATCCGGGCCGACGTAGGCGTAGGAGTGATCGACCGCGGAGGCGGCGGCGACCCCCGGCACCCGCGCGACCTGGGCGGCAAGCCCCCGCTTCGCCGCCACCCCGGGCGGCGTGGTGACGGTCACGTCGGCCCCCAGCGTCAGCTGCGCGTCGACCGCGACCTGCTGGTCGTAGGTTGCGGCGAAGATGCCGAGGCTGACGCCGAAGGCGAGCAGCAGGCCGACGAGGACGAGGCCGCGGTTGATCGCTGCGCCGCGGCGAGCGGCGCTGGCGAGGAGGAAGCCACGCCGTCCGCTCGCCCGCTCGCCGGCGAGCCGCTTCGCCACGGCCTCGAAGACGCGACCGCGTAGGCGCACGAGCAGCAGCGTCGCGCCGATCCAGAGCAGCGCTGGGGCGAAGAACATGTAGATCGAGAGCGAGAGCGTCGGGTTGGAGTCGGGGTTGACCACCGCCGAGAACCCGGTGCTCGCGGTGAGCCAGTAGATCAGCCCGCTGAGCGCGAGCGCGACTAGGTCGAGGTAGAGGCGTTGCCAGAGCGGCCGCCGCTCGCGGCGGACACTGCGCCTCCCCTCGACGACAGGGCCCGTGAGGACGCGCAAGCCGGTCGTCAGGCGCGCCCCCAACGCACCTGCCACGGCCAGGGCGACGCTGACCAGCACCACAGTCGTCGCGCGGGCTGCGGTCAGGCCGATCGATCCCTTGATCAGCAGCGCGACCGCCGCGAAGGCGAGCCCGGCCCCGAGCAGGCCGGCGACCAGGCCGATCGCCGCCGCTTCGACCGCCGCCAGGCCGAGCAGATGCCGGCGGCCGCCGCCGCGCGCCCGCAGGAGGGCGAGCTCGCGGCGATCCCGCTCGACCGTCCCCAGCGCCGCCAGGTAGACGAGGCCGAGCGCCAGCAGCGCCCCCGGCACGGCGAGCATGATGAAGAGCGCCTCGGCGTAGAGGGCGTCTTCGCTCGCCGCTTCGAGTGCGCTGGAGAGGTTGTCGACGAAGCGGACCTTGCCGGTGAAGGTTCGTTCGAGCGAGTTGCGGATCTGCCCGGCGCGGGTGAAGGCGTGGCTCGGCGAGCCGCTCAGCGCCCCCGGCTCGACCTGCGCCTGGACCTGCCACTGCACTCCCGCCTGCGCCCCCGGCACGGCCGAGGAGCCGACGCTTGCCGTGGAGATCGCCGGCAACCGCGGGGCGAGCGTATGGATGAAGGCGCCGAGCGGCAGGATGGCGACGTTCGCCGGCGGCTGCGCGGGCGCCGGGCCGAGCTGGGGGTCGAGCGGCTGGAAGAGCAGGTCGGGGGCCGACACGAGGGCGACGCCGCTGACCGTGAAGCTGCGCGGCGCGCCCTTGCCGACGCGGATGGCGACGCGGTCGCCGACCCGCGCCTGCAGCGTCGCCGCCAGTTGTTGGTCGAGCGCCACATGGCCGGGTCGCAGCGAGCCGCGCAGGAAGCGGAAGGCTTCGATCCGGCGCTGGTAGCCCGGCGGCACGGCGAGGATCGACCCCTGGCCGGCGCTGGTGACGCCGGCCGGCCCGCGGTGGACGATCCCGGCGAAGGGTGCGGTCGCCGCCGCGGACGCCGAGCCGATCTCGGGCCGGCGGGCGATTCGCCTCGCCAAGCTTCGCGCCTGGGCGCTGGAGCGAACGGGGGCCTGCAGGTCGAGCGGCACGCTGCGGGTCGTCGAGGCGGTCATCGTGCGCAGCGAGTGGCCGACGAAGAGGATCATCGCCCCGAGCAGCGCGACGGCGGCGGCGAGGACGAGGGCCTGGGTCGCCGTCTGTGACGGTGACCGCCGAAGCCTCGCGAATGCAAGCGGCAGCACCGCCATCACCGCGCCTCCTCTTCGATGATGCGGCCGTCGGCCAGCTCGAGCAGGCGGGGGCAGCGATCGGCGACGTCGCGGTCGTGGGTGGCGATCGCCAGGGCGAAGCCGAAGCGCTCGCGCAGCGCCTCGACCAGGTCGAGGACGCGTCGGGCGGTGTCGGAGTCGAGGTGGCCGGTCGGCTCGTCACAGAGCAGCAGGGTCGGTGAGGAGGCCAGCGCCCGCGCGATCGCGACCCGCTGCTGCTCGCCGCCGGAGAGCTCGGCGGGGAGCGCGTCGAGCTTGGCGGCGAGCCCGACCAGCTCGAGCAGCTCCGCTGGCGCCGGCTTCTGCTCTGCGCGCCGCGCTACCCAGGCGGCGAAGGCGACGTTCTCGAAGGCGGTGAAGGTGGGCAGCAGGTTCGAGCCCTGGAAGACGAAGGCGATCTCCCTGGCGCGGCCCTCGCCGCGGGCCGCGGCATCGAGCGAGGCGAGCGAGCGGCCGCGCCAGAGGACCTCGCCCGCGCTCGGCGCGAGCAGGCCGCCGAGCAGGTGCAGCAGCGTCGTCTTGCCAGACCCCGACGGCCCCCGGAAGGCGACCGCATCCCCCTCGTCGATCGAGACGTCGACCGAGGCGAGGGCGTGCACCGCCGCCTCTCCGTGGCCGTAGACGACCGATGCTTCGCGACAGCCGACCAGCTCCGCCGCCGTCAGAGTCGCTCCGCTCATTGCACCACCCGCCCGTCGCGCAGCTCGACGACGCGGTGGGCAGCGGCGGCGACCGCGTCGGAGTGGGTGACCACCACGACCGCGCAGCCGTGCTCGAGCGGCAGGCGCCGCAACGCTTCGAGCACCAGGCGCTCGTTGGCGGCGTCGAGCTCCCCGGTCGGCTCGTCGGCCAGCACCAGAGGGGCGCGGCGCGCCAACGCGGCTGCGAGCGCGACCCGCTGCTGCTCGCCGCCGGAGAGCTCGGCTACCCGGTGCGCGACTCTCCCGCCGAGGCCGAGCTGGGTGAGCGCTCCCTCGGCCCGGCGGGAGGAGCGCTCGAAGCCGGCCAGACGCAGGGCGAGGGCGACGTTCTGGCGCGCGCTGAGCGAGCTCCAGAGGTTCTCGCTCTGGAAGACGATTCCGACCCTGCGCCGGTACTCGGCCATCTCTTCCTCGCCGAGCGCGGCCAGCGAGTCGCCGAAGGCCCTGACCTCCCCCGCCGAAGGCCGGTCGAGGCCGGCGGCCAGGGCCAACAGGGTGCTCTTGCCGCAGCCCGAGGGACCGAGGATGGCTACGAGCTCGCCTTTGCGCACCTCGAGGTCGACGCCGCGCAGGGCGACGGTCTCGACCGGCCCCGAGCGGTAGATCCTGAAGACGTCGTGCAGCTCCAGGGCAGGCCACTCGATCGCCGCCGCCGTGCCGGCGGCTTGCGGCTCGCGATAGAGGCTCCTCACCGCCATCGGAAGCTTTCGCTGATCATCCGATAGGCATCGACGTTGTCGACGCCCACCGGGGTGCTCAGTTCCAGGACCGCGACCTTGCCGCCGTGCTCGAATTCGTAGACGTCTACGGTCAGCGGCAGGCGCTTGCCGGTGACAGGGTCGGGCGCACTCTGTCTGCTCACGGTCAGCTTTTCGCCCGGCTTGGACCGGGCGGCGCCGGGGTGGACCGCGATGTGGATGACATTCGCCTTTTCCTTGAAGGTGACGTCGTTGCCCGAGCCCTTGCGCGCCCAGCCCTCGGGATAGCGGATCGAGTAGCCGGCGGGCCGATCGGTGAAGGCGAGGAAGACCTGGTTGTCGGGGATGTCTCCGGTCGCGGCCGACTGGGCCTCGCTGGGGACTTCGCCTTCGGCGGTCTGGGGATTGGACGAGCCGGAAGACGGTTGGCTCCCGGTCACCGGGCGGGTCGTGCTCGATTCTCCCCCGCTGCCGCACCCGGTGAGCACGACGGCGACGATGAGGACACGGGCCGCTGATTTCAGCTTCGCTTCCACGGTTTCTCCTCTCGCTCGATCGCGGTAGGAGCAGTTGTAGGAGGGCGAGATGAGACTTGGATGAGAGCTGTCGCGGCCGTCAGTCCTCGCCTACGGGCAGGACCAGCCACACGTCCGCTCCGCCCCCGTCGCGGTTTGCCGCGTGGGCCGAGCCGCGATGGGCGCGGGCGATCGCCTCGACGATCGAGAGCCCGAGCCCGCTACCGCCGTCGCGTTGGCCCGCCTCGGCTCTGCTGAAGCGCTCGAAGGCGTGATCGAGGAAGCCGTCGGCGAAGCCGGGGCCGCGATCGAGCACGTGGAGCTCCACCGATCCGTCGTGCCTCCTCGCCGCCAGCTCGACCGGCCCCGACCCGTAGCGAAGTGCGTTGTCGAGGAGGTTGCCCAACGCCTGGTCGAGGCGCAGACGATCGAGCTGCGCCTCGAGCCCGGGCTCGAGGCGCAGCTCCAGGACCCGCCCGCCATCATCCGCGCGGCGGGCGAAGCGGCGGGCGACACCTCGCAGGATCTCGCCGACGTCAGTCGGCGCCAGCTTGACGGCCAGCTCGCCGCGGTCGGTCTGGGCGATCGTCAGCAGGTCTTCGGCCAGTCCGATCAAGCGGTCGGTCTCCTCGGATACCGAGGCGAGCGCCGCTTGCAGCTCGCCCGGCGAGCGACCCTGGCTGAGGGCGAGATCGACCTCCGTTTTGAGGATCGCCAGCGGCGTGCGCAGCTCGTGACTGGCATCGGCGACGAAGCGTCGCTCGTGGGCGAGCGCCTCGCCGAGGCGATCGAGCATCTCGTTGAGAGTGACGCCGAGGCGGGCGATCTCGTCGTCACTAGGGGGCACCGGCAGGCGCTGATCGGGCTCCGCCGTGGAGATCTCCGCGGCGCGCGAGCGCATCGCGTCGACCGGGCGCAGCGCGGCCGCGGCGACCCAGTAGGCGGCGAGCGAGGCGAGCAGCAGCGCAACCGGCCCCCCGAGCAGAAGCAGCTGCCGCAGGTCGGACAGCGACTCCGTGCGGGGCTCGGTCGAGGTGCCGACGACGACCACGCGACGCTGTCCCGCGGCCTCGACCGGTAGCGCCAGGAGCCGCGATTCTTCCTTCAGCCCGGGGGAGGGTCCGCGGTTGAGCAGTAGCGGCGCGCGAGTGGCGCGTCGAAGCTCGGACGGGCCGAGCAGGACGTGGTTGCCGACCGACGAGGTCGAGCCGAGCACTTCGCCCCGCGGCCCGAGCACCTCGGCGAAGTTCTCCGCGCGGCCTACCAGCCGATCGCGCTCCTGCTCGCGCGAGCCGGAATGCGGCTCCCTGACCAGCGCCGCCACGTCTCCAGCGCGGGAGCGCAGGCTCGAATCGATCGTGTGGTCGAGCTCGGCGGCGAAGCGGACGTAGACGAAGACGCCGGTTGCCCCCAGGACAAGCGCCATCACGCCGGCGAAGACGAGGGTGACGCGGAGGCGGATCGAGAGCCGGCTCAGCGCCCGCCGTCCTTTCGCAGTCGGTAGCCGGCGCCGCGAACCGTCTCGATCGACTCGACCCCGAAGGGCTGGTCGATCTTGCGCCGCAGGTAGCGGACGTAGACCTCGATCACGTTGGAGCGGTGCTCGTAGTCGTACTCCCAGGCCTGTTCGAGCAGCTGCAGGCGCGAGAGCACGTGGCCGGGGCGGCGCATGAACGCCTCCATCAGGGCGAACTCCTTGGCCGAGAGCTCGACCTCGGCCTCACCGCGCCACGCCTGGCGGGTCGCCGGGTCGAGGCGCAGGTCGCCGACCTCGATCACCGCCGGACGCTCGCTCTGGCCGCGGCGGATCAGGGCCCGCAGGCGGGCGAGCAGCTCGGCGAAGGAGAAGGGCTTGGTCAGATAGTCGTCTGCGCCGCCGTCGAGCCCGGCGACCCGGTCCTCGACCGCGCCCCGCGCGGTCAGCATCAGGACCGGCGCCCAGACCCGGTCCTCCCGCAGCCGGCGGCAGGTGGCGAAGCCGTCGATTCCGGGCAGGACGACGTCGAGCACGATCGCGTCGTACTCCGAGGAGCCGGCCATCACCAGCGCCTCCTCGCCGCTCGCGGAGATGTCCGCGGCGAAGCCCTGCTCGACCAGGCCGCGACGGATCAGGGCGGCCATCTTGACCTCGTCCTCGACCACCAAGACGTGCATAGCCAAACGATGCCAGGCGAGATTAACGTCAGATGAGAGCCGGCTGAGGACGAGTCTTTTCATTGTCCTTTAATGCCAATCGTGGTAACACGGTTGACGATCGACGTTGAGCTCCCGTGGCGCCAGAATTCCGGTGGTACTAGCAGCGATCGCAGCGGCTGCGGTGGCCTTCGGCGGCGTCGCGTCGGCCCGACCCGCCGATTCCCGGACGCCCGGCCCGATCGAGTCGGGGGCGGGGCCGGGATGGCCGGCGACGCTCCGCCCGAGCGATTTCACCGCCCGGGTCGACAACCCCTGGTTCCCGCTGCGGCCGGGGAGCATGTACCGCTACAGGGGCTTGAAGGAAGGGATGAGGACCGTCGACGTCGTCAAGGTGACCGACAGGATCAGGCGGATCCTCGGCGTCGAGACGACCGTGGTCCATGACGTCGTCTCGGTGAACGGCAGGCCAGAGGAGACGACGGACGATTTCTACGCCCAGGATCGCCACCGCAACGTCTGGTACTTCGGCGAGAACACGAAAGAGCTCAGCAGCCGCGGCAAGGTGATCAGCACCGAAGGCTCCTTCCGGGCCGGCGTGGACGGGGCCCGCGCCGGGGTCCTGATCCCAGGCCATCCGAAGGTCGGGCAGACCGGCCGCCAGGAGTTCCGCCGAGGCCAGGCGGAAGACCATTTCAAGGTCCTCGACCTGAGCGCCGCCGTGTCCGTGCCCTTCGTTTCCTCGCACCGTGCGCTGCGGACCGTGGAGTGGACGCCGCTCGAGCCCAAGGTGCTCGACAACAAGTACTACGTGCGCGGAATCGGGACGGTTCGCGAGGTCGCGGTCAAGGGTCCGGTCGAGCGTCTGCAGCTCATCTCGTTTCGAGGCCGCCCTCCCCGTCCTTGAAGCTCAGCGGGTCGCCATCACCGTTCTCAGCGGATAGCCGAGCGCGGCGATCCGCTCGGGCAGGTCGATGTGCAGCCAGTGCGAGACGTGGCTGGGTAGCGTCTCGAGGATGATCTCCTCGTAGCCGCCCCTCTCCAGCTCCTCGACGATGTCGTCGTAGGCATTGGGACCGCTCGCGACCCTGCCTTCAACTGTCGACCCGGCGGGCTCCTCGAGCTGCGGCAGCGCCCGCTCCAGGATGTCCTCGCCGAGGTGCGTGTCGGTGCCGTAGCGGTCGAATGGCAGATGCTCGGGATTCGGCACGAGGAGGACGAACCTTGCGGGGCCCGCGGCTGCGCGTTCTCGCACGGCCGCGATCACCGACGGGGTCGCGTCGGTCTTGTTGGTGACGACGAGGACACGCGCCTCGCCGTCGGGCGGCAGCCCTGCCGCCGGCTCCGCGGCTGCGGTGACCGTCGGGATCACGTCCCGCTTGGAGGTCGCCAGGTAGACGACCAGGGCCAGGATCGTGGAGAGGAAGATCAGGCTGGTCACGATCGTTCCCAACCCCAGGCCGCCTTCGCCGGTCGGCTGGGCGAGGTAGTCGCCGATCGAGGCTCCGAGCGGCCGGGTGAGGATGTAGGCGACCCAGAAGGCGAGGATCGCGTTGAGCCTGAAGCGGAAGTGGGCGATCGCGACGACGGCGATCGCTCCCGCGAAGATCCCGACCGAGAGCAGGTATCCCAGTTCGAGCTGCTCGGCGAGGAAGTCGCCGGCGGAGGTTCCGAGGGCGAAGGTGAAGAGGATCGCCAACCAGTAGAAGGCCTCGCGGCGGGTGGTGACGATGGTGTGGATCGAGAGCGTCCGCTCGCTCGCATACCAGGTGGCGAAGACCAGGGCGAGGATGATCGAGAAGCCGATCGTCGTCGTTTCCAGCGCGACGCCGAGGTTGTCGACGAGGTTGTCGCTGAACAGGGTGCCGACGACGCTGATCAGGACCACCGCCAGCCAGTAGATGCCCGGCACGTATTTTCTCGCCCGGAATTGGAAGACGAGGGTCGCGACCAGCAACACGCCGATCACGTAGGTCGTGTTGGTCAGGCCGAGGCCGAGGTTTTCGTTCAGCAGATCCGCGGCGGTCTCGCCGACCGTGGTGCAGAGCACCTTGATCACCCAGAAGAAGACGGTGATCTCGGGGACCTTGTTCAGCATCCGGCGACCTACCGACTCGGCTGGCCGCTCTTTTTCGGGAATCAACGTCAGCGCCTGCTCTGGAGAATTCATGGCGCGGCATCTTGGGGATGACGTCTTAAGCCACGATGAGAGTGCCGGAGGGCAAGCTCAGCCGCGGACGAGGCGGCCGACTGCGTCCATCAGCTCGTCGGCCTTCTCAGCGCGCTCGGCGGCGTCACCGGTCATGCAGTGGCGGACGTGGTCGTCCAGCAGCCCGAGGGCGACGCCGTGCATGGCCGCCTCGGTGGCCTGGATCTGGGTGAGGACGTCGATGCAGTAGCGGTCCTCTTCGACCATCCGGGCGAGGCCGCGGACCTGGCCCTCGATCCGCGCGAGTCGCTTCAGGAGCTGGTCTTTCGAGGCGCTGTAGCCGGGCTTGCCTTGCATGATGGTAGGATACCCCCTTAGGGTATCTAGGTCAAGCGATTCGGAGAGCGCGATGGGCGACGTCCTGAGCAAGATCGGCGAGGGCCTCGAACAGTCCTTCCTAATGGCGTATGAGGTTTGGTGGGCCCTGGTGCTGGGCTTCGCGATCTCGGCGATCGTCCAGGCGTGGGTCCCGCGCGAGCGGATCGAGGCGAGCCTCGCCGGCAGCGGGGCCGGCCCGGTTGCGAAGGCGGCGGGCCTCGGGGCCGCCTCCTCGTCCTGCTCCTACGCGGCGATCGCGATCGCCAAGTCACTCTTCCAGAAGGGCGCTTCGGCGACGACCGCGCTGGCCTTTCAGTTCGCCTCGACCAACCTGGTTTGGGAGCTCGGCCTTGTTCTCTGGGTCCTGCTCGGCTGGCAGTTCACGCTGGCCGAGTACCTCGGCGGCATCGTGATGATCGTCCTGATGGCGGTGCTGCTGCGGGCCTTCGTCTCGCCGCGGCTCGAGAGCGCGGCGCGGCGCCACGCCCAGGAGGCGGACTCGGGTCACCAGCACCACGCGGCGGAGAAGCGGGTGGGCTGGCGCGAGCGCCTCGCCTCCTCCGCGGCCTGGTCGGACGTCGCCTGGAACTTCCGCGGCGACTGGCAGATGCTCTGGAAGGAGATCACCGTTGGCTTCCTGCTCGCCGGCTTCATCGGCCTGCTGGGCGACGACTTCTTCAACGCCCTCTTCATCGAGAACGGGCCGCCCGTCCTGGTCGCGATCGAGAACGTGATCGTCGGCCCGATCATCGCCGTGCTCAGCTTCGTCTGCTCGATCGGCAACGTGCCGCTGGCGGCCGTGCTCTGGTCGGGCGGCATCAGCTTCGCCGGCGTGCTGGCCTTCATCTTCGCCGACCTGATCGTGCTGCCGATCATCGCCGCCTACCGCAAGTACTACGGGACCGCTTTCGCGCTGCGGATCACGGCGCTGATGTTCGTGACTATGGTGATCGCGGCGCTGACGGTGGACGGCCTGTTCAGCGTCGCCGGCCTGATCCCCAGCGGCCCGCGCCCGAGCCGCGCCGACATCTTCGGCTCGATCGAGCTCGACTACAAGCTGGTTCTCAACCTCATTGGTCTCGTCGTCTTCGCCGCGCTCTTCGCCCTCACCCGGCGACCCACGCCTTCGCCTCATCGAGCTTGCCCAGGTCATCCTGGACCAGAACCTCACCCGGAGTCATCCAGGTGAACAGGCGCATCGCCTTCGCCACCCACTCGACGTCGGTGACGAGGGCGAAGCGCTTCCAGGCCGCGTGGTCGCGGACCCAGGCTTTCAACCCGGTCTTCACATCCTCGATCCAGGCGCCGTGCTCGAGACCCTGGAAGTCGGTGAGGACGAAGACGAGGCGCAGCTCGCCCGAGTCGATTCCCTGCCGCAGCGCCGGCTCCAGCACGTCGGTGTAGTCGGCCTTGCTGAGCTTGCCGCTCGCCCGCAACCCGATCGTCCCGGCCGGCATTCCTTCGATGTGCTCGATCACGATCTACCTCCAGTCCAGGTCGGCACGTGTCGGAGCCAGTCTGGCAGCGCGCGGGGGCCTCGCAGAGATGTTTTCTTGTCAGGCGGCGAAAAGACGTGTCTACGTCGACAGGCAGAACTTCACCCTCAACCCGACGAGCTGCGCGGTCTCCTGGACCAGCCGCTTGAAGGCCCGGTCTACCATCAGGGCGACGGTCGAAGAAGCCCCAGACGCGCCGCTGACCAAAGTGCTCCTCAATATGCAAAGGCGCCAAAAAGGGCGCCTCGAAGCCGGCGATGCGCGCTCGGTGTGGGGGGAGCGGAAGAGCAAACCCCACCGCTGATCTACTTAGTGCGGGTTACGAGTCGAGCTTCGCCCTATTTCTCCGCGGAGGGCTGAGCTGGCTGCATCGATCCGTCCATGCTCTGCATGGACTGCATCGCCTGCGGCGACCCGGGCTGGGTGAGTCCCGGGACGCTCGCCGGCGCGAGTGCGACTCCGAAGCCCAGGATCAGGAGCAGGACGGCGACGCCGGCGCTGGCAAGCGCCTGCCGCGGAAGCAGCTTCTCAGCCGCGATCAAAGCGGCGACCAGTGCCATCCAGCCGAGGCTCATGACGCCAAGCGCGAACAGCGCCGCCATCAAGGCCCAGCAGCAGCCGACGCACCACGCTCCGTGCTCGGCGCCCATCCTCAGGGCCCCGGCGCGGCCGAAGCGCCAGGATCCGAGCAAGAACACCAGTGGGTTCCGGCACTTCCTCAGGCAGGCGTCCTTGAGCGGGGTGAGCTGGTAGGCCGCTGCCCCGATCAGCACCGCCCCGGCCAGGTACGGCCCGCCCCGGTCCCAGGAGAAGGCGTCTATCGAGAGCGAGCGGCCTAGCTCGTAGATCGCGTAGCCAGCGAGACCGGCGGCCGTCCAGGCGATCAGGTAGCCGCCGACAAAGAAGGTGGTCGCCCCTGCTTGGTCGCCCTTGCCTCGCTCACGTTGTCCGGCGGCCATGCGGGCGTGCATGAGCACCATCGGGGAGATCGAGGGGAACATCATCGCGCTCATCATCACCACCCAGGTGACGAGGAAGAAGCCGAGCGCACCGGGGTCGGTGCCGGGCCCGGCGTCCATGCCCCGCATGCGCGCATCCGTCGCCGCCCAGGCGACCAGCGCCAGCAGCAGGAGCACGCCGAGCAGGCCGAGCCTCAGCAGCTGCGGCAAGGCGGGAGGCCGGCGTAGGGTCGCTGACTCCATGGCCGCTCAGGTGCGGAGGGGCAGGGCTAGCCGCGCCCCGTCACCGCCCCCTCGGCCATCTCGCTGGCGAACTCGTATTCGGCGGTCTCGGCGTAGACGGCGTCGAACTCGATGTCGAAGACGTCAGAGTGGCCTGAGGTCTTGCCAACCCGGAACTCGGGTGCGAAGCCGAAGGCGGCGTTCTTCACCGTCGTCTGGGTGCCGCTCCCCTCGGGCCCGGGCAGCGGCTCGAAGGCGAACGAGTTGCCGCGGATCGAGAACGACGGGGTGTCCCCGTCGGAGAACGTGATCTCGCCGCGCTCGGTGCCGAGGTAGTTGCCGTAGAGGCTGGCGAACATCTCGAACGGGCCTCCCTCCTGGCCGCGCATGATCCGGTCGATCGCGTCGAGCTGCTCGTCGGAGGCGTCCTCGTTGACGACCACCCCGACGGTCCAGTTTCCCGCGGTCAGGTTCGAGGGGAAGATGTTGACCAGGCCGATCTTGGTGCCGCCGAGGTCGACGTCGTCCAGGTTCCCTTCGCTGACGTCGAAGACGAGGTTGCCGTGGCATTCGCCGTTGGGTCCCGTCGGTGGGCCATCGGTTGGGCAGGGGCACAACAGCTGGCACGAGCACGTCGCCAGGTAGGTCCCTGAGATTCTCCAGGCCATGGGCACTCCTTTCCGGCGGCGGATGGGCCACCGTCTCTCTCGCCGGCCCGGGCCGCGAAGTCCGAGCCCCTTGTCAATGACTGTAAATCGGCGTGGCTAGTGGGTCAAGGCGGCCACTCCGGTGTCGAGAGATGCCCGGCGCCTCAAGGCGCTACCTTTACCGCCAGCAAGTTCGCGCTCGAGAACAAGGACCTCGAAGGTAAGGCACGCCTATGACCGAGCACAGGATCGGCACGCAGGAGGAATGGCGGGCGGAGCGCGAGGCGCTGCTGAAAGAGGAGAAGGAGCTCACGCGCCGCCACGATGAGCTGGCCAGGAAGAGGCGCGAGCTGCCCTGGGTCCCGGTCGAGCAGGACTACAGCTTTGAGACCGAGGTCGGCACGAAGACCCTCGCCGACCTCTTCGACGGTCGTTCCCAGCTGCTCGTCTACCACTTCATGTTCGGACCGCCCTATGAGGCGGGCTGCCCTGTTTGCTCCTCGATCGCGGACACGCTCGATCCCCAGGTCGCCCATCTGAAGGCCAGAGACGCGACTCTGCTGCTTGCCTCCCGCGCACCTCTCGCAAAGCTCCTCGCCTACAGGGAGAGCATGGGATGGGGCATCGAGTGGGTCTCAAGCGCCGGCAGCGACTTCAATCGCGATCTCGGCTTCCTGCACACCGAGGAGGAGCTGAAGCCGTTCCTCGAAGGCGAGATTCCGCCCACCGTCGAGCAGAACGCGCGCATGTGCGGGACCGACGTCGCGGGATATGTCTCCGAGGGGCCTGGCCTGAGCGTCTATGCACTGTTGGACGGAACTGTCTACCGGACCTACATGTCGACTTCCCGCGGCCTCGAGCCGGCGATGGCCTACTACGGCCTGCTCGACCTGACGCCGAAGGGGCGCGACGAGAGCGCCGCGGAGCCGTTGTGGGTACGCCGCCACGACGAGTACGGGACGAGCTCAATGGAGTGACCTGCAAGGGTCTCCCCGGCCCACGGACACCAGCATTCAGGGCAAGACCCGGGGGAGACAACTTGAAGAGCGTGGTGGCGGTCGGGCGAACGTAGCTCCGCTGCCGCCCGAATGCGAGCCGGAATAGCCCGAATCGCCGCTGTGCAGGGGCTTCTGCAGATGGAGCTAGCCGGACTCGAACCGGCGACCTCCTGGGTGCGATCCAGGCGCTCTTCCAACTGAGCTATAGCCCCGCGCGCGTGCTCTGGGATGATCGTCCCAGAGGCCTCGCAAGCGCAAGGATAACCGCATAGGCTTTAGCTTCCCCGGGGATCGACATGGGAATTCTCGACGACGCGATCAAAGAGCACCTGGAGCTGAAGCGCCAGCACGGCGCCGCCGAAGACGAGCTGCAGCAGCTCGAGGATGAAGCCTTCGGCGCTGCGAGGAGTCCTCGCAGTCTGATCCGCTCGCCGAGGCGCCGACCGAATTCATGGCGCAGCCGGATGCCGAGGCGCCGTCCGGGACGGCTGAGGAGGGTGAGGCCCGTTCCCGTCGCCCCGACATCGCCGATCTGCAGGAGCCGCCGCCTCCACCGCCGGCGGCGCAGGAGAGCGCAAACGAGCCGGAGTCGCCTGCCGAGCCGGTCGAGGAGGAGTCGCCGGCGATGGAACACGAGGCGCTGACGGAGCCGCCCGAAGTCGAGCCCGAGATCTCGAGCGGTCCGACCACCGAGGAGCGCGAGGCGATCGCCGAGCAGCCGACCGAGATGTTCGACGTCGAGGCCGAGCTGGGTGAGGCCCCGGTCGAGGAGGTGCCGGTCGAGGCGGAGGACGCGGGGGCCGAGGACGAGTACGAAGAGGACGATGACTTCTGGGACGAGAAGCGCCTCTCCGATGAGCTCGACCAAGCGCTCGAGGCGCCGATCGAGGAGGAGGAGGAAGCCGTGTTCGAGGACGCCGCCACCGAGGACGAGGAGCCCGAGGCTGAGCAGTCCGAGCCCGGTCCCGCCCCCTCCGACAGCGAGGAGGACGTGCTCGAGGAGACCCCTGATTTCCTCGAGGAGGCCCCGGAGGACGATCAGCTCTGGTTCGAGCAAAAGCCGCCGAAGGACTTCGACTTCGACGACTGACCGGTTGCATCCGATTGTCTGAGTAACTATTGGCGGAGATGGCGCCGCTGAAGAAGAAAGGGGACCTGGCCGAGTTGAAGGTTGCCTTCGATCTGGCCGACCGCGGCTGCGCGATCTCCTTCCCCTACGGCGAGGACTGCGACTACGACCTGATCGCCGACTTCGAAGGGGTTCTCCATCGGGTCCAGGTCAAGTACACGGAGTCGGACGGTTGCGCGATCGGTGTTCGCTGCCGCTCGCACTCGCTGACAAATGGCGAGCTGGGCACAGGACGTAGTTTCCTCCATCTGCGTCTGGTCCCGACGCGCAATGGTCAGCGCCTGGGCATCAGGGATGCAGGCGATTACACCGAGCCCGACCTGAGCGGACATGAAAGAGAGATGGAGCCAGCGGGACTCGAACCCGCGACCTCCCGGATGCAAACCGGACGCTCTTCCAGCTGAGCTATGGCCCCTCGTCTCGGATTGTAGGGCGACCGCGTCGATCGGCAGCGGATCTCTAGCCCGCCGCCACCCGACGCTCCGGCAGGTTCTGATCCGCGTGGTAGCTGCTGCGGACCAGGGGGCCGGAGGCGACGGATTCGAAGCCCATGGCGTAGGCCTCGCGTTCGAGCGCCGCGAACTCGTCGGGGTGCCAGTAGCGCTCGACGGGGAGGTGGTTCTCGGTCGGTCGCAGGTACTGGCCGACGGTGAGGACCTGGACCTCGTGCTCGCGCAGCTGGCCG
>Ga0307500_10000154_pt1 | contig 22681 bp, 19 predicted proteins | sample 14_S_MG_FD_201362 | JGI IMG/M metagenome (GOLD analysis project Ga0307500, IMG submission 201362) | Soil microbial communities from Populus trichocarpa stands in riparian zone in the Pacific Northwest, United States - 14_S | ecosystem: Environmental > Terrestrial > Soil > Riparian zone > Trees... | reverse complement strand
CGGGCTGAGCAGCCAGGCGTTGGGCGGCCCGATCAGCCCGCCGTCCGGGTGCAGCAGCGTGAACGGCGAATCGGGCGCGACCCGGGGGCCGGTGCGGAACCGGTCGTAGAGCTCGCGCTGTGCCGGCGACATCTCCTCCTCCCGGAACCGAGGCAGCCGCTCGACCGGTGTGTCCTGGCTCATCGACGTCCCTTCTCCGCGAGCGACCGTCGCCCGCCCAGGTGGATGCCGTGCCGTCCGAGCAGCCGGGTCATGACCAGGTAGCGCAGGTGCGTGCCCGGCCACTGGGTGACGTTGGCCCCCGATTCGGCGTGGTAGTAGTTGTGGCAGCCGGCCTCCATCGCCGACGCGCGGGTCGCGAGCTGGCGGTCGATCCACCGGACGTACCGCGCCTGCGCCGCCGGGTCGGTGTGCACCGCCGCGCCCGGGCGGCGCTCCAGCGCCCGCACCCACCGCACGGCCAGCTCGGCCTGGCGCTCGAGCTGGGCGATGATCGAGACGCCGCCGTTGGTGTTCGGACCGTAGAGCACGAACAGGTTCGGGAAGCCCGCGATGGTGACGCCGAGGTACGCCGAGGCGCGCTCGGCCCAGGCGTCGTGGATGCTGCGGCCGTCGAGCCCCTTCACGTCGAGGCTGGCCAGGAAGCGGGTCGGCTGGAACCCGGTCGACATGATCAGCACGTCGATCTCGCGCTCGGTGCCGGTGGCGTCGACGATGCCGGCCGGCGTCATGCCCACGACCTCGTGCGGGACGAGTTCGACGGTGGGCCGGTTGAAGGTCTCGTAGTACGTGCTGGCCAGGATCGGACGCTTGCAACCCCATGGATAGGCCGGGGTGAGCGCGGCCGCCACCGCCGGGTCGTCGACCGTGCTGGTGATGAAGTCGGTGCACCGCTGGCGCATCCGGGCCTGGGTGCTGCTGCTGACGTCGTAGCCCTTGAACCGGCGGGCGCCGAGGTGGAACAGGTAGGCCCGGTGCAGCTTCTGGGCCAGTGGAACCGCCCGGTAGACGGCGCGCTCGCGGGCGGTGAAGGCGCGCTCGAGCTTCGGCTCGACCCAGCCCGGTTCGCGCTGGAACACGTAGAGCCGGCCGGCGGCCGCGGCCACGGCCGGCACGACCTGCGCGGCGGTGGATCCGGTCCCGACGACCGCGACCCGCTTGCCGGTCAGGTCGTGGCCCGGCTCCCAGCGGGAGGTGTGGAACACCGGCCCGGTGAACTCGTCCAGCCCGGGCCAGCTCGGGTAGCGCGGGTTGCTGAGCAGGCCGAGCGCGGTGATGACGACGTCGAACGTGTGCTCCTCGCCGGCCGCGGTACGCAGCCGGTAGGACCGCGTCTCCTCCTCCCAGCGCAGGTCGTCGACCTTCGTGCCCAGCCGCAGCAGCGGCCGCAGCCCGAACCGGTCGACGACCTCGTTCACGTACGCCAGCAGCTCCGGCTGGGTGGCGTGGGTACGCGGCCAGTCGTACCGGAGGAAGGAGAACGAGTAGGCGTGCGAGGGCACGTCGACCTCGCAGCCCGGATACCGGTTGTCGAACCAGGTGCCGCCCACCCCGGACGACTGCTCGAAGATCACCACCTCCGCGCCGGTACGCCGGCGCAGCTTCACCGCGGCGGCGATCCCGCCGAAGCCGGCCCCGATGACCGCGACCCGGACCCGCCGCCGACCCGACCCCCGCCCGCCGGCCCGACCCACTCTCCCGAGCATCCACGACACCCGGCGAGTGTAGTATCGCCATACAATTTTCTCACCTCGACGAGGCAGCAGGATGCCAGCTCACGGTTCGGGCCGCCGGTACCGGCACGGCGAGATGCTGGCGGGTCGCCCTGATGCTGGGGATGGCTCCGCCGCGGCGCTGGGCCGGTCACTTGGTCTGCTCGGCCAGCGCGACCAGGATGCCTGCGGGCCCGCGGAGGTAGCAGAGCCGGTAGCTGTTCTCGTACTGCACCAGGTCGCCGAGGAGTTCGGCTCCGTGTGGCCGCACGCGGTCGAGGATGTCGTCGATGTCCTCGACGGCGAACATGACGCGATGCATGCCCAGCGTGTTCGCCGGAGCGTGCGGGTCACCGTCTCGGCTCGGCGGCGTGTGGTACCTGGTCAGCTCGAGCCGTCCGTGGCCGTCCGGGGTGCGCATCATCGCGATGTCCGATCGGACTCCCTCGAGCCCGACGAGGCGATCCACCGCGTCGCCCTCGACTGTCGCCTTGCCTTCCAGGTCCAGTCCGAGTGCGGTGAAGAACGCGGTAGCGGCCGCGAGGTCGTCGACGACGATGGCGACGTTGTCCATCCGCTGGATTGTCCCGCGCCCAGGTCGGGGGTCCGGCTGGTCGGTGTCGGCCATGATGATCTCCTTTCGGGGCTGGCCGCCGGGTTCGGCGGCGCGGGTGCGGGTTCAGGCGCGCTGGCGTTCCTTCTGTTGCTGCGTCAGCTCCTCGATGGCGGTGGGCAGGGTTTCCCGAAGTCGATCAGCTTGGCCCAGGATGGCTTCACCACGACCCGGACCATGCCGTTGTCGAGCGACGTCACGCCCTCCTCCCACTCGGTTCGCGCTCCTCAGTTGTAGTAGCGGCGGGCGCTGGATCCGACGCGGGTGATGTCGGTGCCGTAGATGTGCAGGCTGATGGCGGTCTCGTCGCCGACGTTGCGGATGCGGTGGATGTCGCCGGGCGGCGCGAAGCCGCTGACCTCGCCGGGAGGGTTGTCCCGCGTGTCAATGGGGTTGAGCGCTTCGTCGAACAGTTCCTCGTGCTCGATGCCCGATAGCACGCCCACGACGCACCAGGTGATGTGGTCGTGGATCCGGGTGGTCTGGCCGGGGCGCCAGACCAGGCCGAGGATGGAGAACGCCCCGTCGGGCTCGGCGTGCAGCAGGTGGCCCACGACCCGGTCGGGCCGGCCGAGACGCTGATCGGGCGTCAGGATCTCGGGGCCGGGCAGGTGCGCGCGGAGCTGACCGGCGACCAGTTCCGCGGTGTCCGTCCAGCCGGTCCGCACGTCGATCGCCTGGCGCACGGCCGCGGCGAGATCGGTGAGCGTCGCCAGTGAGCGGGTCATGGCCGCGTCCTCCTTTGCAGAGCGGGTTTGTCCCCTCAGCGTTCCGCGGGCCGACTCATTCGTCCAATGACAATACTTGAGCGAACTCATGCGTATTCTTTATGCATGCTGGATATCCTGCGGTTACGGGTTCTCGCGGCGATCGCCGCGGAGGGCTCGGTCACCAAGGCCGCCAAGCAGCTGAACTACTCCCAGCCCGCCGTCAGCCATCATCTGGCCAGGCTGGAGGCCGAGACCGGGGCCAGGCTCGTCCAGCGGGTCGGCCGGGGCATCCGGCTCACCCCGGAGGGCGAGCACCTGGCCCGCCGCGCCACCGAGATCGTCGGCCGGGTCGACACCGCCGCCGCGGAACTGTCCGCGATGGTGGGCCTGCGCACCGGCCGCGTCCGGGTCGCCGGCTTCCAGTCGGCGCTCGCCGCGCTGGTGCCGCACGCCGCGGGCACCCTGCGCAGCGAGCACCCCGGCATCGAACTGCACCTGATCGAGGCCCACCCGCGGGTGGCACTCGACCTGCTGCGGGCCGGGCAGGTCGACATCGCGGTCGTCTTCCGCTACGACGACATGACCCCGGACGACATCCGCGCCACGCATCTGTTCGACGACCCGATGTACCTGCTCAGCCTCGAACCCGACCAGACACTGGCCGGCAACCGCGACTCCGCCTGGATCGCGGGCTGCGATAACTGCCGGCGCGAGTTCCTCGCGGCCTGCGACCAGGCCGGCTTCGTCCCGCCCATCGCCTACACCAGCGACGACATCATCGTCCAGCAGGCGCTGGTCGCCGCGGGCATGGGCGTGACCACCATGCCGGGGCTGGCACTGCGCACCCACCACGCGCCCGGAATCGAGGCCAGCGTCCTTCGCGACTTCCAGCGGCACGTCTACCTGGCCACCTATGGCGACCCGCCGGATCCGCCCGCGACCACCGCCTTCGTCAGCGCGCTGCGCCACGCCACCCAGCAGCATCCCGCAAGCCGGGATGGCTTGACTCTGGGCCTGGTGGAGAGTTCTAGCCTGCGGGCGTGATGCTGATCGGCCGCTTCGCCCGCCGTAGTGGGGTGTCGGTCGGCGCGTTGCGGCACTACGCCGAGGTCGGGCTGTTGACGCCGGCTCGGGTCGATCCGCAGACCGGGTACCGGTACTACCGGGAGGACCAGCTGCCGGTGGCCCGCCGGATCGCCGTGCTGCGGCAGTTGGACGTGCCGCTGCGGGTGCTGCGTTCGGTGCACGACGTGCCACCGGCGCAGCTGCGGGACCGGCTGGCCGGCTACCGGGCCGAGATCGAGGCGACGATCTGGCGGTTGCAGCGCCAGTCCCACCGGCTGGCGCACGTCATCGACATCGAGGAGGCTGCCATGCCCACGCCGACGTTCACGCTCGACCCCGACGACGAGCGCCGGCTCGCCGGGTCGCTGTTCAACCGGGTCTGGGACCTGCTGGAGAAGACCGACCGGGACACCACCGACGAGGACGCCATGCTGCACGCGGCACATGCCAGCCGGCACCACTGGGGGGTGGTGGGGGAGCCGGTGCGCTGGGCGCGCGGGGAGTGGCAGATCTCGCGTGTGTACGCGGTGCTCGGCCGGGCTGAACCCGCCCTGCACCACGGCCGGCGGTACCTGCAGCTGGCCGAGCAGCACGAGCTGGGGCCGTTCGACTTCGGCTACGCGCACGAGGCCATCGCCCGGGCCCACCGGCTCGCCGGCCAGCCGGCGGACGCGGCCAGCCACCTCGACCTGGCCCGCGCCGCCGCCGGCAAGGTCACCGACGCCGAAGACCGCGACCTGCTGCAACAGGACCTGGACCAACTCGCCGACCCGGCCCCGCCGCCGGCCCCGGCGGATCGCTGATCCACGGTCGAGCCCGGCGCCCGGGCCGTGCCGAGCCCGGGCGTCCCGGTCGGGCCGAGCGCCGGCGACCCGGGCCACCGGCGATCTGATGGTCCACGGCGGGGCCGCCCGGCGCCTGCCCTAAAGGGCGGGCTTCGGCGTACCGCGAATTGGCGGCCCGCGCCGGCGCGTCCGTACGGGTGTGGATGATCAGCGGGTGGCGCTCGGGGTGCTCGGTCCGCTGGAGGTCACGGTCGGCGGGCGCCGGGTGCGGTTGCCGGCCCCGCGGCTGCGGGCGTTGCTCGCGTTGCTGATCGCGCACGCTGGCCAGGTGGTCAGCGTCGCGGCGCTGGTGGACGGGTTGTGGTGGGGGGCCGAGGCGCCGCCGGACGCTGAGCGGACGATGCGGGCCTACGTTTCCCGGCTGCGGGCGGCGTTGCGGGCCGGTGCCGGCGGGTTGGCCGGTGCCGTGGTGGTGACCCGCGCGCCGGGGTACGTGCTGGTGGTCGAGCCGCAGGCGGTGGACGCCGGCCGTTTCGAGTCGTTGGCCGCCGACGCGCGGCAGGCGCTGCGGGGTGGTGCGGCGCGGGAAGCGGCGGACCGGCTGGCGGTCGCGCTGCGCCTGTGGCGGGGCGAGGCGTACGGCGAGTTCGACGCCCCGGGCCTGCGCGCGGAGGCGGTCCGGCTGGAGCGGGTGCGGCTGGTCGCTGTGCAGGACCGGGTCGACGCGGATCTCGCCGTCGGGCTGGGTGGCGAGCTGGTCGCCGAGCTGGAGGCGTTGACCGGGCGGTATCCCGGGCATGAGCGGCTGTGGGGGCAGCTGATGGTCGCCTTGTACCGGGCCGGTCGGCAGGCTGAGGCGCTGGCGGCGTTCCGGCGGGCCCGCCGGGTGCTGGTCGAGGACGCGGGGGTGGAGCCGACCGCTGCCCTGCTGGACGTGCACCGGCGGGTGCTGGCGCAGGACCCCGCGCTGCTGCCCGAGCCGGCCCGCCCGGCTGCGCCGGCCGCGCCGGCCGCGCCGGTGGCGGCTGCCCCGGTGGCTTCCCCGCCGGCTTCCCCGGCGGCTGTCCCGGTGCCGGCGGACCACGTGGTGCCGCACGAGTTGCCGGCCGGCGCCCGCTTCTTCATCGGCCGGGAGGAGCAGCTCGCCCGGCTCACCGAGCCGGTGGACGGCGCGCGGACGTCGGCGATCTGCGCGGTGGACGGGATGGCCGGGGTCGGGAAGACGGCGCTGGTGGTGCTGGCGGCCCACCGGCTGGCCGCGGCCGGCGGGTTCCCGGACGGCACGCTGTTCGTGGACCTGTGCGGCTTCGGCAACTCCGGCCCGACCGACCCGATGGACGCGCTGGAGGTGATGCTGCGCGGGCTGGGGGTGGTCGGCGAGCAGATCCCGCCCGGCCGCGAGGCCCGGGTCGGGCTGTACCGGAGCGTGACGGCGCGTCGCCGGGTGCTGATCGTGTTGGACGACGCCCGGGACGAGGCGCAGGTGCGGCCGCTGCTGCCCGGCACGCCGACCTGCCGGGTCCTGGTCACCAGCCGCCGCCGGCTCGCCGGCCTGGACGACGCCGACCTCCTCACCCTCGACAGCCTCCGGCCGCAGGAGGCGGCCCGGCTGTTCCGGGCGGTGGCCGGCGCCGGCCGCGACCTCGGCGACCCAACCGTGGTCGAGCAGATCGTGCAGGCCTGCGGGCTGCTGCCACTGGCCGTCCGGGTCGCCGCGGCCCGGCTGCGCGCCAGCCCGGCGTGGACCGGCCCGGCGCTGCTGACCCGGCTGCGGCACGCCCAGAACCGGCTGGCCGAGCTCGACGACGGGGACCGCAGCGTCGCCGCCGCGCTCGCGGTGTCGGTCCGGCAGCTCGCCGCCGACCAGCGGCGGGCGTTCGCGGTGCTCGGGCTGCACCCCGGGATCGACTACGAGCCGGACGCCCTCGCGGCGCTGCTGGGTACCACGGCGGAGGTGGCCGGGCCGCTGCTGGCCGGGCTGGAGCGGGTCAACCTGGTCGAGGGGTCCAGCCCCGGGCGGTACCGGTTCCACGACCTGGTCCGCACGTACACCGCGACGATGCCGGTCGATCGGGAACCCGCGCTGGACCGGCTGTACGACCACTACGCCGCCACCACCACCGCCGCCGTGCGCCGTGCCTACCCGTACGCCGACCTGCCCGCGCGCGGCGACCGCCCGGCGGCTCCGGGTGACCGTGCCGCGGTCGAGCCGGGCGGCCCCGTCCCGCCGCACACCGTCGCCGCGGCACTGGCGTGGTTGGACACTGAGCTGCCGAACCTGCTCGCCGCCGCCCGGCACGCCGCCGACCGCCGGCGCCCCGACCACACCGTCGCTCAGGCCGCCGCCCTGCACGCGCACCTGCGCACCCGCGGCCACTACCCGGACGCGGGCCTGCTGCACCGGCTGGCGCTGGCCCGCACGGATACGACGACAGCGGACCGCGCCAGGGTCATCGCGCTGAACGGCCTCGGCGACATCGAGCGCATGCACGACCGGCACGGCGAGGCGGCTGACTACCACACCAGGGCGCTGGACGAGGCCCGCGTGCTCGGCGACCGGGTTGGCGAGGTCCGCGCGCTGATCGGCCTCGGCTGGGTGCACTGCCTGCGGGGCCGCCATCAGCAGGCCACCGACTGTTACACCGCGGCGACGCGTGCCGCCCGGGCCGCCGCCGACCCGGCGGGTGAGCAGAACGCCCGGCATGGGCTGGGGTGGGTCCACTACGCGCAGGGGCGGCTGGACGAGGCCGGGGCTTGCTGGGCCGAGGCGTGGGAGCAGGCGCAGGCCCTCGGCGACCGGCAGTTCGCGGTCACCGTGCTGACGGATCTTGGCTGGGTCCAGTACGCGCACGGCCGGGTGGACGAGGCCGGCGGCTCCTGGACCAGCGCATGGGAGCAGGCCCGGGCGGACGGTTACCGGGTCGGTGAGCTCCGTGCCTGTCTCGGCCTCGGCGCGATGCACCAGGCACAGGGCCGCTACGGCCCGGCCGCCGACTGTCACGCGGCGGCACTCCAGATCGCCCGCGCGATCGGGCATCGGGACGCCGAGCTGAACGCGCTGGCCGGCGTGGCGGAGGTCAGCCGTGCGCAGGGCGAGTACGGCGCCGCGACCGGCTACTTCGAACAGGTGCTGGCCCTGGCCACCGAACTCGGGAACAACAACTGGCAGTTCGAGGGGTGGTTCGGCCTCGGGCGCAGCCGGCTGGCCACCGGGGCCCCCCGGCGGGCCCGCTCGGCGTTCCGACGCGCGTTCGCCCTCCTCCGGGAACTGAACCATCCAGCGGACGAGGTCAGGGTGCACGATCAGCTGGGGCACGTCTACCAGGCGCTCGGCCGGCCGGGTCGGGCCTGCCGGCACTGGCGGCGGGCGCTGCGCGTCCTCACCGGCCTGGACGTCCCCGCGTTGGGCGGCGTCACCACCGAGGCGCTCCGCGGCCAGCTCAGTGCGTCCGAATACACCGACCCGGCCACCGCCGGTGCGGTGATCGCCGGCACCGCGGCCGGCCACTGACCTGCCCGGTCCGCCGGACGCCCGGTCCGCCGGACGCCCGGTCCGCCGGACGCCCGGGCCGCCGGACCCGCGGCGCTGCGCTGGGTCCGGCGGCCGGGCGGGATGCGGACTACGGGCAGATCTTGGGCTCTATCGCGAGCGTGATGCCGACCGCGGTCCCGGTGGGGACCAGCGCGCCGGCACGCGGGTTCTGGCTCATCACCGTGTTGGGCATGAAGTTGCAGAACCTGTCGAGCGCGCTGTTGACCGCGCCCAGCGTCAGGCCGACCGCCGTGAGTTCGTCGCTCGCTCCGGCCCGGGTGTCACCGGACAGGTCCGGGACGGCGACCAGGCCGACGGTGGTCATCGGCACCGACAGCGTCCGCGAATCCTGGCTGAGCGTCAGGTTGTCGCCGACCACCGGGACCGTCGTGCCGTCCGAGAAGGTCAGGTCGAGGCGGACCGAGAAGTGCCAGGTGTCGTTGCCGACCGGCGTGATGGCCAGCCGCACCGAGCCGTTGTTCAGCTGGCCGGCGGTGAACCCGCCGTTGACCGTCAGCGCGAACGGGCCGTTCGTCGTGTTGTCCGGGAACGTCCCGGCGGTGACGTTGGTCAGCGCCGCGGTGCTGCCGCCGGGGGTGAGCGCCTGGACGCTCAGCGCGGTGTCGAAGTCCTTGTCGTCGTTGGTGGTGAAGAACCTGATCTGGGCCGCGGTGAGTACGGCCGCCGGGTCGGTCGACGCGGTGGCGGCCGGCGGCCCGGCCTGGTGCGCGGCCGGAGCCGCGCTGGCCGGTGCCGCCGCGGCGGCGAGCAGGGCGAGCCCCGCCACGCCGGCGAGTGCCAAGCTGCGCAAGGTCGATCTCATAGTGCGTCCCCTCTGCTGGGGCGCCCGAGTCGGGCGCTGACGCAGGCGACGCTAGGAACGGCCGGCGACACGTCAGCGACGTCCCGACGACGTCGACGACGCGGCGCCGCCAGCCGGCGCGGATGTCAAGTCCGGCGGTAGTCGCCGGTCCTACCCGCGTCTTCGACGTGGCCAACTTCCTGGGCATCTCCTGGACGTTCGGCTACCTCGGCGCGCCGGCGGCGCTGGTCGGCCTGGTCGCGGTCGGCGGGCTGCTGCTCTACCTGGAGACCCGGCAACGCCCCCGGAAGGCCGCCTACGCGCTCGGCCGACGCATGGGCCTGACCCGCGGCACCCACTTGCGCTCGCTGCTGGCCGAACTCGGCACGCTGCTGATCACCGCGCTGGTGTTCGGCGCCGGGCTGGCCGCCGCGGCCGTGCTGCTGGTCTACCGGCGGCTGAACGTCGACCCGGCCCGGCCGCCGGCGCCGCTGCTGACCGTGCCGACCGCGACGCTCATCGGCGCCGGAGTAGCCGTCGCCGTCGTCACCGTGCTGGCCGCGGCATACGCTCAGCGGGCGGCTGACCGAACCAACGTCGCGGAGGTGCTCCGCCTTGGATCCTGACGACTTCGACTGGACCGCCGGCCCGCTGGGCGGGGCCGAAGCGGCCGCGGTCTGCCGCGACGTGCACAAGACGTACCTGATCGGGGACAAGCAGATCGAGGCACTGACCAATGTGGACAGAGAGCGGGTCGATGTGGCCGAAGAGCGGGGACGGGTGTGACGACGCTGCGGTTCGACGCGGAGGATTCGCGCCGGGTTGAGGCCGTGTATCTGACCCCGGACGTGGTCGAGCAGCGTCGGGAGGTGGTGCGCCTGCTGGCTCCGGTGGCCGGTGAGCGGGCGCTGGACATCGGCAGCGGGCCGGGGCTGCTGGCCGGGGAGTTGGCCGCGGCGGTCGGCCCGACCGGTCGGGTCTGCGGGGTCGACCTCAGCGCGGACATGCTCGCCTTGGCGCGGGCCCGCGATCTGCCCGCCGGCTGCGCGCCGGTGGAGTACCTGGATGCCGGGGCGCAGCGGCTGCCGTATCCGGCCGACACGTTCGACCTGGCCGTGTCGACCCAGGTGCTGGAGTACGTGCCGGACGTGGCGGCGGCGCTGGCCGAGGCCTACCGGGTGCTGCGCGCGGGTGGGCGGCTGCTGGTGCTGGACACCGATTGGGACTCCCTGGTCTGGCACGCCCGCGACGCCGCGCGGATGCGGCGGGTGCTGGCCACGTGGGACCAGCACCTGGTCGACCCGTACCTGCCCCGGACGTTGACCGGCCGGCTGCGCCGGGCCGGGTTCACGGTGGCGGCGCCGCGGGTGCTGCCGCTGCTCAACACCGGGGCGTCCGCGGTCGCGGCCGGGGACGCCGGGCCCGCCACGTACAGCGCTGGCCTGATCAACGTCGTAGCGGCCTTCGTCGTGGACCGGGATGGGCTGACCGAGGCGGACGTGGCCGGGTGGACCGCGGACCTCAGCTCGCTTGGACCGGACTACTTCTTCAGCCTCAACCGCTACCTGTTCCCCGCGCGGAAACCGCCGACCTCCACCGGCTGAGCCGGCCTGGACCCCCTGGCCGCGAGCCGGCCTGGCCGGGGGCGGCTCAGTGCGGCCGGCCGGCTTCCAGGCGTTGCAGGATGCGCTGGGCGTCCTGGCCGAGCCGGCGCAGCCGATCCGGCGGGAGCGCGTCGATCACCAGCCGGCGGACGGTGGCGACGTGCCCCGGTGCCGCGGCGACCAGCGTGTCCAGGCCGGTCTGGGTGAGCACGGCGTTGGTGAAGCGGCCATCCGTCGGGTCGGGCTCGCGGCGGACGAACTCGCGCTGCTCGAGCCGCTTGATCAGGTGCGACAGCCGGGACAGCGACGCGTTGGTGACCTCGGCGAGTTCGCTCATCCGCATCGTGTGCTCGGGCCGTTCGGAGAGCATCGCGAGCGCCTGGTACTCGGTCATGCTCAGCCCGGACTCGCGCTGCAGTTGGCATTCCAGCGCCCACGGCAGCTTCATGAACAGCCGTACGACCGCGAGCCAGGCGGTCAGTTCGGCGGGGCTCAGCCACTCGGCTGCCTCGCCGCACGGACCGCACCCCGGAGTCTCGCTGGCCATATCCCGATACTACCGACGGCCGGGGCCGTCAAGAGGGCGTCGCTCCGCCGGGTGGCAGCGCTGACCATGACGCGGATCACGCAGGTCCGGCCCGCGGTATGACTTGACGGTTCAAGTGACCACGCTTAGGTTCTTGAGTTGAAGGTTCAAGTCATGACCCTGAGATTTCCGGAGGCCCCGCAATGTCCCTGTTCCGACTGGACGCCAGCATCCGCGTCGATGGCTCGCACAGCCGCGCGATCGCCGACATCGTCGAGCGTGAGTGGCGCGACGCGCACCCGGCCGACGAGACCGTACGGCGGGACGTCGGGCGGCAGCCGGTGCCGGCGACCGCCTGGGCGGCGTCGGTGACCGCGGGCTGGACGCCGGAGGCGGACTGGAGCCCGGAGCAGCGCGAGGCGCGGGCGCTGGCCGCGACCCTGGTCGACGAGTTGATCGCCGGAGATGAGCTGCTGTTCGCCGTGCCGCTGTACAACTTCGGGGTCTCCCAGCACTTCAAGACCTGGGTCGACCTGGCGATCAGCGACCCGCGGCTGGCGGCCGGCGCGGCGCCGATCCTGGCCGGCAAGCCGGCCGTGCTGGTCACCGTCCGCGGCGGCAACTACTCGGCGGGCACGCCCCGCGAGGGCTGGGACCACGCCACCGGCTGGATGCGCCGCATCCTCGCCGACGTCTGGCAGCTCGACCTCGAGATCGTCGAGACCGAGTTCACCCTGGTCGGCGTCAACCCGGCCCTCGACGCCTTCAAGAACCTTGCCGCCGAACTCCGCGCCACCGCCGAGGACCAGGCCCGCGACTACGGCCGCCGCCTCACCGCCGTCACCCGCGCCGCCTGATCCGGGCCTGCCGGCCCAGGTCCCGTTTCGGCAGCGGGGGAGTGGGGCGTTCGGTCGGGGTGGGTCGGGGCCGGCCGGCCCCGACCCACCTGCTCCGGCGCCGCCGGCCCTGTTGCCGGGCGCAGCGCGGGCGCGCCTTCCCCGCTGCTACTTCCGGGGCAGCCGTACGTACCAGCCGTAGTTCGGCAGCAGTAGGCGGTACTCCTCCTCGACGGCGTAGGAGCTCGAGCAGCAGGCGAAGTGAACCATCCGGTCGGTCGCGGACGACAGCGGGTCGATGATCGACTTGAGTGAGGTCTTCTTCTCGACCGTGACCGGTGCGCCCTCGATGGTGAGCTCACCCGGCGGTCCCACCGTGTAGTTGATCATCTGGTCGCCCGGGCGGAAGTCCTTCGGGTAGTCCGCGGGCAGCGGCGTGGTCCGGTACGTGTCCTTGTGCTCCAGTACCAGCTGTGCCCTGACCGGGTACCGGCCCTGCTCGATGAGGTTCGCGACGTCGTTCTCCAGCCCGGCGCCGGGTGGCGCGTAGACCCGGATCGTCACGCCCTTCGGGACGAGGAACGTCGGCAGCTTCTTCCGGCCGACCGCCTCCAGGAAGTTCTTGTTGAACTCGCCGTGCCCACTGATGACCAGGTCCCCACCGGTGACCTCCATAGTCATTTCCCCCCTGACAGCTCTGCGACAACATTGCCTCGTCACCATGCTCCATCGCAGTGCCCGGGCGGCCGCGTTTCACCGGAAGCCGGTCGCCCAGCGCAACGCGACTGCCCCGACGGGCCGGACCGCGACCTCCCGTAGCGGGTGCGGTGGCACACCACCGCCGGGTCAGCCGGCGGTGCGCACGTAGTAGGCCTTGACGACGGTCTGGTACTCCAGCGCGCCGGTGCCGTCGCCGACCAGGACGGTCCAGCGGGGTGCGGACATGTCGATGCCGGTGCGGGCGCCCCAGACAGCTCCGTGCTTGGTGCAGGAGTAGAACCCGATGTAGGTGGGGTGGGACCTGGGGTGGCCCCACGCGCCGCCGTTGCGGATCCGGCAGTGGTCGCCGTCGCTGAGCTCCAGGCCGAACGGCTGCGGTGCGGCGACCGCGCCGACCGGCGCCAGCGGTGTGGAGGTCGCCAACTCGGTGAGCGTCGGCACCCAAGGGTCGCGCAGGCACAGCACGTGCCGCGGCGTCGCCGACGCCCAGCAGACGTCCGCGGCGGCGGCACTCGGGTTGCACTCGTGGACATTGCGGCTCAACGAGACGGCAGCGGCCGCACCCTCGGGGCAATCAACGGCGCCGGCCTCGGTGACGGTCCGGTAGCCGGCGGCGGCCGTACCGCGGGCGGTGACCGGAGCGATGACGACCTTCCGCGTCGCCGCCGGGGCGGAACTGGTCGTCGTGGTCGACGCGGCGGTCGTGGTCGGCGCCGCGGTGCCGGGCGGGCGCACCGATCCGGTCGGCGGGGCGGGTTGCCCCGGGTCGGTGGTCGATGCCGCCGTGGTGGGCGGCGCGGCGGATGGCGTGGCGGCATTGCCGCACGCGGTCAGCGCCAGCGCGCCGGCCGCGGCCAGCACGGCCAGGATGGGGGTGGTACGCATGCCAGAACCTCCGTTACTCAGCAGGATTTCTGCTGGGTAAAGACGCCCTGTGCGGGGGCCGGTTGGCCGGCGTCGATGTGACGGTTGCCATCACCGGCGCCGGACAACACGGGGGTCGGCCGCGGCGTCAGAGCGGGAACGTGACGCCGGTGCGGTCGGTGCTCAGCGGAGGTGGGCGGCCAGTGTGCCGGCGACGGCGGCGGCGTGGTCGCGCGCCTGCTGGACCGCGGCGGCGGTCTGGTCGGTGGCGGGGGCGCAGTGCTCGACCAGGAGCCCCAGCCGCTCGTGCAGCAGCGCCCAGGCCGGCTGGCGCCAGGGCACGAGGTTGCCCATCGGGTAGTACATCTGGAAGGTGAAGCCGGCGGTGCGGCCGGGGTGTTCGGGGCCGATCGGCAGCCGGGTCAGCGCCACGGCGAGCGGCCGCAGGACGTTGGCCATGAGGTCGATCGCGCCGCCGATGAGGACGCGCAGCTGGTCGTCGGTCTCGTCGGTGTGGGTGAAGAACCGCAGCAGCAGTTGCAGGACCATCTCGTAGCTGACGCCGGCCAGTTCGGCGATGTGCCGGGCGGCCGGGTCGGTCAGGACGGTCTGCGGGGCGGTGATGTCGTACGGCTGGCAGGTGAAGCCGGGCAGTACCGGGCGGGCCGGCTCGAACGACGGGTCGCCCTCGCGCAGCGCCCGGTACTCGTCCCAGATGGCCAGGAACCGGCCGTAGTGCGCGGTGCGCCACTCGCCGCGGGCGCCCTCGCCCTGCTCGATGATCTCCTCGACGGCGGCCAGCGCCGAGGCGAGATCGGTGACCGCGATCAGCTGCGGCCAGTGCAGCAGGTCCGGGGTGGCCTGCGCGCGGGGCGAGCCGACGAACACCGCCGGCTCGCCGTGCCGGTCGACCAGGCCGCGCAGCCCGGTGGCGATGCCCCGGTAGAGGTGACCGATGGTGGCGAACTCCTGCCCGCGCGGCAGCAGTTCGCTCGCGTCGACCGGCGCCCGGGCCGGCGCGACCGGCACGAACCCGTCGGCGTCCTGGCGCTCCATGCCCTCCGGCCGCTCCAGGTAGAGGAAGTGCCGCAGCGCCTGCTCGCCGAACGGGACCAGGTCCAGCTGGACGCCGGCCGGGAAGTAGCCGGACCGCTGCGGAAAGTTGGGCCGGCCGACGTTGGGTGCCGCACCGATCGCCGCCATCAGGTTGGCCACGAGCGCGAGGTGCAGCATCTCCTCGACCGCGATGCCGCGCAGCGCCGTGCGCCACCGGTCGACCGCCTCGGCCTGCTCCCCGGTCAGCCCCTCGGCGGTGCCGTCCTTCAGACTGAACTCGGCGTACAGGTACTGGCACATGATCATGTGTTCCAGCTGCGCGGCCTCGGCCAGCAGCCACCACAGGTGCTCGCGGTGCGCGACCACCACCCGGGGCTCAGTCATGGCGGCCATTCTGGGTCATTGATTACACCGTTACAAACTGGATGGGCGAGCCGCCCTCAGGCGCTGCGATCATCGTCCGGCTGGTCCGGCTGGTCCGGCTGGTCCGGCCGGTCCGGATGAGGAGTTGCCGTCTGAGCGAGGCGATCACGGGTCCGCGCGGCCTCGGGCGTGCCGAGCTCGGTGTAGATGGCCAGTGCCTGCCGCCAGTGGCGGCGGGCGCGGTCGGCGTCGCCGAGTGTGTCGTACGCATCGGCGAGGCCGTCCCGTGCGCGCGCCTGGTCGTGACGCTGGTCGAGTGCGGTGGCGAGGTCGAGCGCCTGCTGGTGGTGGTCGAGCGCGAGGTTCGGGTCGCCGGCGGCCTGGTGGAGGTGGCCCAGGCGGTGCAGCGCCTCGTAAGCGCCGTTGCGGTCGCCGATCTGTTCGGCGATGGCCAGCGCCTGCTGGCAGCTCTCCCTGGCCTGGCCGAGCTTGTGCTGTGCTCTGCTGACGTCGCCGAGGTTCAGCAGCGCGTAGAGCTGGCCTGGGTGGTTACCGAGGTCGCGGGCGATCGTCAGGGACCGGTCGAGGTAGTCGGCGGCCCGGTCATAGCGACCCAGCAGACAATGGGCTTCGCCGAGGCCGCATAGCGCGTCGACCTCGCCGGAGCGGTGGCCGGTGGCGGCGGCAATGGCCAACGACCGCTCGAGGTGGTCGATCGCCTGCTCGTACCGTCCCTGCAGGCGGTGGATGTCGCCGAGGCTGCGAAGGGTTCGCAGTTCGCCAGTGGGGGAGCCGATCTCCTGGGCGATGGCCAGCGACCGCTCGTAGTGGTCGATCGCCTGCTCATATCGCCCCTGGAGGCGATGGATGTCGCCGAGGCCGCGAAGGGTCTGCAGTTCGGTGGGGGAGCCGTTCTCCCGGGTGATGGCCAATGACCGCTCGAAGTGGTTGATCGCCTGCTCGTACTCGCCGAGCCAGGAGTGGACGTCGCCGAGGCCGCGAAGGGCCTGCACCTCGCCGGAGTGGGAGCCGACCTCCTGAGCGATGGCCAGCGACCGCTGGAGCTGGTTGATCGCCTGCTCGTTCTCGCCGAGCCAGGAGTGGACGTCGCCGAGGCCGCGAAGCGCGTGCAGCTCGCCGGTGCGGTGCCCGATCTCCCTGGCGATGGCCAGCGACCGCTCGAAGCAGTCGATGGCGGGTCCCGCCTGGTCCTGCAGGTAGTGGATATCGCCGAGCCCGCGCAGCGTGAGGTGTTCGCCGAGGCGGTCCCCGGTGGCACGGGCGATCGCGTGGGCGTGGGCGTGGAGGGTCCGGGCGTCGGCGTAGCGGCCGCGGGTGCGCAGGTGCCGGTGCAGGTTGGTGGCCAGGGTGATCGCGCGGTCGGGTCGGCCGTGCAGGGTGGCGGCGAGCAGGTTGGCGTGTTCGGCGTCCAGCCACGCCGTGGCCCGCTCCGCGAGGTCGATGTCGGGGACGGCGGTGTCGGGCGGTGGGATGTGCAGCCAGTCGGTTTCGTCCGGGTACGCCAGGCCCAGTGCGACCGTTGCGGTGTGGACGTAGTAGTCGAGTAGGCGGCCGACCGCGGCGAGCCGCCGTCGCTCGGGATCCTCGTTCTCCGCGGCGTGCGCGGCATACACGCGCAGCAGGTCGTGGAGTTGGTACCGGTCTGGGGCGTGCTGCTGGACGAGGTGGCTGTCGAGGAGTATCTCCAGCAGCCGATCCGCGTCGGCCGGCGTCGTGCCGGTGAGTGCCGCAGCGGCGAAGGTGTCGATGTCGGGACCGGGGTGCAGTCCGAGGAGGCGGAATGCCTGCCGCTGCTGCGGATCGAGGTTCTGATACGAGAGCTGGAAGGCCGCCGCGGCACTGCGCTGCCCGGCCTCCAGTTCCGCCAGCCGGCGCCGTGCGTCGCGCAACCGCACGGCCAGATCGGCCAGGTTCCAGGCGGGCCGGGCACGGAGCCGGGCGGCGGCCAACCGGAGGGCCAGCGGCAGCCCATCGCACAACCGGGCGACCTCCTCGACCAGGCCGGGCGGCGCGTCGGCAAGACGGCCGGCACCGGCGACCCGGGTAAGCAACTCCACCGCCACGTCCGAGGGCAGGACGTCCAGCGACAGCGGGTGTGCGCAGTCCAGGCCGGTCAGCCGGCGGCGGCTGGTGACGAGGACCAGGCAGCCCGGCGCGGCCGGGAGCAAGGGCTGCACCTGGGCTTCGGTGGCGGCGTTGTCCAGCAGGATCAGCATCCGTCGGTCGTCCAGCACCGTCCGGTACGCCGCGGCGCGGTCGTCCAGCCCGGGCGGCACCTGCTCGCCCGGCACCCCGAGGCCGTGCAGCAGCCGCTCCAGTGCGTCGGCCGGTTCGACCGGGGCGATGCCCTGGGTGAAGCCATGCAGGTCAAGGAAGAGCTGCCCGTCCGGGAACCGGTCGCGGACCTGATGGGCGGCGTGCACAGCCAAGGCGGTCTTGCCTACACCGGCCATGCCGTCCACCGCGCTGACCACGACAGCGGGCGCCGCTTCGCCGGCGTCGGGCAGGAGCCGGAGTACGGTCGCGAGCTCGTTCTGCCGGCCGGTGAAGGTCGGCAGGTCCGCCGGTAGCTGCGCCGGCCGCGGCGCCGCTGTGGTGGTGGCGGCAGGCGCCGCCACCACGGACCGGGCAGGTGCGGCCAGGCTCGGGTCGTCGCGAAGGATCGCCATCTCGAGGCGCTGCAGCTCTGCGGGCGGGTCCAGCCCGAGGTCGTCGGTGAGCCGCCGTCTGGTGTCCCGGTAGGTGCGGAGGGCCTCGGGCGTGCGCCCGGTGCGGTGCAGGGCGAGCATCAGCAGCCCGGTGATCCGGTGCCGGTGCGGGTGTTCCGCTACCAGCCTGGTCAGCAGGTCGACGACACCGTGGTCACGGCCCAGCCGCAGCAGCCCGTCGAGGCGGTCCGTGACCGCGGTAAGGCGGGCCTCCTCCAGGTGTCCAGCCAACTGCCGGCGGATCTGCTCGGATGCGGCACCGGCCAGCACCGGGCCGCGCCAGAGAGCCAGCGCCGTATCGAGGAGCGCGACCCGACGTTGGTCGTCCGGCTCGGCCGCCGCGGCCTCGGTGAGCTGGCTGAACCGGTGCGCGTCGACCCGGTCCGGGGGGCAGTTCAGGAGGTACCCCGGCCCCTGCCGCTGCAGTACCACGCCGTGTCCGGCCGCGGAGATCCCGGTCAGCGCGGCGCGCAGCCCGCTGACATGGCTACGAATGGTCGCCTGAGCGGTAGCCGGCGGGCTGTCCGGCCAGCACAGGTCCACCAGCCGATCCACCATGACCAGCCGATTGACCTCCAGCGCCAGCACGGCCAGCACGAACCGCCGTTTGCGCGGCCCCAGGTCGGCCGCTCGCTCGCCGCAGCGTGCCTGTACCGGCCCGAGCAGCTCGAAGATCGGTCCGTCCCCGCTCACCAGTGCTTCACCCGGACCGTCGCCCCCGTTCGCCGCTCGTCGCCTTCCATGTAACCCGAAGCTGCCGCGACTGCAACAAAAGTGCGACGAAACCGCATAGCCGCTCGACGATCCTTGCCGCGTCGATCCCGCCAACACCAACGAGGAAGGGGGGCACATGTTGAAGGTCACGCGCGCCTACGCCAAGTACGCACTCAGCGCGATCACGTCGGTGGCATTCGCCGTCTGTCCGTCGTAGTCACTGCGGCGGTGGTCGCCTCGGCGGATCGGGGCGGCCACCGCAGCCCGGTCGTACTGGCTCCTCGCCCCTGGAGCCCTGGAGGTGATGGTTCCGTGCTCGGGACGGCGCTGGTTCAACTGCATCACGGCTTCGCGCTGATGTCCGGTCGGCGGCTGCGGGTTCGCGACGTGGAGCGGCTCGTGACGGACATCGCCGCGACCCGGGCGGAATTCGGGTCGTCGGCCGACCTCGCGGCGGCGCGTGGCGCGTCGCTGTCGGCACAGGATCGCCGGCCGATCGACGATCGCCGGCTGCGGCGGCTGGCCCGGATGGCGTACGACGGCACGGCGTACTACCGGCGCCGGTTCGACGAGGCCGGCTTGACACCGCAACGGCTGTCCCTCGACACGCTGGCTGACCTGCCGATCACACCGAAGGAGTCGCTGCGGGACATGCCAGAGGCGTTCGTCAACCGGCACGCGCAGCCCTGCTACCGGGCCGAGACGACCGGCACGACCGGTCCACCGACGGCCGTGTGGTTTTCCCGCTACGAAGCCGACCTGGCGACCGCGTTGACCGCGGTGTCGTTCCTGATCGACTACGGGCTCGGGACCGAGGATGTCATCCAGCTGTGCCTCAGTTCACGGGCCACGTTCGGGATCCACTGCCTGACCCGGGCCGCCGCCCTGATCGGCGCCGCCTCGTCCTCGCTCGGTCTGGTCGACCCGGAGCAGACGCTGTCCCGGCTGGCCGGCACCGCACGGCTGGCCGGCAAGCGGCCGCAACCGACGCTGCTGGTCACCTACTCCAGCTACCTCGGACTGCTCGTCGACGCCGGCGAACGGCTCGGCCACACGGCCGGCGATTTCGGCCTGCGGCAGATCATGTGCGGCGGCGAGATCGTCACCGACGGGCTGCGCCGCCGAGCCGAGCGGCTGTTCGGCGCCCGGCTGGTGGAGACCTACGGGATGACCGAGGTCAGCCCGGCGAACGGCCAGCACTGCACCCGGGGCCACCTGCATTTCGACCCCGAGCAGGGAGCCACCGAGGTACTGAGCCTCGACGGCGCCCGGCCCGCCATGCCGGGCGAGGTCGGCGTGCTGACGTTCACGCCGGCGTTCCCGTACCGGGAGACAACACTGCTGCTGCGGCTGTTCAGCGGCGACGTCGTCCGGCGCCTGCCCCCGGGCAAGCTCGACTGCGAGCTGGCCGGGCTGCCGGCGACCTCGCGGCTGCTGGGCAAGCGGTCGTTCGTCCGTGAGCTGGCCGGCCACCTGGTGACCCCACGGGACGTGCTGGAGCTGGTCGAGGGCGACCCGGCCGCGCTGCTGCCGGGGCGCTGGGCGGTCGAGGAGTCCACCGAAGGGCTGATCCTCTACGTGCTCGGCCGTGCCGATCAGGCCGGTCGCGCCGGATTGGCCGACCGCATCCAGCAGCGCGGCGTCGAGCAGGGCCTGCCACTCCGTCGCGTCGTCGTGAGCGACCGCCCCGATCAGCTGCCGCCCACGACGCCGGTCCGGGCGGACCTGCGGGAACCGACCTTTCGCGCCAACCGACCAGATCCCGTCCGGCCGGCACACTGCGAGCTGGTGGTCCCGGCGTGACCGCACCCCACGAAAGCGCTCCGCGCGCTGCCCGTACTCCGCGCTTGCGCAGGGTCCCCGCATGACCTCGCCGGCGGAGCTGGCCGGGCTCCCGCTGACAGTCACCGTCGCCACCGCACTCGGCGCTGGGTACTTTCGCCGCGTCCGCGTCGAGCGGCCACCGGTCGGCGTCTACACGCTCAGCGACATCGCGGTCCTGATGGTCGCCGTCATCACGCTGCCATTGGCGTACATACACCTGCCGGCAGGCGTCGTGGCGACCGTGCTCGGTCTCATGACGATCCTCGTCGTGCAGTTCACGCTCGGCCCCATATTGCCCGGACGGCTCCCGGTGCTGGCCGCCGTCGGCGCAGCGGTGCTCAACGTGGCGGCGTTCGCCACGCTGCCCGGCACCGACCTGCGAGCCGTCACGACAGTGTGGAACGACATCCTGCTACTGGTCCTCGTCGTCGGAGTGTGCAACCTCTACGCGCAGAGCGGCATGAAGGCCCGCGACGTGGCCATCTTCGCGGCACTCCTCACCGGCTACGACCTCGTTGCCACGCTGTTCCTGCCCACCATGGCCGAACTGCTGAGCAGGATCGCCGACCTGCCGTTCGCGCCGGTCTTCACCCTCGGTTCGAACCCGGACGCCGTGGTCATCGGGCTCGGCGACGTGCTGATGCTGGTGCTCTGGACGCTCGTATCCATCAAGGGATACGGACCCGCCGCGGGCTGGCTGGCCGCCGGGACCGCCGTAGCCGTGGCCGCAGCGCTGGCGATCGCGCTCGGCACCGGCCTCATCGACGGGGTGTTCCCGGTGATGGTGCTCGCCGGCCCCGCGATCGTCGCTGAGTACCTGCTACTCCGCCGCCGGCACGGACCGGAACGGACCACCGCCATGTATCACGACGCCGGCCTCAATTTAGATCCGGACCAAGCACTGATCTCGCCCGACCGAGAGAGCAAGAAAGGACCTGGCCGTGTCAGTTCGGTCCCGCTCGCCGCCCGCGGCCCTTCGCGTGCTAACAGAGCCGACAGTCAATGACGTAAGAAGGGAAACGCACATGCTGCGACGCATACTCATGGCTGCGGGGTTTGTCCTCGTCGCCGTGAGCCCGACCGCCGTCCAGGCCGCACCGGCCATCGCCGCTCCGACCGCCGAGGCGACCGTCCACGTTGCACCAGCGGCAGGGCCGTGCCCGTACAGCGGGGCCCATCCGACCCTCCGGCAGGGCAGTAGCGGCGCTGCCGTCGGCCATCTGCAGTGCCTGCTCCGCAACGTCTGGGGCTACAGCAACGTCGCCGTTGATGGCGCCTTCGGTCCGGTCACCCGGTCTGCGGTCGTCACCCATCAGCAGGACTGCCACATCGGGGCCGACGGCATCGTTGGTCCGGTGACCTGGAGTCGGCTGCACCCCGACACCACCACTGCCGAGTGTCTGGATTCCAACCACAGCTGATCTAGGCAATCTCGGTCAAATGGATATGGTTAGGTGTGGGCGGAGCGAAGGTTATTCGGCCGCCCACATCTTTCTGGCTACGCGCGGTCTCAGCTTGATCTTCAACCTGGTCTGCGGGTGCTTGACCCGGCGACCTCGTCCTTGCTGGCTGACGCCTGACGTGCTGCCCGTCGGGCGGGCCCGGTCGTAGCATCGGCCGCAACCGTAGGAATTGCCCCGGGAGCATCGAATGCGGGCTACGCATGACGTGACCGGCAGGGCGCGGCGATCACCTGATCGTCCGCCCCGCGACGGGCCGGCTCCGCTCACCCACCGGCTGCTCGTCCTCCAGTCGGAGGTCGGCAACGCGGCTGTGACTCGTCTGCTCGGCCCGCAGCGGCCGCCGGTGCCGGTGCAGCGGGTACGCGTCGAGTTGCCGGACACGGCGGCGATCGAGACCGAGGATCTGAGCCAGGCCGAACTCCGCGCGCTGCGGACCAAGTACAAGGACCATGTCACGGTCGCTGATCGGCTACACCAGGCGATACGGAATGGCAACTTCCGGCGGCCCGGGCAGCCCGGGAAGGCCACGCCGGGGGAGACGGCGGAGGGAGAGCCGAAGACCGAGACCGGTCGCGCCGAGACCAAGCGCCGGCGCACCACGGAGTCGACCGGGCAGCAGGACGCACCGGTGCCGACCACCGTGACGACGCCCGAGCAGCCGGTGGCAGCGGAGTCGGTACCCGAGAAGCCGGAGAAGCAGGAGGAGGAGACACCGGCCTCCCAGCTCGAGGAGAAGCAGCTCGAGGAGAAGAAGCCCCTGCTC
>Ga0307500_10000153_pt1 | contig 22713 bp, 18 predicted proteins | sample 14_S_MG_FD_201362 | JGI IMG/M metagenome (GOLD analysis project Ga0307500, IMG submission 201362) | Soil microbial communities from Populus trichocarpa stands in riparian zone in the Pacific Northwest, United States - 14_S | ecosystem: Environmental > Terrestrial > Soil > Riparian zone > Trees... | reverse complement strand
GATCCGCGCGGTGCAGACCAGCCGTGGCAAGGACGGGCTGTCGATCACGAACTTCGGCCTGGCGCCGCTGCCGTCCGGCGCCGTGGCCGCCGGCGTCATCCACGACGACCGGGCTGTCACCGCCGCGCTGCGGGCGCTCTGGTCGTCCGCGAAGTTCGGCAACAAGCAGGTCGTCCTCGGGGTGACCCACCCGCAGGTGGTGGTCCGCGAGCTGACCGTGTCGAACCTGCCCGAGCGGGAGCTGCGCCGGTCGCTGCCGTTCCAGGTCCGGGACGTGCTGCCGATCCCGGTGGAGAAGGCGCTGCTGGACTTCCAGCCGCTGGAGCCACCGTCCAAGAACGACACCATTCGGGGGCTGCTGATCGCCGCGCCCAAGGACGTGGTGCTGACCGCGGTGCGGGCGATCGAGCGGGCCGGCCTGCACGTGGCCCGGGTCGACCTGGCCTCGTTCGCGCTGCTGCGGGCGGCGTCCAGGTTGGACACCCAGGTGGAGGCGCTGGTCGATATCGGTGCCCGGCTGACCACGGTGCTGGTGCACATCGACGGGGTGCCGCTGATCGTGCGCACCATCCCGCGCGGCGGCGTGGAGATCACCGAGATGATCGCGGCCCGGCTCGGCGCGACCGTGGCCGAGGCGGAGTCGCTGAAGTGCCGGGTGGGGCTCCGCTCCGACGACGGCCCGGAGACCGCGGACGTGGTCCGGGAGGCGATCCGGCCGCTGGTCAGCGAGATCCGCAGCTCGTTCGCGTACCTGACCAGCGGCGCCCGGCAGACGAAGGTGCGCCGGCTGGCACTGGCCGGTGGCGGCGCGCTGCTGCCCGGGCTGCCAGAGGCGCTGAGCGCGCAACTGGAGGTCGAGGCGATCATCGCGGACCCGGTGGCCCGGCTGCGGGACCAGCGCCGGGGCAAGCACGACAGCCTCGAACTGCTGCGTTCGTCGGCCGCGGTCTCGATCGGCCTCACCCTAGGAGCGGCCAGATGAGCACGCCACCGAGGTTCCCGGCCACGTTGACGGTGGCGCCGCCGGACGCGGCGGTCGTGGCCGCGCGGATGCTGCGGATACCGATGATCGCCGCCGACCTGCTTCCGCTGGAGGTCGTCGAGTCGCGCCGGGATCGCCGGGTCCGCGGGGTGGTGCTGGTCGCGCTCGCCTCGTTCGTCGCGGTGCTGGTCGCCTGGTACGCGCTCAGCGCCTACCAGACCTCGCAGGCCCGCGCGGCGCTGGCCACCGCCCAGCAGAGCGGGGACGCGATGCTCCGGCAGCAGCGGGTCTACTCCGAGGTGGTGAAGGTGCAGGCCGAGTCGGCGGTGATCACCGTCCAGCTCGCGTCGCTGCTGGCCAACGACCTGCAGTGGTCCCGGTTGCTCGACAAGGTGGTGGCCAGCAGGCCGGTCGGGGTGACGCTGACCGGGGTGACCGGGGCGCTGACGCCGACCGTGCAGGCCGCCGGGTCCGCCGCGATCGTGCTGCCGGACACCACCGGGGAACGGCAGGTCGGCACGTTGACGATCAGCGGCAGCGCGCCGGACACGGTCACCGTGGCGGCCTACGTCGACGCGCTGGGCAAGGTCAAGGGCCTGGGCAACCCGCTGCTCGGCGGGGTGACCAGCCAGAGCGGAAAGCTGACGCTGCAGTTCACGGTCCAGCTGGACATCACCAGCGGCGCGCTCGGTGGTCGGTACCAGGCCACCAGCGGCTCGGGCGGCAACTGATGCGAGGGGTCCGCTCCGACCGGCTGTGGATCGTCGGTGGCGCGCTGGTGGCGGCGATACTGCTCGCGGCCGGCTGGTTTCTCGCCATCGGCCCGCAGCGGGCGCAGACCGACACCCTGAACGGCCAGGCGGCGACGGCCGACCTGCGACTCACCTCGCTGCACCAGAAGCTGGTCGAGCTGCGCGACCGGAACGCCCGGCTGCCCGAGTTCAAGGCGGAGCTGGCCAAGGATCAGCACGCGCTGCCGACCACGTCCGGGCTGTCCGACTTCCTCCGCGAGCTGCAGGCCGGCGGCGATGTGGCCGGTGTCGTGGTCAGCGGGGTGGTGGTCGGCTCGCCGCAGGAGGTCACCGCCGCGGCCGCCAAGATGTACGCGCTGCCGGTGACGCTGACCGTGGCCGGCACCACCACCGGGCTGGCCAGCTTCCTCAACCAGCTGCAGCGGGTACGGCCGCGGGCGGTGCTGGTCAACAACGTGATCGCCGCGCCGGCCGAGCCCAACCTGGACCTGTCCGGCCGGGTGACGCTGACCGTCGGCGTCCAGGTGTTCGTCGCCGCCGCCGACCGCTCGTCCAGTGGAACCCCGCCGGGCACCGGCACGGCACCGAACTGATGCCGTCCGGCCGCCGCCCAGTCGCCCGGCGCCCGCGCCCCGGGGGGGGGGGGGGCGCGCACGCCGGGTTCACCATGGTCGAGGTGCTGATGGCGATCGCGATGATCGGCGTGATCAGCACCGCGCTGACCGTGTTCTTCGTGTCCACGGTGTCCGCCGCCGGCCGGCAGGCCACCGCACAGGTCGCCATCCAGCTGGCCACCGACGGGGCGGAGCGGGTCCGCTCGGTCAAGGGGTCGGCCCTGCCCGGCGGGCGGGACAAGATCAGCAGCGACGCCCAGTGGGCCAACCCGGTGGCCGGGATCGGCTCGTACCTGACCGGCATGGAGAAGGTCTGGGACGGCACCGCGCTGTATCCGGACGGCGCGACCGCCCCGCTCCCCACCAGCCCGCGGGTCATCACCCTCAACAACGTCACCTACTACCAGAGCTTCTACCTCGGCAAATGCTGGCAGCCGCCGGCCGGTGGCGACTGCGTGGCCGCCCCGGACATCGACGCGGTCGGGTACTTCCGGGCGATCGTCGCGGTCACCTGGGACGACCGCCGCTGCACCGGCGGCACCTGCTCGTACGCGCTCGCGACGCTGGTCACGACCAGCTCCAAGGACCCGGTGTTCAACTCGAACGAGACCGCGCAGGCGCCGACCGTGACCAACCCTGGCGCGCAGGCCGGCGACGTGTCGGTGCCGGTGTCGCTGCAGGTGGTCGCCACCGGCGGGGCACCGCCACTGACCTGGTTCGCGGCCAGCCTGCCGCCCGGGCTGGTGATGACGTCGGCCGGCCTGATCAGCGGCACGCCGACGACCCCCGGCACCTACCCGGTGGTGGTCAGCAGCACCGACGGGTTCACCCTCACCGGCACCGCGGCGTTCAGCTGGAAGGTGAACCCGCTGCCGGTGCTCACCACCCCCGGCGCCCAGACCAGTGCCGGCGGCACGGCGCTGTCGCTGACCGTTCCGCTCACCGGCGGCACCGCGCCGCTGGTCTGGTCGGTCACCGCGCCCGGGCCGTGGGGGCTGACCGGGCTGCCGCCGGGCCTGTCGATCAACGCCGGAACCGGCGTGATCAGCGGCGCGCCGACCACCGTCGGAGCCGTCAACCCGGTCACCGTGACCGTCACCGACACGTACGGCAAGAAATCGTCGGTCACGTTCAACTGGACGGTGCCGGCGCTGGCCGCCAAGCCGGTAGCCGCGCAGGCCGGCTCGGTCACCGCCACGATCACCGCGCTGCCGTTGGCCGCGACCGGCGGCATCCTGCCGTACGCGTGGTCCGTGACCGGGCTGCCGCCCGGCCTGGCGATGACCACCGCCGGGGTGATCTCCGGCAAGCCGACCACCGGCAGCCGGTTCGTGGTGGCCGCGACCGTCACCGACAAGGCCGGCACCACCGCGACCGTCACATTCGCCTGGGCCGTCGCCACCACCAGCCTGGCGATCACCGCGCCGAGCACCGACCGGATCGGGGACCTGCACGGCCAGCCGGTCTCGTTCACCGCCGCCGTGGCCAACCTCACCGGCGGCGCGATCGCGACCTGGTCGGCGACCGGGCTGCCCGCCGGCGTGGCGCTCGGCGCCACCGGCGTGATCAGCGGCACCCCGGCGCAGGCCGGCACCTACCTGGTCACGCTCTCCGCGGTGGACAGCAAGAACAAGGCCCGCACCGCGGTCTGCGTGTTCACCTGGACGATCACGTGACCGGGCGGGGCCGCCCCCGGCGTCCGGCCCGGGACGCCGGGGTAACGATGATGGACGTCGTCGTCTCGATGACGCTGATGGCGATCTTCATGGCCATCTTCACCGGCGGCACGGTGCGGATGTTCCGGTCGGCGGCGCAGGTCCAGGCGACCGCCGACGCGCAGGTCCAGATCACGACCGCCTTCCTGCGGCTGGACAAGGAGATCCGCTACGCGGCCGGGATCAGCCAGCCCGGCCTGGCCCTCTCGGACCAGTATGTGGAGTACCTCACCACCAACTCCGGCGTCGGGATCTGCTCCGAGCTGCGCCTGAACGTGGCCGCCGGCCAGCTGCAGCGGCGGACCTGGCAGCAGGGCGCCACCCCGCTGGCGCCCACCCCGTGGATACCGCTGGCCACGTCGGTGAGCTCCGCCCAACCGTTCACCTACTGGGCGCCGGACACCAGGTACAACTTCCAGCGGCTGCAACTGCGGCTGGACGCCACCGTCGGCACCGGCGGCACGGCCGTGACGAAGCACACCGACGTCACCTTCACCGCGCTCAACACGACGCTGTCCGCGGCCAACCCCGACGTCTGCACCGAAGGCAGGACGGTGCCGTGACGGTGTTGGCCCGCCGGACCCGGTGCGGCGGCGACACCGGCTCCCTGACGATGGCGATGCTGCTGGCCCTGATCGGTGCCTCGCTGGCCGCTCTGCTGGTGCCGATGGTGGTCCGGCAGTTCAGCTCCACCAGGGAGGAGACCCGGCGGAGCCTGGAGCTGAGCGCCGCGCAGGCCGGGCTGGACGTGGCGGTCGGACACATCCGGGCCGCCAACGACGGCGCCGACACCGGCGTGCTCGCCGACCTGCCGTGCGGCATGCTGGCCGGCGACCTCGGCTATGGCGGCGGCCGCTACCAGGTGACCATCGACTACTTCCCGGTCGACCCGCAGGCCCGCCCGGACGACTGGCTCGTCGCCAACAAGATCACCTGCGTGGGCGGCGGCGGGCCGTTCCGGACACCGGCGTACGCGCTGCTGCGCTCGCAGGGGTCAGCGGCCACGACCGGCTCCTTCAGCACCGTGTCGACCCGGTCGCTGCGCGGCACCTACACCTTCGAGACCACCAACCAGAACATCGCCGGCGGGCTGATCCACGTCTACAAGACCGCGACCAGCCAGGACCTCTGCATGGACGCCGGCTCCAGTTCGCCGGCCGCCGGGAACAACCTGCAGATGCAGCCGTGCAGCGCCGGCAACCCCCAGCAGAAGTTCTCCTACAACGCCAACCTGACGCTCGCGCTGGTCTCGTCCAAGAGCCTGACCCAGCCGCTGGGCATGTGCCTGGACGCCGGCACCCCGCACGCGACCGGCCAGCTGGTCGCGTTCCAGCCGTGCGCCTCGATCACCAAGCCACAGCAGCAGTGGAGCGTCAACGACAGCGCCAACTTCGAGGGCACCTCGAACGGCAAGACCCTGGATGGTTACTGCTTCAACGTGCAGACGCCCAACGTCACCGGCAGTTTCGTGGTCCTCGGCTACAACAGCACCTGCCACAAGGGCTACGACAATGTCGAGACGTTCCAGCCGGAGGCCTCGGTCGGCGCCGGCGCCGCCGGACCGGCGGACACCCAGCTGGTGAATTTCAGCGAGTTCGGCCGCTGCCTGGATGTGACCGAGCAGAACGTCAACTACGCGTATCTCATCGCCTGGCCGTGCAAGCAGGCGCCTGATCCGGCGAACGTGACGTGGAACCAGAAATGGGCGCTGCCGGCGGTGCCCGCTGATGCCAGCCGCGCCACCGGCCGGATCACCACCAACCCCAGTGCCGGCCTGTACTGCCTGCAGAGCCCGGGCTCGACCGCGGTGGGGTACGTCCGGTCGGTGCCGTGCGTGCTGGACCTGTCCGGTAAGCCGCTGGACAACCAGAGCTGGACGGTCTTCACCGACACCGGCAGCTACGCCAGCAGCTACCAGATCCAGGACAACTGGGGCAACTGCCTGGGCGCCACCGACCAGACGGCCACGCCCGCCGACCTGTACCCGAAGGGCCAGCTGATCAGCAAGATCATCGTCGCCGCGTGCACCGGCTCGACCCTGCAGAAGTGGAACGCGCCGCCGAACATCCTGCAATCGCTGCCGCTGAAGGATGTCACCGAAACGTAGGCGATCGACTTCGCTCGGTATCGGTTACCGATCGGTAGTTCATCCATTCGGGCCGGCGTGTTGTTCCCGTTCGCCAAGATCTCCGCAGGTTCAGCCCACGGTGGGTATGTTTCGGGTTCCGGTGGCTGGTTGCCGGTCATATGCTGCCGTCGCGCGCGGGTAGGGCGCGCGGTGAGGGGGCTGCCATGGAGCGGCCGAACTGGATGCCGGCCGACCTCGACGTCGACCGGCCGAATGCTGCCCGCATGTACGACTACTTCCTCGGTGGTTCCCACAATCTGGCCGCCGACCGGGAGATAGCCCGGCAGATCACCGACCAGGTCCCCGACATTCCGCTGATCGCGCACGCCAACCGGGCTTTCCTGCGGCGCGCGGTGAAGTTCTGCGTGGACGCCGGCATCCGGCAGTTCCTCGACCTCGGCTCCGGCATTCCCACCGTCGGCAACGTGCACGAGGTGGCCCAGCGGTCCGCGCCGGACTGCCGGGTGGTGTACGTCGACTTCGAGCCGGTGGCGGTCGCCCATTCCCGGGTCATGCTCGCCGGCAATGACCAGGTAACCGTGCTGCCGGCCGACATCCGTGAGCCGGACCGGATCTTGACCGACCCGCGGCTGCTCGAACTGCTGGACCTCAGCCAGCCGGTCGGGCTGCTGATGGTCTCGGTGCTGCCGTTCATCGCCGACGCGGATGACCCGGTCCGGCTGGTGGCGCGGTACCGGGACGCGCTGACCGCGGGCAGCTACCTGGCCCTCTCGCACGGCTGCGCCGAGTCCCGGCCGGAGGACGTCGAGAAGGTCTACCGGTTCTACCGGCGGACCACGACCCCGGTGGTCGTCCGCAGCCGGGTCGAGATCGAGAAGATGTTCGAGGGATTCGAACTCGTCGAGCCCGGACTGGTCTATGTGCAGGAATGGCGACCAGACTGGCTGGGTGAGGTCGAAGACCATCCGGAACGCAGCGGCATGTGTGCCGGGGTGGGGCGCAAGCCGTGACTGACCTGGCGCCCGGCCCGGCCGCCCGCGGCGTGATCGCGGCGGGCCTGCGCGGATGCGTCCGGGATCTGGTCAAGGCGGCGGTGGGCACCGGCTACGTACCGATGGGCCCGGGTGAGGCCGAGGAACTGCTCGCCGGCCTGCTCGACCGGCTGGTCGACGCGCTGTTCGCCGAGCCGTTCCGCACCGGACCCGGGTACGACTTCGGCGCCGCCCTGGTCAACGCCGACTTCACCGCCCCGGAGATGGTCGGCCGGACCGTGAAGGTGCTGGCCGGCCGGCTGCTGGTGGAGATCGGCGGGGACGTCCCGGAGCTGCGCGAGCGGCTGGCCGCGCTGGTCGGCGGGGTGTCCACCGGGTACGCCCGGGCGCTGCGGGACCGGGTCCGGGAGGACCAGGAGGAGACCCGCCGGGCGATGGTGGTGGCCCAGCACCTGGCCGCCGAGGCCGTCCGGGCCAGCGAGGAGCGGCGCTGGTGGGAGGCCCGGCACGATCCGGTGACCGGCCTGCCCAACCGGGAGATGTTCGCCGAGCGGCTGGCCGCCGCGTTCACCGACCACGGCCCGGGCACCCGGCTCGGCGTCTGCCTGCTCGGGCTGGACCGGTTCGGCCCGCTCAACGACAGCCTCGGCCACGACGCCGGCGAGGAGCTGCTGCGCGCGGTGGCCCGCCGGCTGGAGGAGCAGTTCCGGCCGTCCGGCCACCTGGTCGCCCGGCTGGGCGGCGACGGGTTCGCCGTGCTCGCGCTCGGTCTGCCGCGGGAGCACGACTCGGACGCGATGGCCGACGCCGCGTTCCAGGCGCTCGGCCGGCCGTTCGTGGTCGGCCCGCAGCGGCTGCGGGTGTCGGCCAGTGCCGGCGTGGTGGAGCGGTTGGTCGGCGAGACCGACGCGACCGAGACGCTGCGCTCGGCCCAGGCGACGCTGCGCTGGGCGAAGGCCGACGGCGGCGGCCGGTGGCTGCGCTTCGACGCCGACCGGCACGCCGGTGACGTGGCCCGCTGGGCGCTGTCCGCGGCGCTGCCGGCCGCGCTGGAGCGCGGCGAGTTCCTGGTCCACTACCAGCCGATGACGCGGCTGTGCGACGGCACCGTGCGTGGCGTGGAGGCGCTGGTCCGCTGGCGGCACCCGACCCGGGGCGTGCTCGGGCCCGACCACTTCGTCGCGCTGGCCGAGGAGACCGGGCTGATCGTCCCGCTCGGCCGGTGGGTGCTGGAGCAGGCCTGCCAGCAGGCCCGCCGGTGGGAGGGGCGGCCCGGCGCGGCCGGCCCGGCCGGCACCTCACCCGGCAGCGCGATCGGTGGGCCGTCCGACAGCCGCCAGGCCCCGTTCGTCTCGGTCAACCTGGCCGTGCACCAGACCCGCGACCCGGCGCTGCTGGACGACGTCCGCCGGGTGCTGGCCGACACCGGCCTGCCGTCGGCCCGGCTGCAGCTGGAGGTCACCGAGAGCGCGCTGGTCGGGCCGGATTCCGGCCCGCTGACCGTGCTCCGGGCGCTGCGCGAGATGGGCGTCCGGATCGCGATCGACGACTTCGGCACCGGCTTCGCGAACTACGCCCACCTGCGCACGCTGCCGGTCTGCGACATCAAGCTGGCCGCCGCGTTCCTGGACGGGTTGCGCTCGCCGGACGAGCCGAACCCGGTTGATCAGCAGGTGATCACCGGCCTGGTCACGCTGGCGCACACGCTGGGCCTGACCGTGACCGCGGAAGGCGTGGAGACCGAGATCCAGGCCCGGCGGCTGCGCGCGCTCGGCTGCGACGCCGCCCAGGGCTACCACCTCGGCCGGCCCTGCCCGCCCGACGACCTGCTCGACCTGCTCGACTGATCCGTAAGCCGCCCGGCCTACCCTCATCTGGGGTGCGGCCGGAGGCAGCCGGGCCACTGACAGTCGCGCGACCGGGCCGGCCGGCTCGACCGGCCGGCGGGTCAGCCGGCCGGCTGCGCCATCTCGTCCGCCGGGTTGATCCAGCCGTGCGCGATCCCGATGCCCTGCTGCTTGGCCCGGTACATGGCGGCGTCCGCGGCGCGCAGCAGCTCGTCCGGGTTCTCGGTGCCACCGGCCAGCGCTATCCCGATGCTCGGCGGCACGACCAGCCACTCGCCGGCCACCAGGATCGGTGTGCTGACGCCGACCAGGATCCGCCGGCCGAGCGTGTGGGCCCCGTCCGGCCCGACGTCCGTCGCGATCACCACGAACTCGTCGCCGCCGAGCCGCGACACCACGTCGCTGCCGCGGACCAGGTCGACCAGCCGGCGGGCGGTGACCCGGAGCACCTCGTCGCCGGCATCGTGACCGAGCCGGTCGTTGACCGCCTTGAACCCGTTCAGGTCCAGGAAGATCAACGCCATGCTGAGCCTGGTGCGTACGGCCTCGGCCAGTGCCCGGTCCAGGCGTTCGGACATCAGCCGCCGGTTCGGCAGGCTGGTCAGCGCGTCGTGGGTGGCCAGGTGTTCCTTGTGCCGCTGCTCGGTGACGTCCCGGTTCACCACCACGATGCCGCCCGGCCCGGCGGTGTTGTCCGGCAGCCCGGAGAACGACGCGAGGGACTGCACGATCCGCCCGTCGGCGCCCCGCTCGCGCAGCTCGCCGGCCCAACCACCGGTCCGCAGCGTGTTCGCGATGACCTCCTCCCGGCAGGTCGCCTCGCCGTCCATCGCCCAGAAGTCGGTGGCCAGCAGCGCGAACAGGTCGCCGTCGAGCACCTCGCCGCGCTGGTAGCCGTAGATCCGCTCGGCGGCCGAGTTCCAGCTGACCACCCGCTGCTCGGCGTCCAGCACGACCACCGCGTCCGAGACGTGGTTGACCAGCTCGCCCTCCCGCCGCAGCTCCTCCATGGCGATGGTGGAGTCGATCTGCAGCCGGTCCAGGCCGACCCCGGCGCCGGCCACGTCGGCCAGCGCCTGCAGGAAGAGGACGTCGTCGTCCTGGTAGCCCTCGCGGCCCCGGTCCCGGCTCATCGCCAGCGCGCCGACCACCCGGCCGCGCGCCCGCAAGGGCAGGATCGCGATCGCGCTGACGCCGTACCGGCGCAGCCAGGCCTGGTAGCCCGGGTGCACGTCCATCACCGGGAGCAGCCCCTCCGGGACGTCGGCCAGCAGCGCCTCGCCGGTGCTGACCACGGTGAAGGCCGCCCCGCTGTCCAGGTCGCCGATCTCGGCCTGGACCTCGGCCAGCAGCGTCCGGCCGGCCGGCTCCGGATGGTGCACCGCCGCGCATTCCAGCTCCCCGCTGCTGAGCGAGGGCAGCCAGAGCACCGACGCGTCGCCGGCCTGCCGGGCGGCGAGCTCCACCACGCGCTCCGCCAACGTCTGCAGGCTGACCGCGGCACCGACCAGTTCGGCCAGCTCGGCCAGCGCGAGCAACCGGGATACCGGGGCCGGGTCCGCCGGCCAGGAACGCATACCCGTCTATCGGCGGCACCGGTCCGGACCTGAGCGCTGCCCGCGCCCGACCGGTACCGCCCGGGCCGGAATGGCTCAGTTCGGCCGCCGGACGGCCGACGGGTACTGCCGGCGGGTCGGTGGGTGCGGCGGAGGGGGACCGGTGCGGACGATCTGGTCGCCGGCCCGGGCGCTGCTCGGCCGGCTGCGGTACGGGCAGAAGATCCTGCTGGTGACGCTCGTGCTGTTGCTGCCGCTCGGGTTCGTGGTGTACGCGTACGTGGACATCCAGCGCGGGCAGGTCGCGTTCAGCGCCAAGGAGCGGGACGGCGTCGCCTACGCCCGGCCGCTGGCCGAGCTGACCCTGCGCGCGGTCACCGCCCGGCACCTGGCCGTATCCGGCGGCGATCCGGCGGCGGCCGCGGTGGCCGCCGCGGTCCCAGCGGTGGACGCGGCCACCGACCGGTACGGCGCCGAGCTGGGCACGGCTGCCGGCTGGGCCAGCGCGAAGGCACAGCTGGCCGCGGCCGCCGCGACCAGCACCCCGGCGGCGGCCTACCCGGCGTACAACGCCGCCACCGCGACGCTGCTGGCGCTGATCGTGCAGACCTCGGACAAGTCGAACCTGACCCTCGATCCGGACCTCGACTCGTACTACGTCATGGACGCGGTCATGTTCCGGCTGCCGATCCTGCTCGACATGTCCGGGCAGGCCGCCGACCTGGCCCTGCTCGCCCGGCCCGGCAGCGCCCGCACGCAGGACACCGCCCGGATCGACCTGGCCATCGCCAGCGGCACCCTGGCCAGCACGCTGGCGGCGGTGGACGGCGGGCTGGCCACCTCGTTCCAGGCCACCGCCAGCGCCACCCTGCCGGCCGCCGGCCAGCCCGAGCTGGCGGCCGTCCACGGGGCGGTGAGCACGCTGCTGGCGCAGGTCACCAGCGCGGTGCGGACCGGCAACCTGGCTCTGGTCAGCAGCGCGCAGGGCGAGCGGACCCGGGCCGCGGTGGCCGCCCTGGCCGGCGCGCTCACCCCGGAGCTGGACGCGCTGCTGGCCACCCGGATCGGCGGCTTCCAGGCCAAGGCGCACCGGATCGAGCTGATCACCGCGCTGGCCCTGCTGCTGGTGGCCTACCTGGTCGGCGGCTTCTACGCCTCCGCGATCCCGCCGCTGCGGCGCATCCTGACCGTGCTGGCCGGGTTGGCCGGCGGCGACCTGACCCGGACCATCGTGGTCGGCACCCGGGACGAGGTCGGCCAGATGGGCACCGCGCTGAACTCCGCCATGCAGAACATGCGCACCGTGATGCTGGCGATCGAGGTCAGCGCGGGCAACGCGGCCGCCTCGGCCAGCGCGCTGACCGAGGTCAGCGCCGAACTGCACGGCGCCGCCCAGGGCAGCTCCCGGCAGGCCGGCACGGTCAGCGACGCGGCCGTCCAGGTCACCCGCGAGGTCACGGCGCTGGGCGCGAGCACCGACGAGATGTCCACGTCGATCCGGGACATCGCGGTCGGCGCCGGCGACGCCACCGCGGTCGCCGCTGAGGCGGTCGCCGCCGCCGGGGTGGCCAGCGAGACGGTCGGCCGGCTCGGCCGCAGCACCGCGGAGATCGGCGAGGTGCTGAAGGCGATCACCGCGATCGCCGCGCAGACCAACCTGCTGGCCCTGAACGCGACCATCGAGGCGGCCCGGGCCGGCGCCAGCGGCAGGGGCTTCGCGGTCGTCGCGAACGAGGTGAAGGACCTGGCCCAGGAGACCGCCCGGGCCACCGCGGACATCAGCCGGCGGATCGCGACGATCGCCGCGGACACCGGCGCCGCGGTTCAGGCGATCGGCGGCATCGAGGCGGTGATCGGCCGGATCAGCGACAGCCAGTCCTCGATCACCGACGCGGTACGGACCCAGACCGCCACCGTGGCCGAGATGGGCCGCAACTTCAGCCAGCTGGCCGGCGCCGCGCAGGAGATCACCGACGGGGTGACCGGCGTGGCCGACTCCACCCGGGCCACCAGCACGGTGGCCGGTGACACCCTGCGGGCCGCCGAGAACCTGTCCGGTACCGCCGCCGAACTCCGCGAGATCGTCGCCCGCTTCCGGACCGGCTAGCCGCCCCACCCCGGCCCGCCCCAGCCCAGCCCGCCCCAGCCAGCCCAGCCCGGCCCGGCCCGGTCAGCCGGGCGGACGAGCCGGACGTGCCCGGTCAGCCGGCGGCAGGCCGGACGAGCCCGACCCGTCCGGCCTGCCGGGCGGCGGGCCGGACCGGGTGGACCCGGTCAGCCGGCCGGCGGTGCCGGGGTGGTGACGAACTGGCGGAGCACCAGGTCGCCGAAGGTGACCGGGCCGCGCGGGCCGGGCACCCGGTCCACGTTGATGCCGGTCTCCGGCAGGCCGAGCAGCTTGAAGCCGTCCAGCAGCCGGGTCGGCGCGTTCCAGAACGCGCCGGTGCCGGTGTACGCGTCCAGGAACTCGGCGGCGGCGGCCGGATCTTCGGTCAGGATGCTGGCGGCCAGCCCGGAGGTCTCCTGGTCGGCCACCCTGGCCGCCTCGGCCGGGCCGGCCACGAAGTCGATCGTGACGGTGGCCTCGTGGCCGGTGTCCATCGCCCACTCGTGCCCGCGCTCGTGCGCGTGCGGCGGCAGCGCGGCGGCGATGCCCAGCTTGTCCAGCAGGGTCAGGGTCGGGGGCAGCAGCGCGTCCCGGGCCTCCTGCTGGATCAGCAGCAGGTTCAGCCGGTTGCAGACGCCGAGCCGGTCCAGGCTGTCGGTGATGATCCGGTGCACCAGGTCGGGGTCGGCGGCCCGGTCCAGATAGAGCACGCCGCCGCCGTCCGCGTGCGCCAGCGTCCGGACGCCGTGCGCCGCTGCCTCCCCGGCCAGCAGCCGGGTGGTCTCGCCGCTGCCGCGGATGATCACCAGTGGGATCAGCCTGGGCTGCCGGACCAGCGCCCGCGCCGACTCGTGCCCGGCCGCGCGGACGAGCTGGATCGCATCCGGGTGCAGCCCGGTACCGGCCAGCGCGGGCGCGATGACGCTGTCGAGCAGCGCCGCGGCGCTGGCCAGCGCGGCCGAGCCGGTGCGCAGCACGCCGGCGTTGCCGGACTTGAGCAGCTGCGAGGCCACGTCCACGACCACGTTCGGCCGGGCCTCGAAGTTGACCCCGATCACCCCGACCGGGCGCAGCCGCTCCTCCACCCGCAGCCCGCCGGGCAGCTCCCGGACGAACCGGCGCCGGGACGGGTGCGGCGCGGCGGCCAGCACCCGCAGCTGCTCGGCCATGGCGCCGAGCCGGGCCGGGTCGAGGCGGAGCCGGTCCTGCATGGCCGCCGGCATCCCGGCCTGCGCGGCCGCGGTCAGGTCGGCCTGGTTCGCCGCCAGCACCGCGCCCGCCTCGGCGCCGAGCCGGTCGGCCACCGCGCGCAGCGTGGCGTCCACCGTCTGCGGGCTGGCCGCCGCGATGCTCCCGGCCGCCGCCCGGGCCGCCTGCGCGGCCGCGATCACAATGCTGTCGACCTCGTCTACCACGGCGCAGACGTTACCCGGCGCCGCCTGCGGCTGGCTTGGCTCGCGCGGCGACGAACGCGGCGAGCGTGCCGAGGGTGGCCAGCGCGTCCAGGTTGATGTCCTCGTCGGCCACGTCCACGCCGTAGCGGGCCTGGATCCGGCGCAGCAGCAGGGTTCCGGTGAGCGAGCCGAGCTCGACCGGCGGGTGCAGCAGCGGGGTGTCCGGGCCGATCGTGGCCAGCTCCGGCCGGCCGGTCAGCTCGACCAGCAGCCCGCGCAGCTCACCGAGCACCGGGCCGCCGCTCACTGTGTTTCCCGTTCGCTGCGCTCCGCGCCAGACGCGGCGTCTTCCCTCGGCACCGCGCAGCGACTTCGTCGGCGCGTTGCCTCAGTCCAGACGCCGCTGCGCTCCGCTTCGCTCACCCGACCACCCTGCCACGGGCCACCTGCAATTGTCAGAGCTGCCCGCTACCGTCCGGCACATGGACTGGAAACTCGAGCTTGTGCCGGTGCCGGTGACCGATGTCGACCGGGCCAAGAAGTTCTACGTGGAGCAGGTCGGTTTCACCGCCGATCACGACTACCAGGTCACCCCGGAACTGCGCTTCGTGCAGCTCACCCCGCCCGGGTCGGCCTGTTCGGTGGTCCTCGGCACCGGCGTCACCACGATGGCGCCCGGCTCGCAGAAGGGTCTGCAGGTGGTGGTCGCCGACGTGGCGGCGGCCCGCGCCGGCCTGCTCGACCGCGGTGTCGCCGCCAGCGAGATCGATGTCCAACCCTGGGGCTCTTTCGTCACGTTCGCCGATCCGGACGGCAACACCTGGGCGCTGCAGGAGATCCCGGCCCGCGGCTGACGTCCAAATCGGACAGGCGGGGCCAGGTCCAGCCGGGGCCGGTGATCCGCGCGGCACCGGATGTCGCCCGGGGTCCGGGCGGCCTACCATCGCGCCATGCCTGGTCCGCCGCCGCTGCTGCCGGAACTACGTGAGGACTGGGAGCGCGCGCTCTGCGTGGCCGCCCATCCGGACGACCTGGAGTACGGCCTCGCTTCGGCGGTGGCCAAGTGGACCGCGGCCGGCAAGCAGGTCACGTACCTGCTGGCCACCCGTGGCGAGGCCGGGATCGACGGGATCGACCCGGCCACCGCGGGCCCGCTGCGGGAGGAAGAGGAGCGGGCCGGTGCCCGCGAGGTCGGTGTCGACGTGGTCGAGTTCCTCGACTACCAGGACGGCGTCGTCGAGTACGGCCTGCCGCTGCGCCGCGACATCGCCCGGGCGGTCCGCCGGCACCGGCCCGAACTGGTGATCGGCGGCGCGTTCACCGTCCGGATGATCGGTGGCGTGACGAACCAGGCCGACCACCGCGCGGTCGGGCTGGCCACGCTGGACGGCGCGAAGGACGCCGGCAACCGGTGGATCTTCCCGGAACTGGCCAGCGAGGGTCTCCAGCCGTGGCCAGGGGTGCGCTACGTCGGCTTCGGCGGCGCGCAGGAGCCCACCCACGGGGTCGACGTGACCGGCTACCTCGACCGCGGCATCGCCTCGCTGCGCGCGCACAAGGCGTACATGGACGGGCTCGGCGATGGCAGCTTCGACCCCGGGGCGTTCCTGACCTGGATCGCCGAGGCCAGCGGGGCACGGCTGGACGTGGACGCCGCCGTGCTGCTCGACGTGCACGAGCTGATCCCGGACGGCCCGCCGCCCTGGGTCATCCCGGAGCCGACCGGCTGACCGGTAGGTCCACTGTGAGCGGAATTATCCACAGTGGACGGCCGGGTCAGCCGGTGCCGGCGCGGTAGGCCGGCTGGGTGATCGTGCCGCCGTCGCAGACCACGCCGAGGGTCCAGCGGATGGACAGCGGGTCGCGCTCGTCCGGCGGGATCACCCGCAGTTGGCCCGGGGTCGGCTGGCACTGCCCGGTCTGCGAGGGGTCCCGGGTGCTGGGCACGACCGTCCAGTGCAGCTGGGACGAGGCGCTCGCCTTCGGGGCCAGCGTGACCAGCTTCGGCGGCGTACCCGGGTCGCGGACCTGCCGGGTCGGCACCGGCCGGCCCGCGGCGTCGACCAGTTGGACGCCGCCGTAGCCCTCGATCCGGCAGCTGACGCCGCTGCGGTTGGTCAGCACCAGGGTGGCGTACCGCTGGCCGGCGGCCGCGTCGGCGGCGCGCAGCGACCCGGTGAGTTGGCTGGTGTGGCAGCGGTCCGGCCCGGCCGGGGTGGTGGCGCCGCCCGCCGGCCCGGTCCCGGTCGGCGCCGCGGTGTCGCCCGGCGCGGACGTGGCCGCCGCCGTGTCGCCGGGTGCCGTCGTATCGCCGGGGGCGGCCGGGCCGGTCGGCGCGGCGGAGCTGCCGTTGTCGCTCGAACCGCAGGCGACCAGCGCCGCCAGCAGCGCCGCGGTGCCGGCCAGCCGCACACCGGCCCGCCGCCCGCCGGCCAGCCGCACACCGGCCCGCCGCCCGCCGGCCCGCCGCCCGCCGGCCCGCCGCCCGCCGGCCCGCCGCCCGCCGGCCCGCCGCCCGCCGGCCCGCGCTGCGCCGGTCCGCCCCGCGCCGGTCCGCCCCGCGCCGGTCCGCCCCGCGCCGGTTCGCCCCGCGCCGGCCGGCCGCGCGCCGGCCCGCGCTGCGCCGGTCCGCGCTGCGCCGGCCGGCCCCGCGCCGGTCCGCCCTGCGCCGGCCGCCCCCGCGCCGGCCGGCCCTGCGCCGATCCTGCCCGCGTCGATCATGTCGGCCCCTTCCGCCGGTGGGTCAACCCGTTCCTACCCGCGATCGCGACCGAAACGTAGGCAGTGACCGGACGGCCCGGCTTCGGCTGGCCGATCCGACCCGTCCGCCCGGATCTTCAAGTACCACCCCATTCGGGTGTATTGCTATTTCTTGACCGAATCTCAGTCCGGCTTTGGGCGACATTTCGGATCAGTGTGCGTAACAGTTCGCCCATCTGTCCGCCTCATGAGGGCGGATCCCTCTGGGAGGTGCCATGAGATCTCGTTCTCCCATCGTCGCGGCTGGTATCGCCGCACTGGCCGCGGTCGGTTGGGTCGGTATCGCGGCCGGGTCGGCCGGTGCCACCAACGCCGCGCCCCAGCCGGCCGGGCACATCGCGCACCGGGTCTGCCAGCAGTCGATCGGGCCCGCGCCCGGCCTGGCGGCCTGCGCCGCGATCCGGCTGGACGGAGCGACCCCGGCGTCGATGGTGAACGCTGCGGCGTCGGCCGCCGCGGTCGCCGGTCTGGGCCCGGCCGACCTGCAGTCGGCGTACAAGCTGCCGTCGGCCACCGCCGGCGCCGGCCAGACCATCGCGATCGTGGACGCCTTCGACGACCCGAACGCGGAGAGCGACCTGGCCACCTACCGCAGCAACTTCGGGCTGCCGGCCTGCACCACCGCGAACGGCTGCTTCCGCAAGGTGAACCAGAACGGCGGCACCACCCCGCCGCTGCCCGACGTGGGCTGGGCCGAGGAGATCTCGCTGGACATCGACATGGTCTCGGCGATCTGCCCGAACTGCCACATCCTGCTGGTCGAGGCGACGTCCAACTCGTTCGCCAACCTGGGCGCGGCGGTGAACCGGGCGGCCACCATGGGCGCCAACGCGATCAGCAACAGCTACGGCGGCGGCGACGCGTCGGACACCGCGAACGGCCGGTTCTACAACCACCCGGGCATCGCGGTGACCGCCTCCTCCGGTGACGCCGGCTTCGGCGTGGAGTACCCGGCGTCCTCGCAGTTCGTGGTCGCGGTCGGCGGCACCTCGCTGACCCGCAACAGCAGCGCCCGCGGCTGGGGCGAGACCGCCTGGTCCGGCGCCGGCAGCGGCTGCTCGCGGTTCAACACCGCGATCCCGAGCGCGTCCACGTTCGGCACCGGGTGCGCCCGGCGCGCGGTCGCGGACGTCTCGGCGGTGGCCGACCCGAACACCGGCGTGGCCGTGTTCGACACCTTCGGGACCCCGGGCTGGCTGGTCTTCGGCGGCACCAGCGTCTCCGCGCCGATCATCGCCTCGGTGTACGGGCTGGCCGGCAACGCGGCCTCGATCGATGCGAACGACTTCCCGTACCAGCACTCGACCTCGCTGTTCGACGTCACGTCCGGTTCGAACGGGCGCTGCTCGCCGACGCAGCTGTGCACCGCCCGGGTCGGCTGGGACGGCCCGACCGGACTGGGCACGCCGAACGGCACCGGCGCCTTCTGAGCGGTCGGCAGCAGCGGCCGGGTGCCCGGGACACGGTGCTGTCCCGGGCACCCGCCGTCCACTGTGGACGCTATGACGCCCGCGGCGGACGCCCGTCCGCCGCGGTCAGGAGACGCGCTTGCAGCCGAAGATCGGGCCGATCGCGCGGTGCAGGATCTTCGACCGGGTCTCCGGACCGTACACACCGTCCCGCGCGGCGCCGGCCTGGCGCTGCGCCTCGATCAGCGCGGCCTTGGTCCTGGGCCCGAACTCGCCGTCCTGGCTCAGCCCGGCGTTGTAGCAGTAGTTCAACGTGTATTGCAGGTAGAGCACAGCTTCGCTCTGCGCGCCCTGGCCCATCTGGCAATTGACGGAGCCGCCGGCGCTCGGCACATTCGCTTCCTGGTAGACGACGTGGGAGTTGCACTGCGGGGCGGCGTCGGCCGGCGACGCCGGTGCGATGGCGAACAACCCGCCGCCGACGGCGAGGGTGGCTAAGGCGGCCCGGACTGACTTGCGTGACACGGTGAACCTCCTGGCGCGGCAAGAGCCCCGGCGGATCCGCCGGCGCACTCGCGGACGTTAGGAGCGTGCCCTTACCGGTCCCTTACCGGTTCGGGTCAACCGGTACGCGGGGCCGGGTCGCCCGGGGCGCCCGGGCGGCGGACGACTGCCGCACCACCAGCTCCGGCTGGAACTGCACATGCTCGTGCACGTGGCCCGGCTCGGCCGCCGCCTCGCGCAGCAGCAGGTTCATCGCGGTGCGGCCCAGCTGGTGGCGGGGCTGCCGGACCGAGGTGAGCGGCACCGCGGCGGCGGCGGCGAAGTCGATGTCGTCGTAGCCGACGATCGCGACGTCGCCGGGCACCGACCGGCCCTGCTGCACCAGTTGTTGCAACAGGCCGAGGGCGACCAGGTCGTTGGCGCAGAACACGGCGGTGGGGCGGCGCCGGCCGGGCAGCCCGGTGAGCCGCTGCGCCGCCTCCCGCCCGCTGGCGATGGTCAGCGCCTCGGTCTCGATCACGACCAGGTCGTCGGCGGCGGCGCCGGCGGCGGCCATCGCCTGCAGCGCGCCGGTGTGCCGGTCCTGCACCTGCGGCACGGTCGGCGGGCCGCCGATGAACGCCACCCGCCGGTGGCCCTGCTCCAGCAGGTGGGTGACCGCGAGCTCGCCGCCGAGCACGTCGTCCACCCCGACGCTGCACCAGTCGTCGCTGCCGTCCGGGGAGTGCCGATCCACCAGCACCAGCGGCATGCCGCGCCCGGCGATCGTGCGGACCCGGCTGTTGCTGTTGTCGGCCGGGGTGACCAGCACGCCGTGCACCCGCTGTTCCAGCAGCAGGTCGAGGTATTCGCGCTCGCGGTCCGGGTCGCCGTCGCTGCTGCACATGACCAGCGCCAGGCCCGCTTCCCGGCAGGCCTCCTCGGCACCGCGGGCGACGTCGGTGAAGAACGGGTTGCCGGCGTCCAGGAAGACGTACGCGAGCACCCGGCTGCTGCCCAGCCGCAGCTGCCGGGCCGATTCGTTGCGGACGAAGCCGAGGTCGGTCATCGCGGCTTCGACCCGCAGCCGGGTCTCCTCGCGGACCATGTGCGGCCGGTTCAGCACGTTGGACACGGTGCCGATGGATACCCCGGCCCGGCTGGCCACGTCTTTGATGCCAGCCGGCCGGACCACTGCCACCACCTCATGAAACGCCTCAACCCGTCAGTCGGCAAGCCTAGTACGGCCGCGATCGTGCTGCTCACGGGCCTGCGGCGGGCCGCAGTAACGACTACGTAACGAGGGGTTGACCGGACCATGATCAGTTACTACGTTGTTGAAACGTTGTAACCTGAAACGTTGTAATGGGCTTGCGAGGAGGACGCGATGACCTCGACCGGCGTCCGTGGCGTCCAGGCAACGGCCACTGAGCCGCCCGATATCGGGCCGCTGCGCCGGGTTCCGCACCGCCGCACCCGGGTCGGGCTGGTGGCCGGCGGGCTCGGGGCCTACTGGCCCCAGTTCCCCGACCTGCTGCCGCAGCTGCAGCGCTCCGCCGCCCGGGTCGGCGCGCGGATGGGCGAGCTGGACTGCGAGGTCGTCGACGTCGGGTTCATCTCCGACGCGGCCGACGGCGCGGCGGCCGCCGAGCGGCTGCGGGCGGCCGGTTGCGACCTGATCGTCGCGTTCCTGACCACGTACATGACCGCCACCATGCTGATGCCGGTGGCGCAGCGGTCCGGCGCGCCCGTCCTGCTGCTGAACCTGCAGCCCACCGAGGCGATGGACCACGCCACCTTCGACACCGGCCAGTGGCTGGCCTACTGCGGGGCCTGCCCGCTGCCGGAGATGGCCAACGCGTTCCGCCGCGCCGGCATCGACACCCGCTCGGTCTCCGGCTACCTCGAGGAGGACCGGGCCTGGGACCGGATCGCGCACTGGGTGCGGGCGGCCGGCATCCGCGGCGCGCTGCGGCACGGCCGGCACGGCCTGCTCGGCCACCTCTACCCCGGCATGCTGGACGTGGCCACCGACCTCACGCTGGTGCCCGCGCAGCTGGGCGGGCACATCGAGGTGCTGGAGATCGACGATGTCCGGGTCCGGGCCGAGCAGGTGACGGATGCCGAGACCGCGGCCCGGGTGGAGCTGACCCGGGAGATCTTCACCATCGACCCGACCGTGGCCGCCGACGACCTGCGCTGGGCCGCGCAGGTCTCGGTCGCCCTCGACCGGCTGGCCGACGACTTCGCGCTCGACTCGCTCGCCTACTACCACCGCGGCCTGGACGGCGAGACCCACGAGCGGGTCGGTGCCGGGCTGATCCTCGGCGCGTCGCTGCTCACCGCCCGCGGCATCCCGGCCGCGGGCGAGTACGAGCTGCGCACCTCGCTGGCGATGCTGGTGCTCGACCGGCTCGGCGCCGGCGGCTCGTTCACCGAGTTCCAGGCGCTGGACTTCACCGCCGGCGTGGTCGAGATGGGCCACGACGGCCCGGCGCACCTGGCCATCAGCAACGGCCGGCCGATCCTGCGCGGGCTGGGCGTCTACCACGGCAAGCGCGGCTGGGGCGTCTCGGTCGAGTTCGACGTGCGGCCCGGCCCGGTCACCCTGCTCGGGCTCGGCCAGGAGCGGGACGGCCGGTTCCGGTTTGTGCTGGCCGAGGGCGCGGTCGTCCCGGGGCCGCACCTGCGGATCGGCAACACCACGTCCCGGGTCGACTTCGGCTGCCATCCGGGGGAGTGGACGGACGCCTGGAGCGTCTCGGGTGTCGGCCACCACTGGGCGCTGGGCACCGGCCACCGGGCCGCCCAACTGCGTGCGGTGGCCGACCTGCTCGGCCTGGAGACGGTGACCGTGGACCTCCGCGCATGACCATGTTCCGCCGCTCCGCGCCGCGCTCGCCGGGGCCCGCCGCGACGCCCACTACGGAGGCCGGCTCGTGACCCCTACCGAGCCGGCCGCCAGGCCCGCCGCCGGGCCGCCCGCCGGGCCGCCGATGGTCGAGATGCGGCAGGTGACGAAGTCGTTCGGGGCCGCGCGGGCCCTCGCCGACGGCACGATCGCGCTGTCCGCCGGCGAGGCGCACGCGCTGCTGGGCGAGAACGGAGCCGGCAAGTCGACCCTGGTCAAGATCCTCGCCGGGGTGTACCAGCCGGACGGCGGGACGGTGCTGATCGACGGCGAGCCGGTGGTGTTCGCCGGGCCGGCCGCGTCCCAGGCCGCCGGCATCTCGATCATCTACCAGGAGCCGACGCTGTTCCCCGACCTCACCGTGGCGGAGAACATCTTCCTGGGCCGGCAGCCGCTGGCGTCCGGCCGGCGGATCGACCACCGCCGGATGTACCGGGACGCGGCCGCGGTCTTCGCCCGGCTCGGCGTGACGATCGACCCGCGCCGGCCGGCCCGTGGCCTGTCCGTGGCCGACCAGCAGATCGTCGAGATCGCCAAGGCCATCTCGTTCAACGCCCGGCTGTTCGTGATGGACGAGCCGACCGCGGCGCTCACCTCGGTCGAGGTGGAGCGGCTGTTCGAGGTGGTCCGCACGCTGCGCGGGCAGGGCGCCGCGGTGCTGTTCATCTCGCACCGGCTGGAGGAGGCGTTCACGATCTGCCAGCGGGTCACCGTGATGCGGGACGGCCGGTTCGTCCGTACCGATCCGATCGAGGCGCTCACCGTGGACGCGATCATCCGGTCGATGGTCGGCCGCGACCTGTCCGGGCTCTACCCGCACACCGGGTCTCCGGTGGGAGAGCCGGTGCTGCAGGTGGACCGGATCGGCCGGATCGGCGTGTTCTCCGACATCTCCTTCACCGTGCACGCCGGCGAGATCGTCGCGCTGGCCGGGCTGGTCGGCGCCGGGCGCAGCGAGGTGGCGCGGGCCATCTTCGGCATCGACAAGCGCGACACCGGCACGGTCACCGTACGCGGCAAGCGGCTGCCCCCGGGCCGGCCGCAGGTCGCGATGGCCGCCGGCATCGGCTTCGTCCCGGAGGACCGGCGGCAGCAGGGCCTC
>Ga0307500_10000152_pt1 | contig 22731 bp, 10 predicted proteins | sample 14_S_MG_FD_201362 | JGI IMG/M metagenome (GOLD analysis project Ga0307500, IMG submission 201362) | Soil microbial communities from Populus trichocarpa stands in riparian zone in the Pacific Northwest, United States - 14_S | ecosystem: Environmental > Terrestrial > Soil > Riparian zone > Trees... | reverse complement strand
CGGCCTCAAGCCCGCGCAGATGTACCGCCCGGGGCAGTCCATGCCCGCCGACAGGTCCTGACGCACAGCTCGCGTCCGCGCTGCCCGCCGGTCACGGCGTGACCGGCGGGCGCGAACGTGCGGTGGTCGCTACCTGGTCGGGTTGGCGACGATGGACAGACTCGGGGTGGTGTCGTTCGCCTTCTGGGTGACGATGAACAGCTTCTTCAGGTCCTTGGACCAGGCCAGGCCGCGAGTGGCGACGAGGTCGGTGGCGGGCAGATCGACAGTGTTCACCGGGACGATGCCGCCCGATTCGTAGACCAGCACGTCGTCCCGGCCGCTGGTGGTCCGGGCCATCGCGACGAAGTCGTCGTTCGGCGCCACCGCGACCGAGTTCGGGTGCGAGCCGGTCGTGTACGCCCCGCGACGGGACAGGTCCGCCGAGGCGAACGACTCCACGTGGTCGCGGGAGCCGGAGGCGCTGGACAGCTCCGTGCCGTCGGACCTGAGGCTCAGGTCGGCCAGGCTCGACCCGACCACGTCGCCGGTCGCGCCCGGCGTCAGCGCGCCACCGGCCACGCTGAACACCCGGACCGTGGACAGGCTCAACGACAGCTGGCCGGCGACGACCGGCCCGGCGTCGGTGCCGGTCGAGGCGAGCAGCGGCGCCCGCTGGAACACCGCGTCCGCGCCCTGCTGATCCAGGCTCACCACCGGCGGGGTGGCCGCCGTGTCCAGCTTCCCGATCTTGCCGTTGAAGTCGCTCTCACAGCCGTACCCGAACCAGACGAGCGCGCCGGTACGGGCCAGGTGGGTCGGGCAGGTCTGCGGACCCACACTGAAGCGCGCCGTCTCTGCCAGCGTCCCGGTATCGATCACCGATATCGCATCCCCCGCCGCCAGCGCCACATACAGCTTCGTGCCGTCCGCGCTGAGCACCAGCCCGGTCGCCCCGGACTGCCCGTTGATGCTCTTCTTCACCCGCCCCGAGAAGTCGGTGACCACCACCCCGTTCGTCGCCGGCCCCCCACTGACGAACACATGCTGCCGCGCATCATGCACCGCGATGTCGCCATAACCAGGCAACGGCAGTCGATCATCCGCCGCGTGCGCGATGCCAGGCACCAGCAAGGTGGCGACCGCGGAACCCGCTAGTCCGACGGCAAGTCTCGCCAAGCCTCTCATTCCATACCCCTTCCTTCATGCGGTCGCTCTAGCTAGGTACGACCACTACCCGCTCGACTGAGATCTCGGATGTCCACGTCTGTATCAGAGGCGTACTCGCGCGCCCACTGCGCGACAAGCTTTTCGTACGGGACGCCGTGGAGTCGTTTCTCGTGCTGGCTCCTGAGTTTTTGAAAGGCTGCTTGTTCGATCTGATGGTCACCCAATTCGCGGGCGAGGATGACGGCTTTCACGAGGCGGCTGGGGCTGGTGTTTTCCGTCAACTGGGCCCGAAGTTCGCCCCGACGAACCTCTCCCTCCTGAAGCAAGAGGCTGGCCAGATCTACCCGGCTGGCGACGAATTCCATCGCGGGAATGGCGTATCGCGCGATGTCTTCAATGAGTCCGGCCGGCAATTGCTGGCCGGAGACCGGCCACGGATAGTCAGTGGTTTCTGCGAATTTCGGCGGAGGGAGGATCTCGAGCCAGATCCCGCCACCGCCGAAGCTATCCCAGTAATTCTCGTCTCCGACGAACGCGTTCCAGAGCAGCGTGTCCGGAAGGTACCGGTCCTTGCTGAACCGGAGAAGTCCTCGAATCGTCCCCCGAGTCGTGCTGATTGTGGCACCGGCGATTGTTGCCGGCGGCCCTATTTGGCACCGCTTGGAGATTTCGCGGGCGACTCGACTCCCGCTCCACGCATGCTGGACCATCCGAACCTCCGAGGAACTTCCGCGGGTTTGTCCGGCAGATCCTACTTCGGCCAGCCCAGCAGTCTGTTCCACCTCCGCCCGGCACCCGGGACCGCATACTTCTGGAGGGTGCGCAGGCCATTGCTCTCCCCGTACACCCACAGTTCGCCATATGACGTACCCATCTCACGCATGTAGCCGCGCAGCTGCCGGGTTCCCTTTCTGATTCCGCTCCGTGTGAGCGGCTTGAGTTCCACGGGGTCACCACCCGGGGTGAGGAAGTCCGGCCGCTTTCCTGAGGGCAGTGTGCGGCCAGGTGCGTAGCCGATCGCGTCGAAGGCGTCACGGACAGCGGAGTCCTGATGGACGCCCTGTCCGGCACGAGCCGCCGGGCTGTTGCCTGGCTGCAAATTCGGGCAGCCCTGGTTGTGGACAAGGAGGGTCTCGGTGCCGGCGGTGACGTAGTAGGTGTGGATGCCGTCGACGGTGAGGTTGTGGACGCGGCGGTGTTCGGTCCAGGTGTGGGTGGCCAGGACGCGGAGCAGGTTGCCGTCGGTGGTGCGGACCCAGTCGTTGGTAGCCAGGTCGCCGGCGTTGACCCAGCGGCCTTCGTCGTCGACCCAGAATGGGTGGCCGTCGGTGGCTGTGACGGTGGCGGTGGCGTTGCCGCGGGCGCTGTCGATGTCGATCGTGATCTGGACGAGGTGCTTGTCGCCCTCGCCGACGATGACCGCGGTGACGGCCTCTGACTCGGTCTGGCCGCTGGCCGGGTCGGTGGCGACTACCTTGTCGCCGACCTGCACGTGCTCGATGGCTTTGGTGGTGCCGTCGGCCATCAATACCGGCGTGGCGGCGGTGAAGCTGTTGCAGGCGTTCTTCGGCGTCGGCGGTGCGGCGGGAGCCTTCGCGGGCGGCGCGGGGGCGGTGGCCTTGGAGGGCGCGGCTGGTGTGTTGGGCGTCGCCGGGGCGCCGGCCTTGGATGGGGTAGCGGCGCCGCCAGGGACCGCCTTGGTGGCGTCTCCGACCGCGTTCGCGCCCTCGTCGCCGTACTTTGCGCCGGCCTTGATCACGTCCGAGCCGTACTTGCCGGCCTTGACCGCGGTGGCGGCGTAGCCGGCGAGCGGGATGGCGGAGGCGAAGGAGAGGGCGGCGTCGACGTAGTTGCCTTCGGCGGTGTACCAGATGCCGTTCGCGACGTCGGCGACCTCGCCGACGACCGGGATGAGGCCGGCGACGTCGAGGGCGGCGTGGCCGATGTCGCTCCAGGACGGCCAGTGGCCGTCGTACTCGATCATGCTGATCGGGTTGCCGCCGCCGAAGGCGTAGCGGTTCATGGTGAACGGGTTGGTGGTCAGGCTCAGGTCGGCCAGCGCGCCGTTGTAGAGGTCGAGGGAGAGGTACCGGTTCTCGGCCGGGCGGTAGTCCCGGAAACCCATGTCGTAGCTGCCGGAGGCTGGGTCGAAGCGCTTGGTGTTGAACCGGTAGGCGTTGTTCGGCTCGGCGTCCGGGTTGGCCGGGTCGGGCTTGTCGGCGCCGGTGAACGCGGCCGGGTCGTTGCCGCCGTAGGCGGAGTAGCCGTACGTGGAGGTGTTGTCGCCGTCGTCGTCGGTGACGCTCTCCACATCGGAGTGCGCGTTGAAGGAGTAGTAGCCGTTCTCCGCGTCGCCGTTGTCCTTGGTGTTGACCAGCGACAGCAGCTCACCGAACGGGGAGTACTGGTAGGACTTGCGGACCTCGCCGCCCTCGCGCTCGGTGAGCACCTGCTCGGACAGCCCGAGGTACTCCAGCACCGTGGTCTTGGGGTCCGTGCCGGTGGCGTTGGCGGTGCGGGAGATGGTGCGGTCGAGGGAGTCGTAGGCGTAGCGGGTGGTCTTCGTCGCCGCGCCGGCGCCCTGGCGGTACTCGGTGGTCCGGTCGAAGCCGTCGTAGACGTAGCGTTCGGACTGCTGGCCGGCGGTGCTGACCTTGCTCAGCCGGCCGAACGGGTCGTAGGCGTAGGTCGAGGTGGCGCCGGCCGAGGTCGCGGAGACGAGCCGGTTGCGGTCGTACCGGAACGTGGTCCTGACCTCGTCGATGCGCTGGGAGATGACGTTGTCGTTGGCGTCATGGACGTAGGTCTCGGTGGTGTCGTCGCCGTCGCCGGTCTTGGTGACGCTGCGGACCCGGTCCCGTGGGTCGTAGCCGTAGCTGGCGACGGTGTCCAGGGAGTCGGCGTGGTTGTCGGCGTTCTGGACGTGTGCGGTGTCCTTGGTGCGGTTGCCGTTCGGGTTGTACTCGATCGTGTGTTCGTTGACGACCGGTCCGTCCGACTCCTTCTTCTCCACCTGGTGCTGCAGCAGACCGTCGGCGAAGTAGCCGAAGTCGACGGTGTTCCCGTTGGGCTTGACCTGCCGGTCGATCAGCGCGCGGGCGGTGTAGCGGAAAGTGCTGACCTTCGGTGAACCGTCCGAAGTGGACTTGGCGTTCCGCACCTCGGACACCAGGTCGCGGACGTCGTAGGTGTAGCTGGCGACCTGGTCGTCGTGCTGCCAGCCGGTCAGGTTGCCGTTCGGGTCGTAGTCGTAGCGGGTGGTGTTGCGGACGGCGCCGTTCCGGCGCTCCTCGACCTTGTCGGCGCGGTTGAGCCCGTCGTAGCTGATGGCGTATTCGTCGACCGGTGCTGCGGGGGTGGAGTCGGCGACCGAGACGAGGTTGTCGTTGGCGTCGTAGGACTCGGTGAAGGTCTTCTTCTCGGTGTCGACGTCGCCGCTGTTGTCGCGGACCAGCCGGACCGCGTCGGCGACGACGGTGCCGTTGGCCTGATCGGACAGGGTGATGTTGCGGGTGTTGCCTTCGGTGAAGGCGAACGTGCCGAGGCTGACCCACTCGCCGGCGTGCTGGGTCTGGTCGACCGTCCTGCTCGTGCTGCCGTCGTTGTGCTCGACCGTGTAGCGAGCGTCCGTCGCGGTGCCCGGGGCGTAGCGGACGAAGACCTGGTAGCTGCCGCTGGCCGGGATGCCGGCCTTCCAGGTGAACGTGTCAGCGCCGCTGCCGGGGTCGGAGGTGCGGTAGTCGAAGCCCTCGACGTCCCCGGTGCCGGGAAGGGTCTGCCAGTCGCCGACGGCCTCGGTGTCGTTCGGGTCGGAGTTGTCGACCAGTACGACGTGCTGGCCGACCGGCACCCCGTCGTCCGAGCGCGTCCGGCGCTTGCCGTCGGGGTAGTACGTCCAGCTCATCGTCCGGCTGGAGCCGCCGCCGGCGCTGACCAGGGTCCGCGCGGTCTGCTCGCCGACCGCGTTGTAGTCGTAGTTGGTGCTGATGCCCAACGGGTCGGTGCTCGACCGGGTCCAGCCGTTGTCGAAGTGGGTGTAGCGGCTGACGTTGCGGACCGACTGCCCGTCCGACGGCGGTGCGCTGACCTCGCGCAGCAGGCCGACCTCGTCGTAGCCGTAGGCGATCCGGTCCGGCGTCGTGATCCGCTCGTCGTCCCGGTCGAACGGGAGGATCTCCTCCTTGACCCGGTTGAGCTCGTCGTAGCTGGTGGCCTGGACGAAGTCGTCGGGGTCGTCGGCGGTTTCCACGCCGCGTGGGGTGATCGTCCGGGTCCGGTTGCCGACCTGGTCGTACTCGTAGCGGGTGGTGAAGTAGGTGATCTCAGCGCCGGAGCCGGTGTGCGGGACGCGTTCCTCGACCGGCATCGCGCGCTCGTCGAGCCGGATGAGGGTGGTGTTGCCCTCCTCGTCGGTGCTCTGCACGGTGTTGCCGTCCCGGTCGTAGCCGGCGGCGATGGTGTTTCCGGCCGCGTCCGTGATCCGGGTCGGCTGGTGGTTGAGGTCGTAGGCGTACCTGGTGGTGACGTCGTTCGGGTCGGCGGTCGCGGTCTTGCGCGGGTCGACCTCGGTGATCAGGTTGCCGACGTTGTCGTAGCTGGCGGTGGCCCGTTGGCCGGTGGCGTCGGTGACCTCGATGAGCTGGTCGACCTGGTCGTACCGGGACGTGGTGGTGAAGTCGTTGGGGTTGTCGCGGGTGAGCGTGCCCTTCGGCTCGGTCTCCCGGATCAGGTTGCCGACCCGGTCGTAGGCGAACGTGGTCGTCTTCGTCGGCCCGGTGGGGGTGTCCTTCGGCGCGGTGATCGACACCTGCCGGTCGGCCTGGTCGTAGGCGACCGTGGTGACCGCGTTGTTGGCGGCGGTCAGTACGACCACGTTGTCGTTGCGGTCGTACCTGGGGCCGGGTGTAACGATGAAGTCGTTCGCCGCAGCGTCCTTGGGCACCTTCGTCAACAGTGGACGCTTGAACTGGTCGTAGGTGAACGTCCGTACCTTCTGCTTGGCGTCCACACTGGACACGACGTTGCCGACCGCGTCGTAGCTGAAGAAGCTGGAACAGCCGATGGGGTCGGTGATCCGGCGCGGGTAGCCGTTGGCGTCGTAGTCGGCGTAGGTGGTGGTGTGGCCGTTGGCGTCGGTCGTGCTGACCAGGTGGCCGAGCTCGTCGTAGCGGTACCGGCTGGTGAAGTCGCCATCGGCCGGGGTCGCGGTGCCCTTGGGATCGGTGACCGCGACCAGGTTGCCGCGGTCGTCGTAGCCGAACAGCCACCGGCGACCCTCGGGCGAGGTCTTCTCGGTCAGGTCGGCGACGTGCCCGTCCAGCGCGGTCCGGTAGCCGAGCCGGGTCGGCGGGAAGTCCTTCGCGTTCGCCTCGGCGTCGCGGATCTCCAGCGGGTAGCCGGTCTTCGGGTCGTACACCCAGGTGGTCAGCGCGCCGTTGTCCTCGCGCAGCCGGACCACGTTGTTGTCGGCGTCCCAGACCAGCGTGGTGGTCTCGCCCTTGGCGTTGGTGAGCCGCTCGGGCCGGCCGAAACCGTCGAGCAGGTACGTGGCGGCGTGCCCGTTCCCGTCGGTGACCGTGGAGGCGATCGCCGACCCGCGCGAGGAGTCCGGGTCGGCGTAGTCGAAGGCGGTGGCCGCGGTGACCCGGTCGGTCACCGTGCGGACGTGCCAGCGGCGCAGCGAGTCGCCGGAGTCGGTGAAGTACTGCAGTGTGCTGCCGTTGCCCAGCGGGTCGACGACCCGGACCAGCTTGGTGTTCCGGTTGGCCTGCGTGTCGTCGTAGAAGAAGACGAACGACTTCGGCTCCGGGCCGCCGGCGCCGTCGACGACCTCCTGCAGCAGGCCGCGGTCGCTGTAGGTGAACGTGATGGTCCGACCGGAGAGGTCGGTGATCGACCGGAGCCGGTCGATGATCGCCGTGTTCGCCAGCGCGGTGCCGGACTGCTTCTTGTTCCCGGCGTAGAAGGAGAAGGAGTCGCCGCGCTGGTAGTAGTCCAGCGTCAGGGTGCGCCGGCCGGTGGCGTCGGTGATGGAGGTCAGCACCTTCGTGCTCCGGCCCCCGACCAGCGCCTGCTGGTAGGTGAACCGCAGTTCGTTGCCGTTCTTCTCGACCGTGGCGGTCTGGTTGCCCTGCCGGTCGAAGAAGGCCTGGGTGCGGTCCGGGCTGGTCATCACCCAGCGCCGGCTGTCGTCGGCGCCGGTCGTCCGCTGCAGGAAGAGGTGCACGCCGGCCGGGCTGTCGTAGGTCCACTTCGTCCGGTCACCGCTGTCGTGCTTGTTCAGCTCGAACTCGTGGCCGGTGCCGTCCCCGTCGATCAGCCGGACCGTGTCCGGGAAGTCGGCCGAGCTGCTGAAGTCCAGCGGGGTGCCCAGCCGGGTCAGCGTCGAGGTGGACACCGACCAGCCGAAGCCGGTCAGCGAGTCCGACGTGTCCTGGCTGTTGTAGGCCAGCCCGACGAACGTGGCCAGCCCTCGGCTCGGGTTGGCGAACGGCGAGTAGCTGAACACCGCGTTGCCGGAGAACTGGTTCACCGCGACGCTCGAGCCGGCGCCGGTCGGCGTGCCGGCGTACTGGTAGAACCGCTCCAGCCCCAACTGGTCCGAGGTCGGGTCCTCGACGGTGACGTCCTGGTTCAGCGGCTGGATCGCGCCGCCCGCCGACAGCCAGCGGCCGCGCTGCCGGTCCCGCAGGTCCCAGCGCAGGACGAAGGACTCCCGCTTGTTGCCGATGTCAGCCAGCGACGGCGCCTCGACCCGCGCCTGCACGGTGACCGTGGCGCCGGGCGCCAGGTCGGCCGGAAGCTCCGTCTCCAGCCGGTTTCCGGAGTTCGTCGCGTCGTCACCGTCAGGCAGCAGCCAGTGGTACGACAGGACGTAGGTCGCCTTGGGCAGGGTCGCCGTCGTCGTGTTCCGCACCGTGACCGGCACCCGGTACTCGTCGCCGGGGATCATCCGCCGCGGTGTGTCCGGGGCGGCGAACGTCGCCTCGGCGGCGTCGGCGGCGGTGCGCGGCGGCCGCGGCGCCGGCGCCTGCCGAGCCACCGTTGTGGCCTGTCCCGCGCTGGCCGGCGGGCAGGACACGGCGGCCACCGCGACCTGGGACGACGTTGCCGGGCCGCGCGGTGCCGGCTGCTCCGCTCTGCCTGCCGGCGCGGAGAGCCCGCTGACCACGAGCACGGTCAGACTCGACAGGCCGACGAACCTTCTGAACCCCGTCACAGTCCGGTTTCCCTTCAGCCAGACACAGCGCTGCCTCACCCGAGCCCGGCCATCGTCAGCCGCCCGGAGACCGCTGACCAGGAAGACGAATCCGCAGAACCCGCAGAAGCGTCCGCAGCTACCAGGGACCTCATGCAGGTCAGCGGCCTGCCGGCGACGCGGACTCGGCCGGCCTATGCGGATGCGCGCCGGGCATTCCCGAACGGGCGGCAGGAGCCCGGCGGAAATGCATAACCCAGGTGGCGGACCGGCCTGTATCTTAAAGGCAAGTTTGCGACAGTTTGGGGGGCGCATGTCGCGCGCGGGGGCGTCCGGAGCCGGACACGCTGACGGTCAGAGCTTCGGGAACGTGCTGCGGCTACGTCGCGTCGCAGCCCAGCTCACCCAGGAGGAGCTGGCCGACCGGGCCGGGCTCAGTGTCCGGTCCATCGTCAACATCGAGGGTGGCCAGGTTCGCCGGCCGCGCCGGCCATCCGTCCAGTCACTCGCCGACGCGCTCAGCATCCGCGGATCGGAGCGGGAGCGGTTCGAACGCGCCGGGCGGAGCGGCTACTGGCAGGCCCCGGCCGACCAGCCGGGGCGCGGCGACGACGGACCGGGGCAGCCGCACCTCCGCGCGGCCGGCCCGCCGGGTAGCCCGCTCGGGGTCTGCCAGCTGCCCCGCGACATCGCCGACTTCACCGGCCGGGCCGGCGAGCTCGCCGCCCTGACCGCCGCCACCACCGTCACCGCGGAACACACCGCCACGCCGGTGGTCACGATCTGCGGGCCCGGCGGCGTCGGGAAGACCGCCCTCGCCGTCCACACCGCGCACCTGCTGCGCCAGCAGTTTCCGGACGGGCAGCTCTACCTCGACCTGCACGGCACCCAGGCTGACCCGCTGCAGCCAGCCGACGCCCTGCAGCGGCTGCTCGGCGCCCTGGGTGACCCCCCGGCGCCACCCCGGACCGGGCTGGCGGAGAAGGTCGAACGCTACCGGCTCATGCTGTCCTGCCGACGGATCCTCGTCGTCCTCGACGATGTGCAGACCGCGGCGCAGGTGCGGCCGCTGCTGCCCGGAAACCCAGCCTGCGCGGTCATCCTGACCAGCCGGCGGCGGCTGCCCGAACTGGCTGGTGCCAGCAACGTCGAGCTCGGCCTGCTCTCCGACGACGAAGCGCTGGACCTGCTCAGCAACATGATCGGAGCCAGCCGGGTGGCCGCCGACCGCGATTCGGCCGCCCGCCTGGTCCGGCTGGCCGGCCGGCTGCCGCTCGCCGTGCGGGCAGCCGGCGCCCGGCTGGCCGGGCGACCGCACTGGCCAACGTCCCGGCTGGTGGCCCGGCTGCAGGACCCGCGATACCAACTCGACGAGCTCGCCGCCGGAGACCTCAGCATCCGAGCGAGCCTCGCCCCCAGCTATCTGGCGCTCGCCCCCCGGGTGCGGAGGGCTTTCCGCCTGGTCGGCCTCCTCGACACCCCGCACGTCGACACGCGGGCCGCCGCGGCACTGCTGGACATCGCCCCGAACGCCGCGCAGGACCTGCTCGACAACCTCATCGACGTTCACCTGCTCGACGCGAACCAGCCCGACCAGTACCACATGCACAGCCTGACCCGGCTCTACGCGCGTGAGCGCGCCAACACCGAGGACACCGACGCCGACCTGCACGCCGCACTCACCCGAGCCACCCGGGCCGGCCCCCAGCTGCGCCAGCAGTCGCGCCCGCAACTGCCGACGGCAACGCGCCTTTCCAACACCGACTCGCCGGCAGCCCCGTGCCGGGCGCGGCCCGCCGCGAGCTGAACCGCCCCGCCGGTCCGGTCCAGGCGGGGCGGCAACACGGCGGCCGTCCAGCACGTCAGGAAAGCAGGGCAGCTGATTGGAGGCGGAATGTCGGCGAGTCTCGGAGACCGGATCGCCGGGTTGCAGCTCGACCCACCGCTCGCGTTGGCGGTGGCGACCGGGGTCATCGCGTTCGCCCTGGTGGCCGCCGAGGGGGCGTGGCGACGGGGCCGCAACGTCATCACCGTCGCGCACGAGGCCGGTCATGCGGTCGCGGCGCTGGTGACCGGCCGGCGCCTGGTCGGGGTCGGCGCCCACCCGGCCAGGTCAGGACTGGCCCTGACGGCGGGCCGGGCGGACGGGCCGGGCATGGTGGCGACGGTGCTCGCCGGGTATCTGGGCCCGTCGGTGCTGGGCCTGGTCGGTGCGCTGGTGCTGGCCGATGGCCTGGTGACCATCGCCCTGTGGGTCGCCGTCGTGCTGGTGTCGGCGACGCTGGTGCTGGCCCGTGGCACCCGCGGTGTCCTGCTGGCCGTGCGCGCCGGCGCCCCGATCGGGCTGCTGGCCTGGTACGCACCCGCGCCGGTACAGGCGACGGTCGGCCTGGTCGGCTGCTGGTTCCTGCTCGTCGGTGCCATCCGGCCGGTCGTCGAACTGGGGCAGCGGCGTCGCGCCGGGTACGCCGGGGACTCCGACATCGACGAGCTGACCCGGCTGACCCCGCTGGCCGCCCAGCACTGGATCGGCCTGCTGGCGCTCGGCACGACCGCCGCCCTCTGCCTCGGCGGCTGGCTCATCCTCCGCTGACCACGGCGGTCCTCAATGGACTGCGGGGGTCCTCAGTGGACCGCGGGACGCGGGCGTCCTCAGTGGACCGCGGGACGCGGGCCGGGTCAGGTTTGCGGTTGCGGCGGTGCGGCAGCGGGTGGGCGGGGCGGCCGCGCTCCGAGGCCGGCGCCGATCACCGCGACGGTGAGGCCGAGCACGGGGAAGATGCCGAGGCAGAAGACCATCGCGGCGGGCAGGTTCTCACCGACCGGAGCGACCAGTTCGCCGTCCAGCGTCCTGCCGTCGATCGCGTGCCGGTGCAGCCCCGCGGGCAGCCAGAGGGCGTAGGTGAGCGGCCCGGCAGCGATCACCGTCCAGACGGCGGCCTGCAGGCCGGAACGGAACGACCGGCCGACCCGGCCCGCCACGAACGCCGGGACGAAGAAGGCGGCGGCCGGCGCGACCATCAGCACCACCGCGAGCAGCAGCACGAGCGGGAGCGGGGGCTCGGCCCCGTCGCTGCTGAAGGCCAGCAGGAACCAGACCGCGAACACGACAGCGCCGGCGGCGCCGAGGTGGGGGGCCAGCCGGCTGGTGCCCAGCCACCGTGCGGATGCCACCGCGAGCCACAGGCAGCCGGCCAGCACGATGGCCAGATACACCGCCGCCGCCGGCGGCAGGTACCGGGCCGCGGCCGGCTCCCGGCGCAGGAAGATCACGATCGCGCCGATGGCCGCGGCCACGCCGGCGGTGACCAGGACGGTCGGCGCTGGCACCGGCAGCCGCGGCCGGCGCCAGCGGACGACGGCCAGCGCCACCATGGCACCGACCAGCCCGGTGAAGGTCACCGTGAACACCGTCAGCCCGGGCACCGCCGCGCCGACCGCCGGCCCGGCGGCCGCGGCCAGGGCCACGGCCACCCCGGCCACCAGAGCGAGCACCGGCCAGCCACCCGACGGTGGCTGCCACAGGGTGGCCCGGGCAGTGCTGAGCGCGAACCGCCAGCGGGCCGACCGCCCCTGGACCTCGGCCAGCTCCGCGGTCATCGCCCGGCCCCACTCGCGCCGGTGTTCGGGCAGTGCCGCCACCTCGGCCGCGAGCAACCGCCCCGGCAGGTCCAGCGCGGCCATCCGGGACCCGATCCCGGACCACCACTGGCGCAGCACGAGCCGGGCGGCGCCCACCCCCAGCAGCGGCGGGACGAGCAGTTGCACCACGGCGGTCACCGGCCCGGGCAGCTGGTCGGCGGTCGCGAGCGCGATGGCGTAGAACACCACCCACACCACCACGATGACCCGGGTCGCAACGGTCTCGACCCCGCGCCGGCTCGGCCTCATGCGCCCTGCCACCTCTCGGTCAGACCGGACCGCCGGGCCACTGGCGCGGCGGCGGCAACGGCGGCGAGGTCGGTGGCCAGCGCCCGGCCGGCGCCGGTCAGCCGGTACAGGTGGCGCGGTGGCCGGCCGGCCGGGACGTCGGTGGCCCAGGTGGTCTCCAGCAGCCCCCGGTCGGTCAGCCGCATCAGGATCGGGTACATCGAGCCGGGCTTGATGCCCAGCTGCTGGCACAGCTGATAGCCGTACCGCCAGGCGGTCGGCTCCTCGGCCAGCGCCAGGACCACCGCCGTGGTCTGGGCGGACGGCCGCCGGGAACGGGTCATGCACTAAATCTATATATGCAGAGTTTGTTAGTCAACGGCGGATGTCGGCAGCGGTCAGGCCGGGGTGAGGCGGAGCAGGTAGTTCAGCGAGAACCACAGGCCCTGGCAGAGCGTGCACCACCGCCACCCGCCCTGCGCCGCATCGGCCCGGCCGGCCTGGCCGAGCACCAGCACACCCGCGGTGGCGCCGGCCAGGCCGAGGAAACCCCGGCGGGACAGTGTCATGTCGCTCCTCCCGGTCGGTGGTTGCCGCGCCGCCGTCCGCCTCCCGCCGTCACCGTCCACATCAGACGGTGACAGCGCCGGTGGGTCTCACCGGTGCAGCGGGGTCAGCGAGTGCACCATGTCGTTGCGGTGGTGGTACGGGATCCAGGTGTAGCTGACGCCCCCCGCGGCGGTGACGGGAGAACCGACGCCGCCGCCGAAGAGGTCGGTGGTGGTGAGGATGCCGCCGGCGTAGGCATAGGAGCTGTCGACGCCGACTACCTCCCCGGCGCCGACGTCGACAGTGAGGAAGGCGCCCTTCTGGGCGTCGATGTCGCCGTTGGAGAAGGTCGGGCCCACGCCGAGGAACGCGCCGGGGGTTGTCAGCGTCACGGGCGTCCAGTTGAGCGTGATCGCCCAGCCGTGGTTGTCGCTGACCACGCAGGCGCTGCCGGCGGTGCCCATGCCGAAACCGGACGCGCCGCCGAGGCACCAGCCGTGCATGTCCACCGGGCCGGACGGCATGTCCAGCGCCAGGTTGTGCGCGCGGTCGACCTGGTTCTTCTGGTCGAGCGTGCACAGCTCCGGGTTGCAGCTCTGCTGCAGCAGGCCGGTGGTCTCGATGAGGTCCGGTGGCTGCCCGTCGCCGAACGGCTTGTAGTGGGCGTCGACGGCGGCGGCCAGCTTGTCGGGGTCCTTGATGCCCGCCGGCAGGATGTAGCCGTTGATCGACACGGTGCCGTCATAGTGGACGATCAGCACGGTGCCCTTGCCGAACACGGTCCGCCGCATCACGTCCTTGGGCTTGTGCGGCCGGTCCGGCTTGGTCTTGCCGTGCGAGTCGCAGTTGCTGGCCGAGTGCGATCCGTCGCACGGGCCGCTGTAGTTGCCCTCCGGCGCCGGGGCGCTGTTGTCCTTGTCCTTCCCGCCCGGTCCGTAGTACTGGTCCTCGGTCCGCTCGCCGGTCGGATCACTCGCGGTCACCGGCGTGTTGTCGGCGTACGAGTACCCGTTCCAGCTTTGCGGGTCGTCGATGGCGAACTGCGGGTCCACCGAGGTGAAGCGGCCCAGCACCGGGTCGTAGTCGCGCGCGCCGATGTGCACCAGCCCGGCGCGGTCGTCGTCGACCCCGCCGACGAACCCCCGCGACGCCGGCCAGGCCACCGCCGGGCCCCGGTCCGCGCCGAACGGCGTGGCTCGCCGCCGGGTGATCGCCAGGTCCGACGCCCGGAACAGCAGTTGCGAGGTGCCCTGGTGGTCGTCGGAAGCCCAGGACAGCCCGGCCGGGGTGCGGACCCCGACCGTGCCGGCGGTGCCGAACCCGTACGGCCGGGTGCAGGAGACCGTCCCGCCGGCAACGGCCCGGCACTCGGTGGCACCGAGCCAGAGCGTCGCCCCGGACGGGTCCTTCGCCAGCAGCCGCATCCCGCCGGCCGTGTACGTGTACGTGGTGGTTCCGGCACTGTCCACCAGGGTCGCCAGGTGCCCCTCGGCGTCCCAGGTGAGCGTCTGGTCCGGCTTGCCGGCGACCTTCCGGCTGGTCGTGTTCCCGTCCGGGTCGTACCCGTACGTCGCCGCGCCGGCCCCGGTCACCGAGGTCACCGCGTGCGGCCTGGCCGCGCTGGCCGCGGGGTAGTTGTAGGTGCCGACCCGGTTCCCGCTCGCGGCGTGCTCGGTCACCGAGGTCCGGTTGCCGCTCGCATCCACGGCGTACGTCGTCCAGTACGGCGCCAGCCCGCCGAGACCGGCCGTGGTCGGGGCCGCCGTGCAGTCGCCGGAGGTCGGCGTCCAGGCCTCGGTCAGCCGCTGCAGGTAGTCGTACCGCAGGCACTGGTTGTCGTCCGCGCCCGCGCCGTACTGTGCGAGCTTGTCGGCGACGCCGGTGACGTTGCCGGCCGGGTCGTACGTGTAGTGCGTCTCGGTGGCCACCACCGTGGCGAAGTCGCCCACCACCTGGTGCTCGACCATCCGGCTGGTGCCGTGCTCGTACGTCCAGTACTGCAGCACGTCCTTCCCGCCGCCGTCGGTCATGTCCACTGAGGACAGCTGCCCGGTCTGCAGGTACTGCGTGTCGGTGACGTACGAGCTCAGCCCGGTCAGCGTGGTCGGCATCCCGAGGTCGTTGTAGCCGTAGCTGAGCGTCTCGTCCGGGAGCCCGCCGAACCCTGGGCTGCCGGACTTCGCCGGCGTGCTGTCGGTGTGCACCGTCCCGTCGGCGTTGTACGTCGTCGACGTCGTGTAGGTGCCGGCCAGCACGCCCGCCGCCGCCGGCAGCGTCACCACGGTCCCGGTCGGCTGGTAGTGCGCGGTGTAGCCGACCGGCCCGGTCACGTACGCGTTCCCGGCGCCGTCGTACCGGGTGGTGCTGGCGATCTGCCTCTTCCCGCCGGGCAGCGTGTCGTACGCCCACGCCGCCAGCTTCGTCCCGCTCGGGCTGCCGACGAACTCGCCGGTCTTGCGGCCCAGTTCGTCGTAGCTGTAGGCGAGCGTGCCGCCGCGGGCGTCGGTGGTCGTGAGCTGCTGACCGGCCTCGTCGTAGCTGAAGGTGCTGGTGCCGGTGTTCGGGTCGGTCGAGGTGAGCTTCCGGCGCCGCTGGTCGTACGTGGCCGACCACCTGCTGCCGGCCGCGTCGACCACCAGGTTGAGGTCGCCGGCCGGGGTGTAGCCGCGGGTGGTCACGTCGTGCGCGCCGGCCGCGGTGTTCCCGTGGTAATGCCAGACCGCGGTGGTCTGGCCGCGCGCGTCCGCCCAGGTGCTGGTCGCGGTGCCGCCCAGCGGTACCGACAGATCGGTGTGGTCGCCGCCGTAGCTGGTCGTGCTGCGCCATTTCTCGACCGCGTCCACCTGCGTGATCACGGTGGTGACCCGCTCGGCGCCGTCGTACCCGGTGACCGACTGCGCCGGCACCGCGTTGTCGCCGGTCGGCAGGAACACCGCGGTCGCCGGGGCATTGGAGTTGAAGTAGGCAGGACGGTTCTTCGCGACCAGGCCGCGGCTGTCGTACATCGTGTCGGTGATCAGCCGACCACCGCCGACCGCCGGTGCCTGCGTCTGCCGCTCCCGCAGCCAGCCGTCATAGAGCAGGTAGCTGGTGGTGTAGCCGGTGCCGGCCGCGTTGAGCTTCGAGGTGGCCACCACCGAAGGGCCGCCGGCGGTGCGCAGCGTGTAGGCGTACTTCTGGTCAGGAGTCTGCGTGGCCTTGTCCCGGCCCGGCAGCCAGACGCCGGTGAGCCGGCCCAGACCGTCGTAGGCCAGGTCGGCGCGCCGGCCGTTGGCGTCCACCCGGGAGGTGTCGAGGCCCCAGGCGACGTCGGTGGTCGTGGTCGCGGCGAAGTTCTTCGGGTCGGTCACCGTGGTGCTGGTCGCCGCCGCCCCGCTCGCCGGGGTGTAGACGGTCGACGTCTTGCGGTCCAGCGCGTCGTACGAGTCCAGCGGCCGGCCGTACGCGTCGTAGCTGGTGCGTTCGGTCTGCTTGTAGACCGGGTTCCCGCCGTTCCAGTCGGCGAGCTGTTCGACCTTCGTCGGGTCGCCCTTGGACACCGTGCCGCCGAACGAGGACGCCCCGTCGTACCAGGTCCGGACGTCCATCAGCACATCCCTGGACCGGTTCGGGGTGGCCGAGCACGTGACGCCGACCGTCTCCACCCGGGTCACGAACGTGAGCATGGTAGTGGCGGCGTCGGCCGCGTAGGACGTCCGCGCGCACCGGTCGTCGGCGGTCGTGGACAGATCGCCCTCATCGTCGGTCTGGGACACCCGGGCGCTGCGGTCGGGGGTGAAACTCGTGCTGGCGCGGGTGGTGCGGAAGCCGCGGTTGCCATCCAGCGTGGTCTTCGTGGTCACCACCGCGGTATCAGTGGCGTACGCGGTCAGCGTGACGCCGTTGAGAGTCTGCGTGGCGGTCGGGCCGAACTGGTACGGGTCGTTCTTGGTCTTGCTGACCACGGTGCTGGTGGTGCCGAGGTACGTGACCGTCTCCCGGGCCGTTCCGGCGAACCAGTTCGAGTCCACCCAGCTCCCGCCGTCAGTGTCCGAAATGGACACCGACCTGGTTCCGCTGGCGGTCCGGTCCGCGTCCATGCCGCGGAAATAGGTGATCTCGGTCTTCGACTGTGTCTCGGTGTTCGCGCCGTGCACCACCCGCACCTGGCTGTACCCGCGCCACTGCGACCAACTGTGTCGGGTGGAGATCGCCAGCGGGTTGTCGTCGTAGTACCAGGCCGGACTGTCGAGGTAGGTGTAGTAGGTGACTTCGTCCGGGTTCCCGCCGACCAGGTCGCCGAGGGCCACCGAGCTGACCACGTACTTGTGGAAGTACTCCAGCTTCGGCACGGTCGAGCCCGGCGGCACCCACCAGACCGGGAAGCAGCGCTTGGTGTTGCTGTCCGCGGCGGCCGGCATGTTCGAGCCGGCCACGCACTCCGGCGCGGAGTAGGCGATCGAGATCAGCCCGCCGGACTCGGTCTGGATCGAGCTCATCCGGTAGCGGATGATCGAGTTCGTCGTGCCGGCCAGGTCCACCCGGTTGGAGAGCTGGGTTGGAATGAACGTGTTGGACGGCATGCAGGTGGTGTCGTCGGTGCCGCAGTGCGCGAGCGAGCTCAGCCAGAGGATCTTCGCCAGCCCGTCCCCGGGGTCCTTGAACACCTGGGTCAGCCGCCACTGCTCGACCCGCCGCCAGGTCTTGTTGCCCGTGGCCACCTGGGTGGTGACCGCGGACAGCTTCTTCTGCGTGAAGAACGTCGGCGAGTAGTGGTTCGCGCAGGTCGTGCCGGTGCAGATCTGGTCCACCGGCAGGTCCGGCCAGTTGCCCGCGTTCGCGGTGGTCAGCGTGCAGGTCGGGCCCGCGATGACGCAGCGGTCGGTGGTGTCGAACAGCACCCGGGCCGGGGCGGTGCCGGCGAACACCGAGTCCACACCCGCGTCCTGCCGGGTGCCGTAGTCGATCTCGGCCAGCCAGCCGCCGCGCACGTAACTCGAGACGTCCGCGTCGACGTGGTTACGCGAGTAACTGTTCATCTCCCGCTGGTAGAACAGCGACATCGTGTTGCCGTGCGGATCGACCACATAGTCCAGGTTCCACCGGTAACCCTGCTGGCAGCTCGACGACCCGAAGCCCGCGTCGGAGTGGCACGGCTCGGCCGGGATGGAGCCGACCGCGCCGTTGTTGCCGTACACCGGCTCGTAGAACACCGAGTTCGTCTCCGGGTCGGTGCCCGAGCGCCAGCCGGGGAGGCGGTTGCGGCCGAAGAAGTACTGGGTGCCGTCGGTCGCGGTGACCTTCCAGTACTCGCCGTCGTTGTCGCCGTTGACCCCGCCGGTGAGGTGCTCGATCTTCGAGCCGTCCTCGTCCTTGGGCCGCCACTGCCCGCCGCTGTCCAGGACCAGTTGGGTCGAACGGCCGTTCAGCGTGAGGCTCGCGTTGTCGCCGGCCCAGCACAGATCGCCGTTGGTGCTCGCACCGCCGTCGTCGTTGCAGCCGCGGTAGCCGCGCTCGATCGAGCCGGGCTGCCAGGCGAAGCCCTCGCCGATCCAGCTCGGCTGGGAGTTGCTGGCCGCGGTCTGACCGTCGACGGCCTGCGACGAGTACGCCAACTGCACCTTGGGCGCCGGGCCGCCGAGACTCGGCGGCACCCGCAGCGGGAGCCCCCAGGCGAAGCCGCCGGAGTTGTCGCCGGCCGCCCAGTTGCCGGCCTCCTTCAGGTCGGTCGCCTTGTAGTCACCGCCGTCCGAGGACGCGCCGGCCGCCAGCGCGACCATCGTGCCCGACGTCGTCACGGTGACCACAGTGGACAGTGCACTGTGGACCGTGTCGTTGCTGGTCGGCAGCGGCGTCGCCTGGCAGGCGCGCTCCGCCGGCGTGGTCAGCGCGCAGTCCGGCAGCGCGACCAGCGTCAGCCGGCGGGCCCAGTCGGCGCCGTACGCGGTGCGGAAACCTCCGTAGTTGACAGCGATCGTGGCCTTGCCGGGCGTGCTGGTGCCATCGATGCGGGCGGCCCGCAGCACCATGTCGTGGCCGGTGTGCCGGGCGGTGGCGGGGTCGAGCAGTCGCAGCCGCAGCCTGGTCGGGGCGGCGACCTGGGGTCCGGCGCCGGCCGGCGCGGCGGTGCGCGCCGCGCCGATGGGAAGGCCGGCGGCCCACGTGATCGCCGGGCGCACCGGGCCCGCGTCCGGGCGCACGCCGGTAGCCGCGGCCGGCAACGCAACGTCCGCGCTGCCGGCGGCCGGGAACGTGGCCCGCGCCGGCGTGGTGACGTTCTTCGTCGGGTCGACCGGGGCGAGCCTGGCGGTCGCGTCGCTGCCGGGTACCGACGGCAGCAGTGCCGGGCGCGGGGGGCGGGTCGGCACAGCGGACGCCGGCCCGGCCGGCAGGACGGCCAGCAGCGCGGCGACCAGCGCCAGCGCGCTCCCGGCCGCGACCGGGCGTACCCGGCGGCGGGAGACTGCGGTCATTGCGCGCCCCCTTACAGCGGCGTGAAGGCGGACCAGGCGAGGCCGCCGATCGTGGTGGCCGAGTCCCAGCGCTTGGTCTCGGTGTTGAACGAGTGGTCGGTCGCGCCGGACTGGGTGGCGACCCACAACGTGGTGGCGGTCGGGCCGTCGTTGGAGAGCAGGGCGATATCGGCCAGCCCGTCGCCGTCGTAGTCGGCCATCGCCGGCTTGATCCGGCCGGGCACGGTCAGCGTGTGCGCGGCGGTCACCTGCACCGCGTTCAGCGCCGGGCCGAGGACGCTGATCGGCTCCCAGGTCCCGTTGCCGAGGTCGTACACGGCGCTGACGTCCGCGGTGCCGTCGCCGTCGATGTCGCCGACCAGCGGCTTGGACAGCCGGGCCCAGCAGAACACGTTGTTCGCGCTGCGCCAGGTCCGCACGGCCGCCCCGGCGATGGCGGTGCGGTTGGAGGTGAACACGATCGTCGCGCTGGAACAGCTGTTGTAGTCGTAGAGCTGGACGATGTCGTCGTCCCCGTCGTTGTCCACGTCGCCTGCGCCCGCCTGGAAGTGGCTGTACTCCCAGTTGCCGACGCCGGAGTCCCACCAGACCGCCCGGGCCGCGAGGCCGGCGCCGTCCGCCGCGGCCGGCCACACGAACAGGGCCGACCGGTTGCCGGGGTAGCTGTAGAACGCGCCGATGTCGTCCTTGCCATCACCGGTGAAGTCGCCGGCCACCAGCTTCGGCGCGTTCGTGATGCACCAGTTTCCGGCGCCGGAGTCCCACAGCGGCGCGTTCGACGGCGTGTAGCTGTTGCCGGTCGACAGCCACCACCACAGCGTCGCCCGGCAGCCGCCTTCGTCCCGGAAGGCGGCGATGTCGGTGCGGCCGTCGCCGTTGAAGTCGCCGCGTACCGGGACGAGCTTGCTCACCGGGAACGCGTTCGGGTCGGTGGTCAGCGGTGCGGTCGGGGTGAGCACGGTGGCCCCACCGGCCGCGGTGTCCAGGTTGAGCAGCGTGGTCCGGCCGCTGCCGGCGTCCAGCAGGCCGGCGACGTCGCCCAGCCCGTCGCCGGTCAGGTCGCCGCGGGTCCGCGCGCCGGTGGCCTCGTTCGCCCGGAACTGCCGGGTACCCGCGGCGTCCGGGGCCGACACCGGCACCGGCGAGCGGTTGCCGGCGGCGTCGACGGCCACCACGGTGAGGAAGTTCTTGGCGATCCCGGAGACCACCGGGACCACCGGGATCATCGCGGTGCCGCCCGGCGCGGCCGGCACCCAGGTCGTCGGCACCGTATCCACCGCGCCGACCCCGACGTAGTAGCCGGAGATGTCGGTGTTGCCGGCGGCCGGCGTCGCGGTCACCGGCACCGGCGCGCCGACCACCGCGGCCGCCGCGGGCGTGCCCGGATAGGGCGGCAGGTCGGCCGAGGTGAGCGTCGGCTGCCCGGGGGTGCTGTTGTCGATCGCCAGCTGGCACCAGGCCGACGCGCCGCCGTTGTCCCGGCCGTCCCAGCCGTGCACCCGCCAGCGGATGCTCTCACCGTCGGGCAGCGACGCCGCCGGCAGGCCGACGTCGTAGGTGTGCCCGGACGGGAACGCCGGCGTGTCCGGTACGGCGACCACGGCGGTGCCGGCGGTCACGTCCTGCCACTCGAACCGGGCCAGCACGTTGTCGCCGGCGTCCGCGTCGGTCAGCGTGCCGCGCAGGTGCAGGCCACCGGTGGCGTTCACGCGCGGCTGACCGGCAACGTCACCGGTCCAGCAGCCGACCGTCTGCGAGGTGCCGACCGCGCTGAGCGCCGCGGCGTCCGGCACCCGCGGCGCATTGTTGAACTGGACGACCAGCACGGTCGCGCCCGGCGAGAACTTCTTCCACCGGTCGGTCGCGCCCTCGTTGGCCAGGTTCGAGTCGCCGGCGCTGAGCGCGAACGTGATCGCGGTGACGCCAGCGGTCGCCCACTGCTGCTGCTTGGTGGTCATCGTGCCGCTGAAGAACTGCATCGGCTGGTCCGGCTGCGGATCGTCCCCGCACCCGGCCCCCGTGCTCGGCTTGTGCGCATGACCGGACCGCTGGTCCAGGAACGTCCGCAGGCCCAGGCCCCAGTTGAGCCGGCCGCCGTTGACCCCGGCCGGCATGAAGTCCGACTCCCAGACCGACACCGGGGTGTTGCCGCACGACCAGGAATGGATCAGCGTCGTGTTCATCGACACCGCGATGATGCGGCTGCCCACCGCCGCGCCGATCGGGAACTCGAAATACGACCGGTAGGTCCCGTCGCCGCCGGGATCCACGCCGACCCGGGCGATCCCGTCGTTGTTGTTCGAGTTCGAGGAGTTCGCGTAGCCCCAGCGGTTGCGGCCGGAGACCTGGTTGTTGGGCTGCGCGCCACCGGCCGGGACGCCTGCCGCCGGGCCGCTGACCGCCGAGGTACCGGCCGCCGGGGCGACCGGCGCCGGGGTGACCGGCGCCCAGCTGCCATCCGGGCGTCGGGTCCGGCGCGGCACCGCGGTCGCCTCCAGCGTCGACGTGCCGTCCGGGTTCGCGAACACCTGCGCCCGCTCGGTGCCCTGCTCGGCGATCTCCACCCGCCGCCCGCAGCGGCTGGCCAACTCCCGGGCCGCGGCAGCCGGTGCCGCGGCGCCGGCATCCGCCGGGCAGGCCGCCGCCGCGGCCCGCTGCGCCGGTCCGGCCCCGACCACAGCCAGCGCGCCGGCCAGCAGAACCCCGGCCAGCACTGTGCTAGCCAGTTCGCGGCGCTGCGCGCCAGACGCGACGTCTTCCCTCGGGAGGCGACCTGTCGGAGGGAGCATCACGGCTGCTGGCCGGGGCGCCGCGCGGCGGGATCCCAGCGGGAGCCTGGAGTGCGCCCCGCCCGCGGAGCGGCTTCGGGGGGCGCCGGTGCGCAGCGCGCGCGGTCGCCGGGCTGGCATGGTCATGAGGCAGCTCCCCTTACGCCGATCGCCCGCCACGACGGCGCGCGGCATCACGCTGCCAGGACGGGTTTGCGGCTCGTTTGCTTTTCAGTTGTGCGGATTCGGCGATCCCGATTGCCTCGGCCCGAGCCGCCGTGCTGTGCTCCGCTGATGGGGGCGGCGGGGGTGACTGACGGGGCTTCCCGGCGCGGCCCGCAGCCGGATTGGTGCCTGCTCGGCCCGGTCCGGCTGGTGGTCGACGGGACGGAGCTCGACCTCGGTCCGGCCAAGCAGCGGTCCGTGCTGGCCATCCTGCTGATGACGCCGGGCCGGACGGTGCCGACCGAGACGCTGATCGACCGGGTCTGGGGCGAGCGGCCGCCCCGGTCGCCGAACCCGGCCGCGCCGTACGTGACCCGGCTCCGCAAGATCCTGGCCGGGGCCGGGCTGGGCGGCGTGCGGTACGCGGCCGGCGGCTACCGGCTCGACGCCGATCCGGACCGGGTCGACCTGCACCGGGCCCGGCGGCTGGCCGGCGAGGCCCGGGTGGCGCGGGCGGCCGGCGACGACGCGCTGGCCGCCGACCTGCTCGGCGCGGCACTGGCCGGTTGGAGCCCGGCGC